>Ga0209505_1002354_pt1 | contig 11888 bp, 9 predicted proteins | sample COGITO_mtgs_1103_2_FD_184794 | JGI IMG/M metagenome (GOLD analysis project Ga0209505, IMG submission 184794) | Pelagic marine microbial communities from North Sea - COGITO_mtgs_110331 (SPAdes) (version 2) | ecosystem: Environmental > Aquatic > Marine > Epipelagic ... | reverse complement strand
TACGCATATGTATGGCCAAACTTGATGGACTCTCAAACACCTTCTCGCAAACATCGCACTCGTGTTGTTGCGTTCTCTTTCTCTTCGCTCCTTTCCTAAAATCCGCTTCTTCTCTTTGTATATGTTCGTCCATCTCATCCTCATCATCATCAACATCATCCTCATCATCATCATCAACAACAACAAAAACATCATCGTCCGGTGGTATTTGCACACACACCACCACCGGTGCTTCTTTTTCTTCTTCTTCTCCCTTCAAAACCGTCCTCGCGTTTACCGCGCGCTGCGGATTTGGATTCTTTTTTCTCATACTTATCTTCTCATTATTCTCCGTCGTGTTCTCTTCTTCTCGCGTTTCCTACGGTGTTTAAGGGGACACACAAAACTCGTGTTGATGGCATAGCGATGTTCACCTAATAAGGAGTGTGAAAAGTCCGGCGTTTTGAGCCGAAAAAGAGATACAAAAAAACTAAAAATAAAAACGGCAAAATTTGTTTTTTTACGAAAAACAATTTACACAGCTTTGACCGTATCTTTGAAGCCGTCCGTGAGAAGAAGAACCAACATGTCGAAGGAGGAGGAGGAAAAGGAGGCGAAAAAACAGCGAGAAGATATAGTCGATCGTCTCGAGGACGTTCGGGAGGAGTTACGTCGCGTGCTCGTCGAGAACGCGCAACAAACGCACCCTCGAGCAAAAGTCAAAGCGAAAGGGACGGACGTTTTGGTGGTCGATAAAGAAAGGTTTGAGAAGTTGGAGAGACAATCGAAGGAGGAGGTGGCAAAGGCGAAGAGGAAGGTTTCGGAGAAGATTGAGCGGTTAGAGAGAGAAGCGGAGGAGATTAAGAGAGAATGTTTCGATGGCATGGAGACGAGGAGGTGCGCGGTGACCACGTTCGCGTGCGAGGAGAGGGATGAAATTTTTCGAGATCCAGTGGCGGTGACGAATTTTGGTATACCAAAGAGGAAGAGTGATGATGATTGGGAGGTTAATGGCGTGGGTAAAATGCAGTTTTTAAGCGAGGTTGGTTTGATGGCATCGTCAGAATCGGATGTTTTGGAGAAGAGCGCTCTGAATAATGAGGGACTCGCGTCGACGAAAGACTCCGCCGGCGAAGACGAAGAGCGACAAATCGATCGACTTTTGTACGACGTACACTTCCAGCTTCAATGCACCACGCCAGAGCGAATGAAAATGCATCACGCGATGTTGTTACGGTCGGCGAGAATTAAAAAGAAAAAGTTTAACGCGTTATTTGACGACGTCGTCTTCGAGAAGAGTCGCGTGGTGGATCGCGCCAAAACGGCGTGGAAGAAAGCGAAGAGTATAGCGCGAGGTGCGTTGAAAGAAACGCCGGCGACACAGTTCGAAGGCATTCGCACGGACTCGTTTTACAAGATAGAGAGTAGGTTTGAATACGGCAACGCGTGGGATATCGTCGCGCGATTGAACGCGTTGGCGAATACGCGTCCGATGCATTGGTTGGAAGAGGAAGGAAAAATTTTTGACGTGCGCGAATCGGAAATGTCGAGCAGATTTCTCGACGAGAGTGAAGACGGAAACGATGATCTTGATGACGATGGAAACATAAAGATGAATGACATCAATAACGACACCGAAAAATCAAACAACAATGCCGTGAGTATGAAGAACGCTTTGAAATCAATGTTTGCGAGAAGCAGCGCGGAAAACGAGGACGATTCGGACGGCGAAGAGGGAGACGAGGACGACGACGACGAAGGCAACGACGATGCCGACGTGAGCGATCCATCCGATGATGATGACGACGAAGACGGGATTGACACGAATATAAACATGTACGAAGATGAAGCACCGTTTGAGAGAAACTTGCGCCTCCGCGCGAAAGCGGAACGATTCGAACAGAAGAAGAACAAGAAGATACGCGAGGCGAAAAAAATCGCCTTTCAACGCCTTCTCGATATCCAAGACGAAACCGTGAAAAATCGCGTGCGATTGAACCATCGAGTACTCGAGCTCGAACAAACAAAACACAAAGTCGAAGTCGAAGTGCTATCGTTGGAATATCGTGCGGCGAGAGTGTTCGAACGGTTAAGCCGAATTGAAATTTTGGACGACGAGGACGAAACGATGTCGCGACCGGACGAGACGCTCGAACGATTACAGCGCGAGGCGCGCGAGGCCAAAACGGCGTTCGAGAACCACGGACCTGAGCTCGCGAACGCTAAGATGCGATTAGAAGCAACGTCAGACCAATTAAAGATGAACGAACGACAATTTAGACGAGAGACGAGGGATTCACCGGCGGCGGCTATTCACGCCGATACTTTGTTGGTGTTGTATCGACAAGACGGTCCAGTTTTGCGCAAGAAGAATACTTCTTCTTCCTCCGCTTCTTCTTCTTCGAATATTAACACTGGACATAATGCGACGTCTACCGAAGCTTCTTCTTTAGCAGCCGAACGAACGAAGCTCCGCCGCGAATCCGTTTTCTCTCCGGCGTCGATGATGCAAACGCGAAGTAAATCGATAGTCGCGTTAACTTCATCCGGAGGAGATGTCTTGGCCGAGAAAGGAGCGACGACTGCAGCAACAGTGGCGACGGCGACACTCGCTACTCATAACAGCAAACCAGCGACGTACTTTCCACTCTCACTGGACGAAACCTGGTTTGAAAAGCTAAACGCTCACCGCACGCAGAGACAAAATTTGGAAAAAGTAAAGGCGCAACAGAAAGCGACGCGAGAGACGTGCGAGGTGACGCTCAAAGTTTTAGAGCAGACGCTCGACGAAGCGACGAAGAGAGTCACCGAAAGACAGACGTATTTGAAGAAACAATTCAACGAACGGTTCGAACGCGCGAACGATTGCGACGTGACGATGAAATTACCGTGCGGATTAGTCGAAACACTTTTCCTCGACGAGGACGATAGCGGCGGTGACGATGGTGATATTTTGTACCTTCCGCGAAACATCGTCGAAGAGTTGAACACAGCTGCGAATTCGCGTCGAGAAACGATGATAAATTTGAGAATTGCCAACAAGAAACTGTCTACGAGCATCGAGTGCTCGAAATGGTGCATCGAATATGCGAAACGACGAAATTCGGAACACATCGAACGGGCGAGGGAGTTGGCGCTGTTGCGTTCGTCCAAGAGTTTACAGCTGTTTATAAAAAGCGGGGGGTACAGCAAGAACAGTTTAGAAGAAAACAATAACAAGAAGAAAAGGAACAGTACGAATGAACACGGCGACGGTGACGACGAAGACGACATCGACGAGAAAGAGATTGGCGACGCGGCAAACGCCAAGGCGAGGTTTCGGCACAACGACGCCTTGCACGAGAAGGAGCGTAAAATGTGCGAGGAACGTCTGAACGAGTTGGAGAAGAAGAAGGCGAAATTGAGAAAGACGATTGCGAGTTTACTGATTGAAGGCGAACGTGAGCATTTGCGATCACCAGAAATGGCCCCGCACGGTACATCATCCATATCCAATGAAAGAAGAAGAAGAAGAAACGACGAGAAGGCGTTTGTAATCTCAGTCCAGTGAATAAATAATTAGAGTAGTTAGTTTTTCAATCCGAGTTGTTCGCTGACGCCGTAACTTCTCGCTGCCCCTTCTAACGTGTTTTGCAACAAAATCGCAATCGTCATCGGCCCTACACCACCTGGGACCGGCGTCATCTTCCCGGCAACTTTCTTGCAACTCTCGAAATCGCAATCGCCGACTAATCGGTATCCTAACTTCTTCGTCGCGTCGTCTTTAGCGTTGATGCCGACATCAATTACCGCCGCGCCGGGTTTCAACCACGAACCTTGGACGTACTCCGTCACTCCACACGCGGCAATCACAATATCTGCCTCTCTAATCGCCTCCTCCGGGTTCTTCGTGCGCGAATGCACTACAGTTACCGTGGCGTCGTTTCTTTGCAACAACAACGCCGCCGGCGTACCGACGACATTCGAACGGCCCACGACGACTGCTTTCTTCCCTTTCATTTCTACGTTGGAGCGTTTCAACAACTCGATGCATCCTCTTGGCGTGCACGGCACAAACCTCGGCTCTTCTCTACCTCGTTGACTCAGCGCGCCGATGTTCAACGGGTGGAACCCGTCCACGTCCTTCTCGTACGAAACCTCCTTCAACACTCGCTCTTCGTTGATGTGTTTCGGCATCGGCAACTGCACTAAAATCCCGTGAATATTCGGGTCCGCGTTATACGCTCTCACAACTTTCAAAACCTCCTCTTCCGTCGCGTCTTCGGGTAAATCCGTCCCTTCCGATCGAATCCCCACTTCCGCGCACATCTTCTTCTTCGAACGCACGTAACTCTGCGAGTCCTTCCTCTCGCCAACTAAAACCACCGCCAAACCCGGCGTGTTCCCGTTCGCGATCGTTTTCATCCGCTCCACTTTCTCTTTAATCTCCTGGCGAATCTCTTGCGCGATTTGCTTCCCGTCGATGAGTTCGCATCCCGGGGAGAATTCCCGCTTTAACACGGACGCCGCCGTGAACGCGACGCCGCCGTACAGGACTTGCTCGAACGTCGTCAAAGCATTCGACGAATTCAAAGCAGGTGGTGGTGTCGCTTTCTTGTTCGACGACAGTTGCACGCACTCATTTTTATTCCTCGGCGGCGATAACTCGTGATGATGATGTTGATTGCTGCCGCTGCTGTTGCCGCGCGCGAGTGCCATCGTCATCATCATCCCCCGGCGGCGATGGTGTTGTAAAACGACAGAAGAACTTCGACGACCCCTAACGGTGGTGATCATTTTTGTATCAAAACCAACGATGCTGCGACCAGAACGAGGAGCAGTCAATCCGACGAAGGCCATTTCTCTTTTCCTTCTTTGCGCTTCTCTCCGATGATGAAAAGCTCTCCTCTCCGCGACGACGGTGATGCGATGATGGTGATAACGATGAAGATGTGCGGGTTAGATTTGTGGAAAATTTTCAAAAACTCAAGTGTTAAAACTGTTGGGTAGTAGTAAAATGTTAGCGTCGCTGTTGTTGTTGTTGTTCAATTTGCGCTATTTTTGTGAGCACGTATTCCGAGAGCACGGAGCAATTATCGTCGTTGATGTTGGATGCATAGAGGCCTTCGATTTCGCACTTGCGTCCGAGCGCGTGCATTTGCTCGAGTTCGCTTTTGAAAGTGGAGTACAGAGGCCCGCGTTTTCTCCGTAACGCGTTGGCGATATCTCGAGACTCTTTCTTCGTGTGCTTGGACGTGAGCACTTTACCAGCGGCGAGTATGTCCTCGTGCGAGACTCCGAGGAACACGGCGTTTCGAAGCGCGTACTTTGTCGATTCGTTGACATTCGAAGCACCTCCCGTGACGTATGTCGAATAGATCCATAAGCCGCTCGGATTCCAATCGACCAAGACGTAGATCTTACACGTGCGTTGTACGCCGGTTAAGGCCAGCCGATTTAAGAACGCGCGCGTCGGCAAATCCGGAAAGCCTTTCGCAGTAACAACTGCGCACGGATACCTCTCCCAAATTCGTTCTTGTACGAGTTTGTTAAACACGGCGTCCTTCTCCACGACGAGAATGAATGCGCACAGCGAGGCGTCGATGGATAAACTCTCGATCGTTTTTAAATCACCCGGGATCGTGAAGCCCGAACCATCGAGTTTTGAACAATCCACGAACGTTTGAGTCACATCGTTTCGGAGAGATACTAAACCGACAACTAAACCTTTCGATGCGCTCGTGATATTCAACGCGCCTCGATCGATGCGCAGCAAACCTGCGATATCTTTGATCGCGTTCAACACGTGAACGACTTTAGAGAACAACAACGGTTCTTTCGCGGAAGCGCAATAATACATCTCCCTTTGCGTGACTGTCTTCCCTTGACGAACGTTCGTGTGAATCAAGTTCAACATCGCGATGACTCTTGCAAACGTAATCGTGTTCAATCGTATCGACCTCGTTTTCTCGCTTTCAACAAATATTTTCTCGTTTTCAGACCACTCGTGCAAAGGCACGTGCAGGTCGTAATACTCGACTGGAAACGCCTCGTCTCGACAAATCTCCGACGCGAGACTGGACATCAATCGGTGCACCACGCGCTCGATTTGAAAACACACCTGATCCGCTTCATCCGCGATGTCTATGCGAGGAGGAGAAAGAGAACGAGGAGAAAGAGAACGAGGAGGAGAAGGTCTTGGCGCCGGACTGTCTTCCTCCTCAAAGTCGTCGTCGTCGTTGTTGTTGTTATTAATATCTTCGTTCATTTCCGGCGGTGATTCCAAGAGCAACAACTTTTCGTCGTCGTCGTCGTTATTCTCGTCTTGTTGGTCTTCTTCCTCTCGTCGTCGTCGTCGTCGTCTGGTTACGGTGGAAGCCGCAAAGAAGCCGGACATGATGATTTGATTCGACGCGTCGAGTATTTTAAAATCTGACGACGAAAATCCTTCACTTCTTTCTCTCTCTCTCATCGAATAATGTCTCTCAACGGCGGGAAAAACAAGAACAAAGGCTTCGCGAACGCGAAGCTTCAAAGAAAACTCCCTCAGCCTCGCACGTTTTTCCAGCTCAATTGCAACGGTTTGTTCGAACATCCGAGATTTTGTCGAAATTCTCGGTACGACTTTACGAATCCGAACCAGACGATGACGAGGCGAAGCGGCGAGTGCGGATGTTGCCCGCCGGATTCGTATTACGAGACTGAGTTGAAAAAGGTTTTTGAATACGTGCGAGAAAATCAGTTCCACTTGTGTTATTTCAGCGAGACGTGGGTGTACGGAGAGGACGCGAAAGGCACGGAGCCGGTGACGGAACATCCTCTCTCGTGTGGCCCAGGTGGTGCTCAGAATGGTGGAAGAGAGGAGGAAACGTGGCTTCATAAATACGGGTTGAGCGAGACGTACAGAGCGTATTTTTCGCTGCAACACCGTAACTACTTCGGGAGTCGAGATACCGCGTGGGCCGGGAACGTCGTTTTCGTGCACAAAGACGTGCAACCGCCGGTGAAAATTCTAAGACACGCGGATATCGGCTTGACGCAAGGCAACGCTCAGTACCAAGGTCGGTATCTCGAGTTTGAGTTTCCAGATGGGTTTCACGTTTTGACAACATACATGCCGTTTAGTGGGTTTAATGATAACAGATCGAGGACGAAGAAAAAGATTGCTTTGAGGAAAACGTTGGACTTAGCGGTGAGAGAAAGGTTAGTGCAGTTGCGCGAGGCGAAGAAGGAGTTTGTTTGGATGGGCGATTTGAACGTTTCTCCCGGCCCGTTGGATCATTTTTTAGGAGAGCCGGGGAGAGAGGATGAGTACGCGATGTCGATGCAAGAGAAACAAGACGGGACGCACATAGAAGATATAGACGACAGAGGGGAGTGCGGTTACACGCCCAACTTGAAGAAACGGTTCCACGAAACCGTGCGATTGGCGGATGGTGTGGACGCCTTTCGACACTTGTCTCCTTACACACGGATTTACACGCAACCACACCCCGCACCGGGAATAACGAGGTGGGATCATTATATCGTGAGTAAGAAAATAATCGAGGAAAATCGATTAGAGGAGTGCGAAATATATCCGGACAAATGTTTTAGCAGCGACCATTGCGTGGTAACGATGAAGTTGCGTTCGGCGAGCGAGGCGGCGACGAACTCGTCCAAGAAGAAGAAAGTTTTTGAAGAAAACGACGACGACAGCAAAAATAGCAAAAACATGTCGATGCTCGAACAGCTGCGCGCGACAAGCATCGACATGCAACAGCTGCGCGCGAAAAGGCTGAAAAGATTCGCGAATCAATAGGTTGGTATTAAATTGAGGCCAGTTTTGAATTTTTTGTACCACCCAATCGCGGTTTTGAGAAAAACCGCGACAAGGAGAGAAACACTACTTTACTAGTTCTAATGAATAAAAAAAAAGACATATAAACACATGTTTACGTTGCATATATAGTAATTATGAGTCTGACGCTCTCCCAACTGAGCTATCGCGGCTTATGATGTTTCGATTTTATATCGAATGGTGTGTGCCTGCCACAATCGGGTTTCGATCCCGAGGCCTATTTAGGGTGTCGTCATGTGAAATACAACTTTCTGTGAAATAATGTAATCTGTACCTCCAGATAAACCTTGGGTTGTAGGGTTTAGTATAAGAAATATGAAAAAATTACATTTTTATGTATTTTTTCTTCTTTTGTTTTTTCCTCTTTCGACTGCTTCACAACAGAAAGAAAAAAAATTCGATCGAATTTTCGATCATCACGCGCTGTACCAAACCGATGATGTTGCACTCGTCCTCGTCGTCCTCGTCGGTGACGACGACGAATAATACTAACAGTAACAACAACAGATGCGTAATGAGCGCGAAAAGTTGTTATTTTTTGAAGAATCAACGACAACAACAACAACAACAACAACAAATCAGACGACGCCAACGACGGGTAAAATTCGTTCCTCACGCCGCCGGCAAGAATGCATCGTCTTCAACGAACAAAAACGAGAAAGGAGAGGACCTTTCAGGACCAGAAATCTCCGAAGAAGAAGTGAAATCGAAAAACCAACTCTTCGGCCAAGAAGTTTTAAACGTGGACGAACTCGACGAGGAGGTGAAATCTCTCGCGGTGTCCAGCGAAGAGACGCAAGTCCTCAATCGAGAGCACCACATCGAAGGGTTCGTGGCGATATCGGACAGCGGAAGGTCGGGCGCGAGGAAAGTTTTATTGACGCACCCATCCGGAGCGACGTGCGAGATTTACACGAAAGGCGCGTCGGTCGCGTCGTGGACGTTACCGAACGGAGGGGAAGTTTTGTTCACGCCAGACTTTTCAGACTTTAAGAACGAAGCGCCGAGAGACGCCGGGTTGAGCTATAACTTCCCGCACTGGGACGGGTTCGATTTGCATTCGATGAAGAAAAAAGGAGAAGAAGAAAACGAAGAAGAAGAAAACAAAGGAGATGCAAACGAAATCGACTCGAAAGAAGATTTTAACATTCGACAGATGAACTTTGATATTTTGGATACCGGGATAAGAGAGTTGTGGAATCCGGAAGACAACACGTACACGGCGAACCCGTACGTGACGATTTATACGACGGACGACGACCAATCGAGGAAGAAGTGGAACGACAACGCGTTTCAAGTCACTCTTACTTTTACTCTCGAGTTTGACGCGTTGAATATATCTCACTCGGTTGAGAACAAGAATAATAACATAGATAATGGAGAGAGCAGCAGCACTAGTAGCAACAACAACAACAACGTAGACGAATCATCATCAAATCTCGATTTCGAGTACGCGAGCGGGTATCGAGGCCACGTGAGAGTGGCAGATTTAACCGCGGTTCCACCGCGAGCGTATTATTTAGGCTTAGACGATTGCGTGTATTTCGACATGACCGACACCGAGAAAACTGGAGGAGATCCGCAGGTTAAGTTTACAAAAGATTTGGACGAGTACGACGAAAAGTGTTTCACTCTGAAAGAGAAAACGGAAAGAGTGTACGCCAACGTGAAGAGAGACTCGACGATGTTGGAAATAGGAACGGGCTCATCCATCGTCATCGAAGATTACGATAGATTTGCCATTGGATACGACTTTCCGGACGAAGAAACTGCGATGAAGCAAACGGGAAACTGGCACGATCGCGCGGTATTTTCGTACTGGAAAAGTAAAGAGAAGAAGAACGACGAGTCGTACCGATGGTTCTCCGGTCTCGGGTTTGGGAACATCACAAAGTTGGTCAAATTAAAAGCTGGGCAAACGCAAACGCACACGGCGCGATTAGTCGTTCGGGATGCAACGTTGTCTGAAAACATCATCAAAGAGCGGGACGCAAAACGATCGTACGAAGCAGTGGAGAGAGAATTTTCCAAGAGAGAAGGTTACAACATGGAAGGCTCGGAGCTACCGCAAGACTTTCAATAATATTATATAACTAATAATAAGAATACATTATGTGTGCTATACGTAAAAGCATCGTCGTCATCGTTCGTGATAAACCCAACCGCGCTCTGATGCTAAACTCTTTCTTCTAAACGCTACTTTTCTCTTCGCCACTCAACCCGTTCTCCGAGAAGGTCTCTGAAGTTCCATCCCACTCCGGCGCTTGCAATATCGGCCAATCGCCTCGACATCCCATCCTGGTATACAAACTCTTCTTGCCGGCAAAATGTTCGTCGTTATCGACCAAAGCTTTCACGCCTTCCAACACCGCCCGAACCGTCTTCCCCTTTTCCTCTTCGTTCAACTCCTTTCCTTTCAAAACCACCCGAATATCCGCCAACTCGTACGCCTCCCGCTGCGGAAACCTCTCCGGGTTCTCTTCGCTCAATTTCGCGGACTCTTCGTCGTCCACCCATATGGTAATCATACCGAATATCCACGCCCAACAGTCGCCTCTGGCTAACGCCCCGACACCATTCGCACCGCACGTCGCCAACGAAACTCTCAGAAACTGTGACAGTTGCTCGTGCACGGAATTCTCCACCATCAGCGCCTCCGCGTCGCCTTCCAAACGAGCGATATCTTCCCTCGATTTCCCGTCCGATATCCCTCGAATCAACTCTGGCACCGACATCGGAGAATACGCCAACAAAGGCGCCAACAACTCGCTCAACTGATGATTCGCTTTTTCATTTTCGCCAACTGCGACGACGTTGACCCCTCGCAAGAGTTTTGCCACCGCATTCGCGAGCTTTTGGACCTCGAACTCCTCCGGAATACTTTCGCCTTTCTTTCGTCCGTGCGCTCGTAATGCGGACGATGATGATGATGATGATGATGATGAGTATCGACGGGGTTTATTATTCAACGAAGAAGAAGAACAACACGAAGAACAAGAAGACGAGCGTTTCCTCGAGGACAGCAGCGCGAATACTCGAGCGTCTGTTCTTTGCGCTCGAGAAGGAGAGACGCAGCACGTTCTCATCGTGCCGATGACGACGATGATGATTTTGTGAGTTGTGGTGAAAAACACGAGCCTTTATTGTTTATATTGTATTCTCTCTACGTAACGTGTATGTATATATAAAAACTTATATCCCGAATTCAAGGAACGAACAACTCGTTGTTATTGTCGTCGTCGTTGTTCTCAGAGATCGTATCTTTTTTAACGAGACTCAACCGCCGCCGACGCTCTCGGCGTGTACAACTCTCTCCTTTTGGTCTTTCTCGACGTCGCGGCGGCTCTCTCCACGGCGTCGACGACGCACACGAATTGCTTCTTCCCCGCGCCTTTCTTAAACAAGATTTCCCCGTCTCTCAACGCGAACAAAGTGAAATCCTTCCCGGTTCCAACCCCTGGCCCGGCGTGGAACTTGTTCCCTAACTGTCGGACGATGATGTTCCCCGCGCGACATTTTTCTTGGCCGTAGAGTTTCACCCCTCGGTATTTCGGGTTCGAATCGCGACCGTTTTTGACCGACCCGGTCCCTTTTTTGTGCGCGGCTTCGACCGTGAAGGAGAATTTCGAGGATGTGCTCTGTTGTTTGTAATAAAAGAAAGAATATAAAGAGAGAAAGAGGTGTTATTCGCGTTAGTTTTGTAAGAAAGAGCGCGAAACTGATGGCAAAGTCCTCGTCATCAATCGCCCATTTTATCCTCTCTCTAGGGTTGAAAATCGAGAAGAATTGGAGGAAAACCTGAAAATGTTACACGAATAAACGATCACTCACAGTAGTAGTACTCGTCGTCGTCGTCGCGACGGCGGAGGAAGAGCCGGTCACGTTTCGCGCGAAAGACAAACTCGTCGCACTCGCTGCTAAGAAAGAAGACGCGAGGCAAGACATTATTAGTAGTATTAGATGACGATGGTGAGATGATAACTTTTTTTTTCTTGTGTCGTCGTCTGTGTGTGAAAGGAGAGAGATCGAAGCAGTTTTATTTAGGGTGTTATTTATTTAGGGTGTACGAGAGAGAAACCGCAATTGGGTA
>Ga0209505_1002351_pt1 | contig 11898 bp, 7 predicted proteins | sample COGITO_mtgs_1103_2_FD_184794 | JGI IMG/M metagenome (GOLD analysis project Ga0209505, IMG submission 184794) | Pelagic marine microbial communities from North Sea - COGITO_mtgs_110331 (SPAdes) (version 2) | ecosystem: Environmental > Aquatic > Marine > Epipelagic ... | reverse complement strand
CATCAAAAAATGAAGCGAGGCGCGGCGTCGTCTGCGAATCAAGCGCTCAAATTAACCATGGACATGTTCCGCTCGAGAACGAAAACCGGGAAACGAGAGGCGAAAAATCTCTTGTTTCCCTTAGCGCAAAAGCTGACGGGCGAAGGCATCATCGAAAAACCAAAATGGTTACAGGCGATGGAACGGGTTCACCCGGCGAACACGGCGATTGGGATGAACGATTTCCTCGCCGAGAAGAAAGAGAAGATCGTCTATCCCGAGGATAAGTTAATCAGGGCGTATTATAATCGAAGGCCGTTGGCAAAGTTGGAAGCGATCGATATGCACGCAGGTGAGAGAAACGAAAAGGAAGAAACCTCTTCGTCGTCCTCTTCGAAAAAGAACAAAAATACAGGCAGACATTTCGTGAGACAGTTTGCATTGAGACAGTTGGAATACATGAACCAAAAAGCGCAACCGTTAATTAGGACGAAGCAATATCCATCCGGACGAAAATATACGGAAGCAGAAGCTAGGGAACTGGTTGAGAAAGAAGCGGAAGAAGAACGGCGTTTACTGGCGAGGAACCGAGAAGGCGATGAAAATCCATTCGTACCAACTTTGATTAGTAAAATTAAAGTCGATCCAAACCTTTTAGAGGTCATTAATAAAGAAGAGGAGAGCTATTGGATGAAGAATAAAGAGACGAAAGCGTCGAACGCGGCTTTAGGATTAGATGGTAAATCCGGCATCGTCGGTAGATTTAGTCGAGGCGCCATGCGAAAGAAACGAGAAGAAAGAGATTCGCCGTCGTCCAACACTAGCAGCGCTTCAACAACAAGTACAACAACAACAACAACATCAACATCAAAAGTAGACGTTTAGGAAATAATAATAATAAGGTTAATATTAAGAAACTATAGTATTGCTTTGTTATCAAAAGAAGGGTTTCATCCTTCCGCGTGCCACACGTTGTTCGTTTTCCGAAACACGACTTCCCGCATGATGTGAATGCTATTTCTATTCTTCTTCTTCATTTTACTATTATTATTATCTTCTCTGTCTTCTTCTCTGTCTTCGTCTACCATCATATCGAATCTAAATTCCACCGGGCCTCTTTCTTGATCCCCGGATATCCCGCGATATTTCCCCGTCTGTAAAATCTCAATCTCTCGTTTCATCCGTTTCCACCTCTCGCCGTTTTCCATCGTCCCTTTTAAACTCTCCATGAAATATACTCTATCTTCTTCCTCTAAATCGGGAGGCGCGAATACTTTCACGAACTGTTCGATCTTATCTTCTTTGCACAGTTTATCCAGAACGTCCACGTAGAGTTTGAGTTGCATGTTTTCTATTTTATACGAAGACGTTTTCCATTCCTCTTCTTCTTCGGTTTCGAGTGCTTTTTTTTCCATCTCCGAGTACATGAAATCATCATCATCATTTTCATCGATATCGTCTTCATTATTTTTCATTTCCAACGACACAGTATCGCGCGTCTTCAAAGCCAAGTTGGCTTTCTTATCATCGTTGTCGTCTTCTTCTCTCTTCTTTACCATTAGTATTAGTATTAGTATTAGTATTAGTATTAGTATTCGTTTGGTATTATTATTTATGACGCACAAACAAACAACTGCAGTGATGAGAAAATGAGAAAAGTTAGTTTTTGAGATTCGAGCGAAAAAAGGAAAAAAGCGGCTGTCGCATGACCTGATGACAAAAATATCTCTAAGAGAATTCTCTGCATTAGATACACACACGACACACACACACATAATACGAATAAACTATGAACGATAAAGATCAATTAAAGAGAGATTTGCACAAAGCTCTGTTAAACTCAAAAGTCATCGCGTTCCCGATCGCAGTCAGACAAGCGTGGCACTCCTCCGGGACGTACGATAAACACAGTAATACCGGTGGGTCGAACGGCGCGACCATGCGATTTGCCCCAGAGAAAGACGACCCGGCGAATAACGGGTTAGGCATCGTTCGAGACATGCTTCACGAGGTGAAGAAAGTACACCCGAACATATCCGAGGCGGATTTGTATACCTACGCCGGGGCGTTGGCGGTGGAATTCGCCGGTGGGCCGCACGTGCCGTACTTGTTCGGGAGGACGGACGATTCGACGAACGCGAGGTGCCCTATGCACGGACGGTTACCGGACGCGAGTCAAGGAAAAGACCATTTGAGAGACGTGTTCCACAGAATGGGCATGAGCGATCGAGACATCGTTGCGTTGAGTGGAGCGCACACGTTAGGACGGTGTCACTTCGTTCGAAGCGGATACGATGGTCCTTGGACGCACAATCCTCTGAAGTTTGATAACGAGTATTTTCGAAACTTGGTGTCCTTGACCTGGGTACCGAGAGAGTGGGACGGAGAGATGCAATACACGGATAAAGAGACGAAAACGCTGATGATGTTACCGACAGACGTGGCGTTGATACGAGATGGAACGTTTCGCAAGTACGTGGAGTTATACGCGAAGGATCAAGAGGCGTTTTTTCGCGATTTCGCGGACGCGTATTCGCGGTTGTTGGCGTTGGGCGTCCCGCACTGCTGTCCGCACGCGCAAGCGCAGAAAGCTGGAGAGATGAAACGGAAATCGGCCAAGTTTCGCGAGAGCGCGATGCACGGTGTCGTGGAGATTAAAAAGTTAGCAGAGGGTGCGGACGTGAGAGAGGGTGATCCAGGGAGCGGGAGAACGGCGTTGCACAAAGCCGCGTATTGGGGACACGCGCACACGATTCAAACGTTGGTCGATTTGGGCGTCCCTCTCAACGCGCAAGATTCCGATGGCGATACCGCGTTACACGATGCCGCCAGGTTTGGCCACTTGGAAGTCGTGAAGCAGTTGTTGAACGCGCGAGGTGTTGATATCGGTTTAAGAAATAGACAAGGATTGGACGCTTTAGGATTGGCGAAAGAATACGGGAAACGAGACGTCGCGGACGCGTTGGAACAGTTCAAAAGGAACGGCGGCGGAAGCAGATTATAACAACCATAACGACAGCGCTCGCTGCGAAATGGGATATTAATATTGAAATGATGTCAAAGCTAATACTCTGCGTCTAAATTCGCCGATCGGTCTCGCATGAGCAACACGAATAAATTTCCTTTATCGCCTCTCGAAATTCTTAAATCCTCGTCTACGAAAGTCGTGTCTAATTTCCCTTTCGCGCTTTCCGGCGCGTTGATTTTAATCAACCCGCCGAACAATCCGAATTTCTTAAACTGTACATCCACGCTCGATTTCGTGGTTGGCGTTAACTCCGCGCTCACTTGGTTAAAAAATGGCGCGCTTTCGCTATTAAACGCTCGTAAATTCTTCGCGTCGATGGTTTGGTAAATCGGCCCAGACGGTTGAAAAATTTTCGGTTTCGTCAAGCCTAAAATCGACGCCGACGTCGTGTACATCAACTCCCATTTCCCGTTTATCTCCTCCGTTTCTAACGCGTTTTTACGTTTCTGCGTGTTTTCCACTTTTTGAGCCAGTAAGTCAATCTCTTCTTTATCCTCTTCGCTCGCGCTCGCGCCTCGCTCGACGGTTGCGATTTTGGATAAAAGCGCCTCTTTCAACTCTTCCACGTTCAATCTTTTATTACTACTACTACTCCTTGATGTTGTGACAGCAGATTTAATCGTCTCTTCGACTTCCGAGGATTTCTGTTTCGCGAATTCCATCGCGTCTTCCAAGAATCCTCCTCTTGGTATTACTGCGCTTTTCTTCTTCCTAAAAGCTTTTCTTCTAAAAGTGATGATGTTTCTCGTGTTGCTGATTGGATGACGACGACGACGATGAACAGCAGAAGCACGAGTAAAAGGAGGAGGAGGATTAGCTCGGCTTTGCATCATCATCATCATCATCATCTAAAGAAGAAGACGGAAAGATTATTTTTTTTTGTGGAGTTTGTATGTTCCTATGCCGCACAAGCACAATCAAACGTTCGTCCTTTTTAAAGAACGAACTATCTAACTAAAAACGCACTCCGACGTCTCCACGAGCGACTTACTACAGAACCCACGCTTACCACCTGGACATATATCAGAATTACCGCATTTTCTCGCACAATTAGCTCTGGGCAAACCTTTCGCATTTGCCGGCGTTTCCGGGTGTTTCTCGTCGTAACAGTACCCGGGTTTGGGCACCGGATGCCAGGCGGTCTTGGCGCACACCAATCCGGGCGCGCAGTTTTTGCATTCTTCGTCACTTTCTTGTTGTAAACACGGTTCGCCCATTTTGTGCGTCGCGTGGCGTTCTTTCAGCCACATCTCTAACCGGTCGCCTTCTTTATCGTCTCGAAACGATTGACCTTCGTTTGGCGCTTCGCCGTTGTAATAGTGATAATACACGTTGCCTTTCCACTTGCGGAAGAAACCGTAGACTTTGACTTGGTCGCAGAGCTCCGTGGCTAAGAGTAAACCGTAAAACCCGTTGGAGACGACGCCTTTGTCGGTGTACGAAATAGCCAACTCGTGGAAGTCTGGGTCAATCGCGAACAATTTTTTCTTCACGTTTATATCGTCTTCGTGTTTGACTTTAAATCTCGTCCATTCGTCCAACGCGTCCGGGGTTGTGCAATGTTGCAGAACCATTTCCTCTTTCGTCTCCCTAAAGCCCATGTGCAATCTGTTCACTAATCTGTAATCCGTTCGCGAGCCTACTTTCTTCTCGAAGCCTTTGATAGGCCCCGCGTTTAAGCGAATAATAACATCCGCGCTATCAATCTCTTCACCTAAATCGTACGCCAACAACGTCCCTCCGTTGCCGATAACCGCGCACACGTTCTTCTTTCTAAAACTATTATTATTATTATTACTACTACTACTTTTTCTATTGCTCCTCGTCAATAACGTCAACCGTACCTCGTCTTCTTCCGGAATGACTCTGATCAAATCTCTCTTCGCTTTACCTAACGAGTAATGCTGCAACGTATCTCTCAACTTTTTCCTCGGAAACGGAATCTCTTCGTTCATTTTCCTTCTGCGTTTGTTCATCACGAACGACCCTTTGAACGACGGCTTCTTCGAATCTTCTTCTTCTTCTTCTTCTTCTTCTAACTGTCGTTTCTCCCCTAACTCTTTCAGTTTAGAAACCAAGTTCTCGTTCATAAACCCGAGCTGTTTGGAAGCGCCCGTACCGCTGCCGCCAATCCTGTGCTTATTATTATTACGTTTCTGATGATGGATGTTGTTGTTGTTTAGCAAAATCGACGTATTGTGTTCCTCCTCCTCCTTCTCGTTATCGTCGTCGTTATCGTCGTCGTTTTGCTGCTCATGTTGCTCATGCTGCTGCGCGTTGTTGTTGTAATCAACTTCATCATCATCATTCTCAATCGCGGGGGTGGCGACTTTGTTTCCCCGGAAAGAAGAAGACAAAGAAGAAGAAGAAGAAGAGAGAAACGCACAAAGCAACGAGAACAAAAGAAAAGAGAAACAGCAGAGAAGGAATTTCGCTCGGTGTCGACGACGGCGGTATTCCCTTTTCGGAGGTGGTGCGCCCATTTTTATGAGTCTATTTTGCCGTCTTTGGATTATCTTGATGAAAGTGGAGAAAGACATTTTTTAATAAAATACGAATACGAGTTCACACTTCTTATTCTTCTCTACATTACAACACTACAACTGATCGTCTAAACCTCCTTTCGTGTTGTTCCTGCTCTTGACTAACTCGAAGGACTGACCGGGCGACATCGCGGTCGCACCAGCTCTGGGAGATGTGGCCATCAGTTGGACGCTGTCGCCTCGCGCGAGTTCTTCTTCGGAGAGGGAATACTCGTCACCATTTTTCTCCAGGTCGACGATGACTTGATGATGACTGGACCCGTTTGCTACTAAGGGATTTCTATCGCTATTCTTGTTATTGCCGCCGTTTTTGTCGTCGTCGTCGTCGTCGTCGTCGTCATCGTTCGAGAACTTGACGTAATTCATCTTCCCTTTCTTCTTTGAATCCGTCCCGCTCCGAGGAGAATTACCTAATATTCCTCCTCCTCCTCCTCCGGCGCCTGCCACGGGTGAATTCGGTACCGACCCGTGTCCACCACGTCCCAGGCATCGATTAAACTTTCTCTGTATCCACTCCGTGTTGTTTTCTACGAACGTTTTGATGTCGTACAAAACGTCTCTGACGTCGAACAAATCGAACAAATTATCCGTCAATTTCCTTCTCGACATGGTCGAGTTCAACCCGATGTTATAGCCGCCCACCGGTCCTATTCCCCCGTCTGCTTTATATTCATCCGCCGGGAACGCGTATAAATGCAAAAGGGCGAAGAAAAACATCTCCACGCAAATTAAAAACTCTTGAATTGCATTCGCACAATCCGCCTTGTCGTAATCCGACCACGTCGGATCGATCCAATTCACCCTAATGATGCCTCGATTGACTAAAAACGCAATCAACACGGATTGCCAGAAACTAAAGAAAATGATCGCTTTAACGCTCGCAAACTTATAGAAAGGACTAATCGGCGCTAACTCTTCTCTCGTCGCCCGGTACAACAAAACTAAGCAATACATCGCCCAGGCTGCGCTCAAATTATTCACAAACGCCAAGTACGGGTACGACACGTACGGATTCATAATCTGCCCGTCGCCGTACACCCCTTTCGCTTCGGTTAAAAACGCAATCGACGCACAAAACGGTCTCAACGTCACAAACTGTATGATCCCGTGTCTACAAAACCGCACGAACGGCTCTCCTACCCTCGGTGGTCCTAATATAACGCTTATCGGCCATAAATGGTGCTGCCTAGGTTTCCTCGCCAACGCGTGTTCTAACCCGGGCACGCAAAACTCTTGCAAATACACCATGCAATACGTGTAAAAGTTCCAAACCACGTACGCTTCGTAACACTCTCTCACTGTATCTAAATAAATAGTCGCTTTCTTATATCTCAGCGCGAACCAACAATCAATCGCGTACACCGGTACCATCGCCAATATCCGAATAACGTGCCTTTGCAATTTCGGAGCTCGATAGTTTTCCAGATGTAAAATAACTTCGTAAAACGTAATCGGAATGGAGAGCATCGCAAAAACGCCCGCGATGAACCAGGCTATGTATAACTGTTCGTAATCGTGTTTGTGCATTTGGTACGCGACGACTGGGATGGCAATCAAAATCAAAAGGTTGAGAATCACCCAGACTGTTTTTAAGATTTTCCTCAAGATTGTTCCAATGCTCCACTGATAGGAAGACGTTAACGGCGCGTTCGGGTGAATAGAAGAAGCATCCGACGATGAACCACCGGCCATTTTTACGTCGTTTACAACAACAACAACAACACGGAGCGCTTCTCTTTTTTCTTCTCTCTTCTATTTCTTCTCTTTCTTCTCTCTCTCGTTGTGCTTTGTTCGCACTTCTTTATTCGCGTGAATATTTATGAAATGAATTTAGACAGAAAGAAACGGCTAATTAGTGCAACAACAACAACAACAAGAAAATGTAAAACTACTACTACAACACTCTGAACCTCTTCATTCGTCTTTTAACTGTTGAATGCGAAAGTGATGATGAATCACATCATCAACTGGCAAACTTTTGCTTCAAATCTCTCTCGTCTATAATCGCGGTCTTCTTATCCTTCATGCTTTTACTTCTCGCTCGATTGAAATTTTCGTAGACGATATCCAACTGTTTTCGATCAACCTCTCGCATGCGCGAGAATCCGCTTTTCCGGGCTAAGCGAACGTCCTCGGCGGTAATGGACGGGACTTCGGTCGGGTTTGGGAGAGTAGGATCGAGTTTCAAAGCTTCTTCGTGCGCTTGAATCACGCGCGTGGCGGCGTTGACTGAGCAGTTGCTGAGTAAACCTTTGATGTCGGCGCCGGTGGAGCCGTTCGGCATTTCTTTCGCCGCGATGGCGCAAAGGTTTACGTCTGGGTCTGTCTTGATATTTCTGGTGAGTTTCCACATGATGTCGTATCGCTCTTTCTCCGTTGGCCAGTCTAAGAAGAGCAAGTTGTCTAAACGGCCCGGACGTAATAAAGCGGGATCCATCGTGTCCGGTCTCGACGACGTGGCGATGACGTACACTCCTCGTAACTCTTCGAATCCGTCAATTTCCGTCAACAACTGGTTGACTAATCGGTCCATGACGCCGGCGTTATCGGAGCCTCTTCGAGGACATATAGAATCAAACTCATCGAAGAATAAGCAGCACGGCGCAGCGGCGCGCGCGCGTTTGAATACTTCTCGAATGGCTTTCTCGGATTCGCCGATAAATTTGGACATGATTTCAGGACCTCGGACTTTTATGCATCGCATGCCGGATTCTGTAATCGCCGCGTGCGCGACGAACGTTTTCCCGACACCTGGAGGGCCATAAAGGAGGACATTCGTTTTCAGACGCAAAGGGCACTGCGCAAAAACTTCCGGAAACTGTCCGGGAAGAATCATGCAATCCTCGAGTAACTTTTTTACCCCTTCGTATCCACCAATGGCATTTAGACCACCTTCGATTGTATACACGGATGGATCCGTGAGATTTAAACCTTCGTCGCCGCTCGGTTTGATGTCCACTCGCGCTTTTTCGTAATCGTCTACCGTTAATGGGATGAACTCGTGATCTCCACCGTGTTTTCGCTTTTGAAACTCAGGATCTTCGTCTAAGTTTAACCGTTTGAACGCGTTTTGAATTGCGCGAGTGACGAGAATGTCTAAATCCCGTAAGTCGTATCCGATTGTTTTTCTGTCTTGCGCAATATCCTCCGCAACGTCCTCGGAGGTGGAAAAGTTCAAGCCGGCGGAAATTAACATTAAAGACTCTTTACGAGCGTCGTCTTCCATAGGTCCAATATCCTGAAACTTAATAAATACCTCTTGATCGAGCAAAGGTTTAGCCACGTTCTCTTTTTCTTGCACCGTAGCCACGAAACAAACGGTTTCCATGTTTACGCAATATTTAATCTCATCCGCGAGTAACGCCGCGATGTGATATGCGTCGTCCATTTCACCCGCATCTTCAGCCCCTTCTGGCTGTTTTTTACACACCGCGTCTAGATCTAAAAGTAAACAAATAGCTGGTGCTCGCAAATGTGCCGCTTGTAACGCGTGTCGTAACGCTTTCATCGCTTTCCGAGGGTGCGTTGGTAAATCCTTACATTTCACTTCGACGACGCTCGCGTAACAGTTTGGATCGTTCGCGATGCTCCACGCGATGCCTTTCGCCAGCGGGTCTCGATGCGATCCAATAGGTTTACCGCAAAGCATAGAGCCTCCTGGGATTTGGAAACAATTTTGTTCATTTCGCATAATTTGGGCCTCCTCCCATAACGACACTCGCACGCGTTTCAAAACTTCAATCGCGACTTTCTTGTAACTCTCTCCAGGCGCAACGTCACCGAGATGTTTATACCGCCCGTATGAAGGCATCACGGACACGCCTAAACAAGGTTCGAGTAAATTCGCGTGCTCTTTCCTCGGGTCTAAATAAACAGTCGTTTTCCCGAGTTCTACCCTTACGCGCGAGTTTTCTTTCACGAGATCGTCACGAGTGATATAAATCAGTGGAATCGCGTCTTCGGATAAATACGTCGCTTTCCCTCCAATCACGCTAATGGTCACTTCAAAACTCGCGAACGGCAAATACCCTCCGCTTCCAATCTCATCGCTCGATAACAAGATTTTAGAATCCGAACTCAAATGCATGCCATCGTTACTAGTATTACTATCATTATCATTACTAAAACCATTTCGACTGTTGCCAATATCTCCGCACTCGCCAGAACCGGTATACTTCACGTGTGCCTCGAGCCAATCGAGAAGAACATGTTTGGCACCAGAATTACACGATTCCGGTGTAATCAAACGCAAATCAGATAATGCTTCCTCCTCTTCGTCATCGCTGTCGTAATCGCTTTCGTCCGTTGCTAAGACATTTAGATGACCCAAACCGAGCGCGATGCGTTGCGGAGCGGTGAGTTTTCTCGCGAGAATTTGAGCAGCCGTCAACGGTTTCGATTTTGGAAGTAGCCCAGTGTCGTTGAATATGGGATTCTTTCTATTTCTGTCCTCGGAATCGTCCGAATCGAATCCATCTGCTTCGTCCTCGCTGCTTGTTTCGTCGTCTTCGTGAATCTTGAATTTTTTCTTTTCCTTTTTCACGACGATCGGTCGAAGTTGAATGACAACTTGCGCGAAATCATCCACTTTTAACGGTTTTGGACCTCTACTCAACACAACCGTATCGCCTTGAACGGTTCCTAGAAGATTCATGATTGCTTTCGACAACGCCACGTGGCCTGGTCGTAAGTGTTCGTGCGAGGAATATTTTATTCGCACGAGCGCAGAGCGGTCGTTGCGAAATTTTTTCTCCTCCGAATATATTTTCACGCGACACAACTGGCCTTCTCGACAGGGTAACTCTTGCTCGTTTTTATCTTTTGACACTCGAAGTAACGCGACCCCACTTAACTCGCAATTGAAATCGTCGATAGTTGCATCATTCATAGCTTTAAAATCGCGATCTACTTTCACCGCGAGTTCATCCAAAATGTGATACGTCGGACTTTGCACGCGAGCGCAAAACGGTTTCATTTTTTCTTCTTCCTTCTCGCCGTCGTCGTCGTCGTCGTCGCCGTCTCGTAGCTCATCGCCCGTTACGTCTTCCTTCGCCGGTGGTGCGACGATGAGTTCGGTGTTCGGCGCTAATCGAACGACCGACGGAAAGACTTGACTATTTTTACTATTATTTTCGCTACTTTCTACGTAAGCTTCCACTTTCGTGCATTTCAACACGACCGGTTTCCCGCCCGCTTGGACACTTGGAAAAAACGGAAACTTCATTCCATCGTACGCACTCCCAAGTTGCTTCAACAGAGACTCTTCCACCCGGTCGCTTTGTGCGAACACAACGTCCCAATCGTCTTTTCGCATGGGTGAAACGTGAACGGCGGCTGCAATCGGCGCAAAAAAGACGGGCCAAACTCGGCACAAGTCTCCGTCTTCTAAACCTAAACATCTCGCTGCCGCGATTGGGACGTCCATAAATATCTGTCCTCCCAACTCCGACGTCGAGCCTGCCCAAGAAACGTATTTAATTACCGAGAATATTTTCTCTTTCTCGTGCGCGGGAATATCGTAAGGCGCGCCCCCGTTTCGATTATTATTACTACTACCACTCGTATGCGCGCCTCTCTCGATAACTTTCACTTTCATTGGTAACGGGAACTTTGGAGCTTTTACGAGCAAACTTTCGCACGCTCTCGACGGCAAACGAATAAAAGCGGAAGTATCGTGTATGAGCCGAACGCGAAGTTCCATCGCGTCTCGGATGTCTATTTTGTCTATCGAAGCGTCTATCCCGCCGCCGTCCGGATCGAGCGACGATTTCAACGCGTTCAAAAATCCTTTCATCATTTTGGTAAAACGCAGTACAGATGTAGTAACACTCTCCTTCTTCTTTTCTTCTTCGTGTTCTTCTTCTTTTTACATGCGTTTCCCGCCTTTGCCAATTTTCACCACCGGTTTCTGTTTCTTCGGTCTCGGACCTTTAATTCCGTCGCCTTTTTCCGTCCCTTCGGGTGCTTTAATCACGCGCAAAGTCCCACCTGAACTCGTCGCTCTTCTCGCAAACTCTAACTCGTTCTTCAAGTTCACCTCTCGAGTAATTTTTATGGACGCTTTCAAGTTATCCGTCAACTTGTTCGTCTTCTTAAGAAACTGGCCTTTTCGAGTTTCGATGCGTTTCCCGTGTCGGTTTTTCGCGATTTGTTTCTTTTTAAAATTCAAAGCCAGCGCGAGTTGTTGCGACGCAGAGTTAGACGACGAGCTTTGTTTTTTCTTCTTAAACGACGATGATTGCGGCATTTATATGTGTACACTTAACGATGATGATTTTGGTGGTAACTTTGGTGACGACTTCTTCTTCTTTACTTCTTCTTCTTGTGTCTTCTTCTGAGAAAAGAAAA
>Ga0209505_1002347_pt1 | contig 11917 bp, 7 predicted proteins | sample COGITO_mtgs_1103_2_FD_184794 | JGI IMG/M metagenome (GOLD analysis project Ga0209505, IMG submission 184794) | Pelagic marine microbial communities from North Sea - COGITO_mtgs_110331 (SPAdes) (version 2) | ecosystem: Environmental > Aquatic > Marine > Epipelagic ... | reverse complement strand
GAAAGCTCTGACATTGTAGTTTCTAGATATGTATGTAACTCTTCGAATATCATCCGTTAACATATATTTTGAGACCGTAATGTGTGACATTTAGGTGTCTGCATTTCGAGAAAGGTTTGGAGACTTTTGTGCCAGAGTGGTTGTTGGAGGAAAAGCATGTTTGTGAGCGAAAAAAATGTATTTTGAGTCCATGAGAATGGAATTAAATGAACGTAAAGGGACAGTTTCAAGTGCGACTTCTTTCTCATGTTTCTCATGTTTCTCGTGGGATTTGGTTGTTAATATAAACTAGGAATAAAGTTGGTATTAAAAAAATCCTCTTTTGCGCCAATAACACGATGCCTTTAATTCAGTTCTTCTTCTTTAATCAATCTCTTTTTTAAGCGCTTCCGTACTTACTCGGCGGCGATTCACCCTTTGGCGCGTCTAACAAAGGCGCGTGGCGATCGTCGTCGTAGTTCCCCGTGTGGTCGTCGTCGTCCGAATCGTCGCCCCCGCTTGGGCAACAGCACGCTTCGCAGATGCAACAGTACGCTCTTCGGCGTCGACTGGAGCATAAGGCGACGTTGGCGATGTCTTGGGACCCCGGGTAGCCGTTTCGGTTCAAGTCTCTTTCTAACTGGTCGCCTTCTTTGACTAAATGGACCCAGGAGGAGAGGATGATAAACGTGCCGGCGGCCATGACGATGAACCAGGAGACGTACGGGTTCGTGACTTCGGGTTGCATGGCGATGCGGAGTTGGTCGGCGGACATGAGGAAGAAGTCGAATGCGCCGTGGTAGAGCCAGGAGCGGGAGATGCACTTGATTGGATCGATGAAAAATCCGTTTGAGGCTTGGATGATCCAGTGCGCTCGGACGTACCGCATGCCAGAAAGACCGGCCCAAATGGCGTGCATGGGCATGAAGCCTCTGGTAACGGTTATCATCGTCGCCGTGGCACCACGTTCTTCGTCATACAATGGACGCCCGTCCATGGTTTGTACCGTGCAGTTGATTGCAGTTTGGTTCCAGCTCGTGATGGCGACTTCGGTCTGGTTGCCGTTCGGATCGGCGAAACCGTACCGGGTCAACGCGCGAACGATGACGCTTTCGCGTTGTTTCGGATCATCCGTGACAACACCCAAACGACCGCTACTTTTCTGCTGTTGTTGTTGTTCCCCCTCGTTGTTGTTGTTGTTGTTGTTGTTGTTGTTGTTGTTGTTGTTGTTGTTGTTGTTGTTGTTCGGGTAGCTAATGCCACCGCCACTATTGCTATTTTCTCCTCCCTCGTCGCTCTCTTGTTCGCCCATTTTCCCAACCGTCAATCTACCATCCTCGGCGGCGCTCACGCTGGATAATCGCAAGTACTCCTTCGCGTTCGATGGTCTCAATATCCCCTTCGTGATGTACGAATGCATGCCATCTGTCGCCTTCTCGAGAGACAATTTTGTTTGCGCAAAACTTTCGTAGATGCCTTGCAAAATTTGGTTCTTAAACTCCCAAATGATCTCGCGATCGTCGTACACCGGGTGCAATTGGCCTTTACCGCCGCTGCTTTTTCTTGAAATACCAGTCATCTTCCCGAGAAACGGGATCCATCCAGAATCCGTGGACATGAAATAACTCATTTTGTGTGATTGTTGCTTTTGTTGTTGAATTATGTGTTGTTGCTCTTGAGCGTACGCTCTTTGCGCGTCGTCGTTTACTTCTTCTACCGCTTTTGCTTTTTCTGCCGCCGCCGCTTTAGATTTCGACTTCGTGCTCGTGATCAAGGCTGGGATGCTTTGCGTTTCTTGCGTCACTTCTTGCGCCGCCGCTGCTGTCGCCGCCGCCGCTTCGTTCGGTATCACCGCCTCCGCGATTGGAGTATCCAAAGACCCGCTCAACACCACAATCCTCGGGTGTAGCGGATCGGTACACACCACCGTAATATCCGCTTTCGTCACGTCCATCAACACTTGCGTATTTTGCATTTGCTCGTACGTTCGTACCCCGTACTGAACGTTCTCGATCCACGCGAATCCTAAGCCGACTACCATGGCTAACAAAACAACCTTCCTTGGCGACCGAGTTCGTTTGGACCAGCCGATGGCGTACGAACATCCCCCCATATCCTCCTCCAACTCTGCTTTGCTCCCTAAACTGTCGTCTTTCGCTCTCACCCACCTGCTGGCGACGAAATACTTCGCCGTCTCTTCGCTAAATCCGGCTAAAATGAACGCCAACCATGCCGTCGCCATGATCGTTTCCACGCTGACGCCTCCTTGACCTTCCTCGTTCGTCGGCGGTTCCGCGCTAAACGCCATCGCCGAGTACCCGAGCAACGCCGTCACGATCCCGGCGGCGAACGCTCTCACCGTATACACCGCGATCGGCGCCACAATCGCCCCACACCAAAACGTCTGCGCTAAAACCCCGAACGATAAGTGCTCGTGAAACTGGTCGTTGTGCCCTCGCTTGGACATGTACACGAAAAACACCGCCCACATGCAGCACGGAATCAACGCGGCGAATAAGACAATCACCGCGGACAACCAATCGCCCTCGCACTCGAGCGTCGTGATGATGCCTTTCGCGAGGAACAATAAGAGCGTCACGAACAGCCACGAGAACGAGCTCGAATCGTCCGACCAGACCGAGAGGCACGTGACGTACCAGCTTTGTCGTTGCGCGAAATCTTCGACGCGCGTTGCCGTCCTCGGCGACTGAGGAATGCTGCTGCGCTTTGGGGGTAACGCCATTTGTATCGCGCTCGTCGTCGTCTGATGATGATGATGGAAATGATTTTGTTTATCTCTCTTCTTTCACTACACTACTCTCTCTCTGTTGCTGCGTCTGCTTACGATGCTTAAGAAGGAGAGGCACTCGAGCGCGCAGCACTCACCCACCGCAGAACGTGCGAAATTGATACAAAACAGCGTCCGTCGGGTTTCTTTTCTTTCCGCGTTTGTTGTTGTTGTTCTTGCGACGAGATTTTGATGGATTTTGAGGCGCGTCTTCGTTTGGGTGTTCGGCAGTTTAGGGTTTTTGATTGAAACCCTAAATTTTCAGTTTTGTGTGTTTTGGGCTCGTGACAAAGAGCACCACGACTGCCTAAACTACTTGCTCGAAAAAGGGTGCCCAGAACCAACGGACGAAGACTACGCTTGGTTTGTCGAGCGATGCGATTGGTTTGTCGAGCAAAAGCGATTGACCACACAGATAGAGAGAAATACATGGAGAGAGACTTCGAGTAACGATTTTTTTCACTATCTCTTTTACGGTTTCTTCTTCCTCCTGAGCTCGAAAATTTTCGGCGGCGGAGATACTACAGACGATATTGATTCTTTCTCAAACTCGTTCGAGGAGGAGGAGGAGCTTTGCTGTTGGTTGGCTTTGTCTGTCAATTGGCTTTGTCTAGTCAAAAGTCCTCCTCCTATTTTTTCGCTGTATTTCACCTTGAACTTTCCTTTGACGCCGCCGCCGATGACGCCGCTGGCTTTTTTCAAAGCCTCCGGGTTTTTGAAGTGCGCTATGTATTCCGCGTCGTCGAAATCCCCGGATTCCTTTTCGTCGACTTCGACGGCGAATTGGCCGGCCCAGGGGCGGAGCATGAGAAACAACGTTTTTTTGTCCGCGCCGTCGGAGAACGTGGCAGTGAGACGTTCGTATTCGACGCCGCCGTTTCGTTTGGTGTGGTATGAAGTAAAACCGGGGAAGTATTCGTCCTCGTTGGCGTCTTCGGGTGGCTGGTTCATTGAAGAAGGAGTACTACTGCCTCCTACTCCGTTGGACGTCGTCGTCGTCGCCATCATCATCATCATTCGATCCTTCTCCTCTTTTTCTTTCTTCAACTCGTCGTGCGCCAAAATCGCCTCGCGTAAGTTAATCGTTGGTTTCTTACACGCGGTCGTTCGAAACACGTCCACGCGTCGGTTCGGCTCGTTGCCGTAGCTTTGCGAAGTGAATCCCCACAACGCGGCGTATTCGTGGACGACGCCGCGGAGAAATTTTGTCATCGGAGGAAACGTCGCGCGACGATTGTTGGCGTCTCTCGCCATCTCTTCGAATTTCTGTTCGATTTGCGCGCACAAACGAGGATTGTTTTTCGCCGCTTTCAAGTGTTCTTGTTTGAACGCACTTTTCGCGCCCGATACGGCAAACGCGGAGACGTGCGAGTCTGGATTCGAAATGCCAAACGCCGCTGCGAGTTGCGCGCGCCTCGCTTCGTCTGCGTTTACCGAATCGTTCGGAAGCGCCGCGGCGGCAAACTCAGCCTCTCGTTGACGCTCTCGTTGTTTTTCGTGGTGGTTCGCCGGTGGCTCTGACGACGATGAAATAGTTTGTGTCGGTGGTGGTGGTTGTACTCGAGGTCGTCCAACGACACTACCGCCATCGTCGTCGTGCAAACTCGACGCTCTCTGCGCCATTCGGCTCCACCCGCCGGTACCGATTCGAGTGGTCGAACTCCCGCTTCCGGATCCTAAACTCGGGAAATTTTCCGCGCTCGACAGCGGGATGTTGCTATTACTTCCGTGCCTTCGAATAGCCTCTGGATTCGACCAACCGCTAAACGAAGTCTGCGCCGCTCTCAACGTTTGTCCGCGCGACATGGCGATATCGTCGTCCACCATGGCAAACGCGCCAAACGCTCGAAACGCGTTTTCTTGTTGTTCGATGGACGTTTCTAAATTCGCCGCTAAAGCTTGCTGTGCGGAAGCTTCGCTATTACTGTTGTTCATGTTGGTGGTGGTGGAGGTGGCGTTCCTATTGCTACTATTACTATTGCCGTTTTGCTGCTGATGATGATGATTTCTTCCACTACTACTATTCTCGCCTTGCCTTCGCTCTCGAATGCTCGTAAACATCGACGACGCCAACGTTCTCCTCAACTCTTCCCGTTCTCTTTGCATCCTCGCTCTCTGCTCCTCCGTCCTTCTCTCCGCGTTCTCCAGCTCATCTTTCTTCTCTTTTTGTAAATTTACATACGCTCTGTGGACGCTAAACTTTTTCAACGAAAACTTCCGCAAATGTTCGTCCAACCTTTGACAATCGCTCGCGTCCAACGCCTCTCTCGTCAACGGATTCTCAAACGTCTTCGCGTTCACGACGTACTCCGCCAACGACTCCGGGTCGAACAGATGTTTCACTTGCAGTTGCTCTTCAGACGTTTGAATCGTCGTCGTCGTCGTCATCCTTGCCGCCGCCTCTGCGTTTTCGTCATCTTCCTCCTCGTCGTTCAACAAAGACGAATAGCTTTGCTCTCTCTTAAACTTCTTCCCGAGTAACTCAAACGGCGCGTGCGTTTGTTCGCAAAACGGTTCCAACGTGATTGGATCGCACTTTTCCTCCGGTAACTCTTTCCACCAATTCTTCTTTTTCGCGTCGTTCGCTCGTCTGGGAACTCTCGGTTGCGTCGTGCCCTTCTTTTGCTTCTCCTTCTGTTCTTTTTGTTGTTTCAGCGGCGGCGGCGGCACGAAACCCGCTTCTTTTCCTCCTCCTCCTCGGCGCGCGTTGAAACCATCCCCAAATACATCTTCCTTATTCTGTCTTCTCGGAGGGGCGCCTCGCGCGGATTTCGGCTTCTCCTTCTTCGCATTCGTCGTCTTCTTCGCATTCGTCTCGTCCTTCTTTTCCTCCTCCGTTGGCGTCGTGCGACGTAAGTCGTTTTCGGACGATTCATTCATCGCGTATATCTTTCCCTTATATAGTACGCAAGGAAGAAGATTTTGAGGACCCCCGACGACAAAAAGAGAGAGAGAGAGAGACTTTCGTCCTCCAACACGGCCCGCGAATGCTCGTCCTCCTCCTCGTGCTCTCCTTTCCAATGCTTTGTGTCGTCGTCTTCTTCTTCTTTTGTCTTCTTCCATGTGAAGAAGTTTTGTTTAGGGTGTCACCTGTAAACCCTAAATAGAAAAGTCGACCATTGGATTTCTCCGAAACACAATTTTGCCTTGTCGTCGTCACATCTCCTCTCGTATACACACACGCACGCTTCACACACATACACATAAACGTGTAAGCAACAACGGAGGAGAGGTTGACCTTTTTCCACCACGTTTTCTCTTCTTCTTCTTCTTTTCTTTTTTGTTGAGAGAAAGGGGGTAGAGTTTTGTGTGAAATCTCTCTCTCGGAGAATTGAAGAAAAAGGCACATTAGCGAGAGAGTGATTGGAAAGAATTGTCTCTGCGCTTTCTGCGTGATAAAGAAACGCGCTTTCGAGGAGGATTCAGAGAAAAAGAGAGCGTTTTCGGGAGTTCTCAGAAGCGTTGTCTCTCTCTCGTCGTTCTCTTAACTTTGTTTCGCGCGTCGTCTGAAGTGTTCAAGGAAAAGAACCTTTTTGTGGTCGCGGGGGAGTGGAGCGAGAGCGAGATAATACTATAATACGAGCAGAGTAAGTAAGACTCGTACTAATGACGCCCTCATCCACGGCGAAAGGCGGCGGCGCGGGGAAGAAAGCATCCACAAACACCACCACCAAAACCACGGGCGAACAACAACGGAAGCGAAACCAAAACGTTTCGGACGCGATGAACTCGGCGGCGCCGCCGACGTTAGCGCAACTCTTAACCGCGGCGGGCGTTCCGGTGAACCCGCTGGATGGGTCCACGACGCAACAGCAGCTGTTGCAATTTCAGCAACAGCAAAACGCGGCGGCGAATTTCGCAGCGGCGGCGGCGTTGACCTTGTCAGGGGTCACGACGCAGTTGAAGTCGTTCGGGAACAACACGTCGGGATTAGTAGGAGGTCCGGCGAATAGCGGGGGGCAACCGGCGAGTCCGTCGTTTTGGAACCAGTTCTACGCGCAGCAAGCGTTGGTTGGGAGCATTTACGGGCAGCAGCAGCAGTTGCAAGCGACACAACAGGCGCTGTCCAACGGCGCGAACTTGAACAACGAGAGGTTGAGTTTTTTGAGCAACTTTTCCACCGGCATGGGGGGAGGAGCGCAGCCGACGATGTCAAACAGGACGCAAAGTAGCGGAGGCAACGCCATTTTCGATAACGAGGATTTAAAAGAGTTGTTAAAGATGGGTACGGCGGCGAGGACGCAGCAATTGCAACAGCAATTATTCGGAGCCTCCGCGGGTATCGGGGAGATTAACAGCAACGACGCCGCGAAGAAGAGGAAATTGTCCAACGTAAACACGAAGAAGAAAGCGGGGCAGAATACTAATAACAACAAAAACAACAAAAGGAAACAACCGGATTCAGCCGGGTATCAACAACCCGGCTCGAGAGGCAACTCTGCGTTTAGCCCGTTTGCAAACTCCGCCGGCGACGGCAACAACATCTTCACGAGCAGCGAGTTGAGGAAAGTCGCCAGTTTGCAACATCAGAAGAAGAAAAAACGGGGCGCCGACGGGAAGAAGAATAGCAAAGACAACAGTAAAGACAACAAGAAGAACAGCAAAGACAACAAAGCGACGTCCCAGGAGAAGAAACCAGGAAGAGGAAAAGGGAAGAAACAAGAAGAGACGAACCAGAAAACCATGCAATTAGCCGACGCCGCGATGAGCTTCGGCGGAGAACAGATCAGCGACATAAAGAACGACCGAAAGATCTTAGCCGAGGTCATGAAGTTACAAGAAGGGTACCTGAAAGAAACTCCGGAAGAGCGAGAAAAGAGAGAAAAAGACGACGCGGCGAAGAAAATGAAACAGTTGAGCACGAGAGGGCACACCGCGCGAGCGACGGAGAAAGAAGAGCTGTATAAATCCATCGTCGATGTGGACGGAAACTTGTTGAAGCCGGACGTGTTGGAGCGCTTCGAAGCGAATGCGAACAAAATGACGCAACTGAACAAAGAACACGAAGAGGAAAGGAAGAAAGCGGGATTGGGAGGAATGAAAAACGATGGTGCCGTTACGGATTTAGCGCAAGCCGCCGCGCAGAAAATCACCGGCGCCTCCGACGACGTCATGGCAAAAGTCCGAGGTATTTTAGAAGAGGAACTTTCCGACGCGGAGACGGATATCGCGGAAGGCGACGAGACTGGGGAGTTGGACAGCCAAGCGGCCAAGGTGAAAAACGACGACGCGGGGACAGAGGAAAAGAAGTCCGGGGCATCATCAGATAAAGTCCCCGGTAAAGATATCAAAGTTCGCTCGCGATCGTGGTCGCAAGAAGAAGACGATCTCGTCCAAGTTTTAGTTTCCCAAGTCGGTCCGAAGAAGTGGGCGTTAATCGCCGGTCAGCTTTCCGGGAAGACGCAAAAACAAGCCTACGCGCGTTGGAGAGATTACTTACAACCCGGTTTAACCTCACGTCCGTGGACGAGGTGGGAGGAGACGCATCTCTTGGATTGCCAAGCGCACATCGGCAATCAGTGGGCCATCTTAGCCAGATTCATGCCCGGACGCTCGCCAAACGCCATAAAAAACAGATTCCACGCGACGAAACGAAAAATGGAGCGCAACGTCGGCGCGTTTACGAACGAAAAGGGCGACTTTTCCAAACTCACTCCGGCTTTAACGAGCGACGAAGAGTTAATTAAGAAGGTGGTCGCGGAAACAAAAGCTGCTTCAAAAAAGGCATCGCAAACGCGCAGTTAAACCAAAAAGACGACGACGAGAGTTGGCTCGAATCGCAAAGCGAATTGAAAACCGGTAGACCGAAACGACGTAAGCGTGTGTATATAGTAGTTGATCATTTGCATATATTTTTACCGTATACTAGAAGAGAACAACACCAACAACACCTTCATCCTCGCGGTTCCTTTTTCTCGTTGGAAAAAAGCCCGTCGTCTTTGCTCGCGAACGTTCGCTTTTACTCCTCCTTCTCGTTGTTTGAATACTATAAGGAACTGATTTCTCCTCTTTTCCAACACAAAAAATCCAACCTTTTCACTCCTTTGATTAGTACTCCTGAAATAACAACAACAACAACAACAACAACTTGAACACCATGCCACTCTTTTTATTGAACAGACATACTACCAACAGCACGAACAAACGAAGCAGCGCGTTGTTCCTCGCGTCTTTGGCGTTGTTTTCCGGGTGCTCGTCTTCTCTCGGTGCGTTACGATACGTGTTTGTCTTTCTTTCTTTCTTTCTTTCTGTTCCCCGGGAAATCATCAATCCGATCGGATTTTAAATGTTAACTCTTTAACTCTCTCTCTCTTGCGCACGTAAAACATAAAACAGTGTACTCTTCGGCGGAGGAACAAACGCAATCGGTTTCGAAACACATCTTAACCGACATCCCGGACGCCTCCGCGAGCGTGGACACCACGGTTGTCTTTCCAGGATTTGGCACCGATTTGCAATTCCCAGCAGCCGAGGATATCACCGCGCTGCTCGGAATACGAAATGTCGGCGATTCCACGATCGAGTTACAAGCGATCGCCGGGTCGGTGAATGCACCTCAGGCGTTTCATTATTTCGTGGCAAACTTTTCCAAGTATGAATTCAGTATGAATGATGACGAAGAGGAGGAACAGTTCGCGTCGTTTAACCCGCAGATTGGGAGCGAAAAGTTGGCGACGAAACGCCGAGCGGGAAATGCCGCAGGCGGGAAAACAGGCGCGGCGAAGAATTTGTACACGAGTAAAGAGCAGTCGGTGGTGAACGCGGGGAGAGAGTTGACGGTGCCGTATTCGTTTCAGTTACCGACGCCTTTAGCTGGGATGGATTTTACGCTGGCGTTGACGGCGTTTTACCAAGAAGACGGGGAACAATACGCGACGACGTTTTTTAATCACACGGTGAGAGTGTTGGATCCAAACGTGGCGGTTGATTTTCAACTGACATTCGTGTACGTCGCGTTGGGGAGCTTTGCGCTCGGTATTTTGTATTTTGTGTTGAGAGTGTTTGGGTGGGACGCGTATTTACCTTTCATCGGGGAGAACGCCATCGAGGCGAGCAAGAAGCAAAAGAAGAAGACGCACGAAATTAACATGGCGGCGGCGAGAGCGGAAGCGGCGAAGAAGATGAGCGAAGGAGGTAGTGCGGCGGGTAACGGGAATAAGAAGAGTGGGGGTAAAGAGGACGATTGGCTTTCCGGGACCGCGTTTACGAACCCGAGTTCCTTCTCCACCGGGGCGACGAAAGCAAAGAACCGCAAAGGAGGCAACAAAGGAAAGAAGTAAAATTCTAAATAAAAATATAATACTCGAGTATGACCTACCTGTAATCAATAAAAGAATGAATTAAACAAGCACTTATTAGGAAGTAGTCACCGCGTGCATGGCTTGCGCCAACTTTTCGACCGTCTTACTCGTCACGCCCGCCATGGAGATTCGTCCGTTCCTGGTCATGTAAATGTGATGTTCATCCTTTAATCTATCCACCTGTTCGGGAGTTAAGCCAGAGTAGCAAAACATCCCAATCTGATCTGTCACGTGCTTCCATCCCATGGTGCTCCCACTCTTCTCCAACGCCTCTCTTAATTTCGCTCTCATGTCGATAATTCTATCCGCCATCATCTTCACCTCGGTTAACCACAACGCGTTCAATTTTTCGTCGCCTAAGATGGTCGACACCAAATTCGCTCCTTGCAACGGCGGCGACGAATACATTGCTCTCGCGATTACTTTCAACTGCGACTCGACGACCGTCGCTTCCTCTTTGGACGCGCACACGATGGACAACGTCCCAACTCTGTGCCCGTACAACCCCATGTTCTTGGCGAAACTTTGCGCCAACGCCATGGCGTGCCCGTCTCTCTTAAACATTCTCAACGCAAAGGCATCCTTATCGCAATCGCCACTGGCAAACCCTTGGTACGCGCTGTCCAAGAATGGAAACAAATTCTTATCCTTGAACAATTTCGAGATTTCCAACCACTGTTCTTCGCTCGGATCGACCCCGGTTGGGTTGTGCGCGCACGCGTGCAACAACACGACGTCCCCTTCCTTCGCGTTCCCCAAATCCTCCTTCAACCCGTCAAAATCCAATCCCCTCGTGTCCGCTTTGTAATATCTATACGCCTTCGTCTCCACTCCCGCGTCGCGAAAAATGTTCAAATGATTCGACCACGTCGGATCTGGAACGTAACACACCGCCCCTTTCTTAAACCGAGCGATGAACTCCGCGAACAAGCGACACGCTCCAGTCCCCGATAACGTTTGAATCCCCGCAATCGCTTCCGCGTTTCCAATCTCCTTCCCGTACGCCAGATCTAAACTTCTCGATATGTACTGGTTATCTCCTTGCGTCGGTAAATACTCCATGTTCTTCGCGTCTTCGATGAGTTTCTTCTCCGCCTTTCTGACGCACTCGAGGACTAAAGGCTTACCGTTATCGTCTCGGTAAGCGCCCGTGCCGAGGAGCATTTTCGACGGATCTTTGTCCGCGTGAAACAGTTCCGAGACCCCCAAGATTGGGTCCTGATGATTACGAGCGCGACGACAACAAAACGAGAGTGGTCAGCGAAAGGGTACTCTCGAAACGAGACCGAGTGCAAAACGTTGTGTTCACACACAAAATGCTCTTTGGCGGCCGAAAACCCCCAACGACGAAAGAGATAAAATACAAAACGAATTAGTATATGCGTACCTTTGGCGCGGCTTCCACCTGCGACCACATCGAGACGACTCCAAAGTCGCTTTTCGTCGTCATCGTCGCAAAAGGAGTGCGTCTGTTTGTCTGCGTTAAAGTTTGATTAAAAAGGTGTTCCCAAACCCTCAGTCTTCTCGCGAGGGTGGATGTGCGCATGCAAAAAAGTCTGCCGCTCGTTTTGCGGGTTTTTTGGTCTATTTTTCCTTCAAAATAAGCAAGATATGCAGATTTTCGTCGAAACGGCTGTTTTTTTCTTCTCGGAAAAAACAAAATCATCAGGAGCAGAGTATATCAAAGAAGATACGAAGAGAGAGAAAGAAGATTAGCGCGAGATAAGAGCGAAAAGCATCTTTGTCTCACGTCTGGAGCGACGATTTCGCGAGTTTTGCGGGAAAGAGTTTCTTTGACGATGATCGGGGACGAGAGAGATTCTTTTTTGTTGTGGGATTTGATCGTGAG
>Ga0209505_1002342_pt1 | contig 11936 bp, 9 predicted proteins | sample COGITO_mtgs_1103_2_FD_184794 | JGI IMG/M metagenome (GOLD analysis project Ga0209505, IMG submission 184794) | Pelagic marine microbial communities from North Sea - COGITO_mtgs_110331 (SPAdes) (version 2) | ecosystem: Environmental > Aquatic > Marine > Epipelagic ... | reverse complement strand
CCACCTCTGCTTCCGTTAAAAGGTTCCTTTCTGGCGATGGGGTTTGATTGTGGTCTAAGACGGTGACCTGCATGGCGGCAGGGCGGTTAACGGTTGCCGGCAGAGACAGCTGTCGCCGTAATTGTTGATGAGACACAAATCTTTCGGGATTCGTGCTTGGCGTCTGATTACCCTGGTCGCCGACGACGGCGCACGCATCCTGATAGTCAAAGAGAAGTTTGGGGACACGACTCGCGCAACCTGCCTGACTTAAGTGAACCGCATCAATGAGAATCAGATCTGTCTTTGCGATCTTAATGGCGCTTTGGGTAAAGCGTTCGATCGGTAAAAGCATAAATTTTCGATCTAGATCGATGAGCAATCGCGTCAGTATGGCTCGATTTGGATCGAGCGCGTAACTGGTCAATACGAAGATGAGGTTTTGCGATTGGGCGAGCGCTTGGGTCTTGGGCTCGCCTTGGACCATAACGGATTGGCTATCCGCAGCAATATGACTGTTTGACATGAAGACTCCCGTGGCGGCAAAACAACCGAAGACCTTGTGCGAGGTTAGAAACGGGTCAGCCTGCTTGATCGTCGCACTGCCGTCTTGACGGTTTAAACGTCTGGGCTGTCCGGCGCAGAGCCTTTAATCTTATGATCGAGCCAGTAGGCTGGCCTGTCCCGTTTAGCCTGCTTGATTACCTTTTTATGGTGCGCTTTTCGGTTTTTGATTGCGTCATCGCTTCCTTTGAAATGTCCTTATTCCGAATTGAACTGAGCTTAGAGGCAGTCAATGGTTCAAGGAAAGACTGCATTCGATTAAGCTTTTGTAATCCATAACGGCCAGTGAGGCAAGGAGCCCATTATCCAGTACCCAACGATTGAGGAATGCGTCGGAGAAACCCCTTTGGTTCGCTTACAGCGCTTACCAGGGGTGACCAGCAACACCGTGCTCGCAAAGCTTGAGGGCAATAACCCGGCCGGCTCGGTCAAGGATCGACCCGCCCTGAGCATGATTCAGCGCGCAGAACAGCGCGGCGTGATTCAACCGGGAGATGTGTTGATCGAGGCGACCAGCGGTAATACGGGAATCGCCTTGGCCATGGCGGCTGCGATAAAAGGATATCGTTTGAAATTGATCATGCCCGCGCATATGAGTGCCGAACGCAAAGCGGCAATGCAGGCCTATGGTGCAGAACTCATTTTGGTGACACAGCAAGAAGGCATGGAAGGCGCGCGCGATCTTGCACAGTCGATGATGCAGGCCGGCGACGGTATTGTGCTGGATCAATTTGCAAATCCTGATAACCCACTTGCGCACTATCATGGTACGGGGCCAGAAATCATGCGTCAGACGAATGGCGAGGTCACGCATTTCGTGAGCTCGATGGGAACCACCGGGACCATTATGGGGGTCGGTCGATACTTCGGTGAAGTCAAACCTGAAGTAGAAATTATCGGTTTGCAGCCCGTTGAGGGTCAAGCGATTCCTGGCATTCGGCGCTGGCCCACAGCTTATCTTCCAAAGATTTATCGGCCAGAAGGCGTCGATCGAGTCATGGACATCGATCAGAAGGATGCCGAGGCCATGATGCGCCGGCTGGCCCGTGAGGAGGGGATCTTTGCTGGGGTTTCGTCCGGCGGCTCGGTGGCGGCGGCGCTTAAGATCAGCGCGCTGGTTGAAAATGCAACGATTGTTGCCATTATTTGTGATCGTGGCGATCGCTACTTATCGACGGGTGTATATACTGCCGACTTGGCATAAACTGCCGGTTTGGCCCTGAACGTTAGTCTGGGGTTGTCCACCAAACGCTACCGGCTGCGATTATGCGAAAGAAGAAACTGCCGTTTACCGACGTCGGACATACCTTGACGATTGAGGGGACCTGCGTCAGCGAAGACGCTCGATTTGCAATCCACGGGCTTTTGCCAGGAGAGCAAGCGCTGATTGTCCCTTTGAAGAAAAAAAAGGGTCAGTGGGTGTGTCAAGCTCAAAATATCGAACAGGATCATCCGGCGCGTGTGATCCCTGTGTGCGCGCACGCCGCGCAATGTGGCGGTTGCTCCTTCCAGCATTTTGATCGTTCGGCGCAACTGGCGTTTAAGCGTGATTGGTTGCAGGCTTTGTTCGATGACTGCTCACCCAAGCAGTGGATCCCGACGCTTTCAGGTGATGCAGTTGGCTATCGGAGTAAAGCCCGCCTTGGGGTTAAGCATGTTGTTAAGAAGGGCCGAACCTTGATTGGTTTTCGAGAGGTCGGCTCAGCCTATATTACCGAGATGACGTCCTGTCAGGTGTTGGTCCCTGAACTTGCAAGACTGATTGAGCCGCTGTCTCGCCTGATTGACGGCCTAGACAGTCGCAGCACGATTCCTCAAATAGAAGTGGCGGCCTCGAGTGGCGCTGTAGCCTTGGTCGTTCGGCATCTGGCAGTTTTGTCGTCTGAGGACTTGGCGGCGTTCGCGGCATTTCAGGGCGCGCATAAGGTTATGATTTTGTTGCAATCCAAAGGTCCTGACTCGGTTAAGCCCCTCGATGACGGTGCCAATCCCTTGTTGCATTACCGCTTAACCGATCAAGGCTTGGTGTTTGAGTTTCATCCAATGGACTTCACCCAAGTCAACCAAGCCGTGAATCAAAACATGGTGAACCTTGCCTTAGATTTGCTTGACTTAAATTCGGAGGATCTGGTCTTAGATGCCTTTTGCGGGATTGGTAATTTCTCCCTGGCGGTCGCACAACGGGCCGCTCGCGTGATTGGTCTTGAAGCCTCCAGAGCGAGTGTTGACAGAGCCATTAGCAATGCCCAGCTCAATGGTTTGGGCAATGTCTCCTTTGAGGTCGCGGACCTCTACCAATCTGAAAGCGCATCGCTTGTTTTGCCCCAGATCAATAAAGCGCTTTTGGATCCACCTAGGTCCGGAGCGGAACTGGTTTGCCAGAAGCTCGTTGCCAGCGCGTGCAACAAAATAGTTTACGTGTCCTGTAATCCAAAGACGCTGAGACGGGACGCGGACATCCTGCGTGCAGGCGGATTTCAGTTGGACCATCTTGGGATGATCGATATGTTTCCCCATACCGCGCATATGGAATCGATCGCCTGTTTCAGTCGAGGCTCAAAAAATGGTTAAGGCACGAGAGCAGCGAATTGTTTTTGAAGCGGGTCAGTTTGATCGGGCGCAATGGTTGAATGAGCTGGGCGCAGACCGAGAAGACTTGGATCTAGACAGAATTAGTCGAGCCTGTGATCTGTCGGCGCAAGCCGAGGAAAAAGCAATTCAGTTGGGATCGGGTTGGCCGTCGGGTCGCAGCAGTTATTTTATGGGATTAGAAATTGCCGATCTTTTGCGAGATTTTCGAGTTGATGAAGATGGCTTGATCGCCGCAATTGTTTATCGAGCCGCAAGAGAGAAGCAAATTACGGTTAATCACATCCGTAAGCAATTTGGTGAAAAGGTTTCAAATTTGGTTGAGGGCGTTCTGAAAATGGCCGCCATTAGCAATATCCATATTCTCAAAAATGAAATGGTCTTGGGAGAGACGTCCGATCAGGTTGAGCAGGCCAAGAAAATGCTTGTGGCTTTGGTCGATGACATTCGCGTTGCGCTGATTAAGTTGGCGGAAAGAACCTGCGCCATTAGGGCCGCCGGGCACGCAGATCGAAGCAAGCAATTAAGGCTTGCGCAAGAAATCACTGAAATCTATGCACCGTTGGCCCATCGTCTTGGTATAGGGCACTTGAAGTGGGAGCTAGAAGATCTCGCTTTTCGGTTTACAGAGCCCGATGCGTATCGCCGGATTGCAGCCTTGCTTGATGAAAAGCGGACGATGCGAGATCGCTATATCGGCTCTGTGCTGGAATCCCTTGAGTCCAAACTTGAGCTTGTGAAGCTCAAAGCAAGTCTTGAAGGCCGAGCAAAACATATCTGTAGTATTTGGAAAAAGATGAACCGAAAAGGCATCGCCTTTTCTGAAGTCTATGATGTTCGCGCGATTCGAATCTTGGTTAACTCATCGGATGACTGCTATCGGGCTTTAGGGGTTGTGCATAACCTTTGGCGCAATATCCCCAATGAGTTTGATGATTACATTGCGAATCCAAAAGACAATGGTTATCAGTCCCTTCACACGGCAGTTATTGGCCCGGAGGGCAAAATCTTGGAAGTTCAAATTCGAACGGAAGGGATGCACCATGAAGCCGAGTATGGGGTCTGCGCGCATTGGACCTACAAGGAAAAGTCGCCAACTGGCCGCGTCGAGCGTTATGAACGCCGTTTGTCTTGGTTGCGGCAAGTGATTGAATGGCAAGATGAGGTGAAGAACTTGCCCGAGTCCGCTAGTGAAATGATGGCCAATGTGAGTCTTGACCGAGTTTATTTGTTTACCCCTGACGGTCATGTGATCGACATGCCGCCCGGGGCAACCCCCGTTGATTTTGCCTACAAGGTTCACACTGAGATTGGCCATAAGTGTCGTGGTGCAAAGGTCAATGGCAAGGTGGTTTCGCTCAACCAGGTTTTGATCTCCGGAGATCATGTTGAGGTGATCACAGGTAATGAGGCCTTACCCAGACGCGAGTGGCTCCATGCTCATTTAGGATATGTGACAACCTCCAAAGCGAAAACAAAAATCCAAGCTTGGTTTGGGCTTCGGGAACGCAAAAAAAATCTGGAAGAAGGGCAGCGACTCGTTGAAGGTGAACTCCGTCAATTGGGGATTGATGCGGCACGGAAAGTTTTGATTGGTGCCGCTTTTGGTTTTTCAGATGAGGAGGAATTCTTGGTCGCCCTTGGACGAGGTGACCTTCAGTTGTCAGATGTCGCTGAATGGGTAGCTGTTAATGAATTGGATATCCGGAAGTCTTCTCAGCTTCCCCTTGGCTTTGATACGGATCTCGCGCCCAGATTAATTAAAGGCCTGGGCGGTCGAGCGCATGAAATCGCAAAGTGTTGTAATCCAGTGCTTGGAGATTCTATCGCGGGTATTATCAGTGACACGGGTATTGTTGGCGTGCACGTTCAAGAATGCGTCGAGGTGCTTCAGGGCGATGCTTACGGTCGGTTGATGCGATTGTCTTGGCAAGAGGGTGCACAAGCCGTCTTTTCCGTGGACTTAAAAGTTGAAGCCTATGATCGGTCTGGTCTTCTGTTTGATATAACCGCGTTGTTTGTCAAAGAAGCCATAAACGTGATTAGGTTACAGTCTGTTACGGACCAGGTTGCTCAGCGCGTTGATATTGATATGACGATTGAAGTTGAATCTTTGAAAACCTTGATTAAGGTTTTAGAAATGATGCAAAAGATTCCGAATGTTGTGTCGGCACGTCGATTCACAAGTTAAAAATAAAGTTAAAAAGGGTAAGGGGATGTTATGCGATTAATCTTGTTAGGTGCGCCAGGGGTTGGCAAGGGAACGCAGGCGCAGTTCATTACTGAAGCCTATGGCATTCCTCAAATTTCAACCGGCGACATGTTAAGGCAGGCGATTAAGGATCAAACGCCCTTGGGACTTGAAGTGAAGGGGGTGATGGATCGTGGTGAATTAGTGACCGATGACATCATAATCAATTTAGTGAAAGCGCGTTTGCAACAAGACGATTGCCGAGAGGGCTTTTTGTTCGATGGATTTCCTCGAACGATTCCTCAGGCGGAAGCGTTAAAAAATGCCGGTGTAGAAATTGATTATGTGATCGAGATCACGGTGCCGGATGAGGAAATTATAAAGCGTTTGAGTGGGCGCCGCGTTCATCCCGGTTCTGGTCGGACCTATCATGTTTTATATCATCCGCCTAAAACCGCGAACATCGACGATGAAACAGGCGAGGCCCTTGTTCAGCGAGATGACGATCAAGAAGAAACGATTCGGGATCGTCTTCGGGTTTATCTCGATCAAACCGCACCGCTGGTCGCGTTTTATAAATCCCTCACAGCACAAACCGGCGCGCAATACGCGATGATCGATGGACAAGGGACCACCGACGAAATTAAGTCTATGGTTCAAAAAACACTTAAGGCGCTTTAGGGCTCGGCTAAGAACACCGGTGAACAAATTAGGGTCGATTTTTGTTGTGTTTTCTTTTTAAAAAAAAGGTGTGCAAAGTGGAGAGAATTTTCTAAACTTGACCCCAGCGCATCGATGTTACCCCAGCTCTGAATTACGCTATGATTCTGAGTTATGCCGAGGAGATGCTTCATAGCTAAAATGAGTGAGTCTTAAAAGTAAAAGTCACTAAAGGAGTATTAACTGTGGTCGCAAAAAAGAAACCTGCTGCAAAGAAAAAGCCTGCTGCTAAGAAAGCAGTTGCGAAAAAAGTCGTTGCTAAAAAAGTAGTCGCTAAGAAAGCGGCGCCTAAAAAAGCAGCACCAAAGAAAGCGGCTGCTAAGAAAGCTGCTCCGAAGAAAGCGGCTGCTAAGAAAGCTGCTCCTAAGAAAGCGGCTGCTAAGAAAGCTGCGCCTAAGAAAGCGGCTGCTAAGAAAGCTGCTCCTAAGAAAGCGGCTGCTAAGAAAGCTGCTCCTAAGAAAGCGGCTGCTAAGAAAGCTGCGCCTAAGAAAGCGGCTGCTAAGAAAGCTGCTCCGAAGAAGGCGGCTGCTAAGAAAGCTGCTCCTAAGAAAGCGGCTGCTAAGAAAGCCGCGCCTAAGAAGGCGGCTGCTAAGAAAGCTGCTCCTAAGAAGGCTGCTCCTAAGAAGGCTGCTGCTAAGAAAGCCGCTCCTAAGAAAGCGGCTGCTAAGAAAAAGAAGTAGGTGTCAAAACCATCAGCGCTTATCAATGCGCTGGACAATAAAAAAGCCCTTTTATAGGGCTTTTTTATTGCCTGAAAAAAGTTAGCGCGCGGCCGCGTTTAAATCGGTGTTGCGGTGATGGCTTGCCGAGGTGCAGGAAGGGGACCGCTTGCCCCACACTTTACAATTGGTTCGTCGTTTGCAGTGGGCCATCTCGCTTTAGGTTACAACGCGGTTGTGAAGCTGTTTGGGGTATTAAAGTTCGTGAACGCGAATGCGTCATCACTGTCGAGCACTAAAAGCGATAACGATTCTAGCCATCTTTTTATCGAGCGTTGGCCATGTTCCAGTTCAGAATCGATTGAGGCGAGTGCGGCTGTTCTGATTGCAACCAACCCGCACTGTAAAAAGCCATTTTGCCGATAAACGACCGCATCGAGTTGGGGCCCCTGATCCAGCAAAGCGCTTTGTAAGGGTTGTACTAGATCAATCGTCAGTCTCGGTAGGTCGCAGGCCATGATCAATGTGTAATTTGTTAAAACCCTGTTGGCACAGGCTTGAATGCCCAATAAAGGGCCACCATAGTTTGGCGTGTTGTCTTGAACGACCGACTCGGCAAAGGCTTCATATCTTGCGACATTTCGATTGGCGCTGATGATAATCGCGTTACTGCATTGGCGCGCTAATCCAACGCTGCGATGGATAAGGGGATGACCCTGATAGGGCACGAGACCTTTATCCTGCCCGCCCAATCGCTGGCCTTTCCCGCCGGCAAGTATGATGGTCGAAAACGCACTGTTCATCGTTTGTAATTCCTAGGATAAGAGGCCAGCATAAGCGCAAACTTTGGTTAGTTCGATGGCTATGTCTGATCACCAACTCAAAGCGCTATTCTCCCCAGTGGGATTGATGAGTCAAACCCTGCCGTCTTTTCGTTCGCGAGCCGGGCAAATTGAATTCGCGCAGGCCATCGAGGCGTCTCTGCAGCAGTCAGGTGACTCGGTCATCGAAGCCGAGACCGGTATTGGGAAGAGCCTTGGCTATTTAATGCCCGTTCTGTTGTCTAACAAGCGTGTGCTCATCTCGACCTATACCAAACTGTTACAAGATCAAATTTTTTACGAGGATCTTTCGATCGCACGAACGGTTTTAGCATCGGCTAAAAAGGTGGCGGTGCTGAAAGGCAGGCGTAATTATCTTTGTCCTTTCAAGTTTGGGCAGTTGTTTGAGTCGCCTACCAAGGAGCTGTCCGCCGACGCGCTTGTGGCGGTTTCCGCAATAAAGGCTTGGTCGACCCGGACCCATACGGGTGACTTATCTGAACTCGAAGTCCTCAGCGCTGATTTGACGCCCTTGATCACGGCAACCGCTGAAGAGTGCCAGAAGCGGCTTTGTCCAAACTTCGATCAGTGCCCGCTTTATAACGCTCGTAAGGCGGCCGACCTGGCTGACGTGGTGATTGTGAATCATCAGTTGCTCATGTCTAGATATGAAAACCCAAGCGATGACCTGGTTGATGTGATCGATAAGATGGATGTGCAATTAATTGATGAAGCTGATCAATTCCTGAGACTCCTGCGTGAGAGCAAGCAGTTTGCTTTTAGTTTTAATTGGATGCGGGAACTTGCGATCACCCTAGGCCGGATCAATGCAGACCCGCAGCAATATGACGCGGTGCTTGGTGATTGGGCGGTGTTGCTCGGTCGAGAAAAAGTGCGTTTTGAAAGGGCCTATGAGTCGATTGGCGGACGCGCCTTCTCAGAACCGGTGGTAAAAGCGAGGGTGCTGGGGCAGATCGATGAGTTGGAGTTGCTGCTTGCTCGGCTGACGCGTGTTTTAGAATCAAGGTTGAATCATGGGAAAATACTGCGCGATGCGCATCAAAACCTCGCTTGGCGAATGGATCAACTGCTCGCGCTCGCAGCCGATGTTGAAGAGGATGCACAAAGTTATTGGTGGGAGGAGGACGCCCGGGGTGGCGCTGCGTTCCGCAGCGTTGTGGCTGCAACGGATGAGGCCATGGCGGATGTCTTAACGACCCTGGCGCCAAAAATATTCGTATCAGCAACGCTCAGCGTGAATGGTTCCTTTGCGTTTATTAGCCGACAGATCGGCTATGACGCTCGCAAAGCGATCAAGGTCGCGAATGCTTTTTCTTATTCTAAGCAAGTTATGGGCTTCCAAACCTCGCAGCAGCTGGCGCCGGATCATCCCGCGTTCATACCAGCATTGTTAGAGGATCTTATGGCGCTGCGCCCGCTAAAAACGCTGATGCTGTTTACCTCGCACCGAGCGCTCGCGAGTGCTGCGAGTTATCTGGCGACGTCCTACCCAGGTGAGATATTTATTCAAGGTGAACGCCCGCGTCAGCGGCTGGTTCAAGATTTCAAAAAAGTGACCCATGGTTTTTTGCTGGGAACGAGTAGTTTTTGGCAGGGCGTTGACTTCAACGGTGCGGGCGTTGAGTGTTTGGTGATCGATAAATTACCGTTCCTAACGCCGGATGATCCGAGGTTGATTGCGCGGCGGAAGGCGTGCCAATCGGCCGGTTTGGATTTCTTTTCTGACTATATTTTGCCAGACTGCGCACTAAAATTAAGGCAAGGTTTTGGCCGATTGATCCGAAAAGAATGTGATCAAGGTATTTTTATCATCGGAGATCCGCGTTTTTGGAATGCGAGTTACTCCGGTTTACTGCAAGCCAGCTTGCCTGAGTTTAGATGGACGCAGAGTGCATCAGACGCCCTAGACTTTATGGATAAAAGACGATGATTTTAGGACTCGATACCACCGGCCGTGATTTAAAGCTGGGCCTTATTTGCAAAGGAGACGTTCGAAGTCGCCTGTTCAGCAATGATCTTCGGCACTCACGCCAGATTTTGCCTCAACTCCTGCAGTTTTTACGCGAAGAAGGTGAAAGCTTAAAATCCATTCAAGCTCTGGCGTTCAGTCAGGGACCTGGATCGTTTACGGGATTGAGAATCGCTGTTGGCGTCATTCAAGGCCTTGCTTATGGTCTTAGTCTGCCGGTCATCCCCGTTCCAACCATGGCGATTGTTGCCCGGGCGGCGGGTCAGCAAGCTCAGGTTGCCCGGGTATTGGTTACAATGCACGCACGTGAAGAAGAGTTTTATGGTGCTTTTTATGACGGGTGTGATGGATTGGTGCCTCGTCTTATCGGGCAGGCTGAAGTCTACACCACGGCCATGTTAACCAATCATGACTTAGCCTCTTGGTCTCTTGCAGGCGATGGCGTTTTTTTAATGAAAGCACTATCGCCTCAACCCCAAGGTGTCATCGACATTACGTCGCCGGATGTTCACAACCTATTACAGATCGCGGAGGCGATGCTTGCTGCTGGGGAGGTCGTTTCAGCGCTTGAGGCGGCCCCCCTTTATGTTCGCGAAACCGTTGCTCAGAAGTCTCGTTCCTAGATGCGTTATGGATTAAAGGCCCTCCCAACCGGACTTGCTCTGGTTGATCACTATGGCCAAAAACCACCGCTGACCGTCGACTACGGCAGTCCCTCATTAAGACTCCGCCAGAAAAAAATTTCATCCAAGGGCGAGCTCTTGATTCGCGCAGTGAAAGAAAAGCCGGGTGCCCGAGTGCTTGATATGACCGCAGGACTTGGTATTGATGCGTTGATATTGGCGTCCTACGGACATCATGTGATGATGCTTGAGCGTTCTAAAACAGTCTTTTTGTTGGTTAAGGATGCGCTTAAGCGGGCGGCGCAAGATGACGAATTGCAGCCGGTGGTGGCCCGTTTGGCAATACACCATTGGGATAGCACCTCACCCTTTCTGCCAGCAAAAGGGTTTGATGCGGCCTTGGTAGACCCGATGTTTGAAGAGAAAAAGAAGTCTGCGCTGCCGCCCGGAAATATGCAGATGTTGCAGGCGTTTTTAGGCCAAGGCGCTGAACTCCAGCCGTTTTTAGCGGCAGCCCAGGCACTGGGTATTCGGCGTACGATTGTTAAACGGCCTCGCCTCGACCGAGCACCTTTGGTTAACGCGCCTCGCCCTGTGTATCAGCTAACGGGTCGTAGCAGCCGATTGGATGTTTTCTTTAATCAAGTCTAGTGCCAAGTGCTGCAGATCGGTTTGACTCGCCTCGCTGATTAGAGTGGCGAGCGCCGCCTGGGGCTTAATCCAATTCGCATTGTCCTGCGCCTTCCTATCATTGATCGGCTGAGTTTGGCTAAGCATCTGAATCAGTCGTTCAGTCAAGATCAAATCCTCTGGGTTGAAGGCGGTCGTCGTGATTGTCAGGGTTTTGATGCGTTCATTGATTGTAGCGAGATCGTCCAGTAAGTCGGGTTTAACCTTGAGTAGCGCGCAAGCTAAGGCGATTTGCTTTAGGGCGGGCTCGATAATACCGGCGATTTGAATTAGATCAGAGGCCAAGGGGCTGTCAACGCGCGCCGAAGACACTTGCTGGCCCTCGGTTTTATAATCGAAGATCTCAAGCAGTTCATAGATGCGTTCAGCGCTTGGCGCAAGCTTGGAGAAACAAATTGCGTCGAGCAGGGGCGCGAGCACTGTAAGCTGATCAAAAAACGGCTCAGGGTCAATCATCGGTTCTTGGATTAAACGATTGGCAATGAGGCTCGGTAAAACGAAAAGGTGCGTGACGCTATTGCTGTAATAGCGCATATCAATGAGTCCGCCGGGCGTAATGGTAATCATCGGCTCACCGTCCCTGAGCTGTCGTTCGGCGCCAGAGGTTGATAAAAAGTAGTCGATTATTTGCGCATCGGATTGGTCAAAAATTGAGGAGATTTGATCGGCCTCAATGAGGGTGGTTAAAAACCGAAGTTGGCGGCGAAGTCTTTCTTCAGGAATCTCGAGATGACCCGCATGCACAAACAAGGTTGCTAATATCTGAGTTGGGTTAACCGGTATAGCGGCATTGATGCCTTGAACAATGTGATGTCCGAGCTCGCGACAAATGGCTTTGTGCTTGTCGGGCTCGATCATTTCCAAGTCCGAGTCCACTCGCATAGACAAAAACTGCTCAAGAGAAATGGGTTCGCCGAAATTAACCGAGACCTGGCCAAAATCGAGTTTAAAATATCGAAACACGCCGAAGAGGTCGCGTAAGGACTCGGTCTTTTTTTGATGGCCTTTGCGTTCATCCAGATAGCTGCTGATTTCCAGAACGCGCTCGTAGGAGAAGTAGACTGGAACAAACTGTATGTCTCGATGATGATCTCGGTAGTATCCCCTTAA
>Ga0209505_1002337_pt1 | contig 11958 bp, 10 predicted proteins | sample COGITO_mtgs_1103_2_FD_184794 | JGI IMG/M metagenome (GOLD analysis project Ga0209505, IMG submission 184794) | Pelagic marine microbial communities from North Sea - COGITO_mtgs_110331 (SPAdes) (version 2) | ecosystem: Environmental > Aquatic > Marine > Epipelagic ... | reverse complement strand
ATAAGACGATCATACGGGTTGCTGCGAGTGATATCATTGAAGATGAACTCGCGCAGAAGATTAGGAAAAATCTGAAAGAGATTAAAAGTTAAACCTACGTAATAGTCCTTAACGTCAGAGGGTTGAGGGTTCCGATATGTAGCCAAATAAATTTCTATCGTTTTCGATGACGGAGGAAATTGAATATTGGATGCCTTAAAAGTACGATGCAGATTTTAGCACGCCTACCCCAGTTAGGTACCTGATCGACAAGCTTATATTAACCATGGTCTTAAAATGCAAATCATGTTCTAGCATCCAGCATGCCTTAAATAGATATGCTGCATAACAAAGCGAGGCGGGCCTAAAACAACTTGACAGATGAATATTTGTTTACACAACTATTTTACTTGTTGTTGCCGATGTCGTTTATGCTACTGTTAAGTGCAACGTAATTTTCCTTGGGAGTGCTCACTTGCTACAGTGCTTGCTCATCACCCCTACTCGTGTTTGCGATCACCGTGGATATTTTAGCGAAGCCTATAGCCGCCGTCGGTATGCCGAGATGGGGATTGACGTAGAGTTTGTGCAAGATAATCATTCTTTGTCGCACACAGTTGGTACGTTACGCGGATTGCACTATCAAGCGCCGCCAGCCGCGCAAGGGAAATTGGTGCGCTGCGGACGTGGAGCCATCTTTGATGTTGCTGTGGATATTCGTTGTGGCAGTCCAACCTACGGGCAGTGGGAGGGCTATGACCTGAGCGCTGAGAATGGGCATCAGTTCTATGTTCCGGTCGGCTTTGCGCATGGCTTTGTCACTTTGGAGCCGGATAGTGAGATTGTTTATAAATGCACCGACTACTACGCGCCCGAGACAGAGGGTGCTGTGCGGTGGGACAGCTGCGGGATAGAGTGGCCATTGTCTGATGGTCCAATCCTAAGTGATAAAGATGTAATCGCACCAGCTTTAGCTGATTTTAACAGTCCTTTTATATACGGTGAGAATGCATGAAGATTTTGGTGACGGGGGGTGCTGGCTTCATCGGCTCTGCGGTTGTGCGCCTTGCGATTGCGCGGGGGCATCATGTGGTTAATGTTGATGCGCTGACATATGCGGCTTGTTTGGAAAACGTGGCAAGTGTGGCTTATAACCCTAACTATGTTTTTGAACAGGTCGATATTAGGGACCGCGCAGCCCTGGAGACAGTGTTCACCAAACATACCCCGGATGCGGTGATGCATCTGGCAGCAGAGTCCCATGTTGATCGCTCAATTGATGGGCCTGCGGATTTTATCGAAACCAATATTAATGGTACGTTCAACATTCTTGAGGCCACCCGTAGCTACTGGGAGGCGAATGGGAAACCGGAAAGGTTCCGGTTCCACCACATTAGCACAGATGAGGTTTTTGGTTCTCTTGGTCCAACGGGCATGTTTACCGAGAACACGCCCTACGACCCGCGCAGCCCCTACTCCGCGTCCAAGGCAAGTTCGGACCATTTGGTGCGTGCATGGCATGAGACGTATGGCCTGCCTGTGGTGTTGACCAACTGTTCCAACAACTATGGACCATACCAATTCCCAGAAAAACTGATCCCAGTTGTGATCCTGAACGCGTTGGCAGGGAAGCCTTTGCCGATCTACGGGAATGGCGGAAACATTCGTGATTGGCTTTACGTAGAAGATCACGCGGATGCGCTGTTGCTAGTTTTAGAACAGGGCGAATTGGGTTGCAGTTATAACATTGGTGGTGAAAACGAGCGGACCAATCTAGAGCTTGTGAAAACGCTCTGTGAAATTTTGGATCACCTAAGGCCCCGTGATGAAGGCCGTTACGCTGATCTGATCACATTTGTAGTCGACCGGCCCGGGCATGATGCACGTTATGCGATTGATCCCACTCGCTTCCGCGATGAATTGGGCTGGCGCCCCTCTTTGACCGTTGAAGAGGGTTTGGAAAGAACCGTTCAGTGGTATTTGGACAATGCAAACTGGTGGAAACCGCTGCTGGAGCGATCCGACGTTGGACAACGGTTGGGTACCAAGTCATGATCCTTGTTTTTGGTAAAACAGGGCAGGTTGCGAACGAATTACAGCGGTTAAGTGGTGTCACAGCCTTGGGGCGCGAAGATGTTGATTTATCGGACCCTGCGGCTTGCGCTGTGGCAATCCGTGAACACGCACCTAAAGCTGTGATCAACGCCGCCGCTTATACGGCGGTGGATAGGGCTGAGGAGGAGGAACATCTTGCCACCGTCATAAACGGCGACGCACCCGCGGCAATGGCCAAAGCCTGCGCAGAGCTTGGAATTCCCTTGGTTCATATATCAACGGATTATGTTTTTAACGGAACAGGTAATACGCCCTATCGTCCCGATGACGCGACTGAACCGCAGAACGCCTATGGGCGTAGCAAGTTGGCAGGTGAACAAGGTATCCGCAACAGTCGCGCGGTCTATGCTATTTTGCGGACCTCTTGGGTTGTCTCGGCCCATGGTACAAATTTTGTAAAAACTATGCTGCGCCTGTCGGAAACGCGGGATGCATTAAATGTGGTGTCGGATCAAATTGGTGGTCCAACGCCGGCACGTGATATTGCTGCAGCTTGTTTGCAGATCGCTAACCAGCTCATCCAAGATACAACAAAATCCGGTATTTATCATTTTAGTGGCGCGCCAGATGTGTCTTGGGCCGAGTTCGCTAAAGAGATTTTTACTCAAGCAGATCAGTCGGTGACCATTACCCCCATCCCAACGGCTGACTACCCGACACGTGCTAAACGCCCTTTAAACTCGCGAATCGAGTGTCGTTCGGCAGAGCAGGTATTTGGTATTAAGCGTCCTAATTGGCAGGATGCTGTAAAAGAGATATTAAAAGATTTAGAGGTAACATCATGACACAACGCAAAGGCATCATTTTGGCCGGTGGATCGGGCACGCGGCTCTATCCGCTGACGATGGCGGTGTCAAAACAACTGTTGCCGATTTATGATAAGCCGATGATCTATTACCCTCTGACGGTCCTGATGTTGGCTGGAATTAGAGAAATCCTCATCATCACCACCCCCCAAGATCAGGATCAGTTCCAACGCCTGCTTGGTGATGGCAGCCAGTGGGGCATTCATCTGGAATACAAGATCCAGCCCAGCCCAGATGGTCTTGCTCAAGCCTTTATTCTCGCAGAAGACTATCTCGACGGCGCGCCCTCGGCGATGGTGTTGGGTGATAACATCTTCTTTGGCCATGGCTTGCCCGGGGTTCTTGCGGCTGCTGATGCGCAAACGAATGGCGCAACTGTGTTTGGGTACCATGTGTCTGATCCTGAGCGTTATGGTGTTGTAGCGTTTGACGAATATGGCATGGTAAAAAGTATCATTGAAAAACCAGAGGCTCCGCCCTCAAATTACGCGGTGACAGGACTTTATTTTGTCGATGGCTCGGCGCCTGAGCGCGCAAAACGAGTTAAACCATCTTCGCGTGGTGAGTTAGAAATTGCGTCTCTGTTGGAAACCTATCTAGCTGACGGAACACTGCGCGTTAAAAAAATGGGTCGTGGTTATGCGTGGCTCGACACAGGAACTCATGCTTCGCTACTTGATGCTTCGAACTTTGTGCGAACCTTAACTGAACGCCAAGGCCTGCAAGTCGGTTCTCCTGATGAGGTTGCCTATCAATTAAAATGGATAAATAAAGAACAACTGCTCGAACGCGCTTCATTATTTGAAAAAAACACATATGGTCATTATTTAGAAAAAGTCTCGTTGTAAAAATTACTAAAGCAATTTTTTCACCGGTTGAGTTTAGCAAATGATTTCTGTTTTGCTAAATTTGAGATATCATAACCGGAAAATTAGATAGTCATAGTGGCAAACGGCATGAAGATCTTTGTTATTGGTTGTACTTGGCATGAGTGTTTCGAATTCACCAGAAAATTCATCTTTAAGAATTATTACCCTTAACTGGTTGGCAACAGTAATGACTTTTGAAGGCAACGGATGCAAATTTAACCGAATGCATGAAACCGGCAAAGCCGCCGTAATAATATGCATTGGCAATTTTCCAGTATGATGTGAACGACATCTGGGACTTAGTCGTTCATGTTGGCGTTTTGGTTGAAGTGGGCTGAATGAGTTCGATAACGTCGCTGAAGTCGTTTGCTTCAATCAAAGACGGGCAGCCAACTGGCGCGGCCCGTGCTAGTTAATGAGAAGGTGAACCCCTAAATCACTGGAAGATTTGTTGCTCTCTTATGGAACCGGGGGTAGCAGAACGGGTGACCACAACATTACGACTCTCAAGCGAGCGGCCAAATGAGTGCCAGAGGTATTTCAAGGTAAGTTCGCATACTAACAACATGAAGTATCCAGGCAAGTTTAATTGTAAAACCTTTATTTTGATTAATTTCGGTTGCCGCAAAACAGGCGCCTAATCAGGACTTTGTGGGTTCCGATAAGTTGAAATTCTGGGCAGGTAAATGCATTTTTAGGGACAACCGGCGAGACTTCCCTACCCTATTAATTCCTACTTCAGTTTTTTTTATGCGCAAAATTTTGCGCAACTACTTGCAATTTTTAAAGCGTCCCAATTACAATAATAAGATAAGCGTAATACCAACAAGATACTCAAACGTCTTAGGCGCGAAGGGTGGATCCTGCGGAATGTAAACGGGCCACTAGCAGCAGTGTTTCTCAAGCAGATTATGACCGCCTTAAACCAAGCGGCTCAATTGGGGCGTTAGGAATCAACGACAGTTAGATAATAACGCCTCAGCGCGCCTGCTTTCATTAAATTTTTATAATTAATTTCAATAGTTTGAATAATTGGGAAAAACGTTCACTGCTGCACAGGCAGGTATAGTTAAAATACTCAAAAACAAAAAGTATGTATTAGTGTGACTTTGTTTTGCATCCCCACTGGAAACTCTATTCTAAAACTGGTAAGATTTTATTAGTAGTTAAGTGGGCTAAACATTGATCTGGTCTAGGCCAATTAGTGTCACGATAATAGGAAAATGCGCCCATTTACTGGGTAGTAAAATTAAGCGACATGCCAATGTTTAATGTACCTTTTGACTGTATGACTTTGAGTTTTGGTGTATCCGCTCTCACGAATTTTTTGATCATTGTTTGGTTTGTGCGCATCAAAACACAGAGCCTGAAACGCAATGATACTTCTGCCGTTCAAGCCTCACACCTAAATCCAACTGTTCGCCTTGGTGGGCTTGCGCTTGTTGTAGCTTTGATCGTGGCTGCAGCGTTGTCGTATAGCGAAGACAATTGGACCACATTCGTTCTATTGCTGGTCAGTGCAATGCCAGTGTTTGTTATCGGTTTAGCTGAAGATCTTGGTTACTTAGCAAGTCCACGCAGAAGGCTGCTTGCAGCAACAGTCTCAGGTGCAATGTTTATTGCACTAATGGGACAATGGGTGTTGCACACTGGCATGCCAGGGCTAGATAGCGCACTTCACTGGTCACCCTTTGCTGTGACATTTTCGTTGTTTCTTGGCGTTGGCATTAGTCATGCCTTCAACCTTATCGATGGCCTTAACGGGCTCGCAGGGTTCACAGCGCTCGCTGCCGCTCTGGCACTGGCAACAATTGCCGATCAATCAGGGCTCACAGAGCACCGCGACATCCTTCTCACAATTGCACTGGCTGTTACAGGCTTTTTGATTTTCAACTTTCCATTTGGCAAAATCTTTTTGGGAGATTCTGGAGCTTACGTAATTGGTCACCTGCTGTTCTGGATGTCTGTATCCATTTTGTGGAATGCTCCAGATGTAAGTCCGTTTGCCATGCTGCTGATTTTTTTCTGGCCAATAGCGGACACATTGCTCGCAATCACGCGGCGCTTGTCTCTTGGAAAACCCATCGCACAACCTGACAGGTTGCATTTTCACCAGCTTGTCATGCGCGGTGTAGAGATTGTATTTCTAGGCAGAAAGAAGCGACGGATCGCAAATCCGCTGGCAGCACTGTTCACGCTTCCCTTTGTTTTTATTCCCATGATCACAGCCGTGATTTTTGCGCTTGATCGTGGAGCCGCAGCAATGGCCTGTGGTCTTTTTGCAGTGGTATTTATTGCGACTTACAAGACAGGCATGTGGATCGCTCCGAAACTGCGCCGCTCTGCCTGCCCAAAAACTGTGCGAACAGCGAACAGCGAACAGCGAACAGCGAACAGCCACAGAATGAAACTGTGAAACAGACGTAAAGAGCTCTTTGACCCCACCAATTACCAGTAAAATCTACTCATCCAGGTACTCGGCCAGATTACCTTAGGTTCGTAATCATGTCAGTAATTTCATAGGCGCCCTACCCTGTGAACCCGTAACATAGTTTTCGCAACCGTGTGAGGCCGTGAAAATTGTGATAAAAGTCGAACAAGCAGTCTAAAAATGGACACAAAAAGGCACCTTACGGTGCATTAATTTTTATTGTGCCGGCGCTAATATCCACGCTATTGCGCCAATGGCTGGGCAGGGCAGCACGGCGCAATGATTTAAGGCTCTGTACCTCACGAGAAATTAAACCAGTTTGAGTCGTCGCACCTACCTTTGTGTGCTTCCCAAAGTGATACTCAACACCTAAACTAAAATCTGTGTTGCCCGAGGCAAGATTACTGACAGCGCCGAAAAATACTGCAGCTGAACCTATTTCGCGTTCAATTTGTGCCCCGATCACGAATGCATCACCATCAACACCGACCTCTGCAAGCATGTCAGCACTCTGAAAAAAATCAAACCAGCGCGTCCCAAAGCGCGCTTTGAAATCGCCCGCTTCACTTGAAACAGAATATAAACGTTCCAAGTGATCGGCGCTTGACAGCTTAGTTCTGGTCCACGACACGTGTACTGTGTTGCCCGTTCGAGTGGCCGTGGTTTGATCTAACTGTGTGTGGCCTGTAACATTCCGCCAAGACGCTCCCAAAGATAGTCGAGCAGTCTCAGAACTGAACTCTACCCCCAAGTGATAAGAGAGTTCGTGTGTTAAAGATCGAGTATATTTCGCACTAGAATGTTCAGGAGCCACAGAAACGTGAATTTCCCCAGTCTGCTCACGTACCAACTGCAGTCCGAGATCGCTCGTTTGAGACATATAAAAAAGTGCTGAGCTGTCTTGATATTTTAGAGCGTCCCTTACACCGCTTCGTGGCAGGCGAAACTGATACCTAGTAAGACCATCAACGGTTGGTCGCCAAATGATCGCTTCCCCGGTGCCGACTTCTTTAGGAAGAGACGTATTCCCCAAAAAAAGTTTTGCTGACGGCATATCTGCATACACAGTGCTCGCCATCAGAGTACCCGCGCAGACAATCCAAATTCTAGCGAACATTGTTGATGGCAAGGACTGATGTCGCAATATTTCCCAAGACGCGCGAGACGAGATCCGTCAATCCTAACACAGTCAACCGATCTGTCTTGGGTGGAACAACGATCACCGCGCCTGGGGGAATGATGCTATCCTCATCGGCAGATGTGCTTTCGCCGTTGGGCAAGAGAATATATGCGCGTTTGAGATCTGCCGTTCTGCTGGAACCACCGGCTGCTGCGAGATATGCACTCAGGCGTTTGTCTGCGGAATAGCTTGCAACAGTATCTTTTTGCACAGAGCCAATGACTGAAACGTGCGATGGACGCTTTGGTATGGTTAGAGTGTCGCCTCCCTGCAGGTATACGGGCCCAGAGACATCAGAGAGTGCCACATTCACTGAGAGACGACCCGTAACGTCTTGTGAGCGCAATTGCCCTGCATATTTTAACACAGCCGTGACCTGCTCCCCGGCGCCTTCCACATCAGAGCTCGCAACCTGTAAAACAGACTGTTCTAATTGATCGGCCAGAACCATGTTACTTTCGCGTTGGCTATCTTTTAAACTCTCACGCGTGAAGACTGCTCCGAGAGGATACGCAACACCCGTCAGGCCGCCGGCGCGCGCAATAAGGTCGTGCAGCGTTTCATCGCGTGCGATAAGGTATTCTCCAGGCCGTTGGACTTCTCCGGCCAACGTGACCAATCCAGTAGCAACGTCGTTTATAAACGCAGGCACATTGACGCTGTACCGACCAAGAAGACGCAGACTGCTTGCATCTGATTTTGTAAGATCGAAGCGTTGTACCTCATCTGCCACGATTTTCCCGCCATTGACTTTCTGTTTGATCACTTCAACACGCGTGGTGTCGGCATTTTGGGTGAGGTCACCGGCGGCCGAGAGCAACTGCGAGAGAGTGACTGAACCAGCGACTGGGTAATATCCTGGGCGCTCCACAGCACCTGATACGTAACGTGAAACCGATAATATAAATTGGAGGTATGCAGAGGTTTCAGGGGCGGAAGCGTTTTTCTGAGCAAGCTGCTCTGCATTCGCAGGGCGTTGCTCCCCAAGACGTCGTTGGCTCTCAGATTGAACTTCTTCTTCAATATCTGATCCAGCTATTTGCAAGCCAATCAATTGTTGCAACGCATCTGAGCCTGAGCCTGAGCCTGAGCCTGAGCCTGGGTTAACAAGCTCAAAAAGGAAGTTTCGCGTGAAGGCCGTGATCCTGTCTCCAGGCTCAATTTTATTTGCAAAGAATTCGCTTCTGAGATCTGAGAGGCTCACCGCATCCTTTTTCCAAAATTGCTCGGTATCATCAAAATATTCATGGATCGCAAAGAGTGGGTAAATATCTTGTGAAGATAATTCCTGACTAATCTCACTGTCTGGATTTAAAAGGTCTGAAGGAGCTGCAAGCTGCACTTGTTCATCGTTGATGTAGAGGTTCAGCGCTTTGGAAGTTAGCTCTTCAAACTGTGCGCTATCGGGCTTATTCAGAAGCTCCTCTTTACCTGATTGCGTGTAAAGAGTGACTGACCTGGTCTTCTCAGGAAGACGCGCTTCAAGGTCACCTGCTATAGATTTTAGTTGCAGAATATTTCGATTTTCAGAGGTCAATCTCTCTACACTGACCAAATCAGAAAAACGCCTTGACCCAGCAAATCCAAGCGTATCCAAAATAAGCGCTAGAGTTGGGTTTTCCGAACTTGGTAGCAACGCCCGCAGACTGTCATCGATGAACACGCGCATGACCCCGGCCCGGGTAATCAGCTGAGAAAACTCTGTCCAAGTTGCGTCATCATCTTTTTGTGTCACAATCTCTTGCGTTGGGTCGGAGGTCAAAACATCAGCGCTAATGGCTAAAAATTGATTTTCAAAGAGGTGTATTTTGTCTCCTGCACTCACCACAAAAGGGGCACTCGATAATAGCAAAGACCGCAAGCTGACCGCCCGCGCAGATCCGCTGTCATCCTCTAAGATAGCAAGGTCTAAACTCGTTTGAGGGGTTAGCCTGTAAAAAGGTCGGAGAATCTCTTTGAATGCATCTTCAGCGCTTAGTGGTATGAATGAAATGCGTGAACCATTCAAGAAAAGTTCTGCACTTTCCGCCTCTACAAATCCGAGCAAGATATTACTATCGCTGGAATTTACGTCGGCGCGCGCAATGTTACGCAGGTTGGCAGGTGTGAAGACATGCAGGACGTCACCCGATGACAATGTGAATTTTGGGTCGTCAAGTGCACGCTCTAGGTCAATGACTTTTGATGTGTCGTTCTCGCTGATCACGAGCGCAACGTCCCGGCTCGCGGCTTCTGAAAGTACTGCCCCACCACGCAAGAGCTCACCAACAGAGAGGTCTTTGACCGTTGCAATTTGGTATTCCTCAAGCACCGCACCCTTAACACGTATAACATCTGTCAAACGGGTCGACAGAAAGCGAATAGAAAGCACTTCACCAGCCTTTAAAACACTGGAACGTGACACTTCTCGCGATTGTGAGAGGCCTGATTCATCAAAATACAACGCTTCTAATTTCACCCCCGGAGGTAGAATACGCGTGCCCGTAAGCTCCAAGATACTGCCAACGGGCAAACTGGCCGTTCCTTCGGGCAGCTCATAAATCCCTGGACGCGCCACAAATCCAATTGCCGCTATCGTGTTGCCTTGATTGCCGACAAAAACCCGAGACGAATCTGTGACCAGTGGGTCATTGGCTCCCTCTGGGCTTTGAAGAAAGTCATAAAAATCAACTTGGTTTACGTTGCCGTCTCGGTCTCTCAACACAATATTGCGGAGCGAACCAGTTGGCTTGATTCCGCCCGCATACGCGAGCACGCGGCTCAGGGGTGTGTAGGCCGGCACCGCAACAGTTCGAGGTGTCTTCACGGCACCGCTTACCTGCACAGTAATTAGGCGAGCAGTGTCCAAAGACATGTAAACTGTGGCAGACGCATCATCATAGCGTAATACGTCTAATAACTTAGTTTCGGCCTTGGCGATTGAGAGACCTGCAACTGAAAAGGGGGCCAGGGTAGGTAAAATTAGATTGCCATCTCGTCCTATTTTATAGCTTGCATCACTTTCCGTGAGGCCGCGCAATGTTACACGCAGGACATCTCCTGCCGCGAGGCGATAATCCTTGCCCATCGTATTGAAAAATAGGAGTTGTGTATCTTGGGATTGTCCAAATTCTGCTGCGCCATAGATGGGGAGGACATCGCGTGTTAGAATGCTGTAATACCTCTGGATAACGCTTTCTTCGCGCGCATTTGAGGCTCTGCTTTGTGTCAGAAGACTGGGATCGGCGATTGCATCATCTGCGTTTAAGACTTTAATTTCACCAGAAGTGGGAACGCCTGCACCCTCGGACGGGCCACTGCTCTTCTGGGCGCCCGACTGCCTCTGCAGCTGTTGCGCGAGACCAGGATTGGCTTGAAGAAACATCTGTTGTTCGGCGGTTTGCGATGAAGCAGGCGTTGTCATGGACGCACTAAGCACAAGAGCGAAAGCGAGAAGGCGGGGCATCATTTTTTAAAAGCCTTTCGAATGAGGACAAGTGCTGCGCCAAAAAAAACACCAAGCACGACCGAGAGAGCCAAGACAAGGGACGCCTTCGGCGATGTTGGATTAATGGATACATATGGCTCGGTCACTGGCTCTGCCACAAAATAGCTGCCCTTGGAGGCGAGCATCAGTTTTTGATCTTCTGTTGCGATCAGCTTGGCAAGAGCCTCTCGATATTCGCGCGCCCGCGCTTGCGCCAATTGCCGATGGTAAAAGCCAATTGTTTGTTCTGCGCTGGCAATGAAACGATCTTTTAACAGACGATCCGTTTCTTTCGTTGCCTCCGATATGACCTGCTTAATAAGTTCTGGCTTTGAAGTTTCCGCCGACAGCGTGAGGAACCCAGTTTCTCGATCCTCGGAGGTGCCAAACGCTTCACTTAACCAATTACTTAACCGGGCCGCATTGGGTGCTACATAGTCGCTTGCATCTTGGCCGGTCAGCAATTTCTTTACAGCACGAATATAGGGCGCGCGTCGACTATCTAGCGGTTTACGAAAGCTCGCGCTGGCTGCGTCCCACTCAGATGCGAAAATGGATTTTGTCAGCTTGTCATTCTTTAGGAGTTGTGTGGCGACCTCTTCGGAGGTCAATAAAAACTTAAATTTAATAAAATCGCTGCTGGTGCTGGATGGAAGAGAGATCCCCGCAAGAGATGCAAACCCACCCAAACCTCCGAAATTGGGTGCTGAATTATCAGATTCAATCGGTGCAAACACATAACGCACGGTATATTTGCGCTCAGCGGTTCTTAGATAAAATGCGGCCAGGGCAATAGCCACTATGACACAGAGCATTATCACGATCTTTCCACGCCACAGTACCCCAAAAAGTTCACGGAGGTCTATTTCATCATCATTTAAGGATGACATCTGTGTTTGGCTTGGATCCCTCATACAGTGATAACTCCCGTGTCGAACGTTCATACTAAACACTATCTAACAAAGACATTTTTGCAAGGTTAGTCGCTTCACTAACCGCCTGGTTACGGAGGTGCAAGGCACGCTAGTTTTTTGATGCTAATTAACTTGATGCGAATTGACCACAAGCTGCCGCATTCATTGACGGTTTTAATAATAAAAAGGATTTATCGA
>Ga0209505_1002335_pt1 | contig 11961 bp, 8 predicted proteins | sample COGITO_mtgs_1103_2_FD_184794 | JGI IMG/M metagenome (GOLD analysis project Ga0209505, IMG submission 184794) | Pelagic marine microbial communities from North Sea - COGITO_mtgs_110331 (SPAdes) (version 2) | ecosystem: Environmental > Aquatic > Marine > Epipelagic ... | reverse complement strand
TCTGACAAACTACTATCTCTATATTTAAAATTAATATCTTTTGCAGGTATTGTTATAACTTGTCCCATTTTGTTTATTGCTTGAATTGAGATTAAAATATCTTTGAATTCTCTTCCAAAACAGCCAGCATTCATTTTTATACCTCCCCCAACTGTGCCAGGTATGCACGAGAGAAATTCAAATCCTCCTAAATCATTATTCATTGCAAATTCTGAGAGTGACTTATCACTAACAGCACTTCCAGCAATTATAATATCATCTGACAAAAGAGAGATATTATTAAAATTATTTGTAAGTTTAATTACTACACCATCATAGGTTTTGTCAGTTATTAAAGTATTAGATCCACCTCCAAGAATAAATATCTTTTCTTTATTTTCAATTTTTTTTAAAAAATTTATCAGGTCTTTTAAATTACTAGCTTTAAAATAAATTTTAGTCTTACCACCAATATTAAACCAATTTTTTTTTTTTAAATCATAATCAAATTTTATGTTATTATTAAATTCTAAAGACAATTGTTCTTGGTTTTCAATCATTATAATAATTTTGGCAGTTCTCTTATCCAAGTTGAAATAGTTCCTGCACCCATACCTATAACTATTTTTTTTCCATATATATTATTCTTGATGTATTTTGCTAATTGAAATTTATCTTCAACTAAAAATAATTTAACTTTTGAGTTTTTAATTATTTCTTTTGCAAAATTTAGGTAACTAAAGCCTAATTTTATTTTTTCGCCAGCAGCATAAATTGGAAATAAAATTACCTTATCAGCATCTTTAAAAGAGTAAGTAAATTCTTTTTTTAAGTCTTGTAATCTTGAAATTCTGTGTGGTTGAAAAATACATATTTTTTCATAACCTTTATAAACATTATTAACACCATCAAGTACATTTTTTATTTCAGTTGGGTGATGAGCGTAGTCATCAAAAAAGTCTACTTTATTAAAAGTAAAAATTTTATTGAATCTTCTTTGCACTCCCTTAAAATTTTTCAATCCTTTTTTAATACTTGAAACTGTTAATCCAAGAGTTATTGCTAGTGCTGCTGCTGCAACAGAATTTCTAATATTATGAATGCCTAATAATGGGATCTTAATTTTTTTAATTAATTTTTTTTTTTTATTTGGTAAATTTATCTTTATATCAAATTCTGAATATTGTCTGGATTGTTTTATATTTCCTATATAAAAATTTGATCTAACGTTCGTGCCGTATGTATAAAAATTTTTATTATCTAATCTTTTAATCAAATTTCTATTATTTTTGTCATCTAAACAAATAAATGATTTTCCAAATGACGGAACTTTATTTACAAACTTAATAAAATATTTATTAAGTTCCTCCATTGAATTATAAAAATCCATATGTTCCCTATCAATGTTTGTGATTATTGAATAGGTGGGAGGAATAAAAACAAAGCTTCCATCGGACTCATCAGCTTCTAAAATAGACCAATCACTTTTGCCCAGTTTTGCAGAATTATTTATAGAATTAATTACACCACCATTAATGATAGTTGGATCTATTTTAGTTTCTTGAAAAATTGAAGCTATTAACGAAGTTGTAGTTGTCTTACCATGAGAACCTACAACAACGATATTTTTTGTTAAAGAGACTATGTGAGCTAGCATTTCTCCTCTTTTATAAATCGGTAATTGTTTTTTCCTTGCCTCAATTAATTCAGGATTATTTTTTTTTATAGCAGAAGACACAACAACAATTGTTGCTTTATTAATATTTTGCTTTTTGTGTCCAATTAAAATTTTTATTTTTTCTTTTTTTAATCGATCAATATTTTTATTGTTTGAAATATCGCTCCCTTGAACCTTAAAACCTTTGCCTTTCATTATTAGAGATAAACCACTCATCCCAATACCACCAATACCAACGAAATGGATAATTTCAGATTTTGCTAATTTAATATTCATTGAAAATTTCTAATAATTTTTGATTAACATTTTTCCAAGTATTTTGATAATTTAATTTTTCTAAATTATTCTTTTTTCTTAAGTATTCATCTTTTTTAGAAGATACTTTGATCAATAATTCCTCTAATTTTTGCTTATCAAAATCATTTTGATCTACAATCCAGCAACAATCTTTATCTTGGTAATATTTTGCATTTTCATATTGATGATTATCTTTTGAAGTTGGAAGCGGTATTGCAATAAATGGGATGTTATATAAAGAAAGTTCAGCTAAACTTGAGGCGCCAGCTCTAGTAATACATAGATCTGATTGTCTCAAAAATTCATTTAAGTTTTGATCAAAATTAAAAACCTTATTTTCTATTTTATTTTCTTTATAGAAATTTTTAAGTGAAAGAATATTTTTTTCACTAGTTTGATGAATTACTTTTATAGAGTGTTTATTTGAAATCTTAACAAGTATTTCATTGATAAGAGTATCAAAAATTCTTGCTCCTTGACTACCTCCAATTATAATGATTGTAAAAAAACTATCTTGTTTTTCACAATTTATGATTTCATAATATTTTTTTCTAATTAAAGGTCTTATTATAATTTGCTTTTGTTCCATTCCTTTTGGAAAATTAATTAAGTTTTTAGAATATGATAATAATTTTTCTGAAAAATTTAAAAAAAATCTATTCGCTCTACCAAGAACCATATTAGGTTCAATCAAAAAAATTTTAATTTTTAATACTTTTGCAGCTAAACATAATGGTAAAGACATATATCCACCTGTAGAAACCAAAATTGAAATCTTTTCTTTTTTTAAAAGTATCAAACATTTAAAAGTTAAAAAAAGTGCCTTGAATAATGCGAAAGGAAGTAAAAATAGATTATTTAATTTAGGTGTATTAATGGTGATTGGTTTGTAATTTTCTTTATCAATGTATTCAAGCCCTCTAAGATCAGAAGATATTAATATTTCATAACTAGATTTCAAATGATCAAAAATTGTTATTGCCGGAAGAACATGTCCACCCGATCCACCAGTGGAAATAAATATTTTCTTTTTCATTTTTTAATTTATTTTTCTTTTTGTTAAATTTAAAATAATTCCAGCTAATATTGATGTACTTACAATTGATGAGCCTCCATAACTTAAAAATGGTAAAGTCATTCCTGTTGTAGGCAATAACCTTATATTTACCCCAATATGAATTGTTGCCTGCATTAAAATTAAACTAATTGATCCAATCAAGATGAGCTTAATCATATCATCATTTTCAAATCTAATTTTTTTAAAAACCATATAAATCAATATTAAAAACAATAATAATATTAGCATTATAGTAAAAACACCAAATTCCTCAGATATAACAGATATTATATAATCTGTGTGTGCTTCAGGTACTCTGTTTTTAAGAGTTCCTTCACCAATTCCTTTTCCAAAAAAACCTCCACTTGTAATTGAGTCTATTGCTTTATCTGACTGAAAATTATGAGAACCTGTTTCTCTATTAAAAAAAGAAAAAATACGGCCTTGGATATAATCGAATTTAGGCACATAAATGATTAAATACACAAGTAAAGATGAACCCAATAAAAAAATTGCAAAAAGAAAGTATATATTTATTCCAGAAGTAAAAATTAAAACAGCCCAAGAAAAAACAACTAATAAAGTTTGCCCAATATCAGGCTGAATTATCAGTAATAATGAGATTGTGGAAATTAGAAAAGCTGAAAATAAATATTTTGAAATAATATTTAACCTATTGTTACAAAAAATAATTGCTAGAATTACGACTAAAAAAGGTTTTAAAACTTCAATTGGTTGAAATCTTGGTAAGAAAAACAAATCTATCCATCTCTTTGATCCTTTTACCTCAACACCAATTATTGGAACTAAAACAAGAGACAAAATAGAAATAAAAAAAAGAATAATTGAGTATTTTAACAATTTATTTGTTTCCAATGAGGAAAAAATAAAAATAATTATTATTCCTATCAAGACATAAATTAAATGCTTAAAAAAAAAGAAATAGCTATTTGTATCTAATTTATCAGAGGCTATTAAAGAAGTTGAGACTAAAGAAAAAAACAAACCTATAGCAAATAATAAACCTACAAGAATTAAGATAGGTTTATCTATATTTTTCCACCATTTATAATAAAATTTATAAAGTAAATTATCAATTTGCATTTACAAATTTTTTAATTAATTGATTAAAATACTTTCCTCTATCCTCAAAATTTTTAAAACTATCAAAAGATGCTCCTGCAGGACTAAAAAAAATTGTATTTTTTTTAATTTTTTGTTTTTTAATTTCAAAAAAAATTTTTTTTAAAGTTTCTTTTAAGTTTTTTAATTTTTTAATTTTAATCTTATTTTTTAAAATCCTATCAAATTGTTTATGATAGTTTCCAAATATAAAGACTTTGAAATTTTTACATTTCTTTTTAGACAATTTAAATTTATCTCCTTTTTTTGGAATACCTCCTAAAATCCAATAAATATCATTAAAATTTTTTAATATACTTTCTGAAGAGGCAAAACTAGTAGATTTGGAGTCATTAATTATAGTTAAATTTTTATTATTAAATATTATTTGCTGTCTATATTTCAAACCTTTGAAATTATTCAATGTCTTAAATAATTTAGTTTTATTTAGTTTTAAATTAGACGCAATTTTTAGAATAAATGATAAATTTTCTTTATTTCCATCAGAGATAAAATATTTATTATTAAGCTGATTTGATAACTTATTCATTTTTAAAGTATCAACTTTGTAAATCTTTGGCTTAAATTTATTTTTTCTAATTTTTTTATTAATTAGTTGGTCATTCTTTTTAACAAAAGCAAAAGATTTATTATTCTGTGAGTCTAATAATTTAAATTTTGCATTAACATAATTTGTTAAATTTTTATGTCTCTCGATATGATCTGTACTAATATTTAAAATTACCGCATATTTTGCACTAAATATCTTGCTATATTCTAGTTGATAAGAAGATACCTCGATCACAAAAAATGTTTTTTTTGAAATTTTTTTTTCTGATAGGGCTGGATTCCCTATATTTCCGATAAGTCTTACATCTTTCTTTTGATCAATTAAAATATCAAATAGAATTTTAGCAGTTGTTGACTTACCATTTGTGCCTGTAATGGCTATACTTGTATTTTTATAAAAAGAATAAAAAACATCCAAATCTGTATAAATTTTATCTAAGTTTTTATTCAAAAATTTAGATAATTTACAATTTGAAATATTAATCCCTGGACTAATAATTATTATATCAAATTTTGTTTTTATAACTTGATTTATAGTAATTATTTTTAGATTAGTTTTTTGATTATCATCAAATATATATACATCGGCTCTTTTTTTTAAAAATTTGAAAGTTGAAATGCCACTCTTACCTAATCCATAAATTAATATTTTTTTTCCTAAAAAAATATCTTTTTCTATTTTCATTATCTTAATTTTAAAGTAGCTAAACCTATCATTGCTAAGATAATAGAAATAATCCAAAATCTAATTACAACAGTTGACTCAGGCCATCCTTTTTTTTCGAAATGATGATGGATTGGGGCCATTCTAAAAATTCTTTTACCAGTAAGCTTATACGAAATTACCTGAACCATAACTGAGACTGCTTCCAATACAAAAAGGCCACCAGTAATTGCCAAAACAATTTCATGCTTAGTTATTATTCCTACAGCTCCCAATGAACCTCCCAAAGATAATGAGCCAGTATCCCCCATAAAAATTTTAGCTGGTGGTGCGTTAAACCAAAGAAAGCCTAAACATGAACCTATGATTGCACCACAAAAAACTGAAATTTCTCCAGTTCCTTCAATATATGGAATTTGTAAATAATCTGAAAAAACAACATTTCCAGTTACATAACTAATAAACGCAAAACAAGCAGCCACAAGTATTACAGGAACTGTAGCTAATCCATCCAAACCATCAGTAAGATTAACTGCATTGGATGAACCGATAATCACAAAAACAGAGAATGGAATAAAAAACCATCCAAGATTAATGATTAAATTTTTAAAAAAAGGAAAATATAAATTAGTTAAATTCTGGTAGTCAGAAAAATAAACAAATACACTTATACCTATAATTGCTAATAAAATTTGAGCAAAAATTTTAAATTTTGATGAAATACCATGAGAATTATTATACTTTATTTTTTTATAATCATCTAAAGCTCCAAGTAATCCAAATGAAATTGCGATGTATATACAGAATAAAATATTTATGTTTGATAAATTTCCCCAAAATAGGACTGACAACAATAGTCCAAATAAAATAATTACACCACCCATCGTTGGTGTACCAATTTTTTTAATTATATGATCTTCTGGTCCATCATCTCTGATTGGGTTCAATATTTTTTGGTTTGAAAAAAATTTAATAAATGGACCTCCAATAACTAAAACTATTACTAATGATGTAAAAAAAGATAATCCAGTTCTGAAAGTTAAATATTTAAAAACATTTAAAAAGCTAAAAGTATCAACAAAATTTAATAAAAATTGATAAAGCATTTAATTTAATCCTTTCAGATCATTTACTATGTGATTGAAACCTGTCGCAAGTGAGGCTTTCATCATTAAATAATCATTATTATTTAGATCTTTTCTTATTAGTTCAATAATCTGTGATTTATTAGCTAGAATTCTACCCTTTTTTGCTTTTGAAATATTTTTAAATATTAGGGATGCCATTTTTCCTTTTACAAATACTTTGTCTATCTTGGTTTGATTTACTAATGGTGCAATAGATTTGTGAAGTTTAACAGAATGACTACCGAGTTCCAACATGTCACCAATTAGTAAATATTTTTTTGATTTTTTTGAGTCAATTTTATCATAATTTTTTATTGCTGATTTTAATGATAGAGGATTTGAATTATAACTCTGATCAATTAAATTAATTTTTTTATTGTTTATCTTAATTACTGAATGATCTCCTCTTCCTCCAGGAATTTTGAAATTTAAAAAAATATCCTTATGTAATTTCAAAATATTTTTATAGATACTAATTACTGCAAGCGCAGAAAGAATATTATAAATATTATTTTGAAAATTATTGGACAATAAAAAATATTTATTTTCGTTATTAAAACTAATATTGATTTTAAATTGTTTCCCTAATGGTTTAATACTGGACAACTTAATATTTGCTTTATTACTTTTTATACCAAAAGAAATCACTTTTAGATTTTTTTTATATGCAATTTTTTTATGTAATTCAAAAAAATTATCATCAGTATTTAATACAACAAAACCATTGGGCCTTATGTTCTTAATTATCTCAGATTTTGCTAAGGCAATTTGTTTTATACTTTTAAAATTTTTTGCATGTGCATAATTTATATTTGTTATAACACCTACATCTGGTTCAATAATTTTTGACAGATAATCAATTTCACCTTTTTTATCCATTCCTACCTCTAAAATTCCATATTCATCATTCTGTTTGATATTGGAAAGACTTAATGGAACTCCAAATTTATTGTTATAGGACTTGGGGGAAATGCTTACTTTTGAAATTTTACTTAAGGTATTGCCTAATAATTCTTTAAGGGTAGTTTTTCCACAACTACCTGTAATAGCTATTATTTTTGTATCTATGTTTTTTCGGTAAATTTTTGAGAATTCAGTTAAAAATTTTAAAGTATTCTTTACTTTGATTTGACGATTGTTATTTAATTTATTTTGAATTTTATTCACAATAGCTAATGATGCTTTTCTTTGAAAAGATTGAGCAACAAATTTATTTCCATCATTTTTTTTTCCTTTAATTGCAAAGAAAATGTCATTTTTGCAAACTTCTCGAGAATTAATTTTCACATTTTTTATAGATATTGAAGATGGTAATTTTGAGATTTGAGCAACTTCTTTAATCACATTTATTTTTAGATTATTTGATAAATTTTTATTTTTAACTTTTATTGAATTTAAAATTATTTTTCTGTCTGAAAAATAAATTTTTTTATCTTTAATATCTTGAGTTTTTTCATGACCTTTTCCTGCAACCAATAATATATTACCTGTATTTAAATTTTTAATAGCTTCTGATATTGCTATTGCTCTATTAGAAATTTCGATAATTTTCTTTTTTTTAATGCCTTTTTTAATATCTTTTCGAATTTTTTCAGGATTTTCAAATCTTGGGTTATCATTTGTAAGGATAATATCATCTGCATAATTACTAGCAATTTTTCCCATTTTTGATCTTTTAGTTTGATCCCTGTTACCTCCACAGCCAAATAATAAAGTTATTTTTTTATCAGGAAATTGTTCTCTCAGATTTAAAAGGCATGTTTTCAAGGCATCTGGTGTGTGTGCATAATCAAGAATTACCTTTGATAGATTTTTAATTTTACCGACTCTTTCAAATCTACCCTCTACTGGTTTTAATTTTGGAATTATATTTAAAATTTTATCTAAATTAAGATAGCTATTTTTTGCAGCAATTATTGCCATTAAAACGTTTTTTAATTGTATTTTACCAATTAAATTACAATTAATACCTTTTGTTAAATTATTGTGTTTAATTTTTAGAAATTGAGTTTCACCTTTGAAACCATGTGAAATGATCTCAAAATTATTTTTTTTATCATTAAGTGTTTGTAATTTTAAATTTCTATTTAATGTTATTTTTTTAATTTTTTTAAATTCAGGTATTGCTTGATCTGTAATTACATTGCCTCTTTTTTTAATCAAAGTTTCAAATAAATAAAGTTTTGCTTTTAAGTAATCATCTAAATTTTTATGATAATCAAGATGATCTTGTGATAAATTTGTAAATATGCCTGAATTAAACTTCAGACCATCTAATCTATTTTGTTTAAGGCCATGACTAGAGGCTTCCAATATTACATTTTCTACCTTTTGGCTTTTTAATCTAGTTAATATTTGAGCTAACTTGATTGGATCTATTGTTGTGTTTGATAAATTTAGATTAACATTTTTTGATTTAACTCCTAAAGTGCCAATTGAAGCAACTCTTTTATTATTTAATTTTAATATTTGATAATAAAAATCTGCAACTGATGATTTTCCATTTGTTCCAGTTACTGCAATTATATTTTTTGGGATTTTATTGTAAATTTTAAACGAAATTTCTGCTAATAATTTTCTAATATTTTTTGTTTTAATATATAAAATATTATTTTTTAATCCTTCATTTTCATGCTCTGTAATAATAATTTTTGCTCCTTTTTTAATTGCATGCAATATAAAATTAGCACCATTTACATTATTTCCTTTGATTGCAAAAAATATGTTATCTTTTAAAATTTTATTGCTGTTAAATGAAATGCCTGAAAAAAAAAATTTTTTATAATTACTGTTTATATTTTTAAAATAATCTCCTAGTAGCATGATTAATTAATTTCTATATATTTTGTGGCTAAAATAGGCCCAATTTTTTCAATAATATGACCCGTGGCTTCAACTGATGTCCAGCCTGATGTGTTTCGAGGCGAGCCTTTAAGTTTAAAGTTTGATCCATCTCGATAATTGTAAATATATTCTGAATTTATCTTTGGCTCATCTAGAATTACTACTAAGACAAATTCTGGGTTAGAGATTGGAAATACTGATGCAAATGTATTAATTTTTTTTTGATTTGAATATATACCAGATACAATTTTTTCAGCTGTACCAGTTTTACCTCCAATTTCATATCCCTTAACATCTGCTAAATTTGCTGTACCTTCTTTTGATGTGACTATCTTTCTTAATATAGGATTAATTTTTTTTGAAACATTTTCTTTGAGTACTCTTTTTTTATACTTAATTAATTTTTTACTTTTTTTCTTTATAATTGTTGGATTTACATCAAAACCGCCGTTTGTCACTATTGCATACCCTTTAGCTAGTTGCAGTGGAGTGGTTGTTATGCCATGACCAAAAGAAGTTGTGGCAAGTTTACATTTTCCCCATTTAAAAGGTATAGGTATACCTATCTCGTCAATATCAAATTCAATTTTGTTAATTAAATTAATTTTTGTTAAAAATTGTTTAAATTTTTCAACTCCAATTTTTTGACCAATTCTTACAGAGCCTATATTACCTGATCTAATTAAAATTTCTTCAGCCGTTAGATCTTTGGGAATCTTTTTGTCATATTCCCTTATAGTATTTTTTCCACAATCAATACTTTTTTCAAGATCTATAAATTTTGTATCTACGTCAATTAAATTTTCATCTAGTGCTGCAGCTAATGTAAAAGTTTTAAATACAGAACCAAGCTCATAAACTCCTTTTGTAATTTTATTAATATAATTTTTATCTTTTATGTTTTCTCTTTTATTTGGATCAAAGTCAGGTAAAGATACTAGAGATAAAATATTTCCATTATCAATGTTCATTAAAATGGCCGCACTTCCTTTTGTTTGAAAAATATTATTAAATCTTAATAATTCTTTTCTTACTAAAAACTGAATATCTGAGTCTAGAGTTAGTTGAAGTGGTATTTTTGTTTCTCTAAGTAAATTATTTTTAGATTTTTCAATACCTGAGATTCCAATATTATCACTATCAATTTGACCAATTAGATGACTAAATAAATTTTTTTGAGGATACACTCTTAAGATTTTTTTTTCTGGTTTGATTGATTTATCACCTAACTTCATTAACTGTTCATATTTTTCGTCAGAAATATTTTTTTCAAGATAGAAGAATTTATTTTTTTTAAATTTATTCTCAATTTCATTAAAATTTTTATCAGGAAATATATATTTCAAATTAAGAAGTAACTTTTTCTTATTTATTGCCTCGGATGGTTTAATTCCAATATTGGTAGAGCTTACAGTTTTTGCTAAATATTTACCGTTTATATCTATTATATCTGCTCTATTTAAGGATCCACCTACATCAAGGAATTTATATGGATCTAAAGCCTTAGCTCTAGATCCTAAATGTATTAGATGGATTGAGTAAATTAAATATATTATAAAAAAAATAAAAAATATTAATGCAACTCTATTGAATTCAATATTAATGTTTGATTTTGATCTTTTGGTTGAAAAATCATTTACATAACTTTTTGGATCTATATTAGAATATAATTTGTTCATTAATTTTTTTGTAATGTGAAATTAGTAATTACTATTTTATCATTATTTATTTCAATTTTTTTTAATGTTTGAATATCTTTTTTAATTAATTCGTCATCAAAATATAATACTTGATATTCCAATAATTTATCTGGTGAGCTTAAATAGTCATTTTCTAATTGTATGTTATCAAGTTCATAATTTAATACTCTTAAATTTTCTTTTAAGGTAAAAATTTTGTCTTCATTTTTTTTTGCTGAATTTTTAATTAAAGCAGTTGATATGATTAATAGAAAAATAACTGTGGCTACTATAATTTTTTTCAAAGCTTGTCTCCATAACTTTCAATTTCAATTAACTTTTTAAATTGATCAAAAATATCTGTTTCAAAATCATAAAAATCATCTTTTTTTATTGCATATCTAAGTTTTGCAGATCTTGATGGTAAATTTTCTTTTATTTCCTTATCAGAGGGAACAATTGCTTTTTTTTCATTTAACTTTAGCAATGTTTCTGGTTGCTCTGTAACGGGTGTATATCTAGATATACTTTTTTGTTCAGATAGGCTTTTAAAAAAATACTTAACAATTTTATCTTCAAGTGAATGAAACGTAACTACAACTAACACTCCATCTTTTTTTAAAACTTTAGTCGCATTAATAAGTCCAAAAATTAATTCACTTATTTCTTTATTAACTAAAATTCTCAAAGCTTGAAAAACTTTAGTGGCACTATGAGTTCTAAAGTTTTTTTTTCTTTTTGTTTTATCTATGATCTCAACAAGTGTTTTGGTGTCTATCTTTTTCTTAGATCTTTCCTTTACAATATTTCTGGCTATAAATTTACTTTCTTTTTCTTCTCCAAAAAATTTGAATACTTTATCTAATTCTCTTTCATCTAATTTATTAATTACATCTTCAGCTGAGTAACTATTCAAACCCATTTGCATATTTAAATTACCTTCA
>Ga0209505_1002334_pt1 | contig 11962 bp, 9 predicted proteins | sample COGITO_mtgs_1103_2_FD_184794 | JGI IMG/M metagenome (GOLD analysis project Ga0209505, IMG submission 184794) | Pelagic marine microbial communities from North Sea - COGITO_mtgs_110331 (SPAdes) (version 2) | ecosystem: Environmental > Aquatic > Marine > Epipelagic ... | reverse complement strand
ACACAAAAAAAAACTCAAAAATCCATTTCAAACAACACAAAACGAGCGCTCATATTCATCATCATTTACACCATGGAATCCTTCATCCTCCAACTCCTTAAACCGATAATCGCGTTCCTGGAATCACTCACCCTCGACGAGCAGAAAAAGTTCGCGGCTTTACTCTCTATATTCGTCGTTTCGTTGACGTTTTTGACGAGCATTTTTGCAAAGAAAAAATCGAATCCAATCGCGTTACCGCTGGATGGGAAAACGGCGATACGTTTACCGCTGGAAAGGATCGTGCAACTCTCGAAGGATACGAAGTTGTTGAGGTTTACGTTACCGACGAAAGAGCACGCGTTTGGGTTACCGACTGGATCGCACGTGATGGTGCAGCTGACGGATGCGAAGACTGGCGAGAAGCACATGCGTCCGTACACGCCGGTGTCCTCGGACGCGTTGGATAAAGGGCACGTAGATTTCGTCGTGAAGGTGTACTTTCCGAATAAGCAATTCCCAGAAGGTGGGAAAGTCTCGCAAATGTTGGACGCGGTGAAAGTCGGGGAGGATACGGTGGAATTCTTCGGGCCGTTGGGCGGGAAGCGATACGTCGGCGAGGGCGAGTTCACCGTGAAGAAATTGAAGAGTCAAGGCGGCGGCGTGGAGAGAAGAGACGCGAGAGACGAGGTTGGGATGATTGCCGGTGGGTCAGGAATTACGCCGATGTTGCAAATCGTGAGAGAGATGCTGAGAGAAACTGGCGCGGGTGGGCAATCGCCGAAGAAAATCTCCATTTTGTACGCGAATAAAAGCGAGGAGGATATTTTGTGCAGAGATACGTTGGACAACTTTGAGAAGCAGTTTCCGGGAAGAGTGAAAGTGTGGTACACCGTGGATGCGGCATCGAAAAAGAAAGAGTGGAAATACGACGTCGGATTTATTACGAAAGAAATGATCGAGAAGCATTTGCCGACGCCGGCAAAGAGCGGGGACCGGTTTCAGATTTTAGTGTGCGGACCGCCGCCGATGATGAAGTTTGCGGTGAATCCGGCGTTTGAAAAGTTGGAGATTGGGAAGGAACACGTTTTGACGTGGTAATTTATAATAATAATAATAATAATAATAATTACCATCATCATCGATTAATCGGCTTGTCTAACCTCTCGACTAACTCCTCCACCGCTTTCTTCGTCATCACCAAACACCTGTGTTTCAAAATCGAATAGACGTTCAAACCTACTGAAGGCATGACGTGAATATTCTCAATGTTTCGCGTGCCTCGGCGCAACAACCACCCGTCGTCGCTCTCGTCCGTGGTTTCCAATCGATCGCCGACGACTAAAGCGCTAAATTTCGTGTTTATTTTGTTCCCCGAGTCTCCGGTACCGCCGATGACTAAAGGCGACGGAGATAATTTCATATTTAATTCATCCTCTTCTTCGCTTGAATCATCATACCTCAACAGCTGCTTCAACCCAAACTTCGCCTCTTTCGTCTTCCCAGTTGGACTCATCCATTTCAAATCCTCCACGACGACTAATCTCCCTTCCGCCGCCTTGGCCGACAGCGCCACCCTTAACCCGAGCCTTCTCACTTTCTTTTGCAACTTGTGCTCGAAATCTCTCGGAATCGGCCCGTGCGCGGTACCGCCCCCTCGCATTTGCGGCGCTCGTAAACTCCCAACCCGCGCTCTCCCGCCACCTTTCTGTGGCCTCGCTTTCCTCGTCGTCCCGCTCACCTCGCCTCTCGATTTTGTCTTCGCCGTCGAGACGCCTCTTTTCCGAGCGAGTTGCCATCGAACGCATCTGTGCGCGATGTCAATCCGAATCGGAACGTCAAAGTGACGTCCCGGAAGAACTATTTTTTCATCAAAACTACTCTCTTTTTCCTCGATAATATGCGCACTCGCGTGTATCGGGACCGTTTTGTCTCTCATTTCCCCTTGCTCTACATCCACCGCGGACTTTGGTCGGACGATTACGTTTGCGACACTCCTCCTCGTTACGTTGTTTTTCCCATCATCCTCATCACCACCTCGGTTCTTCTTCTGCGCCTCGTCGTCCTCGTCTGCTCGCGCATTCGTCGCGTACAACTTACGCCTTAACTGTTGTTGTTGTTGTTGTTCTTGTTGTCGTCGGTCGTTTCCAAACGCCCTTTCACGCGTCGACGACGTAAACGACGACGACGGGGAAAGGAAAAACCTTAATCTTCTTCTCTCTTTGATGTCGTTTGCCGCAATCGTCGCCATCGACGACGACGACTCCGCGCCGGGGTGGTCACTCCTCCCACTCCTCCTCCCGCTGCTACTGCGCGCACTCGCAGTAAAAGTCGCGCTCCTAAAACTCGCATAAATGCGAGTGCTGCTCGTGCTCGCGCTGCGCGGTGAGAGACGCAGTTGTAAAAGCGTTCGTCTCATCCTTTTTCCCCCGAACAAACAAACCAACCAAGAGTTGTGGGGGAAAACAACGGGCGAGAGAGCGTTGCGTGTTCTACAAGGCAGAGAATACCGTGCGCTCGAGCAGAGGTGAAACCACTCGTGATGAAGGTCTCGAAAAAGTGAAATTTTGAAAGGAGAGTTTTCAAAGAGAGTCTTTTTGGGACCGTCTTTGAGTTCTTTTTCTTGGGAACGATCGCTTTTCAACACCCTTCGAGCGTTTCCCCTATTTCTTAGTTGTTCTCTCACGAGAGACGCGAGAAGAGAGCGCGCACGATCTCTCTCTCTCTCAGTGATACTACACGAATACTAATATGTATTTCGAGGAACTGAACGGCGATTTCAGCGCGGGTCTTTGGCGGAAGAACCCGAACGGACGAAAAGATATACATCACGGGAGGCATCACCGCGGAGGAGGTGTCGAGTTCACGCCGGATGCGAACGCAGAAAGAAGGTCTCCTCTTACCGACGATTTCCTCGCCTTCGTCTCGAAAACAGGGAAAGGCGATGCGTTTACCGTCGGTTTCGTCGTGGTGTGTGTGTGCGTGTCGTTCGTGTTGGTCGTGAGCGCCGTCGCGGTAGTGCAGTTGCACTTGAAGACGAAGCACTCGAAGGATGGGGAAGAGGAGGCGGAGGAGGCGTCGCTCGACGGATGCGAGCGCGGGAGTACTGTTAGAAACAGAACCGGAGCGAGGAGGAAAAAGAAGAAGAGAAAGAAGGACGACGAGAGTAGCAGCAGCCTGTACGGGGCGATAGTGTAATAAAAAGTTTAGTGTGCGCGAGCGCGCGGCAATGGTAGTATATATATCGTTAAAAGCATCCTCGTAAAGTCTCTCTATAGAATCTGTCCGTGTTTTTCCATCTCGCGGTCGTCGTAGGCGCCGTCTTCGTTGGTAATCGCGACGACTTCGCCGGAATAATCGTCCATTTCAAACGTCGCCGTGCTTAATACGTTTGGAATCAGCACGAGCGTCAACGGGACGCACAGTAAAGGCGATAAAATGCCGCAGATGATGATTAAATTTTCCAAGTTGCTCCAATTGCACGATTGGTTCGGGTCCTCGATGTTGGTTTGAATGCCGGCGTATTCAATCGCTAACGATCCGAGAGAAGATGCCATTAACCCACCCAACGCGCTCGCCGCGCTCGTGATGGCTAACAACGTCGATTCGGTGCCGTTGATGACTAACTTACTGATCAAAATTGCAAACGGCATCACCGAAAGCATAAACACCATGGCTTCTAAAACTGAGTTTCCCAACGCGTACGCCAGTTGGTCCGGGATGCCTATTTTTAAATTCGTCCGACTGACGACGAACAAATCGCACAACGAACCAATGCACCGGGTGCCGCTGGACCACCAAAATATCCTTCGCAATCTCCCGGTACTAAACGCCTCTTGAAACATCCAAATGCCTAACCCGCTAAATATCAACGCTATGAAACCGTTGACGATGTTGAAGTACACGTAATCGAAATTTGGTCCGCCCGGAACGCAATCTCCCGGTAACGTGTACCAATAATTCACCGCGTGTTGAAACTTAATGCTCAACGCTCTCTCGAAAAACGCGTACACAATCACGTTCCCCGCGAATTTCGGCAACAAACTCTTACATAAAACGACAATGCACACCCCCAAAATGAGATTCATCATCACCGACGCTTTCAACATGCCGTCGTCGACTAACTCGATCGTTTGCATGTACACCAATCCAATACCAACCATCATCAACATCCCGGCTAACACGATTTGCCTATACTTCACCTTCACCTTCAACGCCGATAAATTCCAACTGTATTTCACTTTCTCTTCCGGTAACTCTCCCATCAACGTCGCTATTATAGACGCAATTGCCACCGGTATCACGAAATAAAACACCGTCGTGTACTTCTCTCGTTCCAAAGCGAAGTATCCAACCATCAAACCTAAAATCTGCCCCATAACGACCAACGATAACGAATACGCGATTAAATCCCCACCAGTTTGCGGATTTTCGTGCATCAACTCCGCTCTCTTCCCATCGCTCAAACAATCGAATATAACCACCGTAAAATACACCCCCATAATCGCAATCACGAAATCCACCTCGCTCGCTTTCCCTTCGAACGTCCCCGTCGCCAACCTCGTACTGGCGAACAAACCTATCACGCCGCCGACCACTAAATACGGTCTCTTGTGATACCCGAACCACGGTTTAATGTCTGAAATGATCGCAAACGTTGGTTTCAACACTCCTGGGAACATAATCACGGTCGAGATCCTTTGTAGCTCTGCCGCGGAGACGTTCAAGGCGGTTTCCGCCATCGGGAGTAAGGTTATTTCCGTCACCAGGCGGAAAAATCCAGTGAAGCCCAAGTGCACTAAGGCGAGATATCGTAGGAACGAGGCGTCGAACGTGTCGTGGACTCTGCGCATGAACAGTTGCGTCGCTCGGTACGGGTAGGAAAGGAACGAAGGAGGACGAGGGAAAGGAGCAGGCGTTGCATTGCGATCGTCGTTCGTGTTCTTCGCGGTGGTGTTCGTGCTCGCGTCCTTCCCGGCGGTCGCGCTTCCATTTTTGCTCCGTTGGAAAGGACGACCCATGCTCTGTGTCGCGTCCTCCCTTTTCCGCGCTTTGAGGAGACGATCCAGAGCGCAGCTTTTCACGCACGAAGAAACAAAGAGCAGTCTTCTCGGAGTACGGACACCTTTTATGACCACGTCGTCGTTCTCTTTACGAGCGATAAAAAGTGCGCTTTAAAGTGAAGATTTCCCCTTGTTTTTATGAAGGGTGTTGGGAAAATGAGGAGTCGCAAACAACGCGTATTCTTTCTTATCTATCAAATGTAATATATCTATTGCTTAACTTTCTTCGCGGCGGGTAAGTCGTCTTCATCTTCGTCGTCGAAGTCGTCTTCTTCGTCGTCGAAGTCTTCCGAGCCTTCGTCTTCTTCTTCGCTCAATCGGGCGTCTTCGTCGTCGTCGGAGAGGATGGCGTCGCCGATTAAAGCCGCGTAGGCTGGTTTTTCGTCGTCGTCATCTTCTCCGTCGTCTCCATCGTCTTCTTCGTCGTCGTCTAAATCATCGTCCAAATCGTCTAAATCGTCCTCTTCGTCGTCTCGGTCTTCTTCTTCATCTTCTTCGTCTTCTGAATCGTCCTCCGAGTCCGAGTACACCTCTTCGCCTTTCTCGTTGTACCCGTCCACGTTTTGCATCTGACCTTCTGGAAACATGGCAAAGATCGTCGACACGTGCTCCTCGTCCTCAAAGTTACATCCTTCCGCGTCAATTCTTTGCAAATGTTTCAAATCCGTCAACGCTTTGAACTCTTCCACTTTCGTCAGTTTCGGGTTGTCGCAAACGATGAGCTGCTCGAGTTTCGGACACTTCTTCGCCACGGTACTCAACCCGGTGGATATTCGGTTTTGCGACAAATTAAGCTTCCTCAACTCCGGTAAGTTCGGTAAATCGGCCACGTTGACGATCCCACACTTGATCAGGGACAACGTTTTCAAATTCACGAAACCGTCCAAGCCTTCGATGTCTTGGGAAATGCACTTTTCGTCCAAAATCAACGAAGTCACGTCCGCGCGATCGGAATAGCCGGCGGTTTCCACCGCGGTTTGCACAGCCTATTTTCATCATCGTCGTCAAATTTAACAAACGCGCGAGAAGAGGAGAAAATCAGAGAAACAGAGGTCGTCAGTCAATCGTCATCATCATCATCACATACACATACAGAGAGAGAAAATTGGAATAAAAACGGACTTTTAAAGCAAAAGAAAAGAAAGAGAAAGAGAACAAAAGAGAGATCCAAAAACGTTTTATGAACACCCTCCTCCTCATAATCACCATTCGCACCTGCTCCATCTTTATACCGAGAGTTGTGTGTGTTTTTGTGTGTGTTTTTGTGTGTGTGCGCTTCGTTGTAATGGTCTGATGTTTTGTCTGAGATTTTCAAAAACTTTCCCCCAAAAGACTGCTCTAAATAAAACTGCCATTTTTAAAAGGCGAGCGCGTCCCAGACTTCGCCGCCTTTCACGCGTATTTTCTTCCGCAAAGAAGACGATTTCGAGGAAGGAGTATACACGGCGTTCGCGTCGACGCGGACGATGTGATTTTTTGATGATTTTTTTGTTCTTTGTAGGAGTTCGCCTTTGGCGAACCTGGCGGCGCGGTTCACCGCGCGCCCGGTGGCGAGGAACGCTTTGTGGGAAGAGGTCTGAGAACAGAGGTCGCCGACGAAACCTAAGCAGCAGCTGCCGAGAGAAACGCCGAGAGTTATTTTCAGGTGTTGTTCACGTCTTTGTCGTCGTCGCGGAGGAGGTCGTCTTCGGGTGGTGGTGGTGGTTTTGTTGCCTTTTCTCTCGATCTTGATCTCGTTCTTGTTCGTCTTTTCGAGCGATCGAGAAATGGTGCGGCTGAATCGAAGCGCATTTCTCGACGCCACGAATTTTGCGAGTAAAGAATCTTTCGCGAATTGCGTTCGAAACGCGACGACGATGGCGAGCGAGTCGCCTTCGTCGCCGCCGAGTTGTAGAAACGTGCCGTCGTGGCGCGCGCAAACCTTTTGCGCGCGTTGGACGAAACGACGGAGCGTTTGCACTTCGCGAGTCGACATCGATGCTCGGAGCGTGACGTGTATGAACACAATCGCGACGGTTTCGTCTCTTTGACTCTTTGATGGTGTTAATGCCTTTATTCTGATGTTTCTTCGTTTCTTCTCTTCTCGCCGAATAAGCCTCCTTTTCCTTTCCGGGTCATCGTATTCATCGTTTGCGAGAAGTAATTCTCTCGGTTTCGCCTTCCGAGCTTCCTTCGCTAACTTCTCGCACGCTTCACCGAACAGCACTCTTTCGTATCGTCCTTGAAATCCTCCCAGGAAGGTTTGCGTGACATTTCCGCTCGCCACCGCAATTCTCACGCGCACGTCTCGAAAGAAGAAGTGTGCTCGTTGAGCTTCTTCCTCTCGAGCTTTCTCGGCGCGACGTCGAGGACGGTTCGAAAACAACCACCTCCCATTCACCACCTCTTCAGCGAACGATTCCGCTCTTTTCGTCACGCGAGCTTTCGTTTCATCACCGTTTACTATTTTTATATCATTCTCATCATCATCCTCATCATCCGTCTCCCTCGTACCATCACACCTTCTCCTTTCTCGAAAGACGCAACACGCCGCGTCGCCGGCAAAATTCAACACGGTCCCTTTGTGTTTGCTCGCCAGTTTCGCCAGCGGCTCGAAATAGTTCTCGTTCAGATACTTTTGAATCGCAACGCCCGGATGATGATGATGATGATGATGATGATGATAACAACACCGCAATGATGACGTGGTAGTGTTACCGCGTTCATTTCTCTCCTCGTCTTCATCAAAATCTTTCCCTTCTCGATCGAGGTACCATCGATACAACTGATCGACTCTGCTCGCGTACTCGCTGATGTCCACGCGCGCGAGCGCGACGAAAAACGACGAGTCTTTTTCTTTTCCCGTCATACTCGTCGTCCTCGCAAAAGCTGTCGTCGTCGTCTTTGCTTTCTCCTCGTCCTCCGTGTCGTTTTCTCTTCGCTTTTGAGCAGTCGTATTTTTAGCGCTTTCTTGGGAAAAGGTCGATCTTTTTGTCTTTGCCCTTCCTCCATGAGCGCCTACTTTGAAGCCACCATAACCAGCACCGATCGCGAATGATGATGATGCTTGATGCTGCTGCGAAAGCGAGTCCTCTTCCTCATTCTTGGTGGTGGTTTTTATCGCAATAATCGTGATCTTTGCGCGTGAGTTAATAAAGTGTTTTTCTTTGTGATGAGAGTATTTTTAGCACGAGGAAAAAATATGCTTAAAATTTGCTACGAAAATCTAATAGATCCGCAACATCTCTGCGGCGGCTTTTCGTCTCTGGATTAACTCCAGCGCTTGCATGTGCGCGGAGGAGTCTTGGTTTTTTCTTTTTCGGTCCGCTTCTCTCTCATCATCTTCTTTTATCGCAGGGTCCAAGTCTTTCTTCGGGCGGCTGTTTTGCGAGAGGATGACGGTGTTGGATTCTTCCGAAAGGCGCACAATCTTCCCGAGATTTTGACGATCGTCGTCGTCTATGTGCCTCAACGTTTTGAATTCCGTGCCTTTGCGTTTGCGCGAGCACACTTGGTGCCTCATCGCGCGAAAATCTTCGTCGTTCAAGTCTTCGCTCATGTGCGCGTCGCCAAACGCGTCGATGGTTTTGTCGTAGAGCGTCGCGACAGACGGGGACACTTTAATCCAATCTCTGGCTTTAGGTGGCCATATTTCTTGTTCTTTACACGAGAAGAGCCAATTTGTGGATAGAACTTCGTCGCAGGCTTGGAGGTACGCGTCGTCGACTTCGATAGTTGGCGGGGCGACCACGCGATTGACGTTCCTGACGACGCTTTCAAAAAATTTACCGCCGCGGGCAACGACGAATTGTGCGATTTCCTTTTTGACGTCTCGGTCGCACCCGATGGCACTAAAAGTAGTGCCTTCGAAAATTTTGGAAATGGTGACGACGTTTCGAACGTCTACTGGTTGCATGTGCGCGACGTACTTCTCCTGGACCGCTAGGGATCTCTTTTGTTTTCGTTTCAAACCTTTGGCATTTTTGCGATCGTACTCTTTATACGCCGTTCGCTCGTCGTCGCCTTGTTCTCCGTTGCCAACACCATCACCACCGCGACTTCCTTTGTGCGTGACTTTGGTCACATAGCGTTCGGCTGTTTCCGCGATGTCTTTATCCGTACATATTTCGTTCCAAGGTTTCTCCGGGCGGATCGCCGAGCATCTCGGAAAGCGCAACCCGTAAGGAGCGTTGAAGGTATGCGAAGGTACCAAACGTACGTCGCCTTTCACCGTCATCACGACGGATTTCTCCGGATTCGTTATCCAAACATCCGGAGTTTCACCGAGCATCCCCGAGCACTCGTATCTTTCGTAAGTTTTCGTGTAGTTTTTATCTACGTTTTTTCGATTAAAGCGCATCAAATCTTTCAACTTATCGCGCAAATAGTGCTGATCTTCGCGGTTAAAGCCGGTCCCGACTTTACAGAACGTCATGATGGTTGGATTTTTATCCCGTTGCGTCCCGTCTTTGATAACCCCGAGCAACCACTGTGAAATCTTACCCGCTCTGCCGCGCCCTTCGCCGTAATAGCCGCCGATGATGACGCAGTCGTAATCCGAAGTTTCGCAGTAATCTGGCTTCAATTTCACCCAATTATGCCCCCGTTCTCCTGGAACCCACGGCGAATCGAGTAATTTGACGACGATACCTTCTTCGCCGTGATCTTGAGCCTCTCGCAAGCAATCGCTAATCTTTGCAATGGCGTTCGGATCGTTTTGCTCCACAACTGTTCTAAATTTACGCGCAATCTCTGCCTGCGACTCATTATCCGCGATGTCATCTTGGAACGGCGAGACTACCGCACACGTTATTCCAGTGTCACCGACTTTGACGGCACCTTTGTTTAAGCATCCTCGAATGGCACCTTTCAAGAGGTCGTAGCGTTTTCTCAACGGTTCGTGAATGACCGAGGTGTCTTCGTTGTAGAGAATATCAAACGGGACGTATACGATTTCGAAATCTTTCCATTCATATCGCACTCTCCCTTCTTCCCCTTCTTCTTCTTCTTCTTCTTCCTCTTCGTCCTCGTTTCCTTCTTTTTCTTCTTCTCCTTCTTCATCGTCATCTTCTTCTTTATCTTTCGCTTGCCCCTTTTCCTTCGTTTGCATCGTCGGATTCTCGTAAAATCCTTTCGGTATGATCGGCATGTTCTTACCCATATTTTTTTTCCAGTTCGCGGCATTAAACGCGCGTTTGATCGTTCCAAACGGCACAAACTCTTTTATTCTCTTGTTATATACGAGGATTTCACCGTCTAAAATACATTTAGGCGGCAATCCGCGTCGATGCTCGTCGACGGTGTCCCGCGTCCCTTCTTCTTCCGCTGCGTCGCAAAACAAAACATCCATGATCCCGTAGCCTCTCGGCCCGAAATCGTTCATGTTCCTTGTCCAATACTGACACTTTTCACCTAAACTCTCCTTGTTCCTATGTATCTGCACCCTCTCCCCGTCAAATTTCGTCTCCACGGCAAACGCTTTCGACCTCGCCCACTTGGCCACTTCCTTCGGCGTGTTCTTCCTCCCGGCCAACTGCGCTATAATTACTCCTTCCCCGCACTCGATATCGTGCTTCTTCAGAACTGCATTTCGATCGGACAGCGCCTCGCACGCTTTCCTCAAATCAGCTTTACACGTGTACGCCTCGTACGCTTGCGGATGATAATGCATTAAAAAATCCTTCTCCGACACGCCTCCCAACTTCAAGTCTTTCAAAATAATGGAAACGATCCACACCACCTCTTTCTCCGTCGCTCGCATGATAAACTTTCTCAGCTCCCTCGCTTTCGCCTCTCGATCGTTTCCCATGCACATGTTATCCAACATTTCGTTGACTTCATCTATCGTCATCCCGGTCTCGCCCCCGCTCTTCTTCTTGTTCCTCCTCCCGATGAACTCGCCCGCCACGTTCCCGCAAATCACCGCGAAATCTAAACCTTTCGAGCTCATCTTCCAGTTTTTTATTCTCGTCCTCATCTCCGAGTGCTTGTCTAAGTTTAACGCCAAGCATATGACGTCCGATAACGCGCCTTCTTTCAGATTGTACGCCGCGCGTTCTTTGTCCAACTGTGCGCAAAAACAGAGCATTTTTAAGTGATGAGCGTTGAGTGAATTTCGTCAGGACAAACTTTCGTAGTATTCGCTAAGATTGAGAGAGAGAGAACGACACCAAAAACAGCGAGAACAACGAGCGCACGACGTGCATTTATACTACCTGCGGCGCTAAGAGTCTGTACAACCGAAACGCGTCTTTCCTTTCGCCGCCGTTGAAAAACCTCGGGTAATGGTTTTCGAAGAACTTGTCCAGATACTCCCGGGCGATGTGCTTCTTCGCTTTCCCGCCTTCTTTGCGGTGGTAGGTTTTAATTCTGTGCAAGAGAGTGCACACGTCTTTGAACGAAACGAGACCGATGTCGTCTTTCCTCGTCGTCGCCGTCGTCATTTCTTGACGGAGTTGAAAGCAACGAGACTTGAATTTGTTTTGAGGGATTTGTCCAATTTTTAAAAGGGCTGCTTGTGAGTCAAAGAGGTGCCCAGATTCGAGACGAAGACGAGTAAACGATGAGAAGAATACCGTGACGACGACTCTTAAAGTAGTAATTATTAAAAAAGAATACTGTGTATATAAATATATATGTGCATAATCATCAGCGAAAATGTGCTGCTGTGTTAGTTTTTGAACCAGGTGGACGGCTTCAACCAACGCTTCTCCTCGAGCGACGCTTGAAACTCTCTCGCCTCGCGAGTGGCTTCCTCGCGGGTCATTTTTGCGCCCTTGGCTTGGGCTAACTTTGCCGACGCGGCTCGTTCGGCGCTCGCTTTTGGCTTGCACGAGTTGATTGGTCCGTCGTCCACGGAGTCGCACGTGAATTTGGCTTGGAAGGCGTAGGACTCGTAGGTGACGTTGTTCTCGCGAGCGCCGTCTTGGACGTTCCACATG
>Ga0209505_1002304_pt1 | contig 12084 bp, 9 predicted proteins | sample COGITO_mtgs_1103_2_FD_184794 | JGI IMG/M metagenome (GOLD analysis project Ga0209505, IMG submission 184794) | Pelagic marine microbial communities from North Sea - COGITO_mtgs_110331 (SPAdes) (version 2) | ecosystem: Environmental > Aquatic > Marine > Epipelagic ... | reverse complement strand
AGATCAGCAATATTTTCTCCCATAGTTAAATCAGGGTTTACACAATTGTCTGTAATTGGACAAAATTGAGCATAGGTTTCGCCAAGCTTTTGAGTTCTTTCTTCAAATAATTTCCGATCTTCTTCTGTCCACCAATTTTTGAATGAACCATCTGCTGCAAATTTCGACCCCATATCGTCAAAACCATGCGTAAATTCATGCCCTATAACCATTCCAATACCTCCGTAATTCACAGCGTCTTCAGCGTTTTCATCGAAAAATGGTGGCTGCATGATTCCTGCAGGAAAAGCAATTTCATTTAATAATGGATGATAATATGCATTAACCATGTGCGCAGGCATACCCCATTCATTTTTATCAACAGGTTTGTCAATTTTATTGAGATTGTCTTGAATGGAGTAGCGGTTTAGTGAAAGAATATTGTTGAAGTAGTTTTCTCTATCGATTACAATACTCGACATGTCTTTCCATTCATCGGGATAGCCTAATTTTCTTCCGATTGCATTCAGCTTCGTTAAGGCCTCTTTTTTCGTGGTGCTTGACATCCAATCTAGATGTTCTATTCTATTTTGAAAAACAATCAGTAAATTATCTACCATTTGATTTACTTTTTCTTTGGCTTCTTTCGAGAAATGTTTGTCCACAAAGACTTTGCCCATTATTTCTGCAATTTCGGAGTTGGTGATTTGTTCTATGGCGCGATCTCCGATTTTCTTTAGCTCTTTTTTGCCTTTAAGTGTTTTACCATAAAAGTCGAAATGAATATCAATAAAGGTTTGATCCATATAGGGTGAGGCACTGCGAATCACATTCCATTTTAGATAATCTTTCCATTCTTCGAGACTGAAATTCTTCAACATTGAAGGAATGTTCTCCATAAATTGAATGGTGCCAACGATAGCCGTATCGAAATGGCTTACACCTCTTTGTTCGATATATAAGTTGAAATCAAAAGGACGGACCATTTCGGCAATTTCTTTAATTGAACGTTTGTTGTAGGTGTTTTCCGGGATTCTCATCTCAGCAGGTTTGAACATTTTAGATGCCAATGCCGTTTCGAATCTTACAATATTGTCAGCAAATACTTTTGATTGGTTTTCTTTGTTGAAAATCGTGAAATGACTTTTCTCAATATACTTTTCGTATTCGATGAGAATATCTCTTTTGTTTTCACTTGAATAATATTCCATATTGGGAAGGCCTATTCCTGATTGATACATGTGATATTGGTTTGTCTCAACATCTTTCATGTCTTGACCCACATAGATTCCAAAAAGACCTCCTACGCCTTGATTGTGAAGTTCAGCAATGGCTTTAACGAGTTCTTGACTGTCAGATAGTTCATTGATTTTTTTAAGCTGAATTTCAATTTGAGTGTGGCCTTTCGCATTACGTCCTTTCATATCTAAAAATGAATGGTAAAAATCACCCAGAAGCTGGTTGTCAGATCCTACCGGGCTATTCAAAGCATCTTTTTCGCATTCCAATAAGATTGTTGTGATTTTATCTTTATTGGCTCTATCAAGTTCGTTAAAGCTTCCCCATCTTGACTCAGATGCAGGTATTTCATTGTTTTTTATCCATTCTCCGTTGGAGAAGAGAAAAAAGTCATCTGTTGCTTTAACCTCCTGATCCATATAGTTCACGTTGATAGTGGATTTCTGAGCTAGTGCCAATTGCGATATTAAAGCAATGCTAAGTGTCAATATAAATAATTTCATTTTTTTCTTTTTTCTTTAGTTTATTGTTTTGTAGAGCATTTCAACATGAGGTATACCGTCTTCTAAATATTCTTTTCCGGTCGATTGAAATCCATGATTCCCATAATAGTTTTCAAGGTGCTTTTGGGCGGATAATCTAACGGAAACGTTACCGAATTTTTCTTTTACAAATTTCATCGAATCTGCCATCAGTTGATGTCCTAAGCCAGTGCCTCGATAATCCTCGTGAACGACGACTCTTCCAATCGCCACTTCATCATAGGCAATGCCTTCAGGTAAAATTCTGGTAACAGCTATAATTTCTTCCTTATTGTTTTTAAAGAATAAGTGATACGCAAGTTTGTCTTTTCCGTCGACTTCTTGATATGGACAGTTTTGTTCAATGATAAAAATTTGAATTCTTAAAGCGATAATGTCATGGAATTCTTCTAAACTTAACTCCTGGAAAGATTTGACTTGATGTACAAATGTCATGCTACAAAAATAAGTGAAAATACTTTGAATTAAATCTTAATTTTTAATGACTCTGAAAGTCTTTGTTTTATCAGATGTTAATGCAGATATGTTGATATTATAGATTCCTTTCTCTAAGGTATTTAAATCTATTGTAAATGAGGTGTAAGTGTCCTTCGAAAACACTGTTCTGCCCAACATGTCGATAAAAGATATGTTTACTGATTCATCGATCTCGATATGGATACTCGAATTAAAAGGGTTTGGGTATACACGCCAGGGTTCATCCTCTTGGTTTTGTATTCCTAAATCATCATATACTTCAATGTAAGAGGTGTCAGAAGACGTGCAACCATTTCCATCGATAAAGGAATAAACGATGGCGTGATTCCCGAGTCCTGCTAATGCTGGATGAAAAGAGGTTCCTATAACTCCTTCTCCACTATATGTTCCACCGACTGGGTCACCATCAGTAACATTAAATGCGGTCTGATTAATACCAATGGTACTTATGGCTTCTTCATAAATCACAGGCAATACCGATAAGAAATCGACCTCCAAAGAGTCTGTTGCAGAACATCCACTGTTATTTGTACCTATCACGATGTAGGTTCCTTCCTGAGGTGAAAATGCCACTCCATTAGTCACATTGTTGTTCCAATCGTAATTGACTGCGGTTCCAGATGCGGTAAGTAAGAGCTCAGTGTTAGGGCAAATAAGCTCGTCAGATCCTGCATCTACAAAAGGGTCAGAATAGATCACAACAGGGTGGGGTGCCGATCGGGACACACAGCCTAAATTATCTTCGATAGTAACCTGATATTCACTTGGTGTGGTTGTGATGATGTTGGATCCATTTGATCCATTCGACCAATTGATAAGAATAGGGCTCATTCCCGTAACAAAAGAAAGTGTAATACTTCCACCAGGACAAATTCCACCAGGACCATCAATTGAAACAGTCTCATGTTTTGATAGTATGGTTTGAAGTGCATTCGCTTTGCCATATCCGTAAGCATAATTTGGAACAGTCCCGGTAAATCCATCTACATCGCCAGTTCCTGTTAGGTCAGTTTTGAAGTCAGCGTATGTGGCTTTTGAGCATTTTTGAAGATAAAGAGCGGCTATCCCTGCAACTGCAGGAGATGCCATGGATGTCCCTCCATTTCTCATGTGAAAACCACCCTCATCCGTGTTTCCATAATATCCCGGATTGTTTAACAGTGAAAACGAACCAGAACCTAAAGAAACATTTCCGGATGCTGAGATGTCTGGTTTCATTACGCCGTTTCTGCTTGGGCCCATGCTACTAGAAAAAGCCAATTCTCCAACTACAGTATTTGTTGGTTCAGTATATACATTTCCATTAAAGTCAATATGCCCATTTCTATTTTTAATATTACCCACAGAGATTACCTTGTCAGAGCAGTTCCAAAGGTCAACAATGGTTTGTAAGGAATCTGGCATATTGTAATGAGCTATATCTGGGAATTGAATTGAATCGGGAATATTGGTCTCAAAATTACTATGCACGAAGGAGGAGGTGACGTTTGTGCCGCCCCAAAGATCATAGTGTCCATTTCCGTAGGTTTGAAATCTAAAAAGATAATCAGAGGAGTCAATCGGTGTGAAATTCGTCCCAAATATTGCGATCTGACCTGCTACTTGGCCACGTTCGAGATACCTGTATAAAAAACCATATGCGATGAGATCACCGTCTTCATTGAAGATAGGTTCTTGAGTAAAATCGCCGGCAGCAGTTGCTCCGTCTAAAAGATTGTAAAAAGGTGTTTCCCCCCTCTTTTGATGGTTCGGGCCTGGGGTGTCTGCGGCAAAAGAATAAAAGAAATCAGCCGCTGTGGTATCCACCCAAAACTCCACTAGAATTGTATTTGAGGAGCCTACTGCTGTTGGGTTAGGACTTGGAATCATCCAAACAAAAGAGGTGTCTTGATCAACATCTGCTCCTACATGATATGGGCCGTCATCGCCAGAATTGCCTGCAGAGCAAACTACAATACGTCCTTCCTTTGCATCCAATAGAGAATCAATCATAACAGACGCTGGATCTAATGCATCGTGACTTCCGTAATAGGACCCCAAAGACAAATTAACAACAGCAGGCATTCCCAATGAATCCGCCACTTTAAATATGTAATCGCAAGCCTCTGCAATACTGATTGACCAATTGGGAAGAGAAAAATCGGTTTCCACAACAATAATATCTGCTTCCGGGGCAAATCCCTTGTTTGTTCCGTTCGCATTTCCATTACTTAGAGCCATTCCAGCAACTGTAGACCCGTGAGCGGTACCTACCTCTAAACTTGTGCATATTCCTGCATTAATATCTGAACTGTCCCAAACACATCCAAATCCATATTCACTAGGTATGTTTGGACCGTTTACCGTATGGTCCCAATAGCGAAGAACCCTTGTACTTCCGTCAGAATTTTGAAAGTCAGGATGATTGAAGTCAATTCCTTGGTCAACAATTCCAATGATAACGCCTTTTCCTGTGTATGCTGTGTCTAGGCCTCCAAAACCTGAGTGGACCTGATCCGCTTTATGCCTAACTACCGCAGAATCTGACATGACTTGTGGGATAGACAAATCCTTGTATACCTGCAGAACATCACCTGATTTTTCTGAAGAAATCATTAAGCCATATTCAGCATTTATAATGAGTTGATTCTTGGTTTCAAAAACGACTGTTATATCATTGTCTGCAATAAATTGCTTGTTTCTTTCGTTATTGGCTATTGAAAACGGAGTGACTCTGTTTGAATTAACTTCTTTACTATGTGCAGCCGGCTTGAAATATGATTTTTGGGCATTCATGATGAAGATGCCGAAAAGAATATACAAAGTAAGAAGATATTTCATGGTATAATAATTGTAAAGTGTAAATTATGAGTTATTTTCGTGTTCTAAAAATACGAGAAATCGTTCTACTAAAAAAAAACTTGATAATAAATAAAAAAAACAAACAAATGAGTGTATTAAAAAAATCTTTAAGCGTTCTATTTATTTCTTTTTCAATTCTTTCAATTGCTCAGCCCGTTGAAGGTACATTGAATTGGTATAATAAAGAAGATCAGGGAATGTTTACTGAAAAAGCCTACAAATTTCTTAAAAAGAAAAAGTCCAAAACAGTAATTGTAGGAGTTATTGATTCTGGGGTAGATATTGAGCATGAAGATTTAAAAGGACAAATTTGGATCAATGAAGGTGAGATTGCTGGAAATGGTATTGATGATGACAATAATGGCTATATCGATGATGTTCATGGTTGGAACTTTCTTGGTAACGAAAAAGGCGAGCATGTAAATGAGGCACGATTGGAAAAAACACGAATCCTAGCGTCTTTATCGGCTAAATACGATGGTATTGATGCAAATAGTATTCAGCCAGATGCGGAGTATGAGTTGTATCTTAAAGTTAAAGAAGAGGTAGAGGCTGGAAGGGCTCAATTTGAACAATATATGGGTATGATTGATCAACTTCCTCCTGATTACCAAGAATACATTCGTGCTCAAATGGATTACAATCTAAACGTAAATTTTGACGATCGAAGCCTTATTGGAGATGATCAAAATGATTTTTCAGATACCAAATACGGGAATAATGATGTGGAAGGGCCAGATGCCCTTCACGGTACGCATGTTTCTGGAATTATTGGTGCGCTGCGAGGAAATGATTTGGGTGGCGATGGAGTTGCTGAAAATGTAAAAATCATGGTGCTTAGAGCAGTGCCAAATGGTGATGAATTTGATAAAGACATTGCCTTGGCAGTTAGATATGCTGTTGACAATGGCGCCATGGTAATCAACATGTCTTTTGGTAAAGCATATTCTCCGCATCAAAAAGAAGTTTATGAAGCGTTCAAATACGCGGATAAAAAAGGCGTATTGTTGATTCATGCTGCTGGTAATGATGCCAAAGATATTGACGTTGAGCCAAACTATCCGACTTCAATGTATAGTTTTCAGACTCAACCTTTAGATCATTTTGTTACGATAGGAGCTTCTACTAAAAATAAAGGTGAAGAGATGGTGGCTTCTTTCTCTAACTTTGGCGCAAAAGGAGTTGATGTTTTTGCACCTGGATTTGAGATATACAATACAGTTCAAGAAAAGGATGGTGTTAAATACAGAGACCTCCAAGGAACTTCAATGGCTGCACCAATGGTAGCAGGCGCTGCTGCGATGTTGAAGTCATATTATCCTTCGCTTTCTATGAAAGAAATTAAAGACGCTTTATACAGTAGCTCTGTGAAATATCCCAATGTAGAAGGTTTTGCAGATAAGTCAGTTACTGGAGGAGTGATCAATATTTATAATGCGGCAAAAGTTTGTAAAAAACTAGCCAAGAAAAAATAAAAATGAGGAATATCGTATTCCTTCTATTTACTTTCTCGCTGACCTATTCATATACGCAGCAGGAAAAGACCTTAGATAAAATCATTAATGAATGGCATCAAAATGCGGCAAATGCCGCATTTGATGCTTATTTCAGTATCACTACAGATGATTTTATATTCCTTGGCACAGCTCCAGAAGAGCGTTGGAGAAAAAAGGAATTCATGACTTTTTGTAAACCATACTTTGACAAAAAGACGACATGGGATTTTAAGCCGTCAGACAGGCTTTGGAATTATTCGGAAGATGGAAATACCGCTTGGTTCGATGAATCTCTTGAAACCTGGATGCAAGGATGTCGTGGAACAGGAATATTATCAAAAATAAAAGGTGAGTGGCGGTTGTCTTATTATAATCTCCATGTTCTCATTGAGAATGATAAAATTCAGGAATTCATCTCTTTGAGAAAAAAACAGTAATGTCTTTCAAGCAAGTAGATTACAGAGGTCTTAAAATTGAATTTACTGAGGCCTTGACTTCACAATTTTCAGCTTCAGAAATTAAATTAATTTGGAGAGAATCTTTGCGACATTACTTTGCCATTTCGTCTTCTGAGCAGCTGATGTCTGATGATCGAATTTTCACATCAAATGAATGTCAATTACTACATCAGCTTGTAAATCGTTTAAAATCTGGTGAGCCATTTCAATACCTCATAGGTGAAGTTGAGTTTTATGGTTTAGAGCTAAAAATGGACAGCAGGGCATTGATTCCTCGACCAGAGACTGAGGAGCTTGTAGATTGGATCTGTCAAAATCATAAAGGTGAAATCAGCAATATTCTTGACGTTTGTTCTGGGAGTGGATGCATTTCCTTAGCCTTATCCAACACTTTTCAAGAGGCCTATGTGTTGGGATTGGAGTATTCCAAAGATGCCATTAATTTGGCTGAAGAAAATGCTCTGGCGTTAAAACTCCCTGTGAGATATCTTGAAGGGGATGTATTAGATTTAAACTCTTTTGAGAATAGCTTATCTGAACAAGTAGGGCAAAATGGAACTTTTGACATTGTGGTTTCAAACCCTCCATATATTCCAAATCACGAAAATGAAGAAATGGAATCCAATGTATTGGATCATGAACCTGCTCTAGCTCTTTTTGTTCCAGATGAGGATCCTTTGCTTTTTTACAGGGTTATTTCTGAAAGGATCAAGCCCTTTTTATCAACAAACGGTGCGCTCTATTTTGAGTGTCATTATTTGTATGTGGACCAGACTAGAGATTTGCTCATGGAATTGGGGTATCGAAATGTTGAAAAAAGGAAAGATTTACAAGGCAAATGGCGTATGTTGAAAGCTCAAAAGTCGTAACTTTAAATTATGAATATTGAGGGCGCAGAAAGCAGGGTGAAAGAGCTATCAAGTCTTTTACATCACTACAATCATCTGTATTATGTCAAGAATGAATCTGCAGTAAGCGATTACGAGTTTGATTTGCTACTGAAAGAGCTCGAGGCCCTCGAGCTTCAGTTTCCTGAGCTTCAAGATGAGAATAGTCCAAGTAAACGTGTTGGTGGTGATATCACAAAAAATTTCGAAACGGTTAAGCACAAATATCCAATGCTTTCTTTGTCCAATACCTACTCAAAGGAAGAAATTGTAGAATGGGAAGAACGCATAAAAAAAACCATTGAAAGTGATATTGAATATGTCTGTGAACTCAAATATGATGGGGTAGCCATAGGAATCCGATACCTAAATGGAATTTTTCATTCTGCGGTGACACGTGGAGATGGCAGGCAAGGTGAGTTAATTTCACCGAATGTGAAAACGATAAACGCCATACCTCTCATGCTGAGTGCACCTTTCCCTGTTGATTTTGAAATCAGGGGGGAAATATTTATGCCTTTGAAAGAATTTGAAAAGCTCAATAACGAACGACTTCAAAATAAATTGCCTCAATTTGCAAACCCGCGAAATACCGCTTCAGGAACCCTAAAGCTTCAAGATTCTGGTGTAGTAGCCAAACGAAATTTAGACTGTTTTTTATACGGGCTCTATCAGGATAGAGCGGAACAAACGACTCATTTTGATTCGGTTTCATTTGCTGGAGAAATGGGTTTTAAAATTCCAACAATAGAAGAAAACATGATTGCCAAGGTTTCTAATGTAGAGGGCATCATTGATTTTATTGCTTATTGGGAAGACAAGAGAAAAGGTCTTCCTTTTGAAATAGATGGAATCGTTATCAAGGTGAATTCGTACAGGCAACAAGAAGAGCTTGGTTACACCGCAAAATCTCCACGTTGGGCCATCTCTTTTAAATACAAAACGGAAAGAGTTGAAACGAAGCTTCAATCCGTAAGCTATCAAGTAGGACGTACAGGAGCCATCACACCTGTTGCAAATCTTGACCCAGTATACCTTGGAGGGACCACAGTGAAACGTGCTTCTCTCCACAATGCCGAGCAAATGGAAAAGCTTGATTTACATGAAGCAGATTTTGTTTTCGTAGAAAAGGGTGGGGAGATTATACCAAAAATCGTTGATGTTAATACGGATCAAAGAGCAATCGAAGCGCAGCTCATTCAATTCATAACACATTGCCCTGACTGCTCTAGTGAGCTTGTTAAAGAAGAGGGTGAAGCACAGCATTATTGCTTGAATGAAAAGAAATGCCCGCCTCAGGTCAAAGGTAAAATTGAACATTTTATCAGCAGAAGAGCCATGAATATTGATGGTCTTGGGGCTGAAACAATAGATGCTTTAGTAGAGGCAGGGTTTATTAGAAATGTTTCTGATTTGTATTCACTATCATATGAGCAGGTGCTTTCCATGGACCGCATGGCAGATAAATCTGCTCGAAACCTGCTTGATGGTTTGGAGGTCTCGAAAGAAATGCCCTTTGAGAAAGTACTTTTTGGTTTAGGTATTCGGTTTGTTGGAGAAACGGTATCTAAAAAATTAGCAAAGGCTTTTCTCACTATTGATGCGATTATTTCAGCGAGTTATGATGAGCTTGTAGATACCGATGAAATTGGAGAGAAGATCGCTTTGTCGATTTCTAGTCATTTTCAAGACCAGGATAATATTGATCTCATTCAGCATTTGAAATTGGCTGGATTGTGCTTTGAAAAGGAAGATGAAGGAATGGATTCGGAGCTTCTTGCAGGAATGAGTATTGTCATTTCAGGTACGTTTAATCAATTCTCAAGGGAAGAGATCAAGAAGATGATTGAAATGAATGGGGGTAAAAACGCCTCATCTATTTCAAAAAAGACGAGTATTTTAGTGGCAGGAGAAAACATGGGACCTTCTAAATTAAAAAAGGCTACAGACCTAAATATTGAAATTATTAATGAGGAAGCGTTTTTAAATCGGATTAACAAATGAAAGAACTGACCATTTGGAGCGAAATCAAATCACTACTTGTATCGTACAACTTTAAGGACGAGGAAGACATCAAAGGCTTTAGAAAAGCGCTTGACAAGCAGCTCAATCAAAGCTCCGTAGAGCGGGTTATCATTATTGTGAATGTTCCAAGAGGAGTAGATAAAACAAAACTCTCACCACATTTTCTCATTTATTATAATGCTCCATCGGACTATACCTGGTTGGGTAAGCTCAAAGACCTTCAGCTTAAAAACGAACTTAAGCATTCATTCGATTTGATGCTTTCCTTTGGAAAGCTCCCTCGGAAAATAGAGCGATATTTGAATAAAATGGAAATTTCAAGAAAGATATTGGTGAATGCAGAACTTACAAATGATCCGAGCTATGAGCTAGAATTGAACTCTGCTTCAGATAACCCATCAGAAATTGTAAATTTTGTAATAGAAACCCTTCAAAAAATAGATATCAATGAGTCATAAATTTAAAGGTGTTGGTGTAGCCTTGGTAACGCCTTTCACTTCAGATGAAAAAATAGATTTTAAGGCGCTAACCAAATTGGTTGAGCTTCAGCTTGAGGGTGGAACCGATTTCCTTGTGGTGCAAGGAACAACGGGAGAATCACCAGTTCTCAGTCAAAAAGAAAAAATGGAGGTCCTTCATCATGTGATGGAGATCAATAATAAGAAACTTCCTCTTGTATACGGCTTGGGTGGAAACAACACCATGGATGTTTGTGATAAACTCGGTGGCTTGCCCAAAGGAATTGATGGGGTATTGTCCGTTTCTCCATATTACAATAAACCATTACAGCGAGGAATAGTTGCGCATTACAAAGCGATATCAGAACATACCGATCTTCCGATTATTCTTTATAACGTTCCAGGTCGAACAAGTTCAAATGTTTCTGCTCAAACCACATTAGAGCTTGCGGAAATTCACAATATTGTGGCCATGAAAGAAGCCTCTGGAGATTTTGATCAGATTATGGAAATCATAAAATACAAGCCCGATAATTTCACTGTGCTATCGGGAGATGATGCCATTACCTTGCCTTTGATATCTATTGGAGTTGAGGGAGTCATTTCTGTAGTTGCCAATGCATTGCCAGAGCGATTTAGCCATATGGTTCACTCCGGGGTTTCTGGAGATTTTGCAACGGCTAATGAGGAGCATTATGGCCTTATGAAGATGACAAGGTTGATGTTTACGGAAGGCAATCCTGGTGGCGTAAAAGAGGCTTTGGTTTATCGAGAGATCTGTGAGAATCACATGCGATTGCCCTTGGTGCCTGTGTCAGATGGGCTCAGGTCAAAAATCAACGATGAAATGAAAGCACTCATGGGATGAGAAGTGTATTGAGCTTTCTGGTGATGTGCTGTCTAGTTGCTTGTCAAAGCAATGAAGAGAGAAGTGAGCCAGTGAAAACAGTGCAAAAACCCATCAAAAATGAACCTATAATTGATAAGGGTCCGATAGAATTCGAAGGATTAATCGATGTTCAAAGTTTAAATAAGGATATTTTTTGTGAGCTGAAATACGCCACTGATGACAATTTCATGGGCTTTCAGCTCTATAATAGCATCAAGCGTCCTTATTTGCAACCAGATGTAGCAGAACGTTTATCGAAATGTCAAGATTACCTTACTCAGGTTGATTCAAGTTTACACTTGCTTATCTATGATGCGGCTAGGCCTGTGAGTGTGCAAAAACTCATGTGGGATGCACTTGATACCATACCTAAGCTGAGGGGAAAATATGTTTCAAACCCGAATTCGAGAAGCCTACACAATCTAGGCGCTGCTGTCGATATCACTATTTGCACTAATGATGGTGTTCCTTTAGATATGGGAGCAGATTTTGATGAATTTGCAAAAATTGCTTATCCCAGTATGGAATATCACTTTCTTAAAACTGGAGCGCTGACACAAGAGCAGTACGACAATAGATTACTTTTGAGACGCGTAATGAAAAGCCAAAGATTCAGGCAGCTCCAAACTGAATGGTGGCATTACAATGCCTATCCGAGAAATGTGGCAAAAGTCAAGTATAAAGCTTTAATGACTGAGCCCGATTCTCTCTCAAATGACTAACTTTAAGTGAATTAATCAAATAAAATGTCAGTCAAAGAAAAAAACAAGCTTCGTTATTTACAGCGCTATCT
>Ga0209505_1002300_pt1 | contig 12112 bp, 8 predicted proteins | sample COGITO_mtgs_1103_2_FD_184794 | JGI IMG/M metagenome (GOLD analysis project Ga0209505, IMG submission 184794) | Pelagic marine microbial communities from North Sea - COGITO_mtgs_110331 (SPAdes) (version 2) | ecosystem: Environmental > Aquatic > Marine > Epipelagic ... | reverse complement strand
AAAAAAAGAGGGCACGAAGCCCTCTTTTCAGAACATATAAATTCGGCTTCTTAGAAAGTCGCTCCAAATCGAATGCGGATTTCAGCACCTGCTGAGGATCCGAGATCGTTTGAACCTCCTGAATAGTTTAGCTGCGGAGAGATAAACCACATATCCTTAACAGGAATGAACTTTCCGACGCCAATACCATAGCCTGTGGACGAGGCTGCATCACCTCCGCTTCCATCGTCTACGCTGCCAAGAACCAATTGTGCCTGCGCGTAGTAGTTGTCACCAAAGAAATAAGCAGCACCAAGGCTCAGCTCCATGCTTGACATTGTAACTTCAGGGATAGAATCAACCGCATTCATTGTCATTGACCCGTAATTGAGCCCTACCGTGATTGCAATGTCATCTGCAATTGCATAACCAACAAATGGATCGACGTCCACACCATCAGCTGAGAACATCTGGAACAAGGAAGTCGCATCAGCAGAACCCAAGTACCAAGTACCCTTCGGCTGCAAAGGCGCAGCATCCTGCGCCGAAACATTAACTGCGCAAAATGCAAAAGCAAAAGCGCTGCAAGAAAGAATAAATTTTTTCATATCAATTAAGATTTGATGTGCTGTAAATTTCTAGATTACACATCATGTACTTTGGACACGATTGAGAATGTTTTAACATCTGTTGGTGAAAAACAAAGATTCTCTAAAACACGCACATTCACTGAATCTTGACTGAATCAGGAGCCGGATTGCGCTGAGTTTGAAATACCTTGCTGACCATGAAACCTACGATGCCACAAATCATTTTTAAATCGACCTTCGCCATTGTGCTCATGCTTTCCAGCTATGGACTGTGTGCTCAATCGTTTACGGCCATTGGCAGCCAGTCGCTCAGCCAAGTTGAATCATTGGCGATGGATTATGGCTTACCCAGTGCATTGTTTCAACCGATCACAGGTGTAGATGCCTACCGAGTGAGTTACGAGATGCCTTTTTTAGACAGCACCATCACGGTATCGGGGGCTTTGTTTGAACCCACCGACTTGGATCCAAGCTGCGCGCACCCTGTGCACATCTACATGCACGGCACCATTTTTGTTCGCACAGATGCGCCATCGTTTTTGAGTTACGAAGGTGAATTAGGGTACCTCATGGCGGGCTTAGGATTTACCGTATTGATGCCCGATTATGTTGGGCTGGGAGAGGACGACCAGCACCTTCACCCGTATGTGCATGCGGCCAGCGAAGCGGCATCTGGTTCCTATTTAATCGATGCGTTGCATACCTCCGACAACCCTTCAGGCAATGCCCACGACATCAATCAACTCTTTATCTCAGGTTATTCCCAAGGCGGCCACGCAGCCATGGCTTTGCATCGGGAATTGCAGGAAAACTGGCCTCAATATCCTGTCGCAGCCAGCGCGCCAGGCTCTGGTCCATATAGCATCACGGGAGCGCAATATCCCGAGACCTTTGCCGATGAGAATTATTCGAACCCCTCTTATTTGGCGTACACGGCCTTCGCTTGGCAAAGCGTGTACGGAAACCTGTACGAAAACCCCAACGAATACTTTCAAGAGCCCTATGCATCCGAATTGGAGGGGTTGTTGGATGGCATGACACCGGCCTGGGAAATCAATGCTGCCTTGCCGTTTTACACAGCAGACTTGGTCCAGCCGGGCTTGCTGGATTTGTTGCTCAACGAGGGTGAGCCATTCGAAGCAGCAGCATCAGACAATGACGTTTACGAATGGGTGCCCGAGGTTCCACTTCGGATGTACTACTGCACAGAGGATGAGCAAGTCTTTTACCAAAACGCCTTGGATGCAGAAGCCTACATGACGGAGAATGGAGCGGAATCGGTCGAAGCCATTAACCTCGGTGCTTACGATCATGCGGGATGTGCGGGGCAAGCTATTTTTGGTTCGACGTTGTGGTTCAGTACCTTGGCGACCGTCTGTACCCCCAACTCAATTGATGAGGAAAACCTCGGACTCCAAGATTTCAAGGTGTATCCGAACCCAACACGCGGTGCAGAATCGGTGGCATTTTCATCTAAGCCTGTTCCTTGGCGCCTTCTTGACGGGACCGGCCGAACAGTCGCTTCAGGACTAGGCAATCAGTGCGATATATCGGGTTTCCCCAATGGCATGTACATGATTTCGTGGGGGGATGGTTTGACTTTGCAGCGGATCATCATTTCCGATTGAATTCTCATCAGAAGGTGAGCATGGCAGAGTGCTTCCTAAATTCGCTCATCGCATTTGACGGAATTCCTCAAAAAAAATTACATTAGCTTTTAAGGATTTGGCTTTTAGATATTGACGTTAACCTGTTCCAACCGGCAAATTCATACCACGAACGGTTGGTGCGACATGGAATAGAAAGAATGCGATTATTTGATTTTGCCTTTGTTCCGAATTATCCGGAGCCTTTAGAGCGATTGAAAAACTTGGCGGCGAATGAGCATTGGGGTCGAGGGGCGCGTATGCTGCGAAGTTATTTCAACCACATGTTTGACAAGGTGATGGATGACGGATTGCTCACGGTGCACCCGAATGGAAATTCGGCGGTTTTTCATACGGGGCTGTTGACCCGCAGCGATCAAGATATTTATGCGGTTTTTGTCCCCAATGAGCGGGACGATGCGCAAGATTGGTTCTTTCGAGGATTCAGCACGCGAGATGCGATTGGCTTGGGCGACTTATTGGCTGAACACGAAGACCTTCCGGCGCGTCCAAGGTTCATTCAGCGTCCGGAACAGGCTTTTTATTCGACCCAATCAGGCCAACCTGAATGCGATTGGCCAAGCTTGATTTTGGACAACGTCAGTCGAATTCCTCGTGAATTGATTCACGATGCGACAGAAGATCGGATTTTGCTCCCAGACTTACGAGATGTTGGAAAAGAGGCGTACATCGAATGCTTAGAAGAGGTAGCGCGGAGGTTGGCTGATGATGAAGGGTTGAAGGTGCTCGTGAGCTGGTTTGAATCGGCATTGGATCGCGCCATGGATAAATTGGATATCGATTATAAAATGGCGGTTCCTTCGTGGCACGCCAAAGACAAATGCGTAGCGTTAATGCTGCCATTGAACACCCATCAGCGTGGAGTGAACATCGCATTGGCGGTGAAGTGGGACGAAGCCAATGGCTATTATTTCGGACTCAATTTGTTGACGTTGGAAATGGCTTATAACAACGCGCGTCTCATCGCTCGACCGGAGGCGAGCTGGTTGGTGGAGGCCAATCAACCGAAGCCACAGCGCTCGACTAGCAGAGACTAACGGTTGCCGGAGTCAGGGGCATCGATTCCCATAACGTACCGTTCGGTGATCCGCAGTGAATCGCTCCATTCGGCCCCATCGAATCCGGTGAATAGGGAATCATTGGGTTGCGTGATGTAGCAGGCGAGAAACTTCGATGCCATTGGCCAGTAAGACCAATGCCACTTCTCCTCTTGGTAGCCCGTTCTTCCATTGGTTTGATCGCCATACACTTGAACAAAGCCGTATTCGCTCGCATGAGTCGTGAGCCATTCATAGAGCGCCAAGCCCTTTCCCGATTCGAAATGGGCGTTCTCAAGCGCATTCAAATCGATATCGGTTCCCCAATGGTGCCGAGAAGAGCCGGGCATCGAACTGTATTCCAATATCTTGGTTGCCCGTTCTAGTGGTTCGAAGCCCATGTATTTGGCGCTGGACCATTTTCGGTTCCAGATGTCTTTTTGATGCTTCCACGTGCGTGTCGCACTGATCACTTCGAGCTGAAAGCCGTCTTCATTCGCGGCCGCCGCTAACAACTTCAAGGCGCCAAGAGCTTCCTTTCGCAGATATATCTTTGGTTTTCGTGTCAATTGAGAGGGAATAGGCTCAAAGTCGGGATGGGAAGCCGGATTCAAATTTCCCTGCAATTCCGCCCAATCAATTCCTGCACAGGGCTCGCTAAAACCTGCGGCAGCAATCGTTATTGGTTTTGGAGCTGTGCGCGCAGATGACGCTTCTTCCGTTCCTGTCTCCGTCGCCGAAACGCATGCTCCAACCAGCAACCAACCGCCAATTAACCCTGCCCAACCTTGTTTCCTAATCATACCCTAATTTCGTGAAAACCAGAGATAAATCACCATGAAAATTGAAGCCGCTACTCCTGATGAATATGCTAAGCTAATTCCAGAAGAGCGACAGCCAAGTTTCGACCGACTTCGTCAGACCATTAAATCTAATTTGCCCGCTGGTTTTGAGGAAACCATGTCATACGGAATGATTGGTTATGTGGTGCCTCATTCCATTTATCCAGCAGGGTACCATTGTGCGCCTGAGCTTCCCTTGCCCTTTTTGAGCATCGCCAGCCAGAAGCAATTCATTGGCTTTTATCACATGGGCGTGTATGCAGATCCTGAACTGTTAGCGTGGTTTCAGCATGCCTATGGTTTGCTGGGTTTGCGAAAGTTGGACATGGGCAAAAGCTGCATTCGATTTAAAAAATGGGAGGAGATGCCGTTTGAGCTGCTCGGTGATCTGGTCTCGCGTGTGACGGTGTCGGATTGGATTGCCACGTATGAATCTAAATTGAAGCGCTAAGGCATGTGGAAAACCCCCAGCGAATTGAGGATGCATTGTTCATTTTAATGCGGTGATTAAAGGGGAATCCGTCTAACTTTCGCAAGCATTATGCGAAACAATGGCATCTCCTGAACGGCATACACACTGGCGCTATATCATCCTCGATGATTGCCTCAATGCAGCTGCTCAGCAGGATGGACCGCGATGGTTCAAGGCAGATTTATTGAAGGAGCTCAATCGCCAGATGCGTGAAATTCACGGGCAAATCAAGCCGATGGCCATGCGAACCTTGGAGAAAGATTTAGTAGATCTCGAGGTTCATTTTGGTGTCCAGGTGATGCGATCAAGGGAAAAGGGGCGTGTTCATTTCCATTATTCGAGTGATTCCGTGAGCATCCAACAGGCCCAGCTTCATGCATCTGAGCGAAGACAATTGAAAGGCATCTTGGATAGTTTGAATCGGTTTAGGAGCCTTCCTGACTGGAATTGGTGGACGTGGTCCGAGATCATGATTCGAGGACAATTGGGGCTCTTTCCGGGTCCGGTAAGGGGAAAGGAAGCCCTGAGTCGCTTGAGCGCGTTGGAGATGGCACGTGATGCTCAGCGATGGATGATGCCCATGGCAGAAGCACTGCATGCTCAAAGACCGCTGAGGTTGACGCACGCGCCGGGTTTGGGTGAGAAATCCGAGCGAACATCGATGTTGCCCGAATGCATGGCGGTTCAAACCCATGGGGTTTTTGTTATGGGCCGTGGTTGGGACCCGGAGGCTCAAGATTGGTTTCATTGGATAGTCGATCTGAATGAAATCACCGGATTGGACGACGTTGCCGTAGAATGGCCGGAATCGGATGCGGAATCGGAATCCTTGCAAACTTCAGCACGGATGTGGCGTCAATACTTAGCGAATCGGATGGGCATTCGATCAGGCGTGGTGGATTTGAAGGATCTAGACGCCGAACCCGAAGTTATTCGTGTGTGGGCTGCTGAATCACTGGCCATGCGGTTTTTAAAATCTCCCATGCACGGTTCTCAAGATATGCGAGTGGAAGAGGCCGCTTCGGGTGTTATTTTCTCACTTCAGTTGGTTGCAGACGCTTCGTTCGTGCAATTTGCATTGCAGTGGGGTCGAGATTTTCAAGTGCTGGAGCCTGCGCACCTCAGAATGGTCATGAGGGAGGAGACCAAGGCTATTTCGGACCAATATACTCCGATGTTTGGGCCGTAATATCACTTAGTCCAGCGGCAAGAACACAGCGTTGTCGAACATTCGTTTCCCGTTTTCCCAAAATCCGCGGAACAGTGGGTTGTCTGCAAAATATACGACAGACCCGCGTCCAACGGATGTGGTGCCAAAGGCCATGCTCCCGGCTAATTCTCGGTTGGCTCTGCTGCCCACAAACCCACTGACGGGCGCGGGATCATCACCATAGCACCCGACCGTCCAACCGTTGTCCAACGCGGCGTAACGGTTGCTCGTTGACCTCAGTGTGTAATAGGGCGCGTCAGGGTATCCCCAGGCCAACGGGTGACTTCTGTCCAATGTTATTCCATAGACAGAGCCGCTTCCAATCTGCATGGCGTACTGTCGATTGCGTTCTTCAAACGATTCGCGTTGATCCGCTTTCCTTTCTTCCTGCGATCGGCTGCTCACGGATTGACCTTGATCCGAATTATCATAGCGCTCCAGCCCCCAGCCCGATTCGTTCGCAAATAGTCTGAGCGCGCGTTCGACGGCGATCACACGGCCACCTTCTTGAACCCACGTTTGCAATTCGGAGAGCCATCCTTCGTCTGCAAACCCATACCAACCGGAGGGGAGAATGACGGCGTCATAATCATCCCATCGACGGGGGGTGCTGTTTGCGCCGTTGAGTCGAGTAATGGGGTAGTTGAGTTCTTGTTCGAAGTGCCACCAAACCTCTCCAGAACCGAGGCTAGAAAGTCCATCACCGGTGAGCATCGCCACCCGAGGTGCGTCCACCATCCACACTTTTTCCGAGCCCAAATCGGAGCCCTCAATCGCATGACCGCCTGCTACGGCTGTAACCAAAATGGTACCGCTGATGTGCAATGCCTTGACGGCTTGTTCCCAATCCGCAGAGGTCTGATCGCCTGCGAGCATGAAAAGGCTTCCCATAGGATAGGTGCCAGTCGCTTGCACGATGTGCTCAGAATTGGTTCTGACCCGAACGTTGGCATTGTGCAAGGATGCAAGGGCCTTCGCGTAGCCGTCTTGATGGGGTAAAATGGCGTATCCGTATGAGGAGGGCTGCCATTCTGGAATGCGTTGATCTGCTTTCCATTCGCCTCCAGTTACGGGCTTAGTCAATCCGAATGTCTGCAATCCATAAGCATAGGGAACACTCCATGTGGTAATGTCATAGGTCAGCGAGTCTGTCAAAACGGGATCTGGATCAAACAGCACATCGAGAATGCGGGAATGTGTTTGGTACGATGAGATAAGCAAATCACCGGCCTTGACCGAAACCGATCGCGATGAATTGGGGCCGTATTCCCATGCCGTGGTTGGTTTGGTCGAGGAAAGAGCCCGCTCGCATTCGATGTGGTGCCTTCCTAAGAAGTCCACCAGGGCGTCTACCCGGGAGGCGTTGTCTGGGGATACAGGGATGAAATACCCGCCAAATCGGCCCGTCGGTTGGGTGCGATTGGCTTCATGAAAAGCGGCAAATTCTGCAACCAATTTTGAGGACAATTCTGCACTCACTTCAACCGCAGAGAGGCTGGTCTCAACATGGTTATCGATTCGATCCCGAAGGCTGAGCAAGGTGCCATCGTTTTTCTCAACCAACACACCGGCGCCTCCGCTGCCACCTTGTTCATAGGTCATTCCTATGGCTCCATTGTAGATGGGGTAGGTGTCTCCGTAGCTTGGGTAGAGAAGATCAAACGATTCCCGTGTGAAATAGAATTCACCGCGCGCGTCGAAACGCGCTGCTGCAGCATTTCCGATGGCATGCTGGAATTCCCTTTGCCACGGGGTGATGGCTTCGTGAAAAGGTTCTGCTGCCGGAGCGAAATAATACGGTGAATTGTACCCCATTTCGTGATAATCACAATGCACGTGGGGCATCCAATCATGGTACAGCGCGGAGCGCTGCTGACTTTCCTGTTGTTTTTGCCATGCCCAGTCTCGGTTCAAGTCGAAGAGGTAGTGGTTGGGCCTTCCGCCGGGCCATGGTTCGTCGTGCTCATAGGCTGCCGGATCAGGATTTGCCCCATTGCTGGCATATTGATTGAACCAAACAGCATATCGGTCGTGCCCGTCGGGATTCAAGCACGGGTCCACGAGGACCACCAATTTGCGCATGATTGCCTCGCCGCTTTGGCACCAGGCTGCCAATTGATGCATGACTTCCAAGGCCGCTTCGGTGCAAACCGCCTCATTTCCATGAACATTGTAACTCAGCCAAACAATGGCAAGGTCATCGTATTCAGCCATGCCGGTGCCACCTTTCATTCGATCGATGTGCTGCTTTCGAATGGTTTCTAAGTTCCCCGCGTGGTCCGGATGGGTGAACACCAAGGCATTCAGAGGACGGCCTTCATACGAGCTTCCGTATTCAACTTGAACGGCATAATCCTGATCGGATAGGTATTCGACGTAGTCCGTGACTTGGTGATGCAACGAGAAGCGACTCCCCAAGTCGAAATTGAGTTTTTCGCTAGGCGTTTCAAGTGAATTTTGTGCTAAACCAATACTAGAAAAGCAAGCTGCTAGGCATAGCGTACTTAAGAAAAAACTCCGCGTGGTTTCCGTCTTTTGCATGCGCCAAATTAGCGCATTCCTGTCAATGTAAGGTTCGGATTATTTGCCCGAGGCAAAATTCACAACGGTGTCATCAAGGGGATTGACTCCGCTTCGCAAGGAGGCGACGAGTTGGCCCTTTTCATCCACGAGAAACTTGTGGAAATTCCATGCCACCTTGTGATCTTGAACGCCGTTCTTCTCCTTTTGGCATAACCACTGGTAGACGGGGTGGGACTCTTTTCCGCTGACGGCGACTTTTTCCATCATTTGAAAGCTCACACCGTAATTAGTCGAACAGAATCCCGCAATTTCATCAGCTGTCCCGGGCTCTTGCCGACCAAAGCCATTGCAAGGGAAACCCAAAATGACGAAGGAATCACTGCCATATTGTCCTTGAAGTTTTTCTAAATCAGCGTACTGTGGTGTAAAGCCGCACTTCGACGCTGTATTGACAATGAGCACGCGTTTGCCTTCGAGTTGGGCGAAGTTGAACGTCTCACCTTCCAGGGTCTTAGCAGAGAGGTTGTGAAAGTTTTCCATGGCAGGGGTAGGCAGGTAGGTGGCAGAGGATGAGTACATTTTCCAAGCACTTAGCCCAAGGCCAAGCGCGACAAAAAGAACTGTTATTGCACTCCAATTAAAATCCATTCGCATGTTACCGTTACTTTGTTGGTTATGAACGCAACCATCGAACAGATGAATTTGTTTTCTTCAGGGAACGATTCTAGAACAGAAAAGGCCATTGCTATGCGAAAAGTAATCCATGCGTTGTGCGTAACACTCATGTTTGCACATTTTTCATCCAACTTGACTAGCCAATGCGCATCATTTGGAGCGTTTGACATTGGAGAAGATGTGGAAATCACCTGCGAAGACTCCTGCATCACCCTTACTTCGCCGAGCATTGCAAACGTAGCAGTCGGTGGCGCAGACTACGAAGTGGAAGAAATCGATTACGAGTTGCCTTATCCTTACAATCAGGGAGATGTGGCCATCAATACCGGCGATGATGTATACAGTTCCATCATTCCTTTGGGTTTTTCATTCAATTTTTACGGGCAGGATTACACCCAATGCAGAATTTCGAGCAACGGTTGGTTTTCGTTTAATACTTCAGAGACAGCCGGCTACAATCCGAATGGGACCAACCCCAACCCAAATTTACCGCTGAATAGCGTGATGGGTATTTACAGCGACTTGAATCCTTCAACCTGCGGCAACGTTCGGTATGACACGTATGGCGTTGCTCCGTGCCGAGAGTTCGTGGTATCGTGGAACGCGATTTGTCAATTCAGCTGCACCAGCAATCAAGTAAGTGGCGAGGTCGTTTTGTACGAAGGAACCAATGTGATTGAGGTGTATTTAGGTAGCCGTCCTGCGTGTACCTGGGGGAATGCCGTTGTAGGCATCATGAACGCAACGGGCACGGTTGGTTTGTCTCCCACGGGGTACAACACCGGTAATTGGAGTGCTTCGAACAAGGCATGGCGATTCGCCTCCAGTGAAGTGGTCGAAGGCACCACGATGTGGTACGAAGGCGACACTTATTTGGGCATGGGCGACACCTTGGATTTTTGCACTACGCAGTCCACGACGTTGACCGGTTGGTTTGCTCAGTTGCCTCCAGATGAATTTTGCACTCCGCTCGATGTCAGTGTCAGTTCTGCGGGATCATTGACAGCCAACAATCAAATCGATTGGGCCATTGTTTCCGAAAATGGAGCCGTACTCTTGGCCGATGACGCGCCCTTTTCGGGTGACGTTTGCTTGCCGAACGGTTGCTATACGCTGGAGATGTACGACTCGGCCAACAACGGATGGAATACAGCGGAGTTGACGATTACGAACCCAGACGGGGACGTGATTGGTACGTACACGTTAGCCGATGGCGGAGAGGGCAGTGAGTCATTTTGCATTGAAGATTACGACGGTCCGGAACCCACGGAGGACGATTACATTCAGGTGGTTTCGGATGATTTAGAGGTTGTAGCGGTGAGTGATGTTAATGCAGCATTTGATTGGCCATCGCCCATCTGCAGTGGTGGCGATCCTTTTACGCTCGTGCCTGTTGAAGGGTCTGGACAATGGACGGTCGATTGCGATGGATGTTTTGATGAGGAAACGTTGGTCATCGATCCCGGGCTTGCCGGCGGCGGCTGGCTTGCGGTTACGCATGTCTTGGATGGAGCTTGTTTTGCAGATGTAGAGAATACGGAAATCTTTATCAGCACGACCCCAACGCCTCAATTCACGGCTTCGGAAGAAGCGCTTTGCGATGACGAAGTCTTTGACTTCAATGCCACACCGCCATTTGGGGTGTGGTCTGCTTCTTGCGGAGATTGCATTATCGAAGGCACTGGCGTGTTCTTTGCGGACCAGGCGGATGATGGCCTCAACACCGTGACTTTTACGACGCTTGGAGTTTGTCCCGGCACATCGAGTTTAGAGGTGGGGGTGTCAGCGTTGCTCGAGGGCGCAATCACCGGTCCGGCTCTGCTCTGTGAGGATGACAGTGCTATTTACACGGCAGATGTTGCTGGCTACTGGAGCTCGGATTGTTTCGGTTGCATCGATTCGCTAACCGGCGTTTTCAATGCGAGTGGACAAGATGCGAATACGTGGACAGTGATTTTTACACCGGATTCTTATTGCCCGGTGGGCGATGAAATTCAAGTGGCAGTGAATGAAAGTGTGGCCATTGGCGCATCAAATGTTCCGGGTAGCTTGTGCGAGACGGCGGATGATTTCCAATTGAATGTCAATGTTTCAGGCGGAACGTGGTCGGCGGCATGCCCAGATTGTTTGACGGAGTCAGGGCTCTTGAATGTTTCCAGCGCTCCCATTGGAATGTTGCCAATAGACTATGAGATTACCAACGGAGCCTGTGCCGACACTGCGACATGGACCGTGGATATTCGACCCGTTTTGGAAGGAACTTTTGATGCCTTGGATCCGCTGTGCATTGGTTCGACTGCCAACCTCACTTTCACCTTTGACCCGGATATACCGGTGGAATACACGGTGGGAGGCACAGGCGATTGGAGTTCTTCTGCCTGCCCTGGATGCATTGTCAATTCAGGTTCAGGGGATTTTGTTGCGAATCAGTTGGGCTCCATTGACGTCGAATTCGAATTTGACCATCCCTGCAGCGCTCCTTTTTCAGGGACCGTTGTTGTTGCACCTGCTGTAGACGCGAGCATTGAACCGGTCCCGGAATTATGTGAGACAGGCGATTTGATTTTGTTGGAAGCTGCTGAAGGCGGTTCTTCTGCCATCGAAGGCGTTTGGGAATCGGATTGCGATGGATGTTTAATCGGTGAATCCGGCGACGTTAACTTTGACCCGACGGTGGGCGCTGGCACGTACACCGTAACCTATACCATCGATGATGTATGCTTTGATAGCGATGAGATCGAAATTGCAGTTGTTTCTCAGCTCGACGCGACCATCAATTTGCCTGATTGGATTTGTATAGCCCTGGAAGGTCTGCAACCTGGCATTCCCTCGGCTGGCGGAACATGGACTGCAAATTGCGATGGGTGCATCTCAGAAATAGGCACGATCGACTTGTTGCAAGCAGGGGCTGGGCTGCTGGAAATAACATACACCTTGGATCAGTTGTGTGGTGATACGGACACGTTCATCCTCGAAGTGGTAGCGTGCGATGTGGAAGTGGTGAATGTGTTCTCGCCAAATGGAGATGAGCAAAACGATGAGCTTGTATTCAAGAATTTGACCAGTTTCCCAGGAAACCAGTTGATGATATTTGATCGGTGGGGCAACCAGGTTTAT
>Ga0209505_1002285_pt1 | contig 12155 bp, 10 predicted proteins | sample COGITO_mtgs_1103_2_FD_184794 | JGI IMG/M metagenome (GOLD analysis project Ga0209505, IMG submission 184794) | Pelagic marine microbial communities from North Sea - COGITO_mtgs_110331 (SPAdes) (version 2) | ecosystem: Environmental > Aquatic > Marine > Epipelagic ... | reverse complement strand
CCCTCTCCCTCTCCCTCTCCTTCTCCTTCTCCCTCTCCTTCTCCCTCTCCTTCTCCTTCTCCCTCTCCTTCTCCTTCTCCTTCGCCCGGACTTTCAGCCGCGGCATGACCTGATTCAGGATCCTCATGCTCCCTTGCATCAGAAACGATAACCGCCTCTGCTTGAACTTTTCCTGGATCGCTATCTCCGTTCTGGCTCGCAATCTGCAGACGAATCTCCTCAAGACGCTGTTGCGCAACCCGAGCTTGATAATCGTCCAGCAATTCACGCCATTGTTGATGAATCTGAGGGTCAAATAAATCTGACAAGGCAGTGGCCATCAAGGCTTGTACCGGCGACTCAGCAAGCGCAGATTGCCAGTCGTCCATCTGATCGAAGTAAGCAGCAAATGCTTGATCGAATCGATCAAAGTATTTTTCATCTTTCACCAAACAGAGACGGCTTAAGAAATAGAACTCGTCGATTTTAGCAAACACCAAGCCGGCTCGAAGCGCGGCAAGCAGGTCAAGCCATTCACGAATTGAAACAGGTACACGGTGTTTGCGTAGATGGCCCAGAAATTCGATCAACACGGCTGAGTCGCCATAAAGTAATTGTCAGAATTGATAGACTTCACCACTTTGATAAAGTGCTAGTCGATTGCGATATGCCAGCTCATCAGTACTCCCGATCGGCAGATCAAGGATCGCCTGACGCATCACCGCAATGGCTTCATCAAATTTGCCTAGACGAGCCAGACCAGCTGCCAGGGAGTTTTGCGTACTGGCACTCGACTCGGTAGCCAGAACTTCCGTTGCCAAAGTCACAGCCAGTTCGCCGTTACAAACGGTTGTCCGCGGACAACCAGCCAGTAGCAAAGCCAGTCGAGTCATCGCGCTGCGATCGCCCTGGTCAGCCGCTAAACGATACCACTGTGCCGCTAGCTGATAGTCCTGAAGCACGCCGACCCCCCGACTATAAGCATAGCCCAGTGCATTTTGGGCGGGTGCATGTCCTTGCATCGCCGCTTGCCGATACTGGCTGACGGCATTAGCAACGTCGCGGGCAACGCCCACACCTTGTTCAAGAGCGACAGCCAGATGATAGTGGCCCTCGACGACACCCGCTTTGATCGCCTCGATAAACCATTGCACTGCTATTGAATCGTCTTGTGGGCCACCCGCTTGTGGGCCACCCGCTTGTGAGCCACCCGCTTGTGGGCCACCCGTCCTTCCAAGGTACATCTGCCCGAGCGGCACATAAGCCAGTACATATTGGTTTTCTGCTGCTAGTCGATAGAGCGCCAAAGCTTGCTCGTCGTCTCGCTCAACACCCAGACCCAAATGATACAACCGCGCAAGTCCGAACTGACTCGGACCAAAATTGGCAGCGGTCGCGGTTTCGAAGAATTTAACCGCCAGCTCATAGTCATGATCAACGTTGGCGGCCAGATTACCTAACTGATTTAGGGTTAGGCTATGTGCCGGATCGAGTGCCAGCGCCGCGTTAAGATCCTGCTTTGCAAGTCCAAAAGCATTCAGCAAGCTGTAGGCGATACCTCGATTCGAATAAGCTACAACAAGTTGCAACTCAGAGACATCTTCAGCTGACAGCGCGCCCGTTAACAAAGTAATGACATCTCGATATCGACCTTCACTGGCCGCCAGTTGCGCCTCATCGAACTCTGATGCAGAGACAGCGAACGGTAGCCAGAGCAACCAAAGTGTTTTACCAAGTACTCGCGCTAACGTCTTAAATTGCTTATATATCATATACTTAAAAATCCGCACTGGTAACAGCGATATGAGAGGAAGTATAGCATTTGTCCCTCTTAATATACGTTTGAACAGCAAAAATCTAGCTGCCATGGGCATAAGCTCCCTTGGCAATCGAAGCAGAGAATGGGTCGCTAATGGCACCGCGCTGCAGCGCTGTTAGGAATGTGTCAGACGGGTATCGACCGCAAGCTTTGAGTCCACTCATCCCTCAAACCTTTGGGCATGGGAATTTACCCTTGCAGTTCAGCATCAATACTAACGCCCAGACCTATGGGCTAGACAGCGCTGAATGCGATAGTTCAGCACCGGTCGTGTTGAACCAGAAAACTATGGTTATCCAACTCAAACGAGGCAATGGCAATACGCTGAGCCTACCGGCCCTGGTACGAATCGACACGCTATATAAGTTTGCGCTCGACCCGAAGGCCGACATTCTGCACTACTTGCAGCCCTACCTGCAGCGCCGCCTTACCAACGACGGCAACTTAGCGGCACATCAGCGCTGGTCATTGGGCTGCTCCCTAGGGTCAACCACCGATCACACGACGTAGTTCTCGGGCCATCTCGCCAATTTTAGCCTGTATGACTCGAGAATTTTGCGGTCCCATTCTCACTAGCTGCTTCTGTATGGGGCTGAGCGACTCGAGCTGAGGATCTTCGAAACGATACATCACCACGGGCCTGACCAACCGCACCGGTCCCTCGAGCACGGGCGTCTCCAGGACTCGGCCAACCGCCTGGAAAACTACCGTTTCAAACTGCTTATCGGCATAACCTAATTCAGCGTAGGCTGCCGCAAACAAGGGTTTCAGCAAGCTGTAAAACTCCGCGGCACGCCGGGAGTCCAGCGAAGCAAAAATACGGGTCATTTCGTCATATCGTGTGTAACCAGCCTCATCCATGATATACACCGTGTCATTTAACGGCTTCACAAGAAAGGCCCCTTGGGGCTTCAGAACTGCCACCGAGTCTTTCGCCACATTGCCATTGGCGGCATTATCCACCAGCACAACGAACTTACGCACCAATTCTGCGGCGCTTAGCCAGGTATTAATCGCTTCTTCACGTGTCAAACTTAGCACGCCGTCGCGGATCAACTCATCGCTGTCGTCCAGTCTCGGCAACACAAAGGTTGGCTGCGCTGGCTCAGCGGGCTCAATAGGCTCAAAAGAGTCGAGGGAGTCAATGGGCTCAGCAGTGACATCGGACACACTTTCCATCGCGAGCTCAGACTCCGGTGATGCCGGCGCAGCTTTCTTAGCCACGACTGCTTGACTTACCACTACGGAGTCCGACTCCGGCGTGCTCACCAGGTATGCCACAAAACCGATGATCAACAAGCCAACGATTACGAGCGCAATCAGAACAGGTTTGTTTTCAGCGATGCTTTTTGCTGCTGTGGATTCAGATACCTTCTCGGTCTTATTTTCACTCATCGATTCACTCGGCGCATAATGAAGCTCGTTATTGTGGAGTGGATCGGTCGTTCAGAACAAGGGGTATGCACTTTATTCCACTTTACTTCCATCATTAACGTCTGACGGCCCTAGGGTTGAGAATTTATGCCTCGCATCGCGACGGTCATTCACCCAGCTTCGCACGCCGCTAGCGCCCTATCGAGGGTCCCAGAAGCCATCTTTGGACCCGTCACCGGCAGTGCTAGCACATCAGCCGCGCGCCAGATCAGTGGACTGTGCACATGGAATATCACTTTAATCGCGGCATTTAATCGCGGCATGGCTCCCGTCGACCTGAATATCGACCCGGCGTCGCCCCCCAAGTAATTCCAGGATCCGAAGGCGTCGGCGCTAGCTATTCAGCAACGCCATGTCAGCAATGCCATGTCAGCAATGCCATGTCAGCAACGCCATGTCAGCGATGCCAGGTCGTCCTGTGGCGCTCGCGCTGCAACAAACTCCAGGTCAAACTGGATGACGCCGTCACGCTCCCTCGGGAAACGCTGTCGCCAATGAGGTCTTATAGGGCGGCAGCATCACGCCGCGATCGGTAATGATGCCGGTCACCAATTCGCCTGGCGTAATATCAAAGGCCGGATTGAATACCGGCGTATTTGCTTCAGCAACCAGCTGCGTACCAAAACGTAACACTTCATCAGCATGCCGTTGCTCGATGGGAATCTGTTCACCAGAAGGCGTCTGTCGATCGATGGTTGACGCCGGGCACGCCACATAAAAAGGGATTCGGTAATAGGCACAAAGAATCGCCAGGTTCAGCGTACCTATCTTGTTAGCGGTGTCGCCATTGGCAGCCACTCTATCAGCACCAACAAGTACCATATCAACCTGACCGCACGCCATCACGTGGGCTGCCATATTATCCGTAATCAGCGTTCGACGAACACCAGCCCTGCCGAGCTCAAAGGCAGTCAATCGCGCGCCCTGCAGCAAAGGCCGAGTCTCGTCCACAAACACGTGCACCGCAACTCCCTGTGCCGCGGCTACATAGATCGGTGCCAACGCGGTACCGAGCGCCGACACCGCCAAGGCACCGGCATTACAATGGGTCAAAACGTTGGGATACCGAGCAACGATAGGGGCTCCTGCCGCGCCAATCGCCTGACAGGCAAGGCGGTCTTCGGCGTGGATCGCGATCGCCTCCTGTTCCAGGCGTTCGACTAGTTGAGCCCCGGACAGGCCAGTCGACGAGACGGCGCAATTAAGCATGCGGCTCAGCGCCCACGCCAGATTAACCGCCGTCGGTCTGGCACTAGCGAGGTAGTCAACTCTGGATTTGAGTCGGGCCATCAGATCATCGGTGACGTCGAGTCCCACCAGCAATCCATAGGCCGCCGCGATACCAATGGCCGGCGCGCCTCTGACTTTGAGGGAAGTGATTGCGGTGAATACTGATTCTATCGTCTCGCAGACAAACGAAATTTCCGCATGGGGTAACCGCGTCTGGTCGAGCAGTACCAACTGACCCGACTCCCAGGTCACCGCCATGGGGACTGCGGACATAGACTCGTTATTCCCGATCAGCCGGCTCGCAGATCAGCAATCATCTGCAGGCGCTGATCCGTATCAACGAAAGTAAAACCGCCACCGGTTCGGTCAGCGATATCGCCATAACGCCGCTGAATTTCAGCCACCAGCGTCTCTGGCTCACCCATCACACCGAAGGTGTTAAGCATCTCATCGGTAATCAATTGGCCCATGGCCTGCCATTGGCCTTGCTTCGACATGGCGTTGAGTTCTGGCTGCATATCACCCCAACCATGCACGCCCATCACGCCCTTGTAAGCCGGTGTTGAACCGTAAAAGGCGATTCGATTCTTTGCTGCCAGTTTTTGCGCTTCAAAGGTCGCTTCGTCCTTACCGGAAATAATAAAAGGCGAATAGGAAATTTCAAAGTCTTTGCGAGAGCGACCAGAACGCCGCAGGCCTTCGTCCACAGCAGGCAGCGTGACTTCGCGAATATATTTTTCATTACTAAAGGGGTGAATAATCAGACCATCAGCTACTTCACCAGCGACCCGAGTCATCACTGGACCCACCGCGGCAAGAATAACTCGAGGTGCGCCAAATTCTTTGTTCTCGGGCGTAAATGCTGGTGTCATCAACGTATGGTTATAATATTTGCCGGTAAAGTCCAGCGGCACACCGTCGTACCAGTTCGCCCAAATAGCCCGCATGGCTTGAACCAACTCCTTCATCTGTTCAGCAGGTGCACCCCAGGGCATGCTGAAACGTTTGGTAATGTGCGGGCGAATCTGAGATCCCAGCCCCATAGTAAATCGCCCTCGGGAATAGGCGTTCAAATCGTGACCAATGTTGGCCAAAATCATGGGGCTGCGGGCAAAGGCGACAGCGATACTGGTGTAGACTTGGATTCTTTCACTGTGTTCTGCGGCTAGCATCAAGGGGAAAAACGGATCGTGATTCATCTCGGCCGTACCAGCACCATCATAACCTTGCGCCTCAATTTCTTTGACCTGCGCAGGAATTTTGTGCCAATCCGCCGATAAATGACTGTCAACTTTCATATCTTCTCCGTTACCTGACTGATGATATTTGTCTTACCATAACCCATCTGCGCTGCCTGATGAACAGGGTCTCCAGCAAAATTAGGCTTTCGGGACGACCTGACCTAACGCCTTGGCCGCGACACTTTCCTGCACCTCGCTGGTGAAATCAATATGCTGCAACAAGGCGTAGTGATAAGCCTCAACGAGGGCACTCCAGCTCGCCTTAATAATATCGACGTTGACACCCACAGTACCAAAAATTTCGCCCTCAAAACTGTGCTCGAGATAGACCCGCACTTTGGCTGCTGTTTCCTCGGTGCTGTTAATCACCTTAACGCTGTAATCCGTTAGGTGCAGATCGCCAAGGACCGGGAATTGAGTCAGTAAAGCTTGACGCAACGCCTTGTTCAAAGCATCAACCGGACCATGGCCTTCAGCGGCACACAATTGCACACCACCACCTACCTGAACCTTGACTGACGCCTCAATCAGACCATCGACATCCGAGTCATTATCATCCTGCGAGCCTTCGTTACTCGGACTATAAATCCGGTAGTACATCGGCTCGAACACAGGGTTAAACTTACCTAAATGGCGCCGAACCAATAAATCGAAAGACCCATCGGCATTTTCGTAGGAATAACCCGCATGTTCACGGTCCTGAACTTCTTCAAGAATTCCCTTTACCAAGACGGCACTGGACAGCTCTGGATAACGATTAGACAGTTTGGCTCGCAAATTCGAACCACCTGCCAGCTCACTAATCAGTATTTTTCGCGCATTACCCACTAGCTCAGGCTTAATGTGTTCGTAAGTTTCCGGATTGCGCTGCACGGCACTGACATGCACGCCGCCTTTATGGGCAAAGGCCGACGAGCCGACAAATGGCTGCCCGGAAGGCCCGGAGATCCCCAAATATTCCCACACTCGCTTCGACAGATTGGTCAAATTTTTGAGCTTACCCTCAGGCAAACACTGATAGCCTAACTTCAGCTCAAGATTACCCAGCACGCTGGTTAAGTCCACATTACCGCAGCGCTCACCGATACCGTTGATCGTACCATGAACCTGAATCACACCTTCTTCGATAGCGCGTAGCGTATTCGCCACACCCAAACCGCCATCATTGTGGACATGGATACCGAGATTGATACCAGGAATGGCCTTGCGCACTTCACGGACAGCATGCGCAAGATCGTGGGGCATAACACCACCGTTAGTATCGCAAAGAATGACTCGAGTCGCGCCGGCTTCAGTGGCAACCTGAATTGAAGCCAGAGCATACCCAGGATCACTTTTAAAACCATCAAAAAAGTGTTCGGCGTCATAAAAAACCGGCTTTCCGGTGGCCTTTAACAAATGGCTGACAGAGCCCGATATCATGTTCAAATTAGTATCAGCACTAATTCTAAGCGCCTGCTCAACATGCAGATCCCAAGATTTTCCAAAAATGCAGATCACATCAGCTTGAGCCGCAATCAATTTTTGCAGGAAGAAATCATCGGCGGGTTTACTCTCGGCGCGATGAGTTGAGCCGAAGGCCACAATCTTCGAGGTTGTGAGCTCCAAATCCTGGGCACGAACGAAAAACTCATCGTCCTTGGGGTTCGACCCGGGCCAGCCGCCCTCAATAAAGTCAATGCCCATCGCATCCAACGCTCGAGCTATATCCAGTTTGTCACCCAGACTGAGATTGATCCCCTCACCCTGGTTACCATCTCGCAGCGTCGTATCATAAATTTCAATTTTCTTGCGCACATGCCACTCCGTTCATCAGCCAAGAACTTTTCAGTAACGCCTAGCTACTATATAGGTCTAGCTACTAACAAGCCTGATTACCAATTGTCTATTTATGCATAGCCAAGTCGTTGGGCCGTTTGGTCTACCTTATCGAGGGTTCTCATCAGCGTATCGAGAGGATCATAATTGGCCGACAATAATGCCTCACGAGCACTGGTTTTCATCGTAATGGTAAATATATTGTTGGCGCAAATTACTTTCAGAGCTTCAATGTCAATAATCAGTTCGGCATTGGGATCAGCTGCTATCAGCTCAGCCAGCTTCATCCTCTCCTGAGTTGCCATCACCACACAGGGAATACCCAGGGTCGTGCAGTTGCCATGAAAGATCTCGGCAAACGACTCAGCGATGACCGCTTTCAAACCAAACTTCTGAATCGCCTGAGGTGCATGTTCTCGGCTAGAACCACAGCCAAAGTTTGCATCCGAAATCAGAATTTCAGCACCAGCATGTTCCGGCGCATCCAATGGATGATTCAGAGACTGGCCATTGGCATCAAACCGCACGTCATAAAAAAGCGCAGGACCGAGCTCGTCAAAAGTGACGCACTTCAAAAATCGGGCGGGAATAATCCTGTCGGTATCGATATCGTTACCTTTGACATAGACGCCTTTGCTATTAATTTTACTGATACTATTTCCAGTCATTGACTCTTACCTAAATGGGGTTTCAAGAATATTTATTGCCAACAGGTTAACCCGCAACAGCCGGCACCAGACCAAAAACTTCTCGGGCATCAGCCACTTGGCCCTTGATGGCGGCGGCAGCGACCATCATCGGGCTCATGAGAATGGTTCGACCGGTAGAGGATCCTTGTCGACCGATAAAGTTGCGATTAGAGCTCGACGCGCAAACTTCATCGCCCACCAGTTTGTCCGGGTTCATCGCCAGACACATGGAACAGCCGGGCAATCGCCATTCGAACCCCGCAGCTTCAAATATTTTATCCAGTCCGAGTTCGCGAGCTGCCTTATCTACCTTCTCGGAACCCGGCACAGCTATCGCTTTGACGCCGGCCGCAACTTGATGACCAGCAATCAGATTGGCCACAGCCTGGAAATCACTTAGCCGACCATTGGTGCAACTACCGATAAACGCCACATCAATGTGAGTGCCCTTGATCGGTGTGCTGGCCTGTAATTGCATATATTCGAGGGCGTCGTTGACCAGGTTTTTCTCCAGGCCTTCAACCCGATCAGGATCTGGCGTTGACTCGTTAATGGAGATCGCCTGGCCCGGAGTGATACCCCACGTGACCGTTGGTTCGATATCGGCTGCATCCAACACTACCTCATCATCATAGGTCGCATCGTCGTCACTGGCATAGGACTGCCACTTCGCGACACTCTTATCGAATTCAGCGCCCGCAGGCACCCGCTCCTTACCACGGAGAAACTCAAAAGTCGTCGCGTCCGGGTTGATGTAGCCGCATCTAGCGCCGCCTTCGATACTCATATTACATACTGTCATACGCTCTTCCATGCTCATGGCAGCAATCGTCGAACCGGCGTACTCATAGGCATAGCCGACGCCACCATTAACACCCAGGGTGCGGATGATATGCAGAGTTACATCCTTGGCCGTGACGCCCACGCCTAGCTTGCCTTCAACTCGAATTCGGCGCACCTTCAATGGGTCCATTGCCAGAGTCTGGCTGGCCAACACGTCTCTGACCTGGCTTGTGCCGATACCGAGGGCGATACAGCCGAAAGCACCATGGGTCGACGTATGGCTGTCACCGCAGCAGATGGTCATGCCCGGCTGGGTCAGACCCAATTCCGGCCCTACCACGTGCACAATGCCTTGATTGCCCGACTGAGGCGGAAAAAACTCGATGCCCGCTTCTTTTGTGGCATCGCTCAGGACCTGGATCATTTTCTCTGCCATATCATCCTGCAGCGGCCTGGACTGGTTATCGGTAGGTATAATGTGATCCACTGTCGCAAAGGTCCGCGAGGGATAGCGGACGCTGAGGCCTTTGTCTTTCAGCATGCCAAATGCCTGCGGGCTAGTGACCTCGTGAATCAGGTGCAAGGCGATAAACAGCTGATATTGGCCAGAGTCAAGCTGACCCACGACATGATCATTCCACACTTTTTGATAAAGATTCTTGCCCACGCATAACTCCAACAGAAATGGCTACGGGCACATTTGAACAATCAAAGGGCCCTTGAATTAACAACATCGGCGATATTAGCATGAATCTTAGAAGGAGAGATTCCCATTGGGAATCTCAGCGATTCCACAAAGTGTGAAAATGGCAACAAGCGGCAGTTAATGGGACTGGCGGGCGAATTCAAGGACCTGGCTGGCAATTTTAGAGTGTGGCAAGACTTCATAAAACACCTCGTCCGAACGGGACTCTGGCAACGGGGCATCATCCTCCCAGACCTTCACTTCGCCTTCGCGGATAACCAGATCGCGCATTTTGCCGGTAATGTCTGGAAACTTGCCGACAAACATGGTGTGAACGCCTTCAGCTAATTTGACTCGCAGGCGTTGCAACGTGATTTCTGACTGTAGCTTGGCGAAGCTCTTATTCGACAACAACACGCCATTAACGTTGTAGCGAATGTTCAGCTGACCCTTATCATCACTCTTGCGATCTTGCGCAGAGATCTCGAGCACCTCCACATTGAAAAGACCACCGTCAAACCTCTCGCGGAGTTTCCACGAGCAGGATGACATCCGGTCAGCCGCGCCAATTGCCGATGAGATCATAATGGGCTGAGTGTCATCAAACAAAAACATGGGCTTATCTTCTGAGTAGTCAATGCCCACGCCGATCTCCAACATTGGCAAGCCAGTTTGCTTCGAGTGAGCATTTTTAGAAGTGATAATGTCCAAAATATCTCTGGCGATGCCGCACGCTCTTGCCACAGAGTACCATTGCTCCGGGGTCGTGTTATATTCATAGATCGCAAGAATTACCGCATCACCCTCAATAAAAACTTTCACCGCGCCATAGATCGATAGCAGGTGATTAATGGGTTCAAAGAAACGCGTACTGAAATAGGCTGCGGGATTTAGCTCTTGTCGCACCAGCTCTCGAGTTACCGTGGTAGAGCCACGAACATCCGCTTTCAGGATCGTATGATGGACGATTGTCGCCTCGACAGCGTTAACTTTCAGCGCTTCCGCATTACCCAGCAACTCATAAAGGTGATCACCCGCTTTTGACAAGCGGGCTTGCCCAGCATCAGTAATGACGTGCAGGCGGTTAAATATTCGGTGGGCCAACTGATAGTAGCGCAGATGCAGCCGATAGCGACAATAATCAGTCAGAGCTCTTAGCACAACCTCATGCGCACCCTCTTTAAACTGCCTGGCATTCTCCCGCGCCAGCAAGTCAAGCCGTTTGAGTAACTGAACAGCACCCTTATCCCGACCAGATACTCGCAGCGCTATTTTTTTAACATCTACACCGGCAATATATTTGCAAGCCTGTTCAATCTCTATTAAATCGTTATCCAACTCAGACCACGAGTCTCGGAGCTGATAACTCGCTAACATCACTCGAAACTCCGCATCCGATGCAAATGCCTGGCGCAACACAAGCGCAATCTTCAGCAACTTTTTAACATCGCGATTAAATCGCCAGCCAGCAATAACGCCGAGGTTTGCGCGAATTTCCTTTGCTGTTTTTTGATGTAGCCTGCCATCAAACAGGAGCCGGATATTACCTGGCTGCTCCAGCCAGCTAAATGTCTCACGCAAACTATTGCGCTGATTTGCAGCCGGCCCTAACAATGACTGAACAGCAAACAAGCCACCTAAGTCATCAAAAACTTCACTTTCGATCGGATCAAATCGGTCAAATCGACGGAGAGACTCAACCGCCAATTGTGGGAAATGTTCCCGACACGCGGTCTCAAACGCCTCGCTCGCCTTGCTCAAATTCGCCACCGGCCACAGCGTATAACACTCCATCAACAGTCGAGGACTCATCGGACTGGCGGCGGATAACTGTGGATTAAACATCACACTCACGGCCTCGTTAAAAACACCCTGCAACTGCTCTTTGCGCAATGACCGCAATTGATTCACTTCATCGCGCTGCAACGAGCGGAAAATAAATCGATTAATTTTATAGAGGAACTCATCATGGTGCTGACGCAACCAAAAGAGACGCGCCTGGCTCGTCAACAAATCTCGAGAACCAGAATATTGTTGTCTGGCCACGGTCTCTTCCACTCGCTGACCGACACTGATGAGTTGCTTGCGGATCTCTAGCAATAAGAATTTAATCACGGCGAATTGCAAAATCGAAATCTGCGCCGGCTGTAAATCTGTTTTCGACCGATGCAAGGTTGTACTCAGCATATCAACATAGCTTTTACGAAAGCTATTGGTCAAATTCGAGCTAGTCACTTTTGCGCCGACCACGACGTTGCCAACAACCTGCTCAATCAGTTGCTGGCTGCGTTGCACAAAATTCTCGCTGAGCATCACGTCAACGTGATAATTGTCGATGCCTTTTGCTAAGCAGCTAAAATCTACCGCAATTGTCTTGGATTGCATCACTCGATGCAGGAGGTCTTCAGCGGTACTGACCTGACTCGAATTGGCTGTTGTCACCTGTTTCGCCCTATGAAAAATTTAACTTCAATGCT
>Ga0209505_1002277_pt1 | contig 12191 bp, 21 predicted proteins | sample COGITO_mtgs_1103_2_FD_184794 | JGI IMG/M metagenome (GOLD analysis project Ga0209505, IMG submission 184794) | Pelagic marine microbial communities from North Sea - COGITO_mtgs_110331 (SPAdes) (version 2) | ecosystem: Environmental > Aquatic > Marine > Epipelagic ... | reverse complement strand
GCTCCTCCTAATTCCCATCTAGCAGTAGATAAATCATTTACCTCTGACCAGCTTGATCCGTCCCAAGATTCCGTTTTAACTGAACCTGCTGGTTCAGATCCTCCAAAAGCCAATGCTTCTGTAGAATTTCCAGCTCCAGACAATTGTTGTCTAGCCGTATTTAAATTATTGACTTCTGTCCAACTTGATCCATTCCATTGTTCAGTGTTAGCTGTTATACCAGGAGTGTCTCCTCCAAACCCTAAAGCTGCAGTGTTAGACGTACCACAACTTCCTAAATGTATTCTAGCGTCGTTTAAATCTCCTACCTCTGTCCAACTTGATCCATTCCAAGATTCAGTTAAAGCTGACGGTGTAACTGATGGAACACCTCCAAAAACTAATCCTGAAGTTGTTGTTCCTGCTGATCCACCCGTACCATGAACAGAGTTTGTTTCTGCTATTTCAGTCCATGAAGATCCATCCCATTGTTCCACTAAATCTTGATAACCAGGAGGACCTCCATAACCACCTACAGCTAAAGCTGCAGTGTTAGTTGCACCAATACCGTCTATTAATCTTCTTACAACATTTAAATCTGCGACTTCCGTCCAAGAAGTTCCATTATAAGATTCAGTTAATTTTTGTTCTCCGCCAGGAAGATTTCCTCCAAAGCCTAAAGCATTTGTGACTCCTGATCCAGCATTTCCGATTTGATTTCTAGCTGTATTTAAAGCACCGCCACTAGCCCAAGATCCTACATAAGGATTATTTATTTTTGCTTGTGCAAAAGGTACGGGATCTGATGATAGGTTTTGTATTGGAAAACCACTGAATGTTTTTAAATTAGCCATCGGATTATTTATCCTTTAGCAGCCAACCTTGTGTACCATCAGTATATACTAGAGTTAAACCAGCTCTTTCTATGCTTACAGTTAAGCTTGCTGCAGTTCCCATTATCTTCTCTGAGCCATTTGGTGCAATCGTTAAATTGTTTGTATCAAATGTTCCAGCATAATCAATAAATGTAATTTCATCACCTAACGTTCCTGCTGGTAATGTTCCTGTGAAAGCCGCTGATGATGTATTACAAAAATATCCTTCTCCTGCTACTGCAGTGAAACCTGAAGTTTTAACCGCTTGGTATGATGTACCACCTGATACTTCAGCAAAAGATAATTGACCAACACCCGTTGTTCCTGAACCAGAAACTGATGCAACTTTTAAAAATCTATCTGCTGTAACATTTCCTGTAGGAAATTTTAATGTATATGATTGACCTGCTGAGTGAGCTGGTGATTGTAATTTAATACCATGTGAATTGGATTCACAATTTAAAATAACTGTACCAGGATTTGTGTTACCACCTATTTCAACAGCACCTGTACCGTTTGGATATAAATTTAAATCTCTGTTTGAAACTGTAATAATTTGTTGATCGTTTGTATCTAAATTACCACCAAGTTGAGGTGATGTATCATCTACAACATCTCCACCTGTTTGAATTTGAATAATGTCAGGATTCGTTCCATCATTTGCTGTTGCAAAAAGAATCGCTGTTCCTTTATTAGTTGTTGCAAAAGTAAATGTATCACCAGATCCTGATACATATTTAAACTGAACTGTGTAAGTTCCTGATGTTGAATTTTTTAAAATGTAAAAGTTTTCTATATCTAAAGGTATTGTAACAATTTGATTACCTGTAATAGAACCTGTGAACTCAATCATTCTAGCTTGAGCTGTTCCAGTTAATGCACCATCTGCAACTGTTAAAGCTGTAGTTTGTGCTCCGCCTGCAATTGATACTGCCTTATATCCACCAAGAACCTGTTCGATAAGATCTAAGTTAGCGTTTGTTTTTGTTCCCCATGTACCGGCATTTTCGCCAGTAGCCATTTTTTCTATACCAAGTGGTGTATATGTTGATGCCATAATTTTCCTATGCTGCCTCTACGTCGTTATAACTTGTATTTGATCCAGTTGCAACACTCGAATAGCTAGTATTTGAGCCCGTTGAAACATTACTATAATTCGTATTATTGCCTGTGTCAACATCTTGATAATGAATAATAAATGGTGCTCCTAGTGTAGAAGTTATTGATAAACCACTTAAACCAACTACTTGATCTTTAGGATCTATAGTTCCAACAGAAGCACTAAAAGATACTCCTGATAATCCCATAACTTGATCAGCAGGATCTATTGATCCAGCAGTCATGGTAGAAGATACACCTGTTAACGGAACAGTTACTGAACCTGTTCCTTCTATTTGACCTAAACCAAATTCTGCTTCTAATCCACCTAAAGTTACATCTTCATTTGGTGCAACTGCTGTACCTTGAGATGATGTAATTTGAAAACCCGTAGGTAGAACTAATGTTCCAACAAAAGATATTGGAGTACCTAATGTAGCACTCATAGATATACCTGTTGGACTTACATCTTCATTTGGTGCAACTGCTGTGCCTTGTGTTGATGTAATTGTTTGACTTGTTAATCCAACAACTTGATCTGCAGGATCTACAACACCAATTGCTGATGTAATGGATTGACCTGTAATACTTGGTGTAACAGCAATATCAATTGTTAATGAACCTGGTTGAGCTGTGAATTGTGAACCGGCAACATCAAACTCTGCACTAATAACATTTGTAATTGAACCAACATTAAATGTTGAAGATACTCCTGTTAAAGAAATAGAAGCTGTTCCTGATAAAGTTAATGATCCAACGCTTGAAGATATTGATTGACCTGTAAGAGTTACAGTTTCATCTGCAAGATTTCCCCACTCACCACTGTTCCAAGATTTAGCACCCCAACCTGTTGCAAGTAATTCATCCTCGCCCCAGTAAGCTTGGCCCCAGGTAAATCTACCCCATCCAGCCATTCTTTACTCCTATGCTAATCTTATGATTGCGTTTGATGAATCGTTTGCAGGAAACTGAATTGTAAAAGTTCCGTTTGTTGCAGTTTTATCAGAACCAAAAGCGATAACAGCAACAGCGTCAGTTGTACTTGAACCACCATCTGTTTGTGTGTTGTAAATTAATGCGCCGTTAGCTGTGAAAGAAGCTGATGTGTAAGACACATCAGAAAAATCTGTAAACGCAGTTGTTGAAGTTAAACCAACTCCAGTGTTTGTTAATGTAGCACCACCTGCTGAGTAAGCAGATCCAGCCGTGTTTGTAATTTCTTCAGATGTAGAGTAATCAGTAGTTGCTGCACCTAAACTAGCATCTGATTGATATAATGCTATTTTAAAAGTATCTCCGCCTGATCCGTTAGCGTCAAAATCGTGTTTACCTTGTAAAAGTTCTTGTTTGAAACTTGAACATATTGCTGATGATATTGCCATAATTTAATCTCCTATTAAGGTGACGTTGAAGGTATAGTTATTCTAACTGTGCCATCCGTATAATCATCTCGTTTACGTCTGCCAAGTTGTTCCATACCAAACTTGTCTAGTTCTTGTTTATACTTATTTTCGTATAGTGTCAACATATCTAAAGGGCCTTTTAAATACCCATATGCTTCACATAAACATGCATATAATAACCCATTTCCAAAGTATTGGCTTACATAAGTTGTAGTATTTGATCCAGATAATCCTGTTGGAATAGCTTCATAATGAATTTTAAATACATAAGTTGAATTAGGAGCTGGAGCTAAAAATAATCTTCCAGATGTTGTATCTGATACTCCAGTAGCACCACCAAACATAGCATAATATTTTGGCTTACCTGTAGATGTTTCAGCAGGAATATATTCTTGTAAATAAGTTTCGTCTTTTTTTTCTAACCAAGTATTTGTTCCTGTAGAAGCAGATGTAGAATCATAAACTTGTACACCTTTAACAAATAAAGTTTTTGCTGGTACGTTTATTGTTGTTTGACCTGTAACTAAATTACCTGTTGATTGTTTTTTATATGCATCAAGAGGTATATCTCTTAAAATTTTCATTTCAGCATTTTCAATAAACTGATCAGTAATAGTAGCTGTTAACACATTAGTATCTACTTCTGTATAATTTTGAATTGCTGTTGTTAATGTTGCGTATGTAAATCCTGCCATATTATAACTCTACATTTAATGGCCCTGCTTGGCAACCATTTCCTCCGCCTGAATAAGTATCAAGCCAGGTAGCTCCTTGATCATTAGTTTTTAATTGATATCCATTATAATTAGTAACGGAAGAAGGTTGTCCTGTACTTGAAGAAGTTGTTGTATTTAAAGCAGTAACTATTCTTGCACCAATAATTTTTGCTCCAGCTAAGTGGCTACCTGCGACAGTATTTTTAGGAGTTGAACCTCTAAAAACTGCGTTTGTTCCTCTAGTTAAACCAGACAATGTTTTTGTTCCATTATTATAATCTGTGTATTGAATAATTTCATTTTGATAAGTTCCTATTTTTAAAGCGTCTGAAGTATCTGATGAAGTTAAAACTTTTTCAATCATTAAAAAACCACCATTTAAATAAAAATCTAAGTCAGGGTCAGTTACAACTAAAGAAGTAGCTGTAGCATTTATACCTACAGATAAAGTAGTTGTAAGCTCTGTGTTTTGAATAGGAATTGCAACACCTGATATGGACAAAGGGCTTTTAAGAGACATTAATCTTACATAGTCTCCAACTTGTATTCCACTATCGGGATGAGAAACACTATATACAGCTCCAATTCCACCTCCAGCATTTTCTGCTGTGAAAGGATTAGTAGGTAAAAAATCTGCTGTAGGTAATTCTGTTCTTGCAGGTTTTGCATTCTGTAAACCTTCAGGATCAGCGCCGTGTGCTCTTGGTTCTAATTGTGGCTGTTTAGGCTCAAACTCTGATACGTGAACTCTAGAACCATTCCATTCTCTAACCATTTCTTTATATGGAAAAGCCATACCAGATCTATCTGATATAAATTGTGCATGTTTACCTTTTGAAAAATTAGACATTTGGATAATAAGTTTTTGGTGTTATGTAAGAACTAGATGATGAGCCATCTTCCGCTAAAGCTCTTTGTAATTCATCTTCGTATAATAATTTCATGTTTTGAGTTAATTCTGGTTTGAATTTTTGCGATAAGTAATAAGCTAAACCTGACGCCATACATGGAACAAATCTATATGGTACATCTGTTGCGTTAGTGTAATTCCCTACATCTTGAATTCTTTTTACATAATAATAATTAATTGTATTACCTGCTTCTGTTGAACCAGGTGTTAAGTATAAAGTGATTGTAACTTTATCTATAAATCTTTGTACAAAGTATTGTGAAGGCGTTCCTTCAGATGTTTTATTTGAAAGACCTTGATATGTAGATCTGTTTATTTTTGTAAGAGGTGTATCAACACTTGAAGAGTTTCTGTAAACAGCTTCTAATATATCGTCAACACCATAAACAGCGGTAGCACTAGAAGTGCCATCATCTGTTGATCTAAACATTGTATATGTTGCTTGACCGTCAACTAATGTAATTGAATTATTTGCTACTTCCCAATAGTGAAGACCTCTGTTACCCCACTCTTGAAACATAATATTAAGAGAACGTCTGGCCATACGTAACTGATTACCAGATACACTTTGCATACCTATTCGTTCATAAGACTCTTCTATAATCTCATCTATAGCAAATGTCTTGTCGAACGTTGTCGTTCCTGAAGTAGTATTAGCCATTTAGTCTCCTTACTTGTCCAATATAATTGTAGCAACAGCGTTTGAAATTGCTGACACAGTCATACCGCCTTCAAACAAAATACCATCTTCTGCTAAATTATACGAAAAAACATCCCCAGCTGGAACATCTACTTGAAACTGTGTAACAGAATTACCGTCTTGTAAAGTTACTGAACCTGCTGATCCAGTTGAAGAAAGAATAATTCCTCTTAATCTTGTTCTACCTCCAAAGACTAATGTAGCATCTGTTTTTCTAATTGCTTTTACGTCTGATTTCATTATCCTGTGTATCCTATTGTTACAGAAGTTGTATTAGTTAAATCTAAATACACTCCATTTTTAAATCTTATACCAGAGCCAGGAACAAAAATATCACAACCCTCTGTTCCAAAACTTGATTGAAACTCTAAAGAACCTGTGCCATCTGATCCATCATGTAGTTTAACTGTAGAACTAGCTACTCCAGCAGCTTGAATATAAGTTACTCTACATGGTCCTAAATTTGTAGAACCACCTGTTATAGTTTTAAATCTACCATCTGCTGTTAACGTAGTAAATTTTTGATCGCTTGAAAATGATCCGCCGCCTGCCATAATTTATCTCCTTAAAAATTATGTGGGGCCTAAGCCCCACACTAATTATTTATTATGAAAGATTATTGTTCTGCAAATAACTAATAGTTACTGTAGCAGCACCCGCTGAAGCATCATCGTTTGCACCATTATAGATGAAACCGATTCTAATATCAGAAGTTCCAATGTCTTTCCAGTTTGCACAAAGTGCAGCTGTTCCTAAAGCTATTTTACCAACTGCTGCAACGTTTACGTCATTAACGTATAAGTCTGTGTCAGCAGATGATCCAACCTCAAGCAAATCCGCTCCTGAATCGTTGAACGCAGTTTCTACGTTAACATCGATTCTTACGATTTGAGAGTTAGCTGGGATTACCACGTTTGTGTCTGTCGCTGCGCCTTCTTGCCCGAAAGCAACAGAAAAAGATTGAGCCATTAAAACTTGACCCGTGTTTTTAACATTTTCTCCAACAGTAGTACCTGTAGTATTTTTAATACCACCGGCTAATATTGGTCCCGAAAAAGTAGTTTGTGCCATTTTATATTCCTCCTAGAATACATAAATGTAGTCCCTAGGGATGTCGACCATACGCGTCTACATTTATTTTGTTTTATTAATGTATGGTGCGTAATTTATAGCTTAGTTTTGTGAGAAGTGCAAGAGAGCCTTAATAGAAAGTGCGATTTCAGCGATGTAGCGTTTTTTGTGTTACGTAGCTACAGAAACGTCAGGTGCAGCGTCTTCTATCTTATTAGTCTGATGAGCAACTTGTGCTTCAGCTAATTTGATATGATTAATAACTTGTTTAATCTTGTCATCAATCCTTACCATATCAAGAGTATATCTTTTCTCTTGATTATAGTGCTGCGACCACTTCAGTTCTAGACTCCTTTTTTCCGTGTAAAGGTTCTGAACGTGTGTCATTTATAACCTCCTCATAGGTTAACCACAATTTAGATTTACTTGTAAATCCATCTTTTTCCCATACTATATCTTTTTGTCCTAGTTTGTCAACTAGTGCATTTTCAAAAGCTTTATCCTCATCTTGAGATTTCATCTCAAAACGCGCATGATAGCCATATGCTCTGATTTGTATTAGGAAAGTTTTCATTGGGTTTTATCTTTCTACCATAAAAAAAGGGCGGCTACAAGAGCCGCCCTTAATTATTCAGTTAATCTAGTGATTACGCACCAGGTGAACCGAAAATACCTCTAGGGTCTGAGAATCCGAAAGAATATCTCTCTCTAGCTTTGTATCTTACGTTACCTGTATCGAAGTCACCTTCCATAGCTGTCTTAATTGGAGATCTAACGAACATTTTTAATCCGTTAGGTACATCTGTCTTGATGAAGAACGCATCAGTGTCAGTTAAGTAGTTGTTCACTACATAACCTTGAGGAACCATCCCCATTGATACTACTGCGTTAATATCATTGTCAGCTGTTCCAACTCTACCTTGAGATTTCATCAATCTCTCAGCAGTAAATTGAAGCTCAGAAGGAATAATCATTTTTACTCCTCTTGCTGCAATTTTAAGACCTCTCTCATCAGTGAACGCGGCGATATCAATTAAAGACTGCTCTAACGATGTTTCGTTAAGATCAGCTGATGTGCCTAATTCATTTGAGAAAGTTCCAGCTATCGTTGGGTGAACAGCAGAACATAGTTCTACTCCGTCACCACCAGCAAAGTTTGCGTTAAATGCATTGTTTAATACATTCGCAGCTTTTACTTGCTTAGTGTTTGCCATCGATCTTGCCAAAGCTTTTGTGTATCTAGAAGCTAGTCTATCGTAAAGATTGTCTTCGATAGCTTCTTCCGTGATAGCAAATGCTAAAGCAATTGTTTCATGCGAATATCTAGCCGTGAAAGTTTCTTGTGCATTGTCAAAAGTCACGCCTGAACCTTCAGGTTTAACTTGAGCGTTTGCGAAACCAGATAACATTACTTCTTCTTCAAAAGCTCTGTCACTGTTTTCTGTGTCGAAAATTTCAGCATGCTGATTTTCATATCTTTTATATTCCAGTCCGAATAGTGCATTCAAACCTGGCTCTAGTTCTTTAACTAGTTGTCCTCTACTTATAGCCATAATTATATACCTACCGTTCCTTTCAAGAAATGTTCGTTGATAATAACTACAGCGTTAGTGTCTGCTGCTCCCGCTTCATTATTATCTGGATCTTTTGAAATCCCGATCACTCTTAGTTGAGCTGTTGCAGTTTTAAGATCAGAATGATCTAATTCCACTTTAGACACGTAGTTTGGCGAAGAGCCAGCTGCGTATACTATATCAGCGTTCATTCCAATTTCTGCAACTGCTAATGCAGCGTCAGATTGGATTTCAAACCTTTCATATGGGTCATCACTTACGAATCCAACAATGTCTGTTGCAGTGTTAGAACCGTTAAGGTGATTAGCATATGTTGGCTTACTTGTAGTTGCATCAGTAAAGAAAACACCGTTAAGTGAACCTAATAATACTGCAGCTGCTGTTCCTACTACAATTTTACCAGTTGCCGCCATCATTATGGGATCATTCTGATAAATCGCAGTTGAACTTGCTGCAATACCATATTCACTTAACCCTTGGTTATCTCTATTCTGACCAACTTTTCCGATTGCTTTCAGTCCGAAAGCAGCGTCTTGGTTTGCCATGTTTTTTCTCCTTTAGTAAATCTACTATCCGCAGATTTACGGGTTAATGTTATATGTATTTTGATATCACAAAGAAATTATTTCTTCGTACCACCAAAAGTTACACGAGTCTGCCTATCAGCGTTGATTGGCATACTTGAATGTTGCTCCTTCATAAGATCGTTGTTTACTGCATCGTCTCTGTCCTTAGTTTGCTGAGCAAAATAAGCTTCTCGAGATTTGGCGATCTCTTCTGGTATCCTAGCCAACACTAGGCCTCCAACTCCGATCACTCCTGCGTATTTGCCGTCTTTCAGTTGTGGATACTCTGAGTCAGGATATTCATCAGCTCTCACTAATTCCCATCCGGATCTCATTTTACCTGACATGTTTTTAGTATCGTCAAATCCTAAAACTTCAGTTCGTATCCATCTGTGCCTGAATCCGTCTGGCGCAGGTGGTGCATCTAAGCTAGATGGTGGAGTCCAAGTCTTAGGTCTTGTATCTTTTTCTCTAGACTGGCTCGCACGCGGGGTCTTCATTTTATCATTTTCCATATGCTATACCTCCTTCGTGATTTTTAATTGTTTTGCATAATCTTCTAATGGCACTCCTAATTTTTTAGCGATAGCAACCTGAGAAGGTGTGAGTCTCACGGTTTTGCGACCAGATCTGTTTACACTTCGCTTCGCTGAAGCTACTATTTGTGTCGGTTTGGTCGTATCATTTTGAACCTTACCATCAGTTGTATCAAATTTGTGCGGAAATTCAAGTCTTATTCTTTTATCTATTTCCGTATAATATTCGTCCGTCTGAGGGTCAAATCCTTCTTCATCCACTAGTTTTTTGTGTAGATCAAATGCAGTGTATGTCATAGCTGTATCTGTACCAAACCACTTGTTTTTAGATCCCCAATCTTCTGCTTTAGGGTCTGCTTGTTGTGTTTGTTGAGGAGATACTCTAGGTATTTCTCTCTGTTTTGGTTCAGCTTTAGCCATATCTTCATATGCTGCTTTTGCTTCATTAAGTCTTCCTTCTTCATATCCAAGTCTAGCAATCTCTTTACTAGCTTCAACTTCCGCTGCAAGATCTCCTGCTTCTTTCGCTGCTGCTAGTTTAGCTGCTGATGCTTGTAAGCCAGCTTTGATTCTCTCTTCTCTGTCTTTAACACCTGCTTGCTCAACTGAAGAATATTTCTTTTGAAGTTTTTCTTTTTGATCTTTTTGGTTTTTAGCAAAAGCTAAAGCTTCATCAGCTTGTCTTTGTGCTTCTCTCCATTTCTTCGTAAGTTTAGATATTCTTCTTTGAACGTCTTTTGAATACGTTTCTAATTCTTCTTTCTTCTCTTCAGGTTTTTCTTCCTGAGTAGCTTCTGGCTTCTCGTCACTCGCTTCTACCTTCTCTTCTTTAGGTTCTTCAGCTTGTGGCGCGGGGCTAGATTCTTCTTTGGTTTCTACTTCAACTTCTGATTTTGGATTCTCAAGAATAACTTCAGTATCCTCTCCAGAGGTATCAATATCAACCATAGGCACGTCATTTTTATTTTCTTCTTGCATAGTTTCCTCCTATGTTAAATGTAATGCAATACAGATTCTGGATCCTTAATTGTACCCAAAACCTCATCGTCGTTAAGAAGACGGACTTCTCCACCTTCTATTGGTAAACGTGATCCTGCATACCTTGCAAAAATCACCCAATCTCCTTGTTTGCACCAAGCGCCTGTTGGAAATTTTTCTTTATCTCCATAAGCCATTGGTCCCATCTTTACAACATAACCACAGTTTGTTGCGATCCGTGCTTTGTCTAAAGATTCTTGTGCAATGATAATACCACCTTTAGTTTTTTCTTTTGGTGTAAAAGGTAAAACTAAAAGCCTCCAACCAGATGGTTGTGGTAATTCATCTTTAATGTCTGATACATTAGTTTCGTCTACTCTTTTTGCTTCTTCTACAGACTCAACTTGTTGTTCTTTATACTTTTCTTCCAAAGCGTTTTTATGCTTTGGGACCTCTTTTTTCGAGGTCGATAACTGTTCCTTGCTCATCTTTTTGCTCCTTGTTGTTTAGCAGGTTAGAGATTTCCTGAGAAATATATTGGTAGGCATGTGCCTGTCCCAACATATACTTATATTTTTCCATATTGTCAACGGTTCCACTTATCATAGAATCACCAACATTTTGGTATAACTCTTTTAACTGTCTTTGTATTTTAGTAATTAGTTCTAAATCTTGCATTATTTAACATACCTTTCTATAACTTTAAGTTTATCTTCAGCTTCTGCAATCTTACCAAATAATTTATCTAATTCATCTATATGTTGTGGATGCTCTCCAATACCTACAGAACTTTTTAAATAAATATTAATGGTTGCTATTGCTTCGGCTATTTGTGCTTCGTATCTTTTTTTAAGTGCTTCTAGCATTTCCAACGTCTCCGTGCCTGACGGATACGTGAGTTTGGATCGTTTCGAGTTTTTGCAGATGACCTTTTTAATTGTCCTAGTGATCTAGCGCAGTATGATTTTCTGCGATTTGCAGCTTTCGATCCAGGCTTCACTTTTCCTGTCACAGCTGTTTTTAGTTTACTTCCAGGGTTTGCTCTTCTATAGGCAGCGACACCCTTCTTAGTCATGCCTGCTCCAGATTTTGTAGATCTGTAGTTCTTTTTAGTTCTAGGAATGGGAGTACCTTTTGCAAAGTCTTTTCTCATTAAATCATTCCTTTATAATATTTTGAATACGATGGATTATTTAATTTTTTACCTGCGTATGTAGAATTAATTGCTGGTCCAATGTAACCACCTTCACTAGCAAATGTTCTAACGTTTGTAGGTTTTCCGCCTGGATTACCGGCTGCTCTTTTTCGTTTGACAGCAGATGCCTTTTGACCTTTTGTCATCCGTGTGGCTTTTGCAAGTGGTACGCATTTCGGATATTTTCTTTTGCTCCCCTTCGATCTTCCGCAAGGTTGATACTTGCCGTCCTTCTTCGGTGCTCCAATGTCTACCCATTTGTCTTTCACCCATTTTCTTAATCCGCCTTCTGAGTAATACCTACGCATTTCTTTTTCTTCTAGCTAAGCCTGGTGTCATATGTCCACCACCAGCTGCTTTTTTTCTGCCGCCTGGTTTTATTTTACCAGAACATACGCCTGATGCGTACATATTAGCATATGCGCTTGGGTACACCTTAAATTTTCTTTTCGCCGCTGCTTTACCTTTTGGACAGAGTTTAGCCATTATTTTTTTCTCAACTTTTTAATCTTTAGTTTCTTTTTATATTCTTCTGTTTTTTTTAAACCTAATGTTGGTTTAACTTTTTTAATTGCCTTCATTAAATTTTT
>Ga0209505_1002256_pt1 | contig 12274 bp, 11 predicted proteins | sample COGITO_mtgs_1103_2_FD_184794 | JGI IMG/M metagenome (GOLD analysis project Ga0209505, IMG submission 184794) | Pelagic marine microbial communities from North Sea - COGITO_mtgs_110331 (SPAdes) (version 2) | ecosystem: Environmental > Aquatic > Marine > Epipelagic ... | reverse complement strand
CCCCATAATAAGTGAAACTCTTGCTATTAAAGATTTTAAAATCATATCACCAAATACTGGCATCTTTAATACTTGTTGATGCCATTTGTATCTAACTGCCGGGATCTTAGTTGTGGTATATTTAAAGATAACATAAAAAATTACACAAACTATTCCAAGTGTTAATCCACCAGTTCCTCTCATAAAATTACTAGCAGTCATAATAACTGCTGTTGGCGTTGGTAGTGCTACTCCCATACCCTCGTACATTTTAGCAAAAACTGGCACTACTTTGATTAACATAAACACCATAACTGTAATTGCTACAGAAAACATAACCACAGGATAGGTTAAGGCACCTTTAATTTTCTTTTTTACTTTCTCTCTTTTTTCCAACGACTCAACTAATTTTAATAAGAAAGTATCCAGTTTACCACTAGCCTCTCCGGCTTTAATTAAGTTGATATAAACACTGTCAAATATCTTTGGATACTTAGCAAAACATGTTGAAAGAGTGATACCACCTTCAAGGTTTTTTCTTACATCTTCAATGATTTCTTTCATTGTAGGATGTTCTATTTGATCTCTTAGCATTTTAAGTACATTTAAAATTGGAAGTCCTGCTTTAACCATTGTTGCAAACTGTTTTGAAAAAATCATCACATCTTCTGGTTTGACTGCCTTTTTACCAAAAGAAAATCCTCCGCCTTTTTTTTTGGCTTTTTCGGCTTTTTTCTTTTTAACTTTAGTAAGATTGGTAATAATTACTTTTTCTTCTTTAAGTTTAAATGACGCTTCCTCTTGATTAATAGCTTCTATTTCGCCTTCAATATATTTTCCTGCTGATATACCTTTGTACGAGAATGTTTCTGATGACATTTGTTAACCCTCTGAAGAAAGAACTCTATCAAATTCAATAAAATTCAAATCTCCTGTTAAAATTAATTCTCTACCCATATCTTGCATGGTTCTAAATCCTTCATTGACTGCAATCTCTTTAATTTCAGGAGTGGTTGCTTTTTTAAGTATTGCTTCCTTGATTGGTTTTGACACGCTTAGAATTTCATAAATACCCATTCGACCTTTATAACCACTATCTTTACATTGAGAACAGCCCTCGCCTTTTTGAACTTTTGCTCTTGAGGCTTGCTCAATTGTAAAACCAAAGTCCGCTAAAGCTTTAGGAGTAACGCTATCATCTGTCACTCTGCAGTTTGGACAAGTTTTTCTTGCTAGCCTTTGTGCTAGAATTAAAGTTACGGCAGCACTGATAAGATAATCTGGGGTTCCCATATTTTGTAATCTAGTAATTGAACTTGGTGCATCATTCGTGTGCAAAGTACTAAAAACTAAGTGACCCGTTAATGCAGCTTTTAATCCAATATCTACAGTTTCTTTATCCCTCATCTCACCAATTAGAATAATCTCAGGATCTTGTCTTAAAAAAGATCTTAACGCTCTTTGAAAATCATAACCAATGTCATCTTTAATTTGAACTTGTCCTACACCATCAAGCTCATACTCAACTGGATCTTCAGCTGTTAAAATATTTAAGTGTGGTTTAGATACTTCTTTTAAAATACTATAAAGGGTAGTTGTCTTACCAGAACCAGTTGGGCCAGTAACTAAAACTAATCCTTGAGTTCCATGAATTGCTTTTCTTAAATTTTTTAAATCTGTTTCTTCAAAGTTTAATTGCTCTAAACTAATGTCACCCGCATCCTTGTTTAGAACCCTCATTACAATTCTTTCATTGGTAGCTGTTGGTAAAATGGATAAACGTAAGTCAACAACTTTTCCATCTATCTTAAAAGGTATAGCTCCATCTTGAGGTAGACGTCTTTCAGCAATATCTAGTTTACCCATAATTTTAAATCTTGTAACAACTGCACCATAATTAGAATGTAAAAATTTTGAAAAATGTTCCTGTTCTGCCAAAATTCCATCAAGTCTGTATCTCACTCGTGATGAAAATCTAAATGGCTCTATGTGAATATCTGAAACTCCTGATTTAATAGCTTCTGCAACAACTGCTGTACTAAATTTAATTACATCTGACTCGTTTTCGATAGCCTCAATATCTTCTTCAGGGCTTTCCTCTAATAGTTCAGCACTTTCATCAACATCATAGTCAAATGTTTTAACTTTTTCCGCATTAGCATTAGCTTCTTGAATAGATTGAATTGTAGTTTCTCCTTCAGCAGATAATCTACTAATATGAAGTGAGATATCAGTTAATTTTGCAGCATGTAGCTCAATTTCCTTTTTGGTTATAGTTTTTAAGTTTCTCATTAAACTTAATTTTGAACTATCAGGTATTGCAATATGTAAAATATTGCCCTCAATTTTAAAAGGAGCGATAAAATTCATATTTATATAATTTGAAGGTAAAATAGATTTAATCTCATCTGTAATTTCAGAATTTGCTAGATCAGCTATTTCTAATGATTGCTCTTTAACTAATAAGTCTAAAATTTTATCTTCATCTGTTAAGTTTAACTCAAATACAGCTTCGATTTGTGATTTATCACCTTCTGCTGATTTATTTTTAATATTAATTAAATCTTTTCCAGAAATTACATCTTGATCAATTAAGATGTTGATTAAATTAATTTCAGATTCTCTACTTATCTTCAACATTATAAAACCCTAGGTGCTATAAATATAAGTAGTTCCTCAAGCTTATCTGTGTCTTTTTTATATTTTAATAAATTTCCAATCACAGGAACATTCCCTAAGCCTGGAACTTGCTCTTTAGCTTTTGATACATCGTTTGATTTAATACCACCAATTACAACTATATCTCCATCTGCAATTAATAGTTTTGTAATTATTTCCATTTTAGAAATCGGCGGTTCTTTTTCTGATACATCTGCATCATCATTATTTACTTGGATATCTAATAAAACATTTCCATCACCAATAATACTTGGTGTTACTTGTAATTTTAATGCAGCTTCTTTAAATGAAGTAGAAGTAGTACCCTCCGATGTTGTCTCGTAAGGTATTTCTTTACCTTGTGTAACTGAAGCTGGTTGATTATTTAATGTAAAGACTTTTGGATTAGATATTGTCTCTACCATTCCCATTTTCTCTAGTGCGGTAATTTCAGCTTTTAATACTGCAGAACCTGTTTTTTTTAATATTCCAATTCCACTAGTCGCACCCGTTGCAGCAAAATTAGTTATTTGGTCTTTTGCAACTTGACCTAATGCGGCTGATGTATCATCAAAAGTTCCAGCTGAACTTGTTGATCCAACTATACCACCAATTTGTTCGTCACCTCTCTTATAATAACCACCTAATCTTATGCCCAATTCTTTTTCAAAATTTGAAGTAGCCTTTACAACAAAGGCTTCGATTAATACTTGCTCAGTTTTAATATCTATTTCATTTAATACTTTATCAACTGTATCTAGATCTTTTTCTTTTCCTCTTACAATAATTGATCTAGTTGCCGTTTCCTCTGTCACTTTTATTGGAGAGTAAGAACCTTCCTCTGATCCTTTAAATAATTCTTCAATTGTAGATTTCGCTAAAGCTGGTGAAATATAATATAACCTAAATATTTCAGAAATTATTGGCTCAACACTATCTTCAAGCTCTACTTTATTTTTAACAGCTTGAGCTCTAGCTGACTTATATGTTTCTTGTGAAGTTAAAGTCTCTGGTGAGTGAACTCTTATTAAATTACTACTAACATCTATATCTGATGCATAGTTTTTCATATCCAATAATGCTTGAAAAGCCTTGTCCCAAGGCACATCAATTAATTCTGCTGAAATTGCACCTGCAACTTCATCACCAACTAAAACATTTATTTCTCCAATTTTTCCCATTAATTTCATGGTTTCTTTATAATCAAGGTTTTTAAATTTTAAGGTTACTCTTTGTTTTAGAGATTTATATTCATCAGGAATTAATAAATAATTTCTTGTGGTCTCTGAGGTAATTTTTTTTCTTTTTCTCTCTATAACTTTATCTCCCTCAACTGGTTTAGGGCCCATTTCTAAAGTCTTAGCAATCTCAGCTTTACCTATACTTCTCATATCCTTTTTAATTAAAGGAGTATTGTGTTTAAAAGGTTTGTTATATTTTTTTGCAAACTGAGAATTAGCACAACCACTTAGGATAAATCCTAAAATTAATACTAATGATAAGTTAAATAATTTTTTAATATTCATCGGACTCTCTAATCTGGTTATTAAAATCTATTATAATGTATGTCTTGTCATCTTTTTCAAATATTGCTTCTGTTAATCTTAAATCTACAAATTTAATTTTACCGAGATATTGATTTAAATTTAATGTCATAACATCTCCAGATGTATTAGTTAAAGTAATGTAGCTTTCATCTTTACCAGAAATCAAACCTGATAACTTAAAATTATATAAGCTCATTTCATCTCTTTCTTCACCTGTTTCAGGATTTACTGTTGAGCTACTCATACCCTCATTTCCAGCAAAAGGATCGTTTAAAGGAACTTCATCCTCATCAATTTGGTTTTGACTCGCTATATCTTCTGTAATTTTTTTTGCTTTTTCTACTAGTTCAGAATTATCACTATGGTCGTCTGCAAACACATTTACAGACATCGTTGACAACAAAATTATAAAAAATATTTTTTTAAAAAAATTCATCTGGTATCCCAACTATGGTTAGTTCTCCTTCTGCAATTATCGCTCCAGTTGTACTGTTTTGTATAATACTTATTGTCTCTTTGTCAAAGTTTAACATTTTATTAGATTTTGCTATAGATCTTTTAAATTTAATATATCCAAGAAAATTGCCTTTTATCTCGTATTCAACTGGAATTGTGAAATAAGACACATCAGTTTTTTTTAGCAGTTCCTCGGCTTGTTGAGCAACACCAGCTTTTAAAACTGGTTTTGGTTTTTTCTTTTCAATTTTAGAAATAGTAAGACCATTAATCCCTGCGTATCTACTTAAACTTTGATAAAGCCCCTCAACTTCCTCTTTTGAATGAAACAAAGTAGAGCTTTTTTCAAATTCAGGTTTTAGTTTTTCCAATTTTTTTTTACTTAAAATAATATCGTTTTCAAATTCAATAATTTCATTTTGTTTTAAAATTTTATTTGCAAAGAGAGCTTTTTTCTTTTTCACTATTGGGTTTAAAATTGCATAGTAACCAATTAAAAATATAACAATTGCTCCAAAACCAATTCCAAATTTAATTAATGTTTTTTTATCAATTGCTTTTAGCTTCTCTTTGATATCGCTAACGTTTATATTTTTTAAATCTATATCCATTAAGCGTTCTCCAATATACAAGCTACTACAAAGCCCTTCATCGTAGGTGCCCCACTTGATTGACCCTCTGGAAGAGTCATTGTAGCTAATGATGCTTGTTTAATTAACTTTTTATTATTTAGATTACTTATTAATTTTAAGATATCTTGGTCACTAAAAGCGGCTCCTTTTATGATAATTTGACTTGAACCGTTGTATTCAACAGAATTGAATTTTACTCTTTTTGGGACTGCTGAAGCAATTTGAGCTAAAACTCTAAAACTAACTAATTTATTTGATTTTATAGACTTGCTTATTTTTAATGATTTTACAATTACTCCCAGTTCTTTTTGTATCTTAGTTTTTTCTATTGTTCTTAATTCGTGAGTTTGAATAACCTCATCATAACCAACAAGTTTTGCATTAAGTTCTTTGATTTGCCAAAAAGATAATCCAAATAAAACAATATAGACTATTGAAACAACTCCAATTATTCCTTTAAAAGCAAAATTAGAAAATACTTTTGCTTTCTTTTGAGCCATCATACTATCTCTGTTTGGAAGAAGGTTAATATTTTTTACTGCAGTTACAAATTTATAGTAACCAAAGACATCTAGTTTTCTAAATGCCAAACCAATGACTGTTGAGAAATAAGATCTGTTTTGATAATTTACACTTTCTTCTAATTGTGCAGGAACTTTTATTTCTTTTAGAGGATCTAATAAATCAAATCCTGTGTTGGTTAAACTTTTTCTAAAAGTTTCAAGATAAGTATCTACATTTGTTAAGTTTGATACCACTTTTAAGTTTCTAATACGTTTTTCATATTTTGTTTCAAAATCTTGTATGGCTTGCTTAACCTGAGTTACATACCTTCTAACTAGTGCGTCCATATCTTCCTGATTATCAGAATTTAAAAGTGTAGTTCTGTCTTGTGATCGAATAAAAATATCTGTTATGATTGGATTATTTTCATATAAAATCATTACATAGTTTTCATCTAATCCAAACTCTAATACTGCCGTAAGATTACTTTCTTCAATTGATCCCCCTAATTGATTTATTTGGTCAACTGCAGATTTAAGAGCAAAACATTTAACGTCAATAATTACTGCGTTAAGACCACCTTTTTTAACAATCGAAGTATAACTGTTAATATCTGAAAGTTTTGATGCCACAAATAAGATATCCATTGTGTTTGCAGTGGTATCTCTATTTATAACTTGGTGAAAAACAGAATAATCATTTAGATTATCTGTTAGTTGAACTAAATTTTCCCAAAGTGAATCTGTATCAATTGCTTTACCTAACTCTTCATCGGTCATTAACGGTGCGGTCACTACTCTTATAATTGCACTAGTAACTGGAATAGCTATTGCAGCATTTGGAGTTTGTATTTTTGATTTTTGTAATGCGATTTGTAATTGTTCTCCATATTTATCAGGATCATCTAATACATTTGAATTACTATCTGCACCTTCAACCTTATGTGTAAAAAATTTTTCTAAAACCCATTTGTTAGCTTTATCAGTTGATAGCTGAGCCAATCTAATCTCTGTTGGAGTTAACTCCACTCCTACAATCTCTTCCCCTTGAACTGCTGATTTTCCTAATCTATTTTTAAAAAATTTACTAAAAAATCCCTCTTTTTTTTTTTTATCTTGAGACTGAGGTATGGGAGTATTTTCATCTCCTTTAGGCTTTTTTTTAAAAAGATTAGCAAATGGATTTTTCATACAAAATAAAATTACTTAATCATTATAATATAATACTAATTAATCAACTAATACTCGAATTCAATCTCTTAGTGTTTAAATTGGGTCAGATTAATATTTTAATAGTAAATTGTTACAAAAATGTAGTAGTACAGTTAAAAATTAATTATGTTTGAAAAATTAGAAGAGCTCGCAAAAAATAATAAAAAAATTTCTGACTTTCATCTTAGATCAGGATCTCCAATGGCCTACAGACAGACTGGTGAGATTGTTAAAGTAGCAGACACACCTGTTACAGCTCAAGATCTTAAAGACTTGATTGCGATGAACTGTAATGAAAAAGAAGTATTAAAATTTGAAAAAACACATGAGCTTGACTCTGCAGTTATGTTAAGTGGTCTAAGATTTAGAGCTAACTTTTATAAAACAATGAATGGTCCTGCGGCTGTATTAAGAAGAGTTGAAAGTAAAATTCCAGATATGGATCAATTTAATTTACCTCAAGCTCTTTATGATATTGTTGATATGCACAAAGGTTTAGTTTTAGTAACAGGCCCTACTGGTTCTGGAAAATCTACAACGTTAGCTGCAATAGTAAATGAAATTAATAAAACTCGAACTTCAAATATTATTACTGTTGAAGATCCAGTTGAATTTATTCATAAAGATGCCCAAAGTATTGTCTCTCATCGTGAAATTGGAAAACAAACAGAAAGTTTTGCCTCAGCCTTAAAAGCAGCATTACGAGAAGATCCTGATGTAATCATGGTTGGAGAAATGAGAGATCTAGAAACAGTTGGTCTTGCATTGACAGCTGCTGAAACTGGACATTTAGTTTTTGGTACTTTACATACAAGTGGAGCACCTGAAACAATAAATAGAATTATAGATGTATTTCCACCTGAACAACAATCTCAAATAAGAGCGCAAATTTCAACTTCATTAAAAATGGTAGTTACACAAAGATTGCTAAAAACAAAAGACGGTCAAGGAAGAGTTGGAGCTTTTGAAGTAATGAAATGTACACCTCCTATTCAAAACTTAATTAGAGAAGCTAAAATTCATCAAATCCCAAGTATCATGCAAACAGCGGTTAGAGATGGGATGATTACTATGGAAAAATCTTTGGAGGAATTGGTTAAATCAGGTAAAATAGACCCCGGTGCAGCTAGATCAGGACATTAAAGGTTTTACAATTTTAGAGTTATTAGTTGTAATTTCTATTGTAGCAATAATTTCAGGTGTAGCTTATCCAAACTTTTCAAAATGGAAAACAGATAGAGAAGTAAGAGCAGCAACAGAAAAAATTGCTGGCATGATTACTAATGTTGCAACTCAAACTCAAAGAGGAAATTTTAGTTACTCACAATTTAGATTACTACCAGTAAAAGGTAAGCCTCCAGTATTTTTTTCAAAAGGAATGAAAAAAAACACATTTACAACATTAGTAAATTCTGGAGCAACCCCAACATGTAAACTTGTTCAAAATGGTCATTGGGATGATTTAAATGGTCAATCTTTAATTGTTAATGGAAGTAAGTATGAAGATTACTATGAAGTTTTTGATCCAGGTGGTAATATTGATGAATTAAATATTGGCACTCACATCGGAATAGACTCTGCTATTTGTTTTGGAACAAATGGTAGTTATTACAAAGCAATTAATAGTTTATCAAAAGCATCGAATACAAATGTAAAACTTGATGGAGTTGATACACCTAACCACATTATACTTTGTACTTTAAAAATTGCAGAAGCTAATGGTGGTAAGTGTCCAAAATCAGGAGCAAAACTTGAAAAACCTGCGTATTTGGTGAAATGGTCTAGATTTGGTAATGTTAGTAAATATAAATGGAATGGCAGTGATTGGAATAGACAGTAAAAAAATTGCTCAAAAAGGTATTACTCTTATTGAGGCTTTAATTTCTACAGCGATTGTAGGAATTGGTTTTATTGCTGTATTTCAAATGGTTAATTATTCAGTTACCTCTATCGATGTATCGGGTGAGAGAACTAAATCAAACTATCTTTCTTCAATGATCGCAGAAGATTTAATTGGGGACCGATTTAGTGAGGTAGATGTTGGTGGACAGAAAAAAAAGATTTACGAATATTTAGCCAATAATACAAAAACAAATAAAAAAGCATGGAATTATACTCCATCATTAGATACCACAAAAAAATGTATTACAAAAACTGGAACAACCTATTCAACTAATAATTATTCAATCAAAAATAAAGAAGTAAAATGGGAGCACAGATTTTCTAAAGTATCAAAATGTCGAGGCACAGAAGATTTCAAAGAGTTAAAAGTTTTTGAAACTTGTAAAAATGGTGTCAAAGTTGACGGTAAAGCAAGAACAAATTGTCATTACCGTAATGATGATATTTGGGACAAAACTTATATTGGGCGAATGGAATCTAGAATAAATAAAGGCAAGAAAAAGAAAGTCTTATATTTTTTAATACAATAATGAATAAAAAATTTTCATCAATTGCTGGGGTCACTTTAGTAGAACTATTAATTGGTATTGTCATTTCAATGATCATGATGGCCGCTATGTTTACTTCCTATCAAGCAGTCAATAATAGTTATTCACAAGTAATTGACCGAGCTAAGATAAGTCAAACAGGAAGAAATATTGTTGGCATGATTGTTAAAGATATCAGATTAGCTGGTTTTAGATATTTTGATGATACAAGCAAAAGTCCAACTAATTACGTTCCAATTTTAATCACAAAAGCTACTGGAAGTGGATGCGATAAAATTGATATTATGTATTCAGATAAAAGAGTAAAGCCAGCATCTAAACCAAAAGTTTATATATATACCACCTACAAAATTACTTATGAATGCAAACAATCAAATATTTTAGATAAAAAAACAAAAAACAAAATAAGCGCTTTTGCAATTTATAAATCGAAAAGTAAATGGGATGGAACTAAATGGGAGTCGCCTACAAACTCAACTGATGATTTAGTTTATAAAGATGAAATGATTGTCGACTATGTTCAAGATTTTACTTTAATTCCAATTGATGACAAAGGAAAAATTATTAATCCAATTCCTACTACTCTTGCAAATAGTAATAAAATCAAAGTTATCGATATTTTATTATCGGTCAGATCACAGAATATTTTTTATAAAAATGATAAATCAAAAACTGTTTATTCATTGGGACAAAAAAGTAATAAAGCTTTTAATGATAAATTTTTAAGGGAACAAATTGTTGTTTCCGCACACACAAGAAACATGGGTCTTTAATGATAAAAAAAACTGAAAAAGGTTTTGCTATGGTGTTAGCATTAGTGCTTTTATTAGCGATGTCATTAATGGGAGGTGCTTTAATCTTAATCGCCTCTGGAGATCATCAAAGTAATAATGATAGTGATCAGTATCAACAGACTTTTTATGCTGCTGAAATGGGATTATTAGAGGGAGAACGATATCTTCTAAATCAAAAAAATGGTCCTTGGAATAATGCAACAAATGCTAGAGACCTAACAAAAAGCAATTTGCCTGAAAAAAATACCACAAAATTTATTGGGGATATGTCTCAAAAATATTATACAAAAAAATCTAACTTTGATTATAAAATTAACTCCACCAAAAAAATTAAAAAACAATTTTTAGATACTTCCAAAATTTGTTTTAACAGTTTTAAAGATATCGATCGAGATAACTTTTTCGTAATAAAGGATGCTACAAATAAAGATGTTGCCCATAGTTATAATTTAGGGATTTTGTTGGAAAAAACTCTCGGCTCAGGTGGAACTAATGAAGAACAATTAGAAGCCACAAGAATGAAAAAATTTTATTATGAATACTTTATTGAAAGAATTGGTGCTGCAAATGCATTTCTAGTTGGATCCAGTATAAAAACAACAGCAACTGATGCCTCTAAAAATGGTATAGCTTACAGGGTTTATGCTTGCGGCATCTATGGTGAGCACGGTGATGAAAATAAAATGATTGTTTCCCTTGAAAGTGTTGTGGTTATCCCAAAAAACTAACTTTATTTGAACCACATTGAGCAGAATAAACATGGATCTATTATTAAAATATTATTATGATAATTAAATTAAAATGAAAAAAATCATACTTATTTTAGCTATCTCTTTAATAAGCATTTCAGCAAATGCTGCATGTAAATTTGATTTAGATTTTGGTGATGATGCTTCAAAAGTTTTGGATAAATATGGTCCACCGATGCCAGAAATGTTAGAGGAACTTTCATTTATTCCGGTTGCGGCAGATGATGTGTGTCCCAATCAAAATTTAAAAGATATTGCAATTGAATATCGTTTCTTAAATGAAAAATTAGCAGCAATTAATTTAATTGTTTTAAATGATGAAAAAAATTCAGCTTCAGAAAAATTGACTTTAATGAATTATGCAAAAAGAGTTTATGGAGATTTTGACACGGGTCAAAACCCAAAAGCTTATGTTGGCTTTGAAGTGTTCGAGAAAAATAATTATTATGTAGTTTACCAAAAAATGGTTGAAGACAAAATGATCAATGAGCAACTTTATATTTCAACCGATGAATATGATCAATTGCTTGGTGAGATTTATAACAAAGCTGAAGAAGAAATGGATACAGGACCTAAGGAAAATTAATGAAAATAAAATTTATAATATCTACTTTAGTTTTATTTTTTAGTTTTGTTTCAACAAACGTAAGTTCAAAAATTTTACCTCCTGGAACAGGAACACAAGCAGACGTTCCCTCAAACCTTTTAATATTATTAGATAAATCTGGAAGTATGGGTTGGAGAATGAGAAATGCTCAAGGGCTTAATTACATGTACGCATCTGCAACCGATAGTTCAGGAAATATTTATGTAGCACAATATTCTACTTATGGTGTTAATAAATATAACTACTCTGATATGTCTAACGACACTTCATGGGGAAGCAATGGAAATGTTGGAAGAAGTGGATCTTGTAGAACTTATTATCCATACGGTATTAAAGTTCATAACGGTATTATCTACGTAGGTAGTTATTATGATAGAAGAATTAGAAAAATTAGAGTTTCTGATGGAGCTTGCTTAGGCAGTATTGTCCCAGGTCACACTTATGCTTATCCAAGATCAATAGATATTCATAATGGACATTTGTATGTTGGAACTAATCGTGGTTTGTTTACACAAAACTTAAGTAATGGTGCTAGTAAAATGTGTCCAGGCACTAATAGAAATGAATGGAGATATTCTTATACAATAACAGGTAGTGGAAGCTATTTATATAGTCATTATAGCAATAGAATGTATAGAGGAACGCTGACAAGTTCTGGTTCCAACCTTTGTCCAACTAGTGTAAAAA
>Ga0209505_1002239_pt1 | contig 12309 bp, 9 predicted proteins | sample COGITO_mtgs_1103_2_FD_184794 | JGI IMG/M metagenome (GOLD analysis project Ga0209505, IMG submission 184794) | Pelagic marine microbial communities from North Sea - COGITO_mtgs_110331 (SPAdes) (version 2) | ecosystem: Environmental > Aquatic > Marine > Epipelagic ... | reverse complement strand
TCTGGCCCCGGTATTGACACCGCGGTTGCGAAGCACTCGTCTTTATCGTACATGATGCCTTGCGTGGAATATTCCGGAAAGACAATCATATCCATTCCCGGCAAACCTTGTTTCATACCTTTGACGAGCTCGCATATTTTTCCAACGTTTTCCATCACTTCTTCGCAGTTGTGAAGACGTGGCATCGGGTATTGGTACACGCACACGCCAACCGTGTCTGGAGAGGAGGAGATATCGCCTGTTCTCGCGCGTTTCATAGTATTATTTTCATCAGTACGCGAAGGATGATACAGAGGTAGAAGAGAGGTCGTTAGAAATAATCAATTTCGGGTGCGACCTTTGGAGCACGCGTTCCACTCCTCTAAAACAACACATCCAAAGCGAGACGGAGAGATTAAGAGAGACAGACGCACACACGCACACACACCGCCACCGATCGGACAAATGGAAACAACAAAACGCGATTCGTTAAAAAAAAGCGAGTTTAGAGAGAGAATACTGAGATCATCATCTCTGAACTGTCTTTAATAAAAGAAGAGAGAGAGATGAAAGCAAAGAAGGAAGACAAATGTCTACGTACCGTGTCGAGACATTTTCTAGGTGGAAGCTTTTTTGTGGGCACTTTGGTGAAAAAAAATTTGATTGCCAAAATTTTATGGAGGAGAGAGAGAGCATGTGTAGAAGAGTTTTTGAGATTTTGATGAGCGTCGTAGCTCTCCTGCTCTCGTTTTCTCTCCATAATAATATTTTACGACGTTCACGACGACGTTCACGACGACGACGACGCGCGAACCTTTACCCTCTCGTTTCCTCTAGGAATTACAGAACAGAGCGTTCCTTTTTTCTGAAATCGATCTCAGAAGAGAGAGAGAGAGACAGAGAGAGGAGACAGAGAGTTTATTTAGCGAGAAATAAAACTACTCGCGCGTAACCGTACTTGTTGACGTATTTGAGAAAGAGTGGTGATAATTTAAGCGGCGCACTAAAAATTAAGATGTCTGCCTCTGCGTCGCACCTCTGCTGCGCTCACGCGAGGACGAGAATAGCGTCGAATCAAATAGCATCGACATCATACAACGCTAAACCGCAAGCGAGACCATCACGAACGCTTCGCGTGACCAACGCAGCGGACGATTTCCGAACGTCCTCAAAATCGACGAAATCGTCCTCTTCTTCGCGTTTGCCGGCTGGAAGCAGTTCTCGGGATAATTCGTTCAATTCTTCGGGAAGTGGAAAAGTGAATACGAAAAAAATATCGCACTCGTCGACGGCGGCGTTTAAAAACAAAGGAGCATCGACGAGGGTGTTAGGGAGGGCGATCAGCATACCGAGAGGTGAGAGCGCCGGCGCGAGCATGGATTTGGATATTGGCGGAGATGTGGCTGACCTAGACATCGATGCGCTCTTATCGAGAGTGAACGAGTTGCACGCGGCGAGCGAAGCGATGAACGTGTTGCCTACGCAAAGGGAGTTGGATCAGCTGGAAAATACTTTAGAGAAGGAGTCTATTTCGGAGAAAGAAACGATGCGTGGATTAAAGAAGCCAAAGAGCACGACGACGAGAAGCAAAGCGGAGGCGAGCGCGGCGGCGATGAAGAAAAAAAGAGACGACGAAGAGTTACTTCTCATGGGCGACGACGAGGACGACGACGAAGATCTGGACTTAGATGACGACGAGGAAGTTTTGGACAGCGATATCATCGAAGGGAATGGATCTCTCGGCATTGAAATTGCGTCGATTGAAGCGGAGTTAGAAAAGAAAATTACAAAGGAAACGATAAAAGGGAAGAAAGGAAAAGGAGAGGAGATAGTTTTACCAAAGACGCGAAGAGTTATCAAGTCTGCGGCGAATGTTCGAACAGAGCGCGCGATGCGCATTGCCAGAGGCGTCCGTTCGCAGAGGAACTCGTCTTCGACGAAGAAAGCGATCAAGAATGAAAATCAAAAAGCGGCTGAGTTGGATGAAGTCTCGGAAAGGGTGCGAGCCTCGGACAAGATTGTCGGCAAGATGCAAGAGGCGAGACTGGCCAAGCGAAAGACAAAACCGTCGCTCAAAAAAGGACGAACTCGCGTTTTGAATCCCAGAGGAATTCTTCAAGCAAACCAGCACAGTGCGCAACAAGTAGATTCCATGAAAGTGTATTTAAAAGAAATTGGATCGGTATCTCTGTTGAATGCGAACGAAGAAGTGCAGTTGGCGAGGAAAATTCAAGACTTGATGAACTTAGAGACGACGTATAAAGAGTTGGTCGCCAAAGTCGCCGAAGGTAACGACCCTATCGCGCAAACGCATGGAGATAAAGTCACCAAGAGCATGTGGGCCAGAGAATTAGGTTTAACCGAATTCGAACTCGAAATGAGATTAACGGAAGGGAAGAACGCGAAGAATCATATGATTCAAGCGAACCTTCGATTGGTCGTTTCCATCGCCAAGCGATATGCGAATCGCAACATGTCTTTCCAAGATTTAATTCAAGAAGGATGCGTTGGTTTAATCAGAGGCGCCGAGAAGTTTGATTTCGAGCGTGGCTATAAGTTTTCTACGTACGCGCACTGGTGGATCCGCCAAGCCGTGACGAGATCCATCTCGGATCAATCGAGAACGATTCGTTTGCCCGTGCACTTGTTTGAAATCATTTCGCGAATGAACAAACTCGAACAAAAGTTCATCGTCCAGAACGGACGAGAAGCTACGTTGGAGGAAATTTCGGCGATGATGGAAATGCCTCAAGTGAAAATCACGCAGATAAAGAAAGCTGCCATGGCTCCAGTATCCTTGGCGCAAGCGGTTGGCGCGGATGACGATAAGCGAACGGTTGAAGACACGTTGGTTGATAACATCACGGAACACCCGGAAGAATCTTCCGGTAAAGTGCTTCTTAAGGAAGACTTGGAAAACGTTTTGAACACTCTAAACCCGAGAGAACGAGACGTGTTGCGTTTGCGATACGGCTTAGACGACGGTAGAGTGAAAACGTTGGAAGAGATTGGCAACGTGTTCTCGGTGACTCGTGAACGTATTCGACAAATCGAAGCTAAGGCGTTGAGAAAGTTGAGGCAACCGTCCAGAAATGGCATCTTGCGAGATTATATCCCACCCGCGAGCGCATCTTCATTAGGTTTGGAAGCGAGCGAGGACGACGAAGGCGACGAACGCATCTCCTCGTTGTCGAACCGTCAACCTTCGCCGCGTTGATGAGTGTAAAATAACGAACAACAACAGAAATTCTTGAAACGTCAGTCACGATTTGTAATAGAAGTAATAATCATAGCTTTGAGCGCGTTTGTGCAATATCATCGAGAAGTAATAACAACACCACTAACAACTGCATTAATAATATTCGAATAACATAGTAAAAACTAAACTAATATCCGCTCTCTTGGATCAATTTCAACCCCGCGAAGAACAAGAGCGCGAAGCCGCCGATGCTCGCCAATACAACCCCGCCGACTCTCTTCGCGATCCCACCTACCGACGCGTCTGTGTTATCGTCAATCTCCAACTCCATCAAACCTTTATTCACAATCGGCGCGTCTCCTCCTGGGCCACCCGGCAAAGTCTTCTTCGTTCTCTCGTACACTTCTCTTTGCACCGTCCCGAAACTCTTCTCACTTCCCGACGCGAACTTCTTCAACTGGTTTCGCATCAACGCCGACGACTCCATCCTCATCAACGACGGATCGTTAATCGCCACATCGTACGGTAAACCCAACAATTCCATCTCTCGTAAATACTGTTTGGCCATTTCCACGTCTCCAAACGCCGCCACGCAACACATCGCCTGATATCGAATCTCTCTTCGCACCGGAAGAGAAGCGTCCTCGTCGAGCTTCATCGCTTGTTCGAGCTTTTTGTACCCTTGCATCCGTTCGCCTTGCTCGTACAACCCTCTGGATTCATCCAAAAGAGTTTCCGCTGGATGTCCTGATGAAGAAGGTGGTGGCATCGCGCGCACTACCACCTTCTTCTTCGCATCATCTCTTCTTCTTCTCGTCTCGACGGTGTGTTTTCGTTCGTGTTTTTCCGGCGGTCGTCGTCCACTCGATGATGATGACGCCGCGAAGAATGTATTTTGTTGTTGTCCCTTAATCCTTGTCGTCGTCTTTTTTAACGCCGAAGAAGAACAACTCGTGGACGCTCTCGTCGAACTCGTCCTCCTCATTCTTCTCTGTTGTCTTTCGCTCGAAGAAGGCGTCGTCTGGGATATCGATAGAACTCTTTTCATCGTATCTCTCGGGATGGGTGTGTTTTTGTGTTGTTTTGTTTTTGGACGAATCGTATACTTTTTGGCTCTCTTTTGGTGGGCCTGCCCCGTATCAAACAGTGTTCTTTTGGCGGTTCCAAGAGCACCAAAGACGAGCGTCATCGAAAAATCTCTCTTTTTGGCTCGGGTGGACTGTTTTGGTTTTGGTTTTGTTTTGGTAATCGCTCCTCCAAAGAAAGATAACACGCGAACAACACACACACACACTATGTTTGCCGTCCAGTCGTCGTCCATCTGCGCGCGCAGCAGTTCGTCGTGCCAATTAAAAACGCAAAAGACCACCAGTTCGAAGAGAGTTCAAAGATGCCACCATTCAGCGGTGCGTTTGTTTTGTTTTGTTTTGTTTTGTGTGTATATGCGCGCTCGTCGTCGTGTCCTCCTCCCTTCTGAGAGAGAGAGAAAAGAAAGCAAATTTTCTCCCCAGTAGATCAAGATGTATTCGTGCTTTTGCTCGTCACGCTTTACTAATACCTTACATCGCTCTTCTTTCCGTTGTTCATTTATTATGTATGATATCATCATCATCATCGCAACAGGTTCAAGTCAACGCCTTAGGGGTCTCTAAGGAAACCATGGTACGATCATCATTTTCTTCTCCTTTTTTCGCCTTGATTTTCCTCTGAATGATTTGTGTGAGAAAGCGGTTTCGAGCGTGTTGGTAAAACGAGTTTTACTCCTCGAAGCGCGTATCTTTTCAAATCCTCTTTCTTTCCCTATATTCTCTCTCTGTGAATTACGCACACTCAACTCACGCATGAATTTCTCCTCATTTAATAGGAATCTGTCAAGGAGAAAGCCTTGATTGCGTCCACCTCCTTGGCGACGCTCGCGGTGACCTCTCCGGCGTTCGCTTACGACTTGTTCTCGGCGGAAAACTCCGGCGCCATCAAGGTATGGATCGGCGGTTTGTTCATCGGCGTCTCCGGCGTCTCCGCCATCTTCTTGCCGTTCGTGACTGGCACGTTAAACCCGATCCAAATGGCCGTCAACTTAGGTTTGGTCAACGGTGAAGTCAGCAACTTGAGAAAGTTTAAGAGAAACGGCGAACCGATGGAGCACGGCACCAAATTCGGTCACAAATGGTACGACACGAGCGCGTTCAAGAACGGCAAGGACATCGATTTCGCGTTCACGAGCAAAACTATCGAGGCGCAAGAGAAGTAACTTTATACTCACACGAAAAAGACATCAAAAGACATTGTAACTAGATAAAAATACTTCTATACCATTAAACGCAGTGCGATAGTTTGTTCTCAGCAAAAGAGGAAGAATTGACTTCCTTCAGAAATTGAGCGCCACAATCAAACGCATCATCATCTTTACGCGACGATGATGATGTCATCCTCAATATCATCGTCGACGACTCAAAAGCATCAGCAGCACACCACTCGACTGCTTTCATCCTCGTTATCTTCCTCTTCTTCTTCTTCTTCTTCTTCTGGCGGCTTCCGTCGTCGTCTTTTTTTATCTGATGGGAGCCGACGGCGCAAAACCAACAACAACATCACGACGACTTTGAAAGCGTCGTATCCCTCTTCGTCCGTATCCTCGAGTAGTTTCGTGGATACTTCGGACGCGGAGAACTACGACGTCATCGTCGTTGGCGCCGGGCACGCCGGGTGCGAAGCCGCGCTGGCGAGCGCACGCGTTGGCGCGCGAACGCTTCTGTTGACGTTGTCGCTCGATAAAATAGCGTGGCAACCGTGTAACCCGGCGATAGGCGGACCGGCGAAATCGCAAGTCGTGCACGAGATAGACGCGTTAGGTGGGAGCATGGGGAAGATTGCAGATAAGACGTACTTGCAAAAGCGAGTGTTGAATTCCAGTCGAGGCCCAGCCGTGTGGGCGCTTCGAGCGCAGACGGATAAGTGGGAATACAGCAACGCCATGCGCGAAGAAGTGGAGAGCAACGAGAGAGTGTTCATTCGGGAAGGGATGGTGACTGAATTGATGGTGAACTCTAACGACGAGTGCGTTGGCGTTGAGACGCACTTTGGGATGCAGTTTCACTCGAAAGCGGTGGTGTTGACGACTGGAACGTTTATGAACGGTAAGATTTGGGTCGGGAGGAAAACGATCGACGCCGGACGAGCCGGGGAAGGCAGTTCGGTTGGATTAACCGAGCACTTGATTAATCTGGGATTTGAAACTGATCGATTGAAAACCGGGACGCCGGCGAGAGTGGACGCGAGGACGATTGATTACAGCAAGTGCGAGGAACAAAAAGGCGACGAGGACGCCAAGTTTTTTTCCTTCGATCCGAGGAATCATTTGGTCATTCCGCAAATGTCCTGTTATCTAACCAGAACGACGCTGAAAACGCACGAAATTATTCGCCAAAATTTACACGAGACGCCGACATACGGCGGGTGGGCAAGCTCGAAAGGACCGAGGTATTGTCCTTCCATTGAAGATAAAATTGTAAAGTTTGCGGAGAAGGAGTCGCACCAAATTTTCCTCGAACCGGAAGGTAGGAAAGCGCCTGAAATTTACGTTCAGGGGTTTTCCACTGGGTTACCGGAGCGATTACAGTTGGAATTATTGAGAACGTTACCAGGATTAGAGAACGCAACGATGATGCGTCCGGCATACGCGGTGGAGTACGATTACTTACCGGCGCATCAATGCACGAGAGATTTACAGACGAAAAAAATCGCCAACCTGTTCTTCTCTGGACAAATCAACGGCACGACCGGGTACGAAGAAGCCGCCGGGCAAGGTTTAGTCGCGGGTGCAAATGCAGCGGCGAAAGCGTTGGGAACGAAACCATTAATTTTGGAAAGAGAAGGCAGTTATCTCGGGACATTGATTGACGATTTAGTGACGAAAGATTTGCGCGAACCGTACAGAATGTTAACGTCCAGATCGGAATACAGATTAGCCTTACGAAGCGATAATGCGGACGCGCGATTAACACCCATAGGAAAAGAGTGTAACTTAATCCACGACGAGCGCTTCAAAATGTTCGAAGATAAAAGGGATACGATTGAAAACGAGTTGGCGAGATTGAAAAAATTTCGATTGAAAGAGTCCTCTCCGCTCGTCGCCGCTGCGTTGGAACAATCCAAAAATCTCGGCGCGGGCGGGAAGCAGTCGTTCACGTTGGAAGAGCTTTTGAGAAGACCAGGCGTCACGTACGACAAGTTTGTCGAATACAAACGAGACGCTGGAATCGACGAGATTCCGAGACCTCTGACAAAATGGGAAGCCGAGTGCGTGGAAATTCGCGTCAAATTCGCCGGTTTCATCCAAAGACAAAAAGTACAAATCGACCGAGACTTGAGCAAACACGGGAAAGAAATTCCATCGGAAATCGATTACAAGGACATCCCGATGAGGTTAGAAGCGAGAGAAAAGCTCGAAAAAGTGCGTCCGTCGACGATTGGCCAAGCCAGTCGCGTCGGAGGCGTCACGCCGGCTGATATTAACAGTCTCTTGATCCACATGGAAGTCTTACATCGTGAGAAAGAAAAAGCTCCATAATAAAGTTTGCTTTACGCGCAAATATACCAACATAGTAAAAGCAGCTCTTGTGTATTTATTTGTAACATATAACATTCATCGTCATGTTCACCGCACAAAAGCGAGGAGTTCATCTTTTCTCCTCTCCTTCGTCGTCTTTGTCGAGAAGAAAGAGAGCAAGAGCAGGAAAACAGTTGAAGAAGAAAACAGAATGTAAAAGTGCTTCGTCGAAAACATCATCGTCTTTACCGCCCGGAATACTCGTTCGAGTCGCAAAAACCGCGTGGAATCTTGGATGGAACGTAATGATGAGTCAACTCGCTCCGAAGGATAAAGTCTCCGGGGAGTATTCGAGACCAGAATCGCAGTTTCGCGTCAAAGATTTCGACGATGATGGTTTTCATTCCGAAGGTAAAAAATTGTATCTTTTCGCGGGAAAAACGTGCCCTTGGGCGCATCGAACGTTAATAGTGAACGAGCTGATTAAAAAGAGCTCAAAGCAAAGAAGAAACGAAGAAGAAGAAGAACAGGTGGAAATAATATATCTGGAACCGAACAAGAATACGGGTTTGTGGACGGTGCCGAAAGAGGCCGTCGAGCGAATCTTCTTTCGCGACGACGGCGATACCGGCGAACGACAACGACAACAAGAACAACAACCGATGATTGAAACGTTAAGAGACGTGTACTCGTACGTTTCTGGAACAAGATTCGAAGGTCGAGCCACTGCACCGTTATTAATTAGTGTCAGTAATGGTGGAGCTTTTGAGATTGTCTGCAACGAATCGGCCGATATCATTCGTCTCTTCGATTGTTTAAACGGAGAGAACGATGAAAAACTATATCCAAAAGAGAATAGGAAAGAAATCGATGAAATGTGCGCTTACTTGTTCGAAAACGTAAACAATGGCGTGTATAAAGCTGGTTTTGCGCAATCTCAAGCTACGTTAGACGATGCCGTCGATAAACTCTTCCAGGCGTTGGACGTCTTGGACCAGAAGTTAGAGGGGTCGAAGTTTTTGCTCGGCGACGACTCTCTGACTCTCTGCGATATCTGCTTCTACACCACCCTAATCCGTTTCGATGCGGTTTATAACCATCTCTTTCGTTGCACTCGCAAGCGGATATGCGATTATCCCAACTTATCCCGGTACTTGAAAACTTTATACGCCTTGCACGCGTTTCGAGAAACCACCGATATGGTCGGGATTCGAGAACAGTATTACACCTCCTTGTTTCCACTCAATCCAGGAAATCTCGTGCCGCCGCTTCCGTTTTCCTCCAAAGATGATTGGTTGCTCTCGCTTTAGCTTTAGTATTTAGAGTATTTAGAATAAAAATATGCAGAAACGGATGATACACAACGATATCACTCGTAGCGCAGAGCGCAGAAACACACACTCTCTCTTTGTTTGTTTGTTTGTGTGTTTGTCGTATTTGTTGAGGAGCAGCCAAAAAAAAAAGGAAAAAAACGGCTCAAAGCTTATCCCGAGGGAGAATTAAATTAACCTCATTCTTAGACGCGCGCGTACTGTGTCATCATCACCACGCGAAACGAGCATTTGGAATCACGTCGCAAATTCGAATAAAGAAAACTTAATTTTATACATCAACAATGTCTGCTTTAGCTTCCACGTCGTCCTTCGTGGGCAACGCGAGCGCGTTCCGTAAATCCGCCGTTCCCTCGAAAAAAGAGGTTTTGAGAATGACGCCTATGTCTGCTTTGCGCGGTAGGTCGTTGCAAAACACTCCGGAGGGAGTTTCCGTGGATAAAAAGGGCGCAGACTTTTTCAACAAAACGTATTACCCGAAAGCCGAGGACGTGGATAATTCGCGCAAGCCGTGGGTGGTCGTCGATGCGACGGATTTGAGACTCGGGCGAATGGCGTCCGTCGCGGCGACGTATTTGAGAGGTGGGAACGTGGCGACGTACCACCCGTCGTTTACCACTGGGGTGAACTTGGTCGTCATCAACGCGGAAAAAGTGGTCGTTTCGGGGAAGAAATTCGAGGATAAGTTATACAGAAACTTCTCCACGACCGGGAGACCCGGGTCCATGAAGATTGAGACGTTCCGTCACTTGCAAGAGAGATTACCGGAACGCATCGTCGAAAAAGCAATCAAAGGCATGTTGCCGAAAAACAGAATGGGTCGAGAAGTGTTTAGACACTTGAAAGTGTACAAAGGGTCGGAACATCCGCACGCGGCGCAAAACCCGACGGATATCACCAAGGATTTGTTGGAAAAGTGCGGCGGAGCAGCCTGCGTAGTCAACCTGGAAGAGAGAAAGTAGAATTCTTTTCTTCTTTTGAGAGAGGTTAGCAAATTAAAATCTACTATATTGTCCTTAGCTTTTGTTTATTATATATATATCATTGATACACATACGTATATCTATATCTATATATATATATCCATACTACGCGCATTCTCTCTTATATTTATGACGCGTCGTTCTCTTATACTTCTACTACAATTTGTTATTCGTTTCTATGTGCGTTATATCCTATTCGCGCTTTCTCCCGCCTCAAATCTTTATCCAACATCCTTCAAAATCTCCTTCTTCTCCATAACCCCATTCTTACAAGTTTTATTATTATCGAACCGGACAGATATCATCAATCTTCAAAATCATTCTCGCGCACTCTGTGGCCAAGCTCAAAGCCGAAGTCGTTACTAAAAGCGGCTGCAAAACGTTCTCCTTTCTCATGTCGCTCACCGTCCCTTTCTTCACGTTGATGCCTTCGTGGACGTTGCCCAACATGGCGTGTTTGTTTCTCAACTCCGTGACGATTTCAATCGGATTCAACCCGGCATTTTCAGCTAAAGTGTACGGAATAACCTCCAACGCTTCCGCGAACGCTTTCACGCAGACCGATTCCATCCCAGATAACGTTCGCGCCCACTGTCCTAATCTCACCGATAACTCAATCTCCGCCGACCCTCCGCCGGTGATTAAAAACTGCTTGTGCGCCAAACATCTGATGACGCACAAAGCGTCGTGTAACGATCGATCTGCTTCGTCTAAAACCAACTGATTTGAGCCTCGAACGATGACTGAAACCGTTTTCCCCATGTTTTCAATTCCAGTCACTTTCACCACCTTCGATTTACCGCACACGACTTCCTTCGCCAACTTGGCTCTTCCCAACTTTTCCGGCGTCAATTGCTCCGGATGCGCCACCGGTTGCAACTTCAACGTCTTCGCGATAAACTCAATCTCGTCTCTCTCCACGTCTTTAATGACCATAATCTTCGCTTTTTGTAAATAATGCATCCCCAACTCGGTCACCGCGTCTCTCAAGATTGATTTTTGAATCAACAAAACGTTGCACCCAGTCGCTTTGATTTTCTTGATCAAACCGATGACGTAATTCCTCTCCTCTTTTAAAATCCTGTCCATTTGCGTGTAATCGCTCACAATCACGTTATTCTCCATGTCCGTTTTTGGTGGACTGATACAAAACTGAATCAACGCTATTTTCGCGTCCTCTACGGTATGAATCCCCGACCCGGAGCCTTTGGCCGTTTTCTGGTCAAACACGATGCCTTCCGTCAACTCGGTATCGTCGATCGTCCCGCCTTGCTTTCTCACGCACCTCACGTCTCTCAAATCCACTAAATCCGGTCTCTTATCGTCCAAAATCCTACTCACACAATCCACCGCGATCGGTGCCAACACGTCCGAATACTGCGCGACGACTTTACTCCCTAAACTCGTCGTCGCCGCGTTTATCAACTGTTCTCGGTCGTTGATGTTGACCGGAATCGCAAACGTTTCCGTCAACTTGCACGCCTCGTCGCACGCCAACGCCAACGAATCCGAAATAATCGTCGGATGCACGCCTCTCGCGAGTAAAGCGATGCATTTATTCAACAACGCTCCACACAACACCGCCACAGACGTCGTCCCGTCTCCGGCGACGATGTCTTGGGATTTCGACAGTTCCACCAACATCTTCGCCGCCGGATGCGTGGCTTTCATCTTGGACAAAATAGTCGCCCCATCGTTGGTAATCGTCACGTCGTTTTTCTCCGAGACCATCATCTTATCCATACCTCTCGGCCCTAAGGACGTTCGTATCGCATCCGCGAGCTTCTTCGCCGCCGTCATGTTTGAAATGCGAATGTCGTGTTTCAGTTTGTCGTCGGTGTACCGTTCCCCGACTGTTGATTGTTTTTGTGTTTGTTGCACCGCCATCTTTCTCTGCGTATCTGTCTTTGGATGATCGCGCGTGTGAGTGTGTATCTCACGTATCTTATTCGTATTATCTCACTTCTTCTCTTCTCTTTAAGTGTATGTGTATATACTAAGAGCTAAAAGTATGACGAGATCTCGACGACGATGATGATGATGATGATCGCAAAACACAGAAGAGAGAAAAAAGAGAGAAAAAAGAAATTTTCAAAAATTTTTTTTTGTTGACTTTTTTTTTGAACTCCTGTTCTTTTCTTTGTTTTTCTTGGTTTTTGCTCTCGTTATTATAACAACACGTTCACAAGGCGGAGAGCAACAGTTTTTATTATTACGGATGATGATGTGTCCTCTTAAGTGAACGAAAAAAAAAAGAAGTTAAAGAAG
>Ga0209505_1002235_pt1 | contig 12357 bp, 8 predicted proteins | sample COGITO_mtgs_1103_2_FD_184794 | JGI IMG/M metagenome (GOLD analysis project Ga0209505, IMG submission 184794) | Pelagic marine microbial communities from North Sea - COGITO_mtgs_110331 (SPAdes) (version 2) | ecosystem: Environmental > Aquatic > Marine > Epipelagic ... | reverse complement strand
TCATCATCATCATCGCGTTCTGTCGTTGCACTCGAGAAGAAGAGAAGCACTCGAGAGGAGAGAAAAAGAGAGAAATAGAGGGATAAAGAGAGAGAGAAAGTTATTCGTACCTTTTTTATGTCTGTGTGTGTGTGTATTTATGCGCGCGTGCGAGCTCTAGAGTGTTTGTGTCTCTAAATATCGCTCTCTGCGCAGTGTGTGTGCACACGCAACGAGAAGCGCTTTGCTATAAGTGAAGAGAAAACTTTGAGTTTGTTACGAAAAAGAAAAGGGGAAGACTTTGTCTCGATATCACTTTGTCTCGTTAAAAAACAGAGAGGAAAGCACGAAAAAAAGCACGTGAAAAAAGGCAAAAGAGAAAAAAGTCTTCTTTTTTGGTCGTTTTTTTCGCTCTCTTTTCCTCTCTCTCGAAATCTGTCTTTTTTTGCTCCCAAAACGACCTCCTCGTTGTAAAAAGTAATTTAATTTATGAAAAACGGCTCTCTTTCTTTTCTTCTCTAAAATACTTTTTGTAAGAGAGAGGAGAAAAACGCGGTATACAACATAAAAGAGAATCACTATGGGCGCGTGCGCGTCGGCACCGAGACGACTGATTTCCCTCTCGGCGCCTTTGAGTTCGTCGTCGACGCCGGTCGTTGTTTCTTCGAGCAGCGGCGATGTGTGTGCGACTTTGTCTTCTTCTTCTTCGAGACGAAGAAGTTTTTTTTCGAGATCACGAGGTTCTTCCTCGAGAAGACGGGGAAGCTCTCAAACGCGAAGGGCACCCAAAACGAGGTCGTACGTGAAAGCGCTCGAGTCGAATCCAAAATCGAGAGTTCTGTACGACGGAGTGTGTTCTATTCCGGGAGGATCCAAATACGAGTCGTTTCGAGGGTACGAAGGCGTCGATCTTTCGCATAAATCGAAAGACTTTCAAACGTGGATGAAGGACGTCAAGTTTCACGATCCCAAGGAATTCGATAACTGGGAATCGGAGACGATGGATTTGTTGGACGAGATGATTGAAGTGGCCACGAGACGGTGCGAAGAGAGCGTGAAGACGTTACCGGAGGATGATCCCGAGGTGATTTATAGGACGTTGAAAGCGTTCAAGAGCGGCGTCCCGGAGAAAAGCGAAGAAGAAGAAGAGTTGGAAGAAGAAGAGATGGTGGAAGAAGAGGTGGAAGAAGAAGTCACGGTAACAAACGAAGATGGCACGACAACAACGACCACGCAAACCGTGAAACGACTCAAAAAGAAAAAGAAAAAGAAATACGCAAAGCGTCCGCAACCGCCGAAAATTCCGCAAATTATGCACGAAGCCGTGCGCAAAGCGCTCGAAGATCCCGACGTTGAAAGTTGGACGTCCACTTCTCCGGAAATCGAGAAAGCGTTCGATGAAAACTTTGAGTATTTCACCATCGATGGTGCAACTATCCGCGGACGCGTATTTGCGTTCAGTCGCATGGACAAAGCCATCGTCGATTTACGAAACCGGATGATGGGGAGCACGCGGTCGAAGCGGCAAATCAAGTCCAACGCCATGAACGTGGAAGGACCGACGTACGTCGGAAGAGGCGACGAGAAACACATCACGAAGTGGGAGGTATTGTACAAGTTTGACATGTTGCTGATGAAGGTCAAAATTTGCGAGATTTTCGAAGTGAACGAAGAAACTGGTTTGGTCGTCAAGTTATCGCGATTTCGAATATAATACTAATAGAGCAGCACTTTTGTCGCTTAAAAACTTTTTCCTTATTTTACAACATGATAAAAACAACATTCATCTAGTATGAATAATGCCTTTATTACGACGACGCGGCGGTCATTTTCTCTCCTTCGCGTTTCCTCAACTCGTTCCTCAAGAAAAACTCGCCGGCTCTGTACGAACTTCTTACCATCGGTCCGCTCGCGACGTATAAAAAGCCCAAATCTTCCGCCATCTTCCCGTACATATCAAACGCTTTCGGAGTGACGTACTCCTCGACTTTCAAATGTCTCTTTGTCGGTCGCATGTATTGCCCAAACGTGACCACGTCCACGCCAGCTTCTCTCAACAACTTCAACGCTTCGTACACTTGCGTTCTCGTTTCGCCCAGACCGAGCATTATGCTCGTCTTGGTGATCAAATCCACGCCTCCGACATCTTTCGCGGTCTTTTTCGCTCTTTTCAACACGTGGATACTCTGGTCCCAATTCGCTCTCGGATCTCTCGCGTGCGTTTGTAACTCTGGCACGGTTTCCACGTTGTGGGCGAACACATCTAGCCCACTCAACGCGACCGTATCGATTAATCTATCCTCGCCTCGAAAATCCGGCGTCAACGCCTCGACTAAAATCCTCTTATCTTTATCCTGGTTACTCACAAACCCGCCTTCGCCGCCTCCTTTCACTTTCTCCTTCAAATTCTTAATCGTTTTCGCGAAATGCCCGGCACCTTGGTCCTCTAAATCGTCTCTATCAACGCTCGTCAACACGATATAATCCAACCCCCACTCGCTAATCGCCTTCGCCACGTTTTCCGGTTCGTCTTTATCCAACGGCGGAGGCGCTTTCGACGTTTTCACCGCGCAAAATTTACACCCTCTCGTGCACGTGTCCCCCATGATCATAATCGTCGCCGTCGCCGTGTGCCCGTCCCCGCCGCCCCAACACTCGCCTAAATTCGGGCACTTCGCCTCTTCGCACACCGTGCTCAACTTTAGCTCTTTCAGTCTCGATTTTATCTTTGAATACTTCGAATCCTCCGTCCCGCCCGGGAGCGTTCGTTTCAGCCACTCGGGTTTCCTCACCGTCTTGTCTCTCATGTTCTTCGGCGCAGGCGAGGAATACTCGTTTTCGCCGGATAAGGACGTTCCGAGAACAAAGTCCGAAACCGTGGCGTCTTCTTTCGCTAACGTCTCTCGCAATGCCGCTAAACGCTGGTGCCCACCGTTGGATTGGTCTCGTCTTTGATTGTGCACGTGAAAACGGGTGGTCGTGGTGGCACAACGAGTTCTTAAAGCATTCGTCGTATCAGTCGCAAAGCCGCTCCTCCTTAAACTCTCGAAAAAAACAGTATTCGAAACGTGAGAGGAGGAAACGAAAGAGTGGTCGTCGTGACTGACAGGAGAGCGAGAAGTGCGCGCAGTCGTTCGTCGGGTGAGCAGAAGCGCGCGACGCATCTTGAATGGATAATTTGGAGGATAATCAATGTGGAAAAACGAGAGAAAAGTCCACGTGGGTCAAGTCTTTGCACCAAACACACTAAATACTCGACGAAAGCGAATAGTAGTACACGAGAGAGACTATATATTACCAATGAATGACTTGGTGAGCGATGACACCTTTCCTTCCTCTCGGTGTGAAACTGACGCATTTTTGCATGTGGGTAAAACCGTCGCAACTCGTCGTTAAACGGCGGTCGTGGAACAAGCGCAAGAGCAAGGATTCGTACGTTTTGGACGCCGGGGAGACGCCGGGGCCGGAACCGCCGGAGAGTGTGTCGAAGTACGAGTCGGTTTCGTCGTGGTCGTCGTCGTGGAGGAATTCGTGCGGTGGGTCGATGCCGTACACGTTGACGTTGACGCACATTTGTAAGGAGAGGAAGACGGCGAAGAAGGCGTTGGAGAGAGTCGGTTTCAACTCCGATTTGTTAGTCGCCGCCGGAGAAGACTTCGAGGAAGAAAAGAAAGAGTATCCCACTCCTCCTCCTCCTCCTCCTCCTCCTCCTCTACCTCCTCCGTTGCTCTCGTCTTCACCTTTATTACCGCCACTACCGAACAAATCTTTCTCGATGTGCTCTTTCGTCTCCGCGTTTAATCGATCGTACACTTCGTTAAAAATTGTCTTGGCCGGATACAAAATCTCCGGCGACGCGAATTGGACGTCCAACTCGGGAAACGCCCTTCGCGCTTGCCTCAACTTACTCACTGAGTTTGGTTCCCACAAAAGGCCTTTCGTCTCCCAGCTGCCGCTGTTTGAAGCCCCGTTCGCGCTCGTGAACAGTTTCGCGTACTTGGACGGGTTTTTCAGCGCCTCTTCCAAAAACGCATCCGACAAGACGCGCACGGTGGTTTTCGTGCCCACCATGCTCGCAAACCTTCCCGTCGTCGGCGCAGCATCCAGTCGAATAACCGCCTCGTGTTCGTCCACAACTTCCGCTAACCCGTCTACTTTTTCTAAATGAAAGCTATTCCCAACCACGGCGCAACTGAGAAATAGCTTGTTGTGCGGATTTTGGTCCGTTTTCAAAACTCGATTGCCGAGCGCGTCTTCTCTCGCCAACCAAGGACCGTCCACCTCGTTTTCGCTTTTACTACGGCTACTACTACTACTACTACTACCACTACCACTGCTCCCCCACCTTTGAACTAACTCGATGGCCTCTGCCGGATCTTTCTTGGACAGACCAATTGACGTCGTGTGCAACCGCACTTGCAAATGGTCCAACAACATCCCGCTCTCGTCTCGAATGAAATCTTTCGAGCAATCAAACGTGCTAAATCCCGGGAAGCACTCGCACACGTCCGGTTTCACGCACCTCCCGTGCACGCAATTCACCTGCTCGCATATCGCCCGATCGCAATTCTCCCCTTTCCACCCTCCGTGACAGACGCACTCGTCCGTTTCCACTTTATACACGCCGTTGTTCAAACACGGATGTCGATTTTGCGCGCTCGTCGCTTCTTCTCGCTCTCGCTCTGCTCGCATCTTCTCGTCCGATTCGAACGTTAGTATCGGTATCGGTGCTTTCTCGTGTGCAAAGCTGCTCTTTACTACCCTCCCATCGTCTTCCTTCGAACGCCGCATTTTATGAGGATTGTGATTTTGTGGTCGATATCGATGACTTTCTCCTCTTTCGCTCGCTCCTCCTGTTGTGAACGACGTCTTCGCCACCCCGTCGCTCCTTTCTCCCTCGCTGCTTGTTTTAAACCTCGCCAGCGAGAGCACACTCACCGCGAACCACACCATCGGCGCGAACAGGAGCACTTTCTGCGTCGTCGTCGTCCTCGTTCCTAACAGGCGTTTCAAACACCACCACCACCATTCGCGTACGCAGCAAAAGAAGCTGTTTTTCTTCTTCTTCTTCTTCTTCCCTCGTCTGGTCGTCCCCGCTCGAGACGGCTGATGATTAAGCTGATGATGACGACGACGATATTGTCCTCCTCCTCCTCCTCCGACTTGTAAAAAATGCAACAGTTTCTCCCTGTCCGGGTCAAAGTCCGTCGTCATCGCGTCGTGAGCGTTGCAAAAGCCATCGTCAAAAGCGTACCATCGCGTGGTGTACCAATATACTCTAGCGAGTGTTTTTATGACGGAAAGAAGAGCAACTCGCTTCAGTTTTTTACTCCGATTCTCTCTTTACGTTTTCTCTCATCTCTTTCTTCTAAACACCATGGGCGGGGGCAACGGCCAAAAATCAGCCAAAGCGAGGGAGAAAGCGCAGGCGAAAGCGGCGAAAGGCGGCGCTGGGAGCATGCTGAGTGCGTTTTTTTTCTTTTGTCTTCTCTCTCTCTCTCTCTCTTTGTTGAGAGATATCCATTAAATTACATTCCCCGAATTGGAAACGAAACACCTCTGGGGCTCACTCTTCATTCTCTCTCTTCTTTCTCTGTTATTATCGCAACAGAGGCAAACGAAGCGGCGAAATCGATCCAGTGCAAAGTGTGCATGCAAGCGTTCGTGTCGACGCTGAGTCACTCGGAGTTGAAAAAACACGCGGAGAATAAACACCCGAAGTTGGACGCGAAACAGTGCTTTCCGTTCTTAGAGTAAAAAGTAGTAACGTTCGTCTTTTTTAATAATGGAATAAACTACTATTATATTAATAATACATGAATGAATATATATCTGCTACTACTGTTTGTTCGCGTTGTTGTTGGTATTTTGAGCGGCGTCTTCGGGCAAATCTTCGTACCGGCCGTTCCTGACGTTGTACTCGAGTTTCGGGTCGCCGATGGAACCGGCGACTTTGTTTCTGACTTTCGCCAAGTTCACGGTGACTTCTCGTAAGCTGCCCATTTTCTCGTCCCGGTTTCTGTGAATGACGATGCCGTTGTCGCATTTGTTGATGAAGTGCGCGGAGCCAGAGATGTCGTATAACCCGGGCATTTCGCCTTTCCAGTTGTGGAGTTGTCTCGGGTGCGCGACGAACCAGACGTGCACGTCGTAATGCTGCGCGAAACGTTTAATTCGAGTGAGCATTTGGCTCACGTATTCGGTTTCCGTTTGTCCAGTTGGTCGTTTGTGGTCGAGTTCGTTGTACGGATCGATGAGTAAACCTCGGATGCCGTGCCGTAAGACGGCGGCTCTGGCGAGGCCTAGGATCCAATCGACCGACGGTAACTCGTCATCTTCGTGTCGGATTAAAACAAAGTGGTCGTTGAGCCAACGCATACCACGCTTCATGGTTTGTGGGTTCATTCTTTGCGCGCCTTTGGCGTAGGTAGTGGTGTCGAACCACGGTTCGCCGACGTATTTTTCAACCAATTTTCGCGCGTGTTCGTGAACTTTGTTTTCGAGAGAACAGAGCGCGAAAGTCCAGCCGTGTTGGACGGCTAAGTTGGACATTAACGCGTCCACCCACTCGGATTTACCAGAGTTTGGAACGCCGGTGACTACGGTGAGTTCACCAGGGACGACGCGGTAGTGCTTATCAACCGAACGCCATCCGGTGGAAACGCCCCGCAATTCGGAACCGGCGTCCATGTTAAAGTATTGCTCGATGTCTCCGGAGAAATCAGCGAATTTGAACAAACCACGCAGCGGGAAGCCCTCGGCGGAGCTGATTGAGTCACGAATGAGTTCCACGCCACCCGATTGCAAAGTCTCGTTCGCGTCTTTACACCCTTCCGGCCAGTTCACGGTAAAACAGCGTTCTTTACCGAGTCGTCTTGCGAGTTCTTCCGCCAAGGCTTTGCCCGGCCCGTCGCTATCGGTGGCAATGACGAACCGTTTTACCGTATCTAATTGTGCTCGACAATTCCACAAGTACTCGTATTTCTTATCGTCTTCTGGGTTTGGCACGTCGCCTTCTTTCACTTTCCCCGGCGCGCCGTCTGGAACGGAAACGACATTCGTATACCCGGCTTCCTCGAAAGCTAATTTATCAAACTCGCCTTCGACGATGATAATCTCTTCGCAATCTACGCAATCGTCCAAACCGTACAAGACTTTCTCCGCACCTTTGACTTGCCAAAACGATTTGTTTGGCCCGCGGTACTTGGCGTTGACGATTTGTCCGTCGCGAACGTACGGGAACACGAGCGCGTCGACGTGTTTGCCTTCAATCGGCGAAAAGACGCTTTGAACGGCGACGCCGTTTCGTTCGGCAACTTCGAGAGAGATGCCTCTTTCTTCGATCATTTCCGCCCAAGGCTTGGCGGATTCGTCGAGCGCACCTGGACCGACGCGTTTCAAATCTTCCGGTTTAGGCAGGTTTGGTTTCTTTAGAATCGTTCTTTGGTTGTTGGTGTTGGTATTCGTGGCGGTATTGCTCGACGATGATTTGCCTCCTTGAGCCGAGGAAGATCCTTTCGCTTTCCCGGGCACAAAATCCAAATCTGCCGCACCAGACCACTCGCACGTCGCTCTGTGGCACACGTACACGGCTTGGCGTCCACCCGGCTCGATTCTTACCGCTAGCGACCGCTCGCCGCCGGAGCCTCCGTTGCACTGCGGACACATCTCTCTGTGTTGCCCGGGCGTGTACGATTGCATGACGATTCGTTTCTCGAGCAAAATGTCGCGCAGCGCGGTCGGTCCGGTATTTTGTGGAGCGCTGTAATCTTCCTCGTCTTCGTTGTATGACGACGACGAGGAGGAGGAGGGAGCTACAGATTGCGTCGGCGGTGGTGGCATCGGAGGTCTACTACTCGCGCCTCCGTTCACGATAGTCTGCCCTTGCTGCCTATAAATTCTATTCTCGGCTCTTTGATTGTTGTTGTTGTTAATACCAGAGTATTGTTGCTGCTGATTTGGCACCGGTGGTCTCGGTGGCACGTTGTTGTTACCGTTCACGTTGCGTTGCTGAAACTGTTGTTGTTGTTGTTGTTGTTGATTCGGCGAAGGAGGAGGACCGGGCGGCGGTCTCGACATCGGCGGCGTTCGAGACCCACCATTCGCGTTGGTATTGTTACTATTACTATTGTTGTTCCCATAATACTGCACGTTTGGCGGCTGGCGCGTAGCTCCGTTGTTGCTATTCCTCGAAAACTGTTGTTGTTGTCCCGAAGGAGTTGTTGAATCGGCCGAATTGTCCTTCGCCGCCGCATCCGCCGCCGAGTAATTGTTGTTGTTGTACCCATTACCACTATTATTCAAAGCGTTCGTCACGACTTTCGAAACGCTGTTAGAGTTGATCTTCTTCTCGTCCCACCCTCCAAAAGCAGCGCGTAAAGGGGTGTGCCAAGTGGTTGAAAACACCCTCCCTCTCCGCCCAGCAACACCAACAACACCATCAACAACAGGACAAATGCACCGTCGCATGACGACGAAACGAGGAGAATTGTCCTTCTTCAATTTCCGCGATTTTGAGAGAAAAATCGATCGAGAATGCGAAGAAGACGCGAGGTTTCGATGACTCGTTCGACGAGAGGTGAAGAACTGTTGTTGCTGCTGCTGATGTTGTTGTATTTGTTGTTGCGTTCCGATTCTCGACATGCAAAACGAGCGGAAAACGTGAATGCGATCGATAGAAAATCGTCAGAATTTGTGGCGGGAAAACTTGGGAAAAAAGACATGATATCTGCGTTTCAGAGAACAACTCTGTCGTTGCGCGCGAGAAAATGGACGAGGACGTCATCGAAATCATCGAAAAGGAAAAGTCATGAAAGAGACGTTATTGCGTCATTCGCGAAAAGGAGGAGGAGTTTTGGGGAGAGAAACGAGGACGCAAACGACATCAAAGAAGAAGAAGAAGAGTTCGCCGGGGAAAGAACAACAACAACGGTTTCAACGACTCTGCGTCACGCTCTGATGACGACGCTCGCGATACTCGCACTTTCTGATACTTTGGACGCGAATGCGGCGCAAGTGGTTGATTGGCTCACCTCTGGCGCGGAAGCGTCGCCGGAGGAACTGATGCGCATCATGAGGGAAAGTTCAAAACAAGATTGGGATCCGACAGAAGTCGCCCCGAGAGTGAAAGTGGACGAAGGAGATGAAGTTTGGGAGAAAAATGTCAACGCGAACATGTTAGGGGAATCCATACGAAAAGAAGATTTAAGCTCGGACGGGTACGACATCGACGCACCGATTATGAGTTCGGACACGTTCGGGAGATTGGGGAAGTTTGGGGTGATTTTAGTCGGCGCGGATTTCGTGACGGCGTTCGTGATGGGGAAATCCGTCCTGGGCGTGGCGAAAGGCTTGGAGAAAGGCGAAGGTGATGAGAAGAAGGATTGGAAGGAAAACGCGGCGGAAATGGTGATGGATAAGTTGAAAGCGAAAGCGGAGGTGTTGAAGGAGGAAGAGGGAAGAGGAGAAGGCGAAGGTGATGAGGAAGAGTCGTGATATGAATGAGAGTAACTCCTAATATAATAAGGGATGCTATGTATTCTTTAATATTAAATGTCGCCTGCGAAATTATTAAGTCCATCTATTGCCGCCCCCGCCGCTTCTCTTACCGCCACTACCTCGTCCCCCTCTTCCTCCTCCTCCTCCTCTGCCGCCGCTACTACCACCACCACCACCGCTACCTCCTCTCTCTCTCCCCGCTCTTTTGTCTGGTCTTCGATTACTACTCGTCCCGCCCACGTTCTCGAAACTAAATCCCGGCTTCATCATCGATTTTGAAATGTCCGGCACGAGCGCCTCTCGCGTTTCTAATTGCACGCCTTCGTGCGTCCACACTTTGAAATCGGCGTTTCCGACGCACGCGATGGCTACCCATCCAACGCCAGCGATGGAAATGTCCCGCGTAGATTCTGACCACGAATCGCCGTAGACGGAAACTTTTCTGCTTCCCCACCGACCGAGGCGTAAAGCGCCTTCCTCGCCACCCAACGGAGGGGTCAGTTTCGTCCCGGCGTGTTTCGCGTAAATCTCGTCTCCGTTTTTCGCGCCGTTCGTGGTGTAATGCAAAGGCACGTCGTTGGAACACCAGACGGTTACATAAATAGTTCTTTGTGGCGCGTCGAGTAAATCGATTCTGGAGACGCCGCCGATGTGAATGGTACCTCCGATCTGAATTCTATACGTTCTCGGAATCATGCGTTTTTTGGGTAAGATTATTTTCGCTTCGTCCGCGGTCATTCGCGCGGAGAGTTGGTGCGGCTGAAGCAAACCCGGAGTATCGTAAACATCAGTTTCGTTGGGTAAAATGCCTTCGAGTTTTAAGACGCCAATGGTAGTCCCGGGTACGTGCGACGCCAACGGCCCGCCGGTTTTGTCCGTCGGTCCGTCGTATCTGCTCGACAAACGGTTAATCAAACTCGATTTGCCTGCGTTTTGCGCGCCGACGACGTACACGTCTTTCTTTTTGTGCCCACCTCGATTGCGTAAGATGTCTTCCAACTCATCGCTCAAAACTCTTATGCCCATTCCAGCCGTCGCGGAGGCTAACAAAACCTCGCTCGCGCTTTGCATCCCAAACGCTTTCGCGCGACGTCTCACAAACTGCGTCAATCTCGCTCTCGTCGCTTGCGCGGGCATCAAATCCACTTTATTCGCGACTAATACAATTTCAATTGCACCTCTTTCCGCGTGCGGTTCTAACGCATCCACCGCGTCGACGGGGAAGCTCCCATCAAAATCCACTAAATCGACGACGACTAAAACGACGCCTTTTTTCGAATTATTCGGATACCGTTCCATTTGCGTCCCAACCGATCGTTTGAAATCGAACGACGGGAGTAAAATCTCCGCGTTTACATTTTTCGGCCGTCCAGTGTTCCTCAAGCTAAAGCACCTCGCGCAGACAATCGCCGGCGGTTTCCGTTTCAATCGATTCATCTTTTTCAGCGCGGCCATTTCCAACTCGTAATCTTCGTCGATTTCTTTTCCATCGTCCTTCTCAAAGAATAACGATTCAAACGCGTCGATGGCTTCTTTACCGTCTTCGTCTTCGTCTTCAATTTCATCGTCCTTCACAAAAGTAACGTCCTCGAAATCAAAATCGTCCTCCGATTCTTCTTCTCCTCCTCCTTCGTGAACGCTACTATTCTCCGCCATGATCCGCCTCGCCAGTTCGTCCGGCGACAGTTGACTCCAATCCTCCGGCGTTTTCTTCTTCTTCTTCTCCTTCTTCCCCTCTTTCATCATCAGTTTCATGTACTCTTCCTCGTCCACGTCTTCGCCTTCTGTTTCCTCTTCCAATAACTTGCTCGGTACGACGTAGAAACCCGGTAAATTTTTATCCGCGCGTTGCAAGGCGGTGCCGCAGCCAGGACAGCTGGTCGGTAACTGGACGTTTTTACTCTGCAAAAACAAATTCATTTCATCATCACCTTCACTCGTCGATCCCGCAGATGACGAGGAGGACGGGAAAGAAGAAAGCGCAGTTCTTCCTCCTCTGCCAGCCATGCGAAGATTAAACGACGACGGTCTTCTCCTCGAGCATGATGAAGAAGAATTGGAAACCAATCTTCGTCCAAAATTCGCCGCCGGCGGGGACGGATTTTGACTCAAAGCGAGAAGAAGAAACCGCATCGCTCTTTCGCGCATATATGTGTATATAACGTGCGCGTGTGCCTACTTTAAAAGCAGATGCGTAAAGCTTCTTTTCCCTCTTTTTCTCTCTCTTTATTCCAGCGGAAGCGACGCTTTCCTTTATTCTTCGTGCGTTTTAGATTTGTGGGGTACGTCTCTCTCTCTTATTCGTTAGTATTAAAAAAATGTGTGTGTGTGTGCGATAGTTCTTTCCAGTGCTGCTCTGCTCGTGTTCTACTGCCGTTCTTTCATTCGTTTGACAAGTCGAGCGTATTCTTCGTCCGTTGGTTCTGGAGACCCTTTTTCGAGCAAGTAGTTGAGGCAGTCGGGGTGCTCGCGATACCGAGCCCAAGCGATGTATCGCCAGTCGTTCAGAGGCACTTTCGCCTCTTCGACTAAGTATTTGATGCAATCGAGTCGGCCATACGTTGTAGCGTTTCCCACGCAGTCGAGCTTCAAATCATCGAAAGATATCTTTCTTTCTTCGACGAAATATTTCAAGATGTCCAAGTGACCACCGCATGCTGCTTGCATTGCCGCTTCTCTTTCCGTCTCTCGCGAAGGTTCCACTTTGTCGAAAAGAAACCGAAGACAGTCGAGGTTTCCTCCTGCAGCAGCTCGAGCACACGACTCTTTTTCATCACACGGGCAACCATTAGAGAAGCAGTACTTGAGCATCTCGAGATTACCTTTCTCTGCTGCCACAGTAATCGTCCATTCATCCCACTGGCACTGTTTCACTTCTCT
>Ga0209505_1002205_pt1 | contig 12478 bp, 9 predicted proteins | sample COGITO_mtgs_1103_2_FD_184794 | JGI IMG/M metagenome (GOLD analysis project Ga0209505, IMG submission 184794) | Pelagic marine microbial communities from North Sea - COGITO_mtgs_110331 (SPAdes) (version 2) | ecosystem: Environmental > Aquatic > Marine > Epipelagic ... | reverse complement strand
AGAAAAAGGTCCGCACACCAATGACTATAATCGCAGCGACCAAGATGACTTCTAAATTATCACTCCAGAAGGTTTTGGGGTGAAGCTTCCCACCAATCTTGCGCAGCAAGGTATCGAGTCGGTCCAATGCCGCTGTAAACGGAACTGAATCAATTGACTCTCCATGGAGCATCGTTTCGATTTCACTTACGCTTTTTTCGAGTTCCTGCAAACGCGCCTCGGACGTGACATCGCGACGGTAGTGATAAACTTTACTGGCCGCGTGGAGTAATTCTTTTGCCTGTTTGCGTAACTTTTTCATGAAATGCTAGGGTGATTCACTCTTTGAGATTGTGTGTCGAAAAATTGATTAACTACCGCCGTCAGAAGTCTTCAGAATCTTAATGAACGCGTCTTGTGGGATCGAAACACTTCCAATGTTTTTCATGCGTTTTTTACCCTCTTTTTGCTTTTCAAGTAGTTTACGCTTTCGAGAAATATCACCGCCATAGCATTTTGCAGTCACATCTTTGCGGTATGCACTGATAGTTTCACGAGCAACGATATTTGAGCCCACGCCGGCTTGAATCGCAATCTTAAACATTTGCTTTGGTAAGATCTCTTTGAGTCGTTTACAAAGCGCACGCCCCCTACCCTCGCCTTTATCAATATGGACAATTGAAGAGAACGCATCGACTGGCTCGGAGTTGACCATAATATCGAGGCGGCAAAGCTTCGCTTTTTGATATCCATTCATCTCGTAGTCCATCGAACCATAACCGTGTGTGATGCTCTTTAGTCGGTCATTGAAATCGATTAGAATTTCGTTGAGTGGAATGTTGCAGACCAGCATCACGCGCTGATTATCGATCGTCTCGGTGTGCTCACAGATGCCGCGTTTCTCGGAGACGAGTGCCAATACATCACCGATTGATGTGCTTGGGACGTGGATCGATGCCAAGATCATGGGCTCTTCAATAAATTCGATTTCAGATACATCTGGCAGGTGCATCGGATTGTGCACTTCGAGTTGTTCTAGGTCAGTCTTGGTGACTTTATAAACCACGCTTGGATAGGTAGAGATAACATCTAGATCATATTCACGGCGGATGCGCTCTTGAATGATTTCCATGTGTAGTAATCCGAGGAAGCCACAGCGGAAACCAAACCCGAGTGCGACCGAGTTTTCGGATTGATAGACGAAGGCTGCATCATTAAGGCGTAGCTTTCCCATGCTAGCTTTGAGCTTGTTGTAATCACTGGTGTCGATCGGATAAAGGCCACTGAACACCATTGGGCTGACTTGTTTGTAGCCGGGCAGCATTTCGGCAGTGGGTGCGTTCGAATGCGTAATTGTATCACCGAGCTTAATTTCAGCCACGTCACGCATGTTGGTGACGATGTAGCCCACATCACCAGCTTCCAAGGTATCACGTTTGAGCATGGCTGGGGAGAAACGCCCCACTTCCTTGACCTGCGCCTTTCGCTCATCGCTCATGGTCATGATCTGGTCACCCATCTTCACCGAACCAGAAAAGACGCGGACATAGCATATCACTCCTTTGTAGGTGTCGTAAATGCAGTCAAAAATCAACACGCGCAGGCCTTCGACATCTGCCCAGCGTGGTGGCGGAATGCGGTGAACAGCTGCTTCCAGTAAATCTTCGATTCCGAAGCCACTCTTACCGCTAGTGAGCACCGCTTCTTCAGCAGGAATCGCCAGCACATCTTCAAGTTGCACCTCAATCGCTGGTACGTCCGCACTTGGCAAATCAACCTTATTGATCACGGGAATGATCGCTAGTTCTTGCTCGGTTGCAAGATGTGCATTAGCAACAGTCTGCGCTTCAATGCCTTGTGCGGCATCGATCAACAGCATCGCACCTTCGCAAGCGGCCAGACTACGGGAGACTTCATAAGAGAAATCCACGTGGCCGGGAGTATCGATCAAGTTGAACGTATAGTCTTCGCCGTCCTTGGCACGATACACCATGGTCACTGGGTGACTCTTAATGGTAATACCGCGTTCACGCTCCAAATCCATCGAGTCTAGTAACTGCGCTTTCATGTCCCGCATCTCAACAGTGCGTGTCAGCTCCAAGATGCGGTCGGACAAAGTCGTCTTGCCGTGATCGACGTGGGCGATGATACAAAAATTACGAGTATGGGCTAGATCGGTCATGTAGTTAGAGTCTGTCTCTTAAACCTAAACTTAATCATAATCTTTCCACTCAATGTCCACCGTGGAAGTAGAATAATGATGAAAAAGCCCTTTCACCGGCAAAATGGGCGCTTAGGTGGTGATCAAGTCGACCATTTCGGGCGCTTCGCGGAGTGGGTCAAAAATTACTCGGGTAGATCACTAAACTCAGACACTGGCGTAATATTAAGCGTCTTGTCGATACGCTTGCCAAAGCCAGCGAGCACCTTGCCAGGCCCGCACTCGTAAAAACTACTAACACTGTTTTCTGTTGCCATATTGCGTAGGCAATCTTCAAAACGAACCGACGATACTACTTGGCTGACCAGGGCATCCTTAATGTCCTGCGGTGCAGAGACACGACGACCAGTGACATTGGTGTAAACTGCGATTTCAGGTGCATTAAAGTCAAAGTCCTGAATGTACTCAGCAAAGGCATCGCGCGCCGAAACCATCAATTTACTGTGATAAGCGCCAGCCACGTTGAGTGGCTTGCAAAGTTTGAAGCGGCCCTTGGAGGCGGCAACTGCTTCGAGCACCTGGGTGTTGTCGCCGGAGATGACGATTTGCCCTGGGCAATTAAGGTTGGCGATTTCAATGTCGAACTCATCACAAAACGTTTGCACTTCTTCAGGCGTGCCACCGATCACGGCAGCCATGCCGCCCTTGGTCGCGTCGCAAGCGACTTGCATCAGGCGACCACGCTCAGCAACCAGTTTAAGGCCTGTTGCAAAGTCATACACGCCCGCTGCTGCGAGTGCAGTCAACTCGCCGAGGCTCAGGCCACATGCTGCAGTCACATCGTCGAGCTTGCCCGCTTCCTGCAACATACTGAACAGCGCGAAGCCCTGCACATACAAAGCTGGCTGACAGACTTTCGTTTCTGTGAGTGCTTCGGCGGGACCTTCGAAGCACAGCGTTTTGAGGTCCCAGCCAAGGATTTCGTTCGCCTCATCATAGAGCACTTTCGCAATTGTGGAGTTCTCGTAAAGAGAACGGCCCATGCCCACGGATTGTGCGCCTTGTCCGGAAAAAAGAAGTCCTGTTGCCATAGAATATATGTGTCTTGTGGTAGTTGTTCGAAAAAGGAAATAGCCTTAGTCTTTACACTTTAGGAATCAACCAGAAAGCGCGATGTATTAGCAATTGGAAGACCCTTGAAATAAAAAGGCCGAAGCATTTCTGCTCCGGCTTTTGAAAGTTTGATGTAAGACGCTTACTTGGAAAGCTTCGCTGCGCTTTCGACGAGTGCTGCGAAGGAGTTTGCCTTGAGCGCGGCACCGCCGATGAGGCCACCGTCGATGTTTGGCTGAGCGAGGAGCTCGTCTGCGTTTTCTGGCTTCATCGATCCGCCGTAGAGGATGCGCACTTTATCAGCTGCCTCGGCACCAATCAAAGCAGTCAGAAGGTTACGAATTTCCGCGTGCACTTCTTCGGCCATTTCTGGTGTCGCAGTTTTGCCTGTGCCGATCGCCCATACTGGCTCGTAAGCTATGACAAGTGCGTCTGCAGCGTCTGCAGTAACTCCTACGAGTGCTCCTTCGAGTTGAGTCTTAATGACTTCGTTGACCTTGCCAGCTTCGCGTTCGTCGAGTGTTTCGCCGATGCAAACAATTGGCTTAAGGTTGGCAGTAAGTGCTGCGAGTGTCTTCTTATTAACGATTGCGTCAGTTTCACCGAAGTATTCGCGGCGTTCTGAGTGTCCGAGGATGACGAACTTGCAAAACAGGTGGCGAAGCATTTCAGCTGAGATCTCACCAGTGTATGCACCAGTCGCTTCGAAGTGCATATTTTGTGCACCTAGAGAGACGTTGGAGTCAGTTACCACCTGAGACACTGCTTCAAGTGTGGTGAAGGTTGGGCAAACGCAGACAGAAACGTCCGTCTGTGGACCAATAATGCTGACAACATCTTTAGCGAGCTCAGCGCCTTCGGCCGAGTTCAGGTTCATTTTCCAGTTACCTGCGATGAGGTATTTGCGTGATGTTTTACTCATAGTATTTTTTGAATTAGGAATTGTTAATTAGAAAAAAGGAGGGCAACGCTCTGTCGTTGCCGTACAGAGGTGGAAATGACGGAGCATTCCCTCCCATTAAATGTGTTTAGATTGTATCGAGAGCACTGACGCCTGGTAGTTCTTTACCTTCGAGGAATTCGAGGGATGCGCCACCGCCCGTGCTCATGAATGTAACTTGGTCGCCGTAGCCAGCCATCTTGATGGCTTTCACAGAGTCGCCGCCACCAATGATGGAACATGCGTCGGACTCGGCGATGGTCTTAGCGACTGCGAACGTGCCTTTATTACAGGCTTGGATTTCGAAGATGCCCATAGGTCCATTCCAGAGAACAGTCTTGGCATTCTTAACTTCAGTATTGAATAGCTCGATACTCTTCGGGCCAATATCAACCCCTTCCCAGCCGTCTTCGATACTGCCTTCGACCTCCTTGCTACTTGCAAATGTGCCGGCGCCGAAATCAAGTCCTTTGACGACCATGTTATCTACTGGGAGAAGGAACTTAACGCCCTTCTCTTTCGCTTTCGCAAGTGCTGCTTTCGCGGTTGGAATGAAGTCAGGCTCGCTAAGGGAGTCCCCTACCGTTTGGCCCATTGCCATTTTAAATGTGTAAGCCATGCCACCGCCGATGATGATGGTGTCTGCCTTCTCAAGTAGCGCGTCGATTACTTTGATTTTGTCGGAAACCTTTGCGCCGCCCAGAATCACTGTAAGCGGACGCTCTGGGCTATTGGTTTTGTCGCCTAGGTAAGCGAGTTCTTTCTCGATAAGAAGACCGCATACACAGGGCGAGAGGAATTTTGCCACACCTGCAGTGGATGCGTGCGCACGGTGCGCAGTGCCGAATGCATCGTTCACGAATGCGTCAGCAAGCTTTGCCAGTGATGCAGCAAATGCTGGATCGTTGTCTGTTTCACCCTGATAGAAACGGACGTTTTCTAGTAGCACAACTTCGCCATCGCCGAGTTTAGCAACTTCGGCTTCCACTTCTTCGCCAATGCAATCTTCGATGAACGTCACAGGCTGTCCGAGCTGTGCAGCGAGTGCTTCAGCAACAGGAGCGAGTGTATATTTCGCATTCTTCTCGCCCTTGGGACGACCGAGGTGGCTGGCAAGGATGACTTTCGCGCCTTGAGCGACGAGATTTTGAATCGTCGGCAGTGCAGCTATGATACGCGAATCGTCTGAGATGACACCGTCTGTAAGTGGGACATTGAAGTCACAACGGACGAATACGCGTTTGCCAGAAAGATCGACATTTTTGATGGATTTTATAGCCATGTTAAAAAGTGATGAGTGGTGGTGAAAGTGAGAGTGATGATTGTGCCGAAAATGGCGTAGCAATCATCCTTTAAATTATAAAACTGAAAACCAGAGAACTGGAAACCTGAAAATAAAAAAGACCGCCGCGACAGAGTATCCGCTAATGGGAAACCTGCGCAGCGGCCAGAAATTCAAAATGCGATTAACAAGATCCTAGAGGAACTTGGAAACCTTCTGGACGAGTTCAACAACGCGGTTTGAGTAACCCCACTCGTTGTCATACCAAGAAACAAGCTTGAAGAATTTGTCGTTAAGACCCATTCCGCTGCCCGCATCGAAGATGGAGCTAAGCTCGTCGTGGATGAAGTCAGAAGAGCAAACTTCGTCTTCAGTGTAACCAAGGATACCCTTAAGGGAACCTTCGGAAGCTTCCTTCATCTTTTCGCAGATTTCTGCGTAAGATGTGCTCTTCTCTGTCTTAACTGTAAGGTCTACAGCAGAAACAGTCGGAGTTGGGACGCGGAAAGCCATACCAGAGAGCTTGCCTTGAACTGCAGGAAGCACGAGGCCAACAGCCTTCGCAGCACCTGTAGTCGAAGGGATGATGTTAAGAGCTGCTGTGCGGCCACCTTTCATGTCCTTAGGCGAAGGACCATCAACTGTCTTCTGAGTCGCTGTGTAAGAGTGAACTGTTGTCATCAGACCTTCGACGATACCAAAGTTTTCAAGGATGACCTTAGTCATTGGTGCCAAGCAGTTAGTCGTGCAAGAGGCATTGGAGATGAGGTCGTGCTCAGCAGTGATTTCGTCGTCATTCACGCCGATGACTACTGTCTTTACGCCGTCACCCTTACCAGGAGCCGAAATGATGACCTTCTTCGCGCCAGCAGTGATGTGACCTTGTGCCTTGTCATCTTGGACGAACAGACCAGTTGATTCGATTACGATATCAACGCCAAGCTCCTTCCATGGCAGTGCTGCAGGACCTTCGCGAACTGCGAGCGTCTTAATTTCGTGGCCGTTCACGACGATGACATCGTCACCCTTAGTTTCAACTGTGCCTTTGAAGCGACCCTGTGTGGTGTCATATTTAAGTAAGTATGCGAGGTTCTCCGCAGGGACGAGGTCGTTGATTGCGACTACTTCGATCTCGCTTCCAAGCAGGCCCTTCTCAACGAGAGAGCGAAATACCAAGCGACCGATGCGGCCGAAACCATTAATTCCAATTTTTGTAGCCATTTTTATATGTGTGTTGTTGCAGTTTTAGATGAAAAAATCTGAGAAGCAGGGACTAATTAATCAGGTTCGTGGCATTGGCAAGAAATATTCGCTAGGATTGTTTAAACAGGGAATCGCATTGCGCAATTTGTCAGCCATTATCGAGTTGTACTAGTTAGGTTAGTCCGTGTTTGATGTAATGTTGGTATTTTTCGTTAAGCAACAGCATGCGATCTTGATTTAAGTTAATCTACTTGACAGTGAGTCACTAAAAGGTGACCTATCATCTTTGCTCAGATGCACAATTAATGTACTCGTTGCAATGTATTGTAACAGACCTTGTTCAAATGGAAATTTAGATGCTAATCTACAGCGGTACGTCAGATATTTGTACACTTGCTACTTATGAAAATTAAAAATTGGGACATTTTTGCGTTCATCGTCTTTTATCACTTATTACTTGTGGTATTGATCCCCGCTGCGATCGCTGCAGTCAGTTGGCCCGCTATTATATTATTTTTGGCCACTTACATCATTGGTGGCATGTCGATCACTGTCGGCTACCATCGTCTCTACGCTCATAAGGCCTATTCGGCCAACGCTTTCTTTGAATGGTGCGTATTACTTGGCTCAGCACTTTCGCTGGAAATGTCCGCACTTAAGTGGTCACACGATCACCGGATTCACCACAATCATGTCGATACGGACAAAGACCCCTACTCGATCAAAAAAGGATTCTGGTATGCGCATGTGCTCTGGTTGTTCGACTACGAGCGCAATTATGATGCATCTCTGGTCCCAGACTTACTAAAGAACCCGCGCGTCGTCATTCAAGATCAGTACTATGGCTTGTTTGTCACGATCGTGAATCTTGCTGTGTTTGGTGTTGGTTGCCTTTTGGTTGGGCCACTTGCTTCTTTTTACTTTGGCGTGCTGCTGCGCATCGCGATGATCCACCACAGCACCTGGTTCATCAACTCATTGTGCCACACGATCGGCTCGAAGACGTATGCTCGCGAATTGAGCGCTGTGGACAACGCCCTACTCGCACTTCTGACATTTGGCGAGGGTTACCACAATTACCACCACGCCTTTGCCGCGGATTATCGTAATGGTATCCGCTGGTATCACTTCGACCCTTCGAAGTGGACGATTTGGCTAGCCTCCAAACTTGGCATAGCTGGCAAGCTGCGCGTCATCAATGATATCGCCCTACAAAAAGCGCTGGTACTGAAGGATAAACAACTGATCCTCGAACACTTGGAAACAGAAGTGGATGCCGTCGCTGCTGAGCTTAAAGCAAAGCTCGAAGACATCTCTACCGTGTTTGAGGAAAAGGCTGCAGTCATCATGCTCAAAGCACGCGAGCTCAAGCAAGCGAGCGACGACCAAAACAAATCTCTGCAAAAAGAGGTCAAAGCGCTGCGTGCCTCTCTCAAGGACACGTGGAATGAATGGATCGCACTAACCAAGCAAGTGACCAAACAGTACGACCTTGCTCATTAGGCGGACGTACGCGGCAGGGCATTCTTATTGTGCCAGCCAAAGGCCGCATCCGAGTGGTGGAATGTGTACTGTTTTGTTTCCAATCGGGATGAGTGCAGAGACTAAACCAGTCACTTTGAAGCGTTCATGGTCCGCAATTTGAAGCGCATTCTCTAAGTAATCTACATCACATGTGATGTTCGCATATTCCAAATGAGGATTGATTGCGAAAATTAGTTGCGCCGTATCAATGCTGCGATCGGCATTAAAGATAACGACAGTGGCACTGGAGCCTTCAGTTACGAAGAACTTAAGATAGCCGTCTCGGAGTGCCCCATCATAGCGGAATGCCTTCCCCAGTGCCGATAAGCGAAATGATATCCAATTGCGAAAATAGGACTGAGTGCCAGAGTAAACCAAACGGCGGTTGTAATCGAGCGCGTTCACATCGCCTCGCTGATAGGTATTTGAAATGCCGAGCTTTGAACGCATGAAGTCTTGCCCCTCCGCGAGCATGGGCACGCCGAGAGAAGCAAATAATACTGCTGCCATCAAATGCGTGCGGCGGCGGTCCAGTAATGTCGGATCTGTGCCATCCTGCTCGGCGCGCTCAGTGATACGATCTATCCAGCATTGATCGTCGTGCGACTCAGTGTAATTGATCGTCTGAGCCGCAAAACGACTACTCGATGGAGAACCCGCCAAGAAATACTGGATCGAATCTTGATTCCCTTCTCCGCAGACAAAGTCCGCAATTGACTCACGGAAGCCGTCGTTCCACGAGGCAAAGCCAGTCTCTTTCAATTCATCTTGAATGTGACCACGGAAGCTCCATGGCTCCGCAATTAAAATAATTGAGGGCTTCACCTTCTTTAATTCGACCTCGATCTCTCGCAATACCTCGATTCCAATCAGCTCAGCTAAATCAAAGCGGAAGCCGTCGACATCGTATGTCTCAATCAAATGTATCAAACTCTCAATGATAAGTCGGCGAGCCATTGGCGTATCACAACGTAAATCGTTACCGCAACCGCTCCAGTTCATCAGGTCGTTTGCCTCATCTATATGGAAGTAGTAATATTTATCGACAAACAATAAATGGTTCGGTTCGCCAACGTGATTATACACCACATCAATAATTACTGAGATGTCCTGATCATGAAAATCCTGCACTAAGCCACGAAACTCTTCGATTTGTGAAGCCTTTTCAGGCTCGAGCGCATAGCTACTTTCAGGAGAAAAGTAGTTCACCGTCATATAGCCCCAGTGGTAATCCTCTGTACTGAGGTTATCAAACTCCTGAATTGGCTGCAACTCGATCGCGTTGACTCCGATCTCCTGCAAGTAGGAGGCCTCGGCTTTCAGCCATTTGCGCAACCCTGCATAGCCACGACGCTCTTCAGTAGTTAGTTCAATTGGCGCGTGCGCAGCCAAATCGCGGACGTGTCCTTCAAGGATCACCAAATCATGCCAGTTCGGAGGGGTATAGGGCGTAGCGACTTTCTCCATACGTGCTGGGTCCACCACGATCGCAGGCCCCCGATGCCCAAGACATGCTTTGGCGTAGGGGTCAAGTACTGCAAAATCTTGGTCAAAGTGGGACGTGCCTTCATGGCTGTCGCCTAGCACACGAAAGGAATAATAACTGCCAATTAAGCATTCATCAAAATTGACTTCCCAAGTCACACCATCGACGCAGCGCATCGGAACTAGTGCCGCATCAGACTCGTCTGCCTTCTGCCCAAATGCGAGTTTTACTTCACTTGCACGTGGTGCGAATAGGCGGAAAGTGGTTCGCCCCTCTTCGACAATTGCCCCTAGGGGCAGGTCAGTTGATGACGCGATTAAAAACTGAGTGTGAGGCAGTTCATGCGCTTCCTCATGTTCGGCATCTCGCCAAAGAATTTTCTCATTACCATTTGGTGTATAGCCCACGGGCACACGAAAGCGAAAAATATGTTTTCCGGTATGTTCTGGATGAAACTCGAAGTTAGACACCCCGTCGGAATTGCATACGTAATTAGGCGCACTATCTGGCACGTCGAGCCAGTCCCCATTTTCCGTGACGAATTTAAATTTAAAGGACTGCCCATGAGGGATGTGTTCGAGTGGCACGCTCACTTCATAGGTCGCGCCAGCTTCATCGCTCAATGGTGTAAGTTCCCATTCGGGCTTGCCGATCGCCTCACTCCATTCGTTGAATTCGCCTGCGAGATAAACACGAATCGTGCGATTCAATAATTGAGGGTAGCGTTCCGACTGCAACGCAAACACCCAGTTCTGCTCGTTGCGGTAGTAGCGACAATAGCGCCCAGTTTCTTCGGCGCTTAACTGCTCTAATGCACCGAAATTAATATCCGACGGCCCCAGAGAAAGTGGAGGCAGTATAGTGGAGTCAGACCAATCTGAAGCCAAAATCACCAATCCAGAATCATCTGAAATCCAGAAAGCATGTGAGATGTGTTTGACTGTTTTTGCCATAAAATAGGACTTATCAATCAATAAGATTTCATTAGAGGGCAATACCCTTTCCGAATTCTATTCGATTCATTGCACGATCGAGCTATCCTCGCACTTAGATTTAATTTAATCATCCAGAAACATGCAAAATGTGTATTTTTACATCAATAAGTACTTTGAGTCGTATTGACGACATGCGTTGATGACGTTTTGTTCGGACGATGAAAAAAATCCTGGTAGCCTTATCCGGTGGTGTTGATAGCGCCGTGGCGGCTCTTTTACTTAAAGAGCAAGGCTATGAGGTGTCCGGTGCCTACATCCGCACATGGATGAATGAGGAAATGCCCCTCGCCGATTGTCCCGCCCAGCAAGACATCGAAGATGCGCGCGCCGTCGCCGAGCATCTCGGCATTGATTTCGAAATTGTTAACCTCGTCAATGAGTATCGCGAACACGTCGTCCACTACCTTGTCGAGGGCTACAAAAAAGGAATTACGCCAAACCCAGACATCATGTGCAACCGCGAGATGAAGTTCGGCATTTTTCAGGATTATGCGCTCGACCGTGGATTCGATGCGCTGGCCACTGGGCATTACGTACGCAAACGTCTAAACGCCGACAGTAGTTTTGATCTAGTACAAGGTGTGGATGGCAATAAGGACCAAACTTACTTCCTTGCCATGCTACAGCAGGAGCAAATCGAGCACGCGATTTTCCCCATTGGCGAACTCAGTAAGCCAGCTGTTCGTGCGCTAGCTAAGCAACACCAGCTCCCTAATGCGGAGAAGAAAGACAGTCAGGGTATCTGCTTCCTTGGCGATATGAATATCAACCGCTTCCTTGAATATTACATAGATGATAAGCCCGGCGACATCGTCAATGCAGACGGTAAAGTACTCGGCCAGCATCAGGGACTGCATCGTTATACTTTAGGTCAACGGCGCTGGATCGGTGTGCCATCCAACACCGACAACGAGTTCTACGTGGTAATCGGCTTCAACATGGTGCGCAACCAGCTGATCATCGGCTTCGACAAGCCAGAGTCTCCCGGCCTGTTTGGCCAAGAGTTCGAGGTATATGGCCTCAGTTTTGTGAATCACCCCATCACTGAGCCATGCAAGCTTCTAGCGAAACCGCGCTACCGAGATGCTTCGCAACAGATCACTTATACGCCGACCGGAGTCGACACCGCAAAAGTCGTGTTTGATGAACCGCAGCGTGCCCTCGCAGCCGGCCAAATTATCGCATTTTACCACGGCGAAACACTGCTAGGCGGCGGATTCTACCGATAAGCGCCGAAGCCCCGTCTCTTAAAAGTAACCATCTAACGACACCATAGTCGTCTCATAGGTGGTATTGGTCATTTCTAACCACTCAAACACTTCGTAGTCAGTGCCTCCTAAATTCACGTCGGCTAAAGCCTCATCAAAGCTAAAATGGCTATTGCCGACGAGAGACGCATCATACGCAACCACGGCACCATAGATGCGACCGGAACTACCTCCACCCTTTAGTTCCACATTTGCATTTGGGGCATACACTGTAGCGGATAATTGACCATTGCCGTTAATTTTTATCGTCTGCACGCCCTCATTAGTATTTGTCCCAATGACCTCTAAATTCTCTGGATTGGAGGAGTTTAATACCCCATTGCCACCGATGGATACGTCGCCTTCAACGAAGAGCTTTAAGGTGGCATCGGTATCTAGAGTAAGTGTCGCATTACCTTTTAACTCGAACTCTCCAGTGACCACAAGTATGACGTCGATGCCCGGGGCAATAACTAGCGCCCCGCTGGCTCCTCCTAATGACCAATCGCCATCCACGTAGTAGGTGCCACTAGTCGTGATTGTTCCAG
>Ga0209505_1002182_pt1 | contig 12563 bp, 9 predicted proteins | sample COGITO_mtgs_1103_2_FD_184794 | JGI IMG/M metagenome (GOLD analysis project Ga0209505, IMG submission 184794) | Pelagic marine microbial communities from North Sea - COGITO_mtgs_110331 (SPAdes) (version 2) | ecosystem: Environmental > Aquatic > Marine > Epipelagic ... | reverse complement strand
TCTTCTCTTCGAGACAACAAACTCTTTTCAGCCAGCGCGCACCAGCACCAAAGAAATCCATAAATTCATTTTTCTAGGGCTTTTCCGAGACTTTAATAAAACAGCCTAAACCGGTCTCGTTTTGTCTCTCACTCCCTCTCTCTTCCAGGAAGGAAGAAGGAGCGCATTCACAACATCATTGACACCGTCACCCCCTCTCCCTTCTCTTTTTTCTCATCAATTTAGACGACTCCAATAAAAAAGTGTTTCGCGACTCTTCACCCTCTCTCTCTCTCTCTCTTTCTCTCTCTCTCTTTCTCCTCTTCCTCCTCCTTCTTTCGTCGTCGTCATCGCAATAATAAAAAAGAGAAGAATTGAAGAAGAAAAGACGATTCGCGAGGAAAAAATTCTCTCTACGAAGTAGTCGAGTTAAGTTTTACCTGAGCTGCTAAATCCGTGCTTCGCGGTCACGTTGCCTTTCTCCGCGGACATGCGCGTTCGGTTCACGGACGCGCGGACGTACGCGTTGTTCTTCTTCACGCACTGCCATACGAGCTCCGAGGAGCACTCCACGTGTGCTTTCACCATGATGATTTTGTGTTTTTGTGTAAAAATGAGGTCTTTTGTTTGTAGGAGACGATTGAATTGTAGTCCAAGAAGGAGGGGAGCGTGAGAGAGAAAAGAGAGAGAAAAAAGAAGAGAGAGAGAGAGACAAAAAAGGAAAAAATCAAAGACAAAAAAAAAACGACAAAAAATTATCCAAACAACAACACACTTTTGTTGTTGTTGTTGTTGTTGTTATTGTTGTTGTTGAAGAGAACACAACAACGCGAGAGTATTCTTCTTCTCGTTCGTAAGAGAAGAAGAAGAGTTGACTTGTATTACCGAGTGTATTGATACCTGGTTTTGAGAGAAGAAGTTGTTTTGAACGAACGAGAAACAAAGAGAATTACACACGCAGAGATAAAAGAAGAAGAAAGAGAAGAGAATTATACTAAGAGAGAAGAAGAAGAAAAGAAAATGTCTGAATTCACGCCTCCGTCGTATTCCGGCGACCCGAACTCGGCGCGATGCGAGCAAGAGTGCTTCACGCTCGGGTTTATTAGTTTAAACGCGGCAGTTTTGATGAAATGTCTGGGAGGCTCGCGATTACTTTTAGACGCCAGACCTAGAATGAACGGAGACTTAGCCTTGGCCATGGCGGAAGAAGCGGACAATAAGAAACGAAGAAAGAAAGGGTTACCGGAAATCAACCGACGAGAGAAGTTAGGGGCGACCCAGTTTATGTGGCAACAGAGATGGCAAGAGTATTATCGCGCGAGAAACGGAATCTGATGAAAATGAAATCGAAAATGACAGGAACGACGAGAAGAGGAGGAGGAAGAAGAAGAAGAAGAGTGCGCGCGAGATGCGTCGAAGAAAGTTGTTCATCAAGTAATATCATCGCGTAATAATTATATTATAAACACCAATTATTAATTATTAAGCCTCCCGTATTAAAAAGGTTCCTCTCTTTATCTCTCTCTCGTCATCGTCATCGTCGTCGTTCTATATTATTATTATTATTCGCGAATCCAACCGTTGTTCGTCATTTGCCAGTCCACGACGCCGTTCCCGTCCGCAAACCATAAGTTGATTTCTCTCTCGGCGGAATCGACCGAGTCGGAACCGTGGATAATATTTCTGCCAACCTCGACGGCGTAGTCGCCGCGGATAGACCCGGGCAAAGACTCTAAAGGATTCGTTTCTCCAATCATCTTTCTCGCGGCGGCTACGGTACCAGTCGGGCCTTGCCAAATCATGCACACGACCGGCCCGGAAATGATATAATCGACGAGATCTTTGAAAAACGGTTTCGAAGACAAGTCGCGATAGTGCTCCTCCGCAATCGCTCGCGTGCACTGAAACGTCTTCAAACCTTTCAACTGCATGCCTTTATTCTCGAAGCGTTCGACGATTGCTCCAACTTTTCCTCTTTGCACACCATCCGGCCTAAAGTTTTATAATAATACGTATTTATCGTTAAAGAGAGTTGTTGTTGTTCTGAAGTCAGTTTTTTTTTAACAAGAAGAAGTGGATAAAAAAAACCTCCTGAGGTTTTGTTGCGAAGAAAGAGTTTGACGAAGTCAAGAAGAAGTCAAGAAGAAGTCAAGAAGAAAGGCGAAAGACAACGACGACGACGTAAACGACGACGCACTTGATCATGATGTACGTGCGCTCGTCCGGGAATCGTCCCGCGACGACCACCCCTCGACCAGTTTTTGCGTCCTCATTAGGAAGACTTCGACGACGACGATGACCTCTTCTTGGTTGTTGACGTCCACCCCCTTTCGACGACGAGCTTTTGGAAAGAAGGGAAGAAGAAGAAGAAGAAGAAGAAAAAGAAACGGAAGCTCGGGAGGTGAGAAAGCGTGGTCGTTGTTGTTGCTGCTGTTTCCAAGGCGTCGTCTGGGCGCGCGTGGCAGTCGTCGTCATCATATCTCTCTATATACTCTTTATACTACGCAAAAAAGAATTCGTTCTCGTGTCTTTTTTTGGTGTGTTTTTGGTGAACTTTTTTAGCACGCGAGAGATTTTTTTTTCTCTTTTTTTGTACTTTTTTCGTCAAAAACACAACAAACACGTTCGATTTTAGACAGACACACACTACAAAACAACGCTCGGCCGAAGTTGTGTGTGTGTGTCTGCGCGTGTCTGTGGTGTGATTGTCGTTTAAAAGGAACAATTTAACACACAATTAATATCATCGCGCGGACACACGCGCGCGAGACGTGCCGGAACTCAGAGAGAGAAAAAGTAATACTTTTGTTGTGCGTAAAAGAAGAGAAAAATGAAAGATAAATTGGCGAAGCAACTTACTACAGCCGCAATGACGACAAAGATGACGACGGAGAAGAAGGGGGAAAACAAAGCGGGGGCCGCCTCCACACCACCATCACCACCACCACCACCTGTGGCGGTGGGAATAAAAGGTGGGAAAAACGCAACGACTTCGCTTTCTCCGACCGGGACGTTGCGAGGGTACTGGCAAGCCGAAGAAGAGACGGCGTTACGCGCCGCCGTACAAAAGCACGGCATCGGCGCGTGGGAGAAGATGAGAACAGATCCTGATTTCAAAGCGTTGAGGTGCGCACGATACGTATTTTATCGCGACGAGAGACGTGCTACTGCTTTTCTTCGCGTTTCTTTTAAGCTTTACTCGTCGTTTTCGTTATCGTTTTCTCGTTTTCTCGTGTTGTTCTTTGCGCGGTGATGATGATGAGAGAGACACAGACAAGGCAAATTCGCGACGAGGAGGGGCGGCGACAAAAAACTTTCTTCTTCGATGAAATTTCCTCCAAATGTATTGGGAGCATTTTTTTCCAAACGACAACAAAGTTTCTTCTTTGTCTTCTTCTTCTTCTTCTCGTTTGAGCAAAAAAAAGAAGAAGAAGAAGAAAGTTGTCGTTGTTGTTGTTGTGTTTTCGAATGTGGGAGTTTTCGATGGTTGGGCGACCTGGTCGTCGTCGTCGTCAAAGTCGAATCATCGAGCGTGGCGTCAAATCTCTCTCAAAAAACAACATTTAAAATTAACGCGGGTCTTTCTTCCTTCACGTTTCCAAAATTCCAGGGGAAGAACCGGAGTGCAGCTGAAAGATAAATGGAGAAATCTGATCAAGTTTCAACACTTGCGACGAGGAGAGATTGAATCGGCGCCGTATAAAGCGACGGTTCGCGCGAAGCAAAATGCAGCCGCGGCGGCGAAAGGAAATGTTGATACCACGAAGGCACCAAAGAGTGGTGGAGCGAGCGGGAAAACAGCGAGCGCTAGTAAGAAACGAAACGCGGCTGATCAAGGTGGTAACATCGCGAAGAAGAAAGGGAAGACCAACGCTTCCGGCTTCAAGAAAGGAACAAATAGCAGCGACTTGATGGATACGTTTCAAAAAGGTCCAAAAGGGAAAAGGAGTAAACTAACAAAAGGAGGGAGATTTGGCAAAGGCGCGGATGGCGCCGATGCGAGGAATATTATCGATGCTAACACGAATCTCGATCATTTGAGTAACGGAGGCGAAGGTATCGGTCGATCAATCTCGCCGGCGTTGCCGCCAAAGAAACAAGCTTTCAAGCAACAAAAGAAGAAAATGAAGCTTTTAGCGGAAGCGCGAAAGAAAGCGGGAACTCCAGATGCGAAAGCGAGAGCGTTGCACGCGCCATCGAACGCTCCACCAAGAAAGCGGGTCGCCGCCGCGTGGGCCGCCGGTATATCCGACGTCAATCAAATAGGGAGCGGAGGACTTTTGAACTCGAACATCAATAGTTTAGATGAAGATGAACAAGATATTGTAGGAGCACATTTAGGACACGTGACGTTTGATATCGATGAAGATGAAGATGCGCATCACTTAGCTACCACTTCTGGAAGAGGTCAGAATAACAAGGATGGCGGCGCTGCTTCTTCAGCGAGCATGGCTCGATTTACAGAGGAGATGGAAAGGGAAATCGAGCAGACGAAGGAGCGCAGAGCGCAAATGGTTAGAGACGTGGAGTATTCCGAGAGAGAATTGGCTCGATTAAAGTCGCTCGTCGAGGAAGCAGAAAAAGTGTATTCGGAAGCTCGCCTGAAAGCACAGGAGACGCTTCAACAGGCGCAGAAAGAAATTGCTGAAAAGCGTAGAAAACAATCCATGGAGTCTTTGGAAGAGCAGAAAAAAGCAGCGGCATCCGATGGCGAATTATTAGAAGAAGAAGAAAAGAAAGCTAACAGCAACAGCGACAACAACAACAAGAATGACAAAAAGAGCGACGATGACGATAACGATGGAAAAGATGGTCATAAATCGAAGGGGGCTACAACGAGGAAATCACTCGAGGCGTCAAAGCAACCCAAATCCGCGACGACCGAAAATATAAAGGTTGACGATGATGAGGACGAGCCATCGAACGAAGACGTGAGTCCAAAGTCTGTTCCAAATTTGAACGATGTTGAAGATGTCGAAGTTGACGATGCCGAGTGGGACAAGTACTTGGCGTTTGGAGGAGATAACGCTAATGAAGAAGACGACGAAGACATGTCCGAGATGCAACGGGCTGCGCAGATCGCTTCAGATGAAAAGAAAAGAAAAAACTACGCCACCGACTCTGAGATGAATAAAGCACCAAAATCTCCCAGGCTTAGGAGCCAAGCCGGGAGTGCGGGTAACTCAGACAAGGATGCTGCTACGAAAACGGCTACACCGACTATGGCTATTACGAAGGCTCTAGAACAAAACCGACGACAACAACAACAACAATATCAATTCATTCCGTCAGATCCAAACGGACATTACGATACGGACGATTCGGATGATGATCTCAGCAGCGATGAGTCAGATGAGGAAGAACTCGATGAGGAGCAACTTGTTGCAAAAGCAGCTTGGGAGAAGGCACAAACTGCGTTAGCGAGAGCGGGATTGCCGCCGATGCAAGAGATCGAGAACGTATTACTGCAAGAACTAAAGAGACTCGAACAAGCAAATACAAAATTAGTGCATGCTCGACTTGCTTTGGAAGCTTGTGATTCTGAACTTTCCGAGCTCTTTGCCAGAGCGGAAGCTAGGAAAGCTGGTGTGTATAACGAAGACGACGACGACGATTTGCGTGAGCAGACAACAAATACGGGATCTTTACCGAGCGATCTTCAGAACATTCACACAGATGACGAGGACGACGACGATTTGCAAGTTGTAGGCAAGAAGAGAAAGAATGCGCATGATGAAGATGACGACAACGATGACGACGACGACGACGACGACGACGACGACGACGACGACGACGATGATGATGATGATGACGGGGAAGGAGAAGAAGAAGAGAAAATGAAAAAAACGACTCGATCTGGTGGCGCCAAGAACTCCGCGGAAAGAGACAACGCAAACACGAGAAAGAACCTGAGATCAAAAGATGGGAACGAGAAGAAAGAAGAAAGTGGTGCTGCTGTTGAAAAAAAGGATGGGAAAAAAAAATCTGACGATGGTGAAGAAGGTGAAGAAAATGAAGAGGATAAAAATGTCGGAAAGCAAAAAGCGACGGCTAAGAATGCGAATAATAGCAAAAGCAAGCAACAAGCGGATCAAAAAGACTCGAAGAAAAAGAGCAGCGGTAGCGGCCAGAAGAGTTCTGGTGGTGGCGGATCTGGACGAGGTGGATCTGGCTTTCGCTCTGTTTCGGAAGATCGACGTTTCGGAATCTACGATGCTCGACGTTATCGTTCGGTTGAAGAAAATGATAGAAATGCACAAATGAGCGGAGAGAAGATCAACTTCGGACTCGGCGGCTCCAACGCTGCGGCTGCCAATAATGCGCAGAACAGCGCCGGTGTTAGTAATAGCGATGAATCTGGTGAGAAGAATCGAAAACCTGGCAAAGAGAAAGGAAAAGGCACCGGTGGTCAGCAGTCAAAAAAACAAGGCGTTGGGCGAGGTGGTGGAAGTGCCAACGCTAGAGCGAGTTCTTACAAAGAGAGCGCGATGGCGTTTGCAGCGGCGCATTGGCCACAGCAACTGAAAAAACGCAGAGATAACAAAGCTAGAAAGAAGCGCGTCAAGATTGGAAAATCTTTGTGGGAGTAATAATAGTAAACATATCAACACTTAGAGAGAGGAAAGCGAGAATCAACGCAGAATTTTAAATTTCATCGAAACTGTACATTTTTTATTACTGTATAAAAGGATATACTTTCTTTCTCTACGCGGATCAGCCTTGAATCGCGCGATGTGCCGCTGCATTTTACGCTTGATCCCCTTTTTTAGGAGGAACTACGATTTTCCGCGGCGCTGGAATGTCGCGAAGCGACGACGATCCTTTCTCCCTTCCGCCGGGAAGGTTTTTTCTATTTCCCATCGCTTTACCACCGTCACGCTCGCCAAATTTAGTTTTGTTCTGCCGCAAGTTATTAACAGTATGGTGAACGTTGCGTCTATCTCTACCACCCTCATCGACATCATTGGCGTTAGTATTGTTATCGTTATCTTCGTCAACTTCGATATTGCTATTGATATTCGTCGGGAACCTTTTGCTGTTCTTTTTGTGAGCATTGTTGAGCTTCAAGTTTTCGAGCCTGTTTTTATTCGCGGCGTTTACCGTGGAAACATTGTCTTTACTTCTACCGCTCTTACCGCTCTTGAAATTCGTGCTCGCTCCCTTGAACATGGCTTTCTTCTTCTCTCTGTACGACGCTAGCATTTCCTCTTTCGTGAAAGAATCCTCTTTTTCTCCAACGACGTGAAGATATAAACATTCTGGGTTTCCGCATGGAAAATTGCGTAAGAAGGCGTTACAATATTTCGTCGTGCCATGGCATGCTCGAAGAGGTCTTCCTGTACCGTCTGGATGAGCAGGGACACCGTCAATGCACTGAATGCATGTCTCCGCGTCCGCTTCTGCTTCAAACGTTACGTAAGCGCAACCTGCTAAATTTCCCGCATTACTATCATCATTTCCGCTACCATTGGCCGGTGCTGTCGGACAGGACACTTGTAACTTGATGATACTACCATACTTTCCAAAATACTCCGCCTTCCTCAGTATCTCTTCCTTACACATAGCAGTCGGAATGCCGACCACGTAGACTAAGTTTCGCTGAATGACGCGCACATTGACGAGGTGCTTACGACTACTGTCAATCGGAGCGTTTGGATCGTACGATGAATATCCACCACCACCGCCGCCAAAATTACCATCAAATTCGCCCCCTCCTCTCCCTCGACCTCTGCCTCGTCCTCCTCCGCCGAAGAGAACCCCTCCTCGTCTTCCGCCTCGGCCCCGTCCCCTGCCTCTGCCGCCACCGAATACGATGTTGTTTTCGCCCTCACCGCCGGCACCGTCGTAATTTTCTGCGTACCTACTGTGGGGATGGTTTTGGTATCGGTATGATCGACTACCGTGATGATGATGATGATGATGATGTTGCAAAGATGAAAGCGACGACGAAGATGAAGAATAATTGCCTCCTCCTCCTCCTCCTCTTTCCCTTCGTTGTTGTGCGCTACTCGCATCCGTCAAAGAAGCTACTTGCTCCGCGTCAAACTCGAGCAGATCTTGGTCGTAATCCTGTCGACACGCGGGACACTTCCCAACCGTCTCGCCAAATCCAACTTCCATGATTTGATGCCAACACCACGCGCATAATTGATAGCCGCACTTGCACGGTTTAAAGGCTAAATCGGTCGCATCCATATCGTTACAACACAGCGGGCACGTCTCCGCGTCCTCCTCTTCTTCCTCCTCGTAGGCCTCGTCTCTTCCTTCTCCAGAGTGGTCTCCGTTCCCTCCTCCTCCTCCTCCTTGCCTGTTGTTGAAGTTACCCCCACCGTCGCCATGGTAAGTTCCTCTTCCTCGCGTTTCGACGACGCCTCTCATTTTCTCTCAAGATTTGTCGCGTCTTTCCATGGGCAATGGGGCAAAAATTCTAAAAAACTACGAGCACTCAAATTACGAAGTACGGATGTGTACAAAGTTGGTCGAGAAGAGAGCGAGAGAGAGTGAAAGACATTTTTTACGAAGAGAGAGAGAGAGAGAAGAGAAGAGAATAAGAGCATACGAAGACGATAGTATCAGAGAGACAAGAACTATACACTCGAGGCGCACGCGTGAAAGTTTTTGCCACACGCGCGCTTCCTTCTACTTTTACTACAACTTTTTTTACTTCCTATTTATTTACTTTATAAACTATTCTGCGATTCGCCTCCGCTCGCTCCGATGAAAACGAACGGAGAAGTAAGAGTTCGTCTTCTTCGTCTTCTTCTCCCGGCGGTTTAATTTCGGCGCGTTCGCGACGTTCTTCCCTTTTTTCTCGCACACCCAAAACGCAATTTTAGGAGAGAACTTCGTCAGAACGACAGAGAGACCGCACGCGCGCAAACACTCGTTGAAAATATCCACGGAACAAAACGGATTATTTTCCACGCACCTCCTAGGAATCGTGATAAAAAGGACCCCTGTTTCTTTCCTCAACATTTTCGCCATTCGTAGCAACATTTCTCCTCGATCTTCCGGTTCCGCCACGCAGTTCAAAACCATCGAATTGAGAACGACGTCGAACTCGTCTTCGCAAACTTTGAGAGCGAAAAAGTCTCGCTTTTCAATCTTTGGATGTTGCGAGTTCAAATCGATCGAGCGAAACCGTATCCAGCTCGGCGACTGGCAGCAAAACTCCGTGGTTACCGCTCCAACTTCTAACCCGTTCAAAACTTTCCTCTCCTCGCCTTTTCCCGGTCTCTTGTTCAGAGTAGTCAACGTAGAGTAGACGAATTTTCTCACGTGTGAGGTTCGCTGAAGAGCAGCTTGACTCGCTTTTTGATACATGTCTCTTTCCGTTTCCGACGCTGCTCTTGCTGCTCCTTCTCCCGCCTGCTCCAACGCCGCTTCTGATTTCCGGTGAAACTCCGCGGTTATTCGTTTCGCCACTTTTAAGGATTTGACGACGCCAACACCGTGAAGTATCGGTCGCTTCAATTTCTTCTTCTTCTTCTTCTTCTTCTTCATTTTCTTTCTTCTCGCCGTAACGAGAAATTCTGTCGTGTGTGATCACTTTTCGCACTTTCACACAAAAAAGAACAAACAAACAAAAGCACAAAAACGAACGAAAAACAAAAACGCAAAGAAAAACAAAAAAAGCAACACCACAAGGAAACGAAATAAACGCGCGCGCTCGTTTTTAGAGAGAGAGAGTGTGTGTGTGTGTGTGAATATGACGACGACGCGCGAGGAGGAAGAGGCAAACGACTTGGAAGAGGAAGAGGAGAAGGACGAGAAGGATGAGAAGAAGAAGAAACAACAACAACGAGAAGAAGAAGAATTCCTCCGACTTTTGGAAAAGCGACTGCCCCAAAGTCAATCGCACGTGTTGGAGCACGCGAAGAAGATGAAAATGAGCGAGGAGACGAGAGCGAAAATGTGCGCGCAAATGGAAAGCTTAGGCGATGAGTTGGAGTATTTCTGCGACGCGTTTCACCGCGCGATGGTCTCGTCGAAAAAGACAACCGCGACTCTAGAGAAGAGTAAAAAAGAGAAGAAGGAAGAGGAGAGAGAGAGTACGACGAGTACGAGTACGAGTAATACGGACGATGACGGTAACGGTGTCGGATTCGAGAAGAAGAAGAGGAAGACGAGAATCGAACCAATCGTTCCCGACGTCGTGGCTGCGGAAGCGAGCGAAGAGGAAAAGCGAGCGTGGCGGGAAGAAGGTTACGCGTTGATTCGTTCCGGAAAGGTTGGCGCGATTGTCATGGCTGGAGGACAAGGCACGCGATTAGGAAGCGCGTTGCCGAAAGGGACGTTTGATATCGGGTTGCCAAGCAAAAAGTCTCTTTTTCAACTGCAGGCGGAGAGGATTAGAAAAGTGATTGAGCTCGCCGCCGCGGCGGCGGCGGCGGCGGCTGAAAACGAAGAAGGAAAAGAATCCGCGTCGCCCTCTCTGCCTTGGTACATCATGACGTCTCCGCAAACGCACGAACAAACGGTGGAATTTTTTCGTGAAAACGCGTATTTTAATCTCCCAGAAAAGGACGTCGTGTTCTTTCAGCAACAAGAGGCGCCGGTATTTGACGTCGAAGGGAAGATTATTTTAGCACCGGACGGGTCGATTCAAACGTCACCAGATGGAAACGGCAGCATATATCGCGCTCTACTGAAATCAAACGCGTTAGAGAACATGAAAAAGCGCGGCGTTCGACATCTTCATTGCTATTCGGTGGACAACGCGCTCATTCTTCCTGGTGATTGCGAATTTATCGGGTACTGCGCTTTACGAGGAAAACAATCGGGCGCTAAAGTGATTGAAAAAACTTCCCCGGACGAAAAAGTCGGCGTGTTTGCGCGAGAAGTAGCCTATTCAAATATCGATGGCGGTGATGGTGATTACACCGAGAAGGAGGATACAGATGGCGGGAGAAGAAAGAGCGCTTTGTCGTCGTCATCTTCGTCGTCGTCGTCTTCAAGAATTCGCGTCTTAGAATACTCGGAGATAGAACCGAGCGTGCGCGACGAGAGAGAGGAAGTGGATTACGATGAAGTGCTTCCGGGTAACATGCGAACCGACGACAGCAACGATCCTTCTTCAATCATTAAAATTGAAAAGTATAACAGACCGCCCTGGAACCACTTTAATCCCGATAATCGTCCGTTACGATTTCGGTGCGCGAATGTAGCGATTCACTATTTTAGCTTAGATTTTTTATACAAAGTAGCGGGAATAGCAAACGCGAGGAGCAGTAGCGGTAAAAAGATAGTCAACGACCAAGACGACCAAGACTCGTTCGCGATGGAGTATCACGTGGCAGAAAAAGACGTGCCTTGTTATGTCGAGGGCGATACCGAGAAGCGAAGAACGAAGAAAGCAATCAAGCTCGAAAGTTTTATATTCGACGCGTACCAGTACTCCAGCGATGGTGTTACTATTTTTGAAGGAGAGCGTAAGCTTGACTTTGCGCCCGTCAAGCAAGCGACCGGTGATGACTCTCCGGAATCGGCGAGACGCATGATTTCTTTCGTGCATTCGACGTGGATTACGAAGAATCGAGGTCGTGTTCAGTGGGGCGGGTACGGAGGACTCGTCGAGGTGAGTCCTCTCGTCAGCTTGCGCGGCGAAAATCTCGAAATCGTGAACGACTGCGACGTGCAGAGAAACACCAGCATCGAACTTGGATGGGAACCACCGTCTGAAAGGCAAACCCCGTGGCACCGGTACTACGGGAAGCACTCGTCGCTTGCTTGAGTGATAAAATTTCTTCTCGTCAGACAGGTTGGATGTGCGTTGTGTGTAATAAAAATACAGAAATACAAACGCGCTGCGCGCGCGCGAACTAAACACCTTTTGAAAATCCTTTCCTCTTCTTTTCCTATACATTCAAGCTTGCTTAAACTCCCAATCGCCTCGACAAATGGGACATTTTTGTTCCGAGTTTCGTCCGTCCAGCCATTTCGTTATGCATCGCAAATGAAACGCGTGCGAACAAACGCCCCACACGACGGGTGAATCATCTCCGGGATATTTACAATCTGGTGCGCACCCATCGTAAGGCGAGTGGCAAATCCCGCACACGTCTGACGCATCGTTCCACGTCCACGTTGCTACGCCTTGCCACGTTTTAAATTTGAGTTTGAGCGGTATCTCCTTCTTCTTCTTCTTCTTTTCTTCTTCTTCTTCTTCTTCTTCTCCTTCGAAGTTTTTGAGTTTTGAAAACGACGACGATGAGTCTTCTTTCGTCGTCGTCTTTATCGGCGCGGTTGTTTCCTCCTCCTCCATCTTCTACTTTGTCTTCTTCTTCTTCTACTACTACTACTACCACTACCACTGCTACTACTACCACTGCTACTGCTTCGTTGTCTTCTCTCCTCTCTCTCTCTTCTTCTTCTTCTTCTTCTTCTTCTTCTTTGTCTTCTTCTTTCTGAAGTTTTTGCTTTTTTTTTCCGTCCTCCTCTTGTTTTTTTCTCGTCCGTAAAAACGAGGGAAACAAATTTACGTTGCCCTCCCTCCCTCTCTCTTTTGCCTTTTTTTATGAAAAAAAATGGCAAAATTATACCACAAACCCACAACATACTTTTCAAACCCACTGAACCCCTCG
>Ga0209505_1002169_pt1 | contig 12608 bp, 12 predicted proteins | sample COGITO_mtgs_1103_2_FD_184794 | JGI IMG/M metagenome (GOLD analysis project Ga0209505, IMG submission 184794) | Pelagic marine microbial communities from North Sea - COGITO_mtgs_110331 (SPAdes) (version 2) | ecosystem: Environmental > Aquatic > Marine > Epipelagic ... | reverse complement strand
TCTATTAGCACTATCAGTGAATTGCTTAAGTTGTATTTTTGAAGTATCTGTTTTTCATCGATATCTCTAATGTTATCCGTATTTAATATTAGATTTTTTTGATCAAAAATATCCCCTTCTGGAACTAAAAAAGAAACAAAGTAATTAGAATACTTGGATTTATCCCAATTTGCTGAAAAAAAATTATTCTCCCAAATAGTGATCGTGTCATTCTCTTTAATAATGGGAAATAACATAATGGGCTGACTAACCGTTTCCGTATAAGCAATATTTCTTGAATTAAAAAAATTTTTAACTTTGTTTTGATCATAAACAACTGATAAATTAATTTCATAATTATTATCTATTTTTCGTTCTCCTTGCAGGCTAACTGTTCTGGTCATTTCTTTGGCTAATTTTGAGTCGATATTCTTGATTTTCCAAAATTGAGATTCTAATAAAATTCTTTTGGAGAGGATTTGAAAGGAACTAATAATTCCCTTATTTATTAAATTTTGTCTAAAATTTTTTGTATTTTGAAAGCTTTCTTGAATAATTACATTTTCAACTCTATAAGCATCGCTATAACTGTAAGTTGCAGTGAATAGAAAAGATAACAATAACAAAATAATTTTGATGCTTTTACCGAAGCTTTTAATAAAATAAAGTTTAGTCATATTTATTATGTCAAAAAAAAAATTTACTTACAAAACAAGTGGTGTTGATATCAACACTACTAGTAGACTTGTAAAATATATTTCAAATTTATCAAACAAAACAAAGATCAAAGGTAGCACTATTAAATCATTTAAAAATATAGGTGGTTTTGGCTCTTTATTTGATCTTTCCCAGTACAAAATAAAAAACCCCGTATTGGTATCCGCTACCGATGGTGTTGGAACAAAATTAGAATTGGCTAATATCACGAAAAAATATGACACAATTGGAATTGACCTGGTGGCTATGTGTGTCAATGACCTGATCGTTCAAGGAGCCAAACCTTTATTTTTTCTAGACTATATCGCTATTGGTAAAGTGGTTCCCTCTAAATATAAATCGATTTTAAAAGGCATTGCTAAGGGATGTGAAATTTCTAAATGCTACTTAGCAGGTGGTGAGACTGCAGAAATGCCCGGGATCTATTCTAAAGATGGTTTTGATTTAGCTGGATTTTCTGTGGGTGTCACAGATAAAAAAAGAATTTTAAACAGCCAACAAATTAAAAAAGGAGACACTATTCTTGCCATCCCCTCTTCTGGTGTCCACTCGAATGGATTTTCATTAGTTAGAAAAATTTTAAAAGAAAAAAAAATACTTTACTCTGTAAAAAATAAAAAACTATATCAAGATCTTCTAACCCCTACTAAAATTTATACTAAAGAAATTCAAAAACTATTTGAGCAAAATTTAATAAATGGGGCTTGCAATATTACCGGTGGTGGATTAACAGAAAATATTCCTAGAGTATTACCAAAAAATGTTTCAGCTAAAATAGATCTTGCCAAAGTTAAAGTGAAAAAGATATTTTCTTGGATTAGCAAGCAAGGAGTAGATCAAGGTGAGATGTTAAAGACTTTTAATTGTGGTGTTGGATTTGTCGTATTTGCTAAAACTAACAATATAGCAAAAATTACCAAAGTATTTAAATCTCCTTATAAGCCTTATGTAATTGGAACTGTCACTGGTCCCTCTTCCTCCAACATTATCTTTGATGGCAATCTCAAATTTTAAAAAGAGAATTGCTGTTTTCTTATCAGGCAGAGGTTCTAATTTAAAAAATCTTTACAAATTTTCAAAAACTAAACCATCCAAATTTACGATCCATCTAGTTATTTCAAATAAAAAAGATGCTAAGGGCATTTTGTTTTCTAAGTCTAAAAAAATTAAATCTCATTCCATTGATAAAACAATGAGTGAATTTGAACAAAAGAGCTTATCTTTAATCAGTAGAGAAAATATTGACGTTATATGCTTGGCTGGTTTTATGAGAATTTTATCTAAAACATTTGTGCAAAAATGTAAAATACCGATTATTAATATACACCCTTCGCTTTTACCAAAATATAAAGGCTTAAATACTCATGCTAGAGCTATAGAAAATAAAGATGTATATGCAGGATGCACAGTTCACCATGTAACGTCTAAACTAGATGCTGGAACAATTATTTTACAAAAAAAAGTTAAGATACTTAAGAAAGATACGGTGACAACACTTTCTAAAAAAGTATTAAAAGTGGAGCATCAAATTTACCCCATTGCCCTTAATAAGATTTGCTAATTACTGTTTGAAAAAAAGATCTATTTCTCTTTTAGAACTCTCAGAAGAATCAGATCCGTGCACAGAATTTTTATCAATCGATATGGCAAACATTTTTCTGATAGTTCCTTCTTGAGCTTCACTTGGGTTGGTAGCTCCCATCAAGTCTCTATTTTTTTGAATAGCATTATCTCCCTCTAAAACCATAGCCACTAAAGGTCCTGAACTAATGTAACTACACAGGTCTTTAAAGAAAGGTCTTTCTGAATGCATTTCATAGAATTTTTGAGCAAATTCTAGAGTTACATGAATTTTTTTTATTTCTTTAATAGTTAAATTGTTTTCTTCAAAAACAGTTATAATTTTTCCAATTAAATTTCTTTCTACTGCGTCTGGCTTAATGAGTGATAACGTTTGTTCCATATTATTTTTCGTAGTGCTCCTTGATTAGTCTGTTTAGTAATTTTACTCCATAACCTGTTGCGCCTTCTGGGGTAATTTCTGTGTCTTTTTTAGTCCATGCCATGCCCGCAATATCTAAATGAGCCCATGGTGTCTTATGTCGGATAAACCTTTGTAAGAATTGAGCTGCAGTTATAGATCCAGCACCTCCCGAGTAGTTAATATTTTGTAGATCTGCAATTTTAGAATCCATCAAACGATCAAAATTTTCATGAAGTGGAAATCTCCACGCTTTTTCATTGTCTTTCATTCCCGTGTCGTGAATTTGTTGAGCTAGCTTGTCGTTATTTGAGAATAGTCCAGCATATTCATTTCCTAAAGCTACGACTATAGCTCCTGTCAAAGTTGCAAGGTTGATAATAAATTTTGGTTTAAATCTGTCTTCTGTATAAGCGATAGCATCTGCTAAGACTAATCGACCTTCTGCATCAGTGTTTAAGACTTCAATAGATTGTCCTGCATAACTGATCACTACATCGCCTGGTCTCTGTGCGTTTCCATCTACCATGTTCTCAACTAACCCTACTACACCAACCACATTAACTTTGGCTTTTCTAAGCGCTAACGTTTTCATTAAACCCGTAACTGTTCCAGCTCCACCCATATCATACTTCATGTCTTCCATGAATCTTGCAGGCTTTAAAGAAATTCCACCCGTGTCAAAACAAACACCTTTTCCAACAAATGCAACTGGCTTTTCTTTTGACGATTTATCTCCATTCCATCTCATGATTGCTAAATAAGAACTATTAGTACTACCTTGACCAACTCCCAAAAGGGCATTCATTCCTAAAGACTTCATTTTTTTTTCATCTAGAATCTCAACAGATAAACCCGTTTTTTTTAGTTTATTAATTTCATCTACAAATTTTTTAGGATTTAAAATATTTGCTGGCAAGGTTACTAGATTTCTAGTTTCTTCAATGCCGTCGTACACACTTTTTGCATACTTAATAGATTTTATGATTTGATCTTTTTTCTTGGTAACTACTGAAAGCGATTTTAATAATTTTTTTTCACTATCTTTTTTTAATTTGTAATTTTTAAATGAGTAGCTTTTAGAATAAAAACCTAAAAAGAAGTTAGAAGAAAAAAAACTTAATTGTTTTTCTACAAGTGAACATCCTTCAAAAAATACGTTCGCCTCTTTAAAGTTTGTTAAAGCCGAATATGCTAAACCACCAATTTTTTGAGCATCATAATCATTTGTTTTATCTTTGATTTTAAATATGATAATTTTTTGTTTTTTACCCTTTTCCCAAAGATCACCTGTGACATGACCGTCTTTTACAAAAGATTCTTTTAATTGAAGAATTTGATCTAATTGATTTTTACTAAAATAGTTCAAATAATTAGAAAATTTAAGATTTTTATCTGCAAAAAATACAGATGCTGAGGTCTTTTTATTTAAATTGTATGAGATATTAAACATATGTAATAGTTAAAAAAGAATTACTAATTACATATTTTATGTTTAAAAACAAGCTGAACAACTATTTTATTGCTGAAATTTTAAGGTCGTATGCTTTTGTTTTGGCATCTTTATCTTTCTTAATTTGGATCACTCAATCAGCTAGGTTTTTATATCTTATTACAGACATGGGACTATCTATGAGCGTGTACGTGCCATACATTCTTTATCAACTTCCTAAGATTGTTTCTCAAATGATGCTGATAAGCTTTTTAATTAGTCTTTTTATATCCATCATTAAATTTCAAAATAATAAAGAAATGGAAATTTATTGGCTTTCTGGAATAAGCAAAAAAACAATAGTTTGGACCATTCTTAAAATCTCATTGGTGCCTACGTTTATAGCCTTTTTTCTATACATTTATTTGGCTCCAATGACTGGCTTAATTTCAAGAAATATATTGGCAAATTCAGAGTTTACATTTGTCAATGCTTTGGTAAAAAAAAATAACTTCAACTCTCCTTTTCAGAATTTAACCGTATATGTCGGTGAAAATGATAATCGGGGTAACTTGCAAAAGGTGTATTTATTTGAAAACAATAAAACAATCATAGCCAAGCAAGGAAAGGTTTTAAATTTAGATAATAAAAATTATTTACAATTAATTGACGGTTTTATTCATGAGAAAAACAAAGATAATAAAGTTCAAATAATTAAATTTGAAAAAACTTTATACGATTTTACCAAATACAAAAGCGATCTAACTACCTATCCAAAGCTTCAAGAAAGAAGTCTTTTGTGGTTATTTAATGAACTTAAAAACAATAGAGAAAAAAAAAATAACACCATCTTTGAAATACACAAAAGAATATTTAAGCCATTGTTTATTCCAATTATTGCATTGTTATGCTGTTTTATTTTGTATGGAAATAATGAAAAATTTAATTTAGTTAAATTAAGATTTTTAATGTTTTCCCTGACTGTTTTGTTTATTATTTTTTTTGAAATGCTGCTCAACTTGAGCGCCTCTAGTTTTTTCTTTCAATATTTTTTATACTCATTTCCTATATGCGCAGGAATTGCAATATATTTTCTTTTACATAAATTTATTGAAAACGAACCTTTGGCTAAATGAATATTTTTTACCCATCAAAACTCATTCACTATTTTTCTAAAGAATTTATATTCTCCTTACTGTTAGTTTTTTTAGTTTTTTTATCTTTATCTCTTTTGATTAACTCAGTTGGCGAACTTGTTTATTTAAAAGATAAAAAATTAGAAAATATTATTTGGATGGCGATCATCCTAACGCTTGCAAAAACACCTACTACTATTATTGAACTTTCTATATTTATTTTTTTATTTTCTGGAATATTATTTTTTGTAAAGATTCAAAAAAATAATGAAGTGAACACTATGCTGCTAGCAGGAATTTCCAAAACTCTACCTATTCTCATACCTTCTATAATTTCATTTATATGTGGTCTATTTATAGTTCTTTTTTTAACCCCCATTTCGTCAGCTAGTTTAAATTTTTATGAACAGGAAAAGCGTATATATTCTTCCAACGATAATTTGATTGTTATGAATAAAATGGGCCTTTGGTTTATGGAAAACACATCCGATGGATACCATATTATTCGTGCTGATCAGATTGAAAATAATAATTTTAAGATACTAAACAATGTTACAATCTACAACTTAGATCATGGCTTTAACTTTATTAGAAGATATGACAGTGAAAAGATTATTATTAATCAAAAAAAATGGTCAATGATTAAAGCTCAAATTACACAAGAAAAAGAATCTTTGCAACCTGACACGATTAATCCTAACACCTCCCCATTAAAGATAAGTTTTGATTCGTCGATTGATATTAATAATTTAAAAAATTATTTTACTGATGTTAATACAGTTTCTTTTTGGGCAATGTTAAAAACTATCAAAACACTAAATTCTAGAGGATATTCTGCTGAAGAATTAAAGGTAAAGTTTCATCAATACCTATCATTACCTTTTTATTTACTAGCAATGATTTTTGTATCTACCACATTTACAATGGGTCGTAATAAACAGTATAACACCTTTATGTATTTGTTTTTTGGAACTATTCTCGGTGTTTGCATATATTTTTTAAATGATTTATCTATATCTATAGGTCTGAGCAATAAATTACCCTTAGCAACTTCAGTATGGTCGCCTGTGGGATTAATAATTATTCTTAGCACCATAAATCTAATTAGGATCAATGAACGCTAAACCAATTTCATTATTATTAATAATTTTCTTTTCATTTCTAATGAATTTTTTTCCTGCCTATGGAGAAGATTCACTTTATGAAATTCAAGGTAAAAAAATTACTTATGAAGATGATAAAAATTTAATAATTGCATCTGGGAATGCTTATGCAAAAGATCAGCTAGGTAAAGAAATCTTCTCTGACAAAATTACATATAATAAAAAAGAATTCACTATATTGACTTCTGAACAATCTATTTATCTTGATGGCAAAGGAAATAAATTAGAAGCAAATGAATTTTTTTATGATTTAAAATTAAAAAAAATAAAAGCCAGTGGTAATGTTAATTATTTTAATAATGCAGGCGACCATTTTAAATTTTCTTTTTTTGAATATTATGAAGACTTGCAAAAAGGTTCTGGGGAAAATTTTTTAGGTCAAATGGCCGATAAAAGTTCGCTGGAAGGGGCTTCTGCTGAAATTGATGGAAAGAAAGGAACTTTAATTATTAATCAAGACAAATCAGGTAAAAAAAGAAACGCCTACACGTCATGCGAAAGTGATAAAGGTTTGGGTGTTAGTGTATTGGAAAAATGTCCTGACTGGAGCGTTACATCCTCTAAAACAACTCACGATAAGAACAAAAAAATGCTTTACCACAAAAATGTTCTCGTCAATATTAGAAATGTTCCAGTATTTTATACTCCTTACTTTTCGCACCCAGATCCAAGCGTTAAAAGAAAAAGTGGTTTTTTGCCACCTTCCATTAAAAATTTTACAAATTTGGGAAGAGCATTCAAAACACCTTATTTTCTAGAGATTGGTGATAGTAAAGATTTTACTTTTACTCCAGTTTATTACACAGAAGAAAATCCTGTTTTTTTAGGAGAGTATAGACAAAAAAATAAAAATAGTGAGCTCTATGTGGATACGAGTTATTCCAAGGGTTATAAAGAGTTAAATAAAAAAAGTGATGATGGGTCTACAATTGAAAGAACTGGAGGATCCAGAAACCATTTTTTCTTTAACTTTCTAGGTAGCTTCGATGATCTTCTTTTTGCTTCCAATGATTTGGAAATGAATATTCAGAAAATTTCTCAAAAAAATTATTTAAAAGTTCATCAAATAAATACTCTTAATATTAAGCAAGATGTTTCGGCTTTACAAAATGATGTAATTTTACGTTCCTACGAAGATAACAAGCAACTAACCCTAGAAGCTTATGTTTATGAAAATCTAAATGAAGAAACCCATAATAAAAAATATCAGTACACGCTGCCATCTATAACTTTCAATAATTTTTTTAGAAAGTTTAATCAATCTGTTAATCTTAGTAATGATTTTACAGCAAAGAATTTGGGAGAAAATATCAACCAAACACATCAAATTAATAAAATTACTACTAGTAGCAATTTAAAAAAGACAAAATCAATTCAAGGAATGGGTAGTATTTTTAAGACATCTATAAAAAATATTAATATTTATAATGACAATGTAGAAAATGCTAAAGAAAACTTGAATAATGATATCTACTTGACTCTGGCTATGGAGAATAGTTACCCGTTAGTAAAATACAATGACAAAACTGAACAATCTATTAGTCCCATCATATTTTCAAAATATACTACTGGATCCATGGAAAATGCTGCTGGTCAAAACAAAATATTAAGTTACCAAGATATTTTTTCAATGGATAGAACCAACAGTTCAACAAATATTGAAACTGGCGCAAGTGTTGGATATGGAGCCGAATACAATATAAATAAAAAAAATTTAAAAAATGAAGTATATTTAGATGCTGGATTTTCAATGGGTCAAGTTTTGAAAAAAAGTAGATTAAAAGAAATGCCAAAAAATTCTTCCCTTCAAGAAAAAAGGTCGGACTATGTTGGCAATGCTTCATTTAAAGTAAGTACCGAAAAGTTCAACAGCGGTCAATTTAATATTGATTACAATTACATACTGAACAAAAATTTTAACGCTTTTTTAAAAAATGAAATTACCACCTCACTAAGTAACAATAATAACAATTTATCATTAAGTTATTATGAAGAAAACAAAGTAGGCTCAAAACACTATGTGGAAACGAAATATCAAAGAGAATTTAAAGACAATCTAAGCTTTGCAATGGGATTAAGAAAAAACTTAGAAGAAGATTTTACAGAAAGAAATTTTATTGAAACAAATTATGAAAGTGATTGTTTAAAAATTGGTCTAACTTTATCAAAAATATTTTATCAGGATGAAGAACTTAAGCCTAGCAACAATTTAACATTTTCTATTGTGTTAAAACCATTTGGATCGCCTGTTGCACCTGATTTATCTAGTTTCTTAAATTAATATCAAAGCAAATGAAAAAAATATTATTTATTTTTATCATTTTTTTTTCTAATACTTCGAATTCAAATGAAAAAATAATAACACTAGCAACTGTAAACAATATCTCTATTACTAACATCGATTTAAAAGATGAGATGTTAATTATCAGGGCTTTAAATAACTTTAAAGAAATAGACAAAAACACTCTTCAACAATCAGCTTTTCAAGGTTTGGTAGATCAGGCCATAAAGGAAATTGAAATAAGAAATAATAAAATTGAAATTAAAGAAGCAATAACAACCCAAGCACTGACTAATCTAAAAAAAAAACTTAATGATAACGGAATTAAATCTAAAAGAATTTTTAATAAAATTAAAAAGAAAAGTGAGACAGACTATGCTTGGAATGTATTAATTTCGAGAAAATATAGCTGGAAACTAAATGTTAATATTAATGAAATTGAACAAAAATTAATTGCATTGGGATATATAGATTCAAACAATCCTGATACTATTAAAGAAAAAGAGAAGTTGATTGCAGAAGAAAAAAATAAAAAATTTAATTTCTATTCAAGGGCTCATCTTGAGCAGGCAAAAAGGGAACTGTTAATTAAAATTATAAAATGAAAAAAACTATCCTTATTTTAACTTCCGATCCATTTAGTATTAATTATGAAATCATAAAAAAATCTCAAAACTTTTTAAAAAAAAAGCTACACAACAAGTATCTATTTATTGGTGATCAAAGAGATATCGGTGATAATATTAAAAAAGATAACAAATTGATAAATTTTTTGAATATTAAAAGAGATGATAATACCAAAGTTTATTTAAAAAAATGCTTTGAACTTGCTTTTAAACTTCTAAAAAATAAAAAAGCTCATGGATTAATTAACTTGCCTCTCAATAAACGTTTTTTGCCTGGCAATTACCCTGGATTTACAGAATGTATTGCAGATGCATTTAATAAAAAAGGTAAAGAAACAATGCTTTTGTATAATCAAAATTTTTCTGTGTGTCCTAACACTACTCATATTAAGATTAAAGATGTATCTAAAAATTTAAACCAAAAAAAAATTATTACCAATATTAATAATATAAATAATTTTTACAAAAATACTCTTGATGTCAAGAGACCGCTTATTGGAGTGATGGGCCTGAACCCTCATAGCGGTATGGATTTTGAAAAAGAAACAGAAGAGAAAAACATTATCAACCCTGCTATCAAAAAATTAATTAAAAAAAAGATAAGAGTAATTGGCCCTCTGGTTCCAGATGTTGCATTTAATGAAATTGATAAAAAAAATATTAATTGTTTGGTGGGTCATTACCATGATCAAGTTCTTCCTACGTTTAAATACATCCATAAATATGATGCAATAAACATAACTTTAGGACTTCCTTTCTTAAGAATTTCACCTGACCATGGAACTGCTAGTAACTTGAAAAACAAAAACCTGGCTAACCCTGAAAGTTTTATTGCTGCTTTAAAGTTTTTTGAAAAGCACTATAAAAAAATATGAAAAAAAAGTTTGGTCAAAATTTTTTAAACAACCAAACTATTATTGATCAAATCATAACATCTGCAAACATCACTACAGATTCTATAGTCTATGAGGTTGGTCCTGGCGATGGAGCTTTAAGTAGAGAAATTATTAAAATTAACCCAAAAAAATATCTAGCAGTTGAAATTGATAAGGGCTTAATTCAAAAATTGGATGATGTTTTTGTTAAAAAAGAACATTCGATAATGAATGAAGATGCATTGCAATTTGATGAAACATCTGTGTTTTCAAAAAATGCCACTATAATCTCTAACCTTCCCTACAATATTTCTTTAAAACTACTTCTTAAATGGATTAATCAATACATAACTAACCCATGGTTTGATCAAATGATTTTAATGTTTCAAAAGGAAGTTGGAGAAAGAATTCTTTCTGAAGAAAATTCAAAAAAATATGGAAGAATATCTCTGATTGTATCTGCCTTTTTTCAGTGTTCAAAAATTTTAGACATAAATAAAAATGACTTTTTTCCTGTTCCAAAAGTCGATTCCGTCATGATTAAATTTGTGCCTTTAAAAAAAACTATTATTAATGATAAAAATATTCATAAACTTGAGCTTTTATCTAAAACCTTGTTTGCCAATAGAAGAAAAAAACTAAAAAATAAGATCAAGCAATTATTTGATGAAAGAGTTATTGAGGTAAATAAGCTAGATCAGTATTTTGACCTGAGAGCAGAAAATATAAGTAAAGAAAATTTTTACCAATTGGCAAAACTGTTAAAAGATTAAAATTTTAAAATAGTTTTTGTGGATGATTTATACTTTTGTATTTCTAAAATTTTTTTAATTTCTTTTAAGCATTTTTGTAAATCTTTATTAACCACTACATAATCATACTCATTCCAATGAGCTATTTCTTTTTTAGCTTTACTCATTCTATTATTAACAAATGCTAAGCTAGATTCTCTTTTCATTAATCTTTGTTTCAAAACCTTTAAGGATGGGGGTAGAATAAATATACTAACGGTATCAGTTGGCATTTTTTTTCTGACCTGCCTTGCACCCTGCCAATCAATATCTAATAAGATATTTTTGCCTTTACTTAATTGGTTAGTAATTTGTTTTTGGGACGTTCCATAAAAATTATCAAACACTTTTGCATGTTCTAGAAAGTGTTTTTGCTTAATCTTTGTTTGAAAGAATTTCTTGGATACAAAATGATAATCTACTTTATCAATTTCATTGGATCTTGGTTTTCTGGTGGTTAGAGATACGGAAAGTTCGATGTTGAGTTTTTTAGAAACTAACTTTTTGGCTATAGTGGTTTTACCCGCACCCGAAGGGGAGGAAATAACAATCAGAACTCCCCTTTTTTTTTCTTTTAACAAAAAACTTATTTAGATGTGCTATTCTCAACAAATTTTATAGCATCACCAACTGTTAGAATTTTTTCTGCTTCACTGTCTGAAATTTCAGCTCCAAATTCCTCTTCAAATGCCATAACTAATTCTACTGTATCTAAACTGTCAGCACCAAGATCGTCGATAAAGCTAGCCTCATCAGTAACTTTTTCAGCATCAACACCTAAATGATCAACAATTATCTTTTTAATTTTATCTCCAACTTCGCTCATTATTATCCTTCTATTTTGTTATATGGTTATTTTTTCTTTAGATTAATAAATGAAATTAATCAAGCCATATACATGCCCCCATTTACATGTATGGTCTCCCCTGTAATGTAACCAGATAGGTTGGACGCTAAAAACATTGCTATATTTGCAATATCTTCTCCGGTACCCATTTTTGCCATAGGAATGTTCTTTAATAGCATTTCTTTTTGATCATCTTTTAAAATTGAGGTCATGTCTGATTCGATAAACCCTGGGGATATACAGTTTACTCTAACATTTTTTTTAGCATATTCTCTAGCCAATGACTTGGACATGGCAATAAGAGCAGCTTTGGAACTGGCATAGTTAACCTGCCCTGCATTTCCCAAGTGAGCAACAACCGAACTAATATTAATTATTGAGCCAGATTTGTTTTTAATAAGAACTTTGATGGCTTCTTGAGCCATTAAAAAGCTAGAAGTAAGATTTACATCAATAACTTTTGTCCACTCCTCTTTTTTCATTCTAATAGCCAAATTGTCTTTTGTGATTCCAGCATTATTTATTAATACATCCAATCCCTCTAACTGCTCAACACACCTTTTCAATAAATCAGGTATTTCATCATGATTTCCTAAATCAAACGCTTCTGTCAGAATATTTGGATATTTTGCTTTTGCTTTTTCTAAGTTTTCTTTATTAGATCCAATAATCAAAACCTTAGATCCTATCGCATAAAACTTATCTAGCATTGAAAGACCGATACCTCTAGATCCTCCTGTTAAAATTATTTTTTTATCTTTTAAGTCTAAAAATGTCATA
>Ga0209505_1002160_pt1 | contig 12645 bp, 15 predicted proteins | sample COGITO_mtgs_1103_2_FD_184794 | JGI IMG/M metagenome (GOLD analysis project Ga0209505, IMG submission 184794) | Pelagic marine microbial communities from North Sea - COGITO_mtgs_110331 (SPAdes) (version 2) | ecosystem: Environmental > Aquatic > Marine > Epipelagic ... | reverse complement strand
CAATGAAATCGAAAGAATTATTATCATAAGGTAGTTTTTCTCCTACACCAGTCTTAAACTCAGCATTTATTTTTTTTTCAGATGCAAATTCATCAGCTGCAATTTTAAAAATTGGATTTATATCTATTCCATAAACTTTTTTTAATTCATAGTTTTCATACCATGCTGATAATCTTCCACCTGTAAAACTTCCTAAATCTAGTAAAGTTTTATTTTTTAATAAATCAGGATTTAAATTTGATAAAAAATAATTTTCCATCCATGAGAATTTTTTATCTTTTTCAATATTATATCTAGCTAAACATGTTGCCCTTCTAATTTCTTTTTTCTTATCCTCAGTATTTTTTAGATAAATTTCATGATTGAAAACTTCCCAGTTTTCGAAATTAGACTCCGATGGAAAGGTTTGAAACATTTTCATTAGAAATTTTATCATATGTAAAATTACTTTATATTAGATATGCTCCCAATCAATTTAAAATTTGCATCTGTAATGACAATTTCTCCAGATGATGATGCATAATCTAAAGTTTCAAGTATGACCACGTAGTGAGTAACTAATATTAAATTATTTTTCTTATCCCATTTTCTTATGTAGGATTTTAAATTTTTTATTTGTAAATCTTTATTTTTTCTAAATTTTTCACTAAAAAAGGAATTTAGAAAACTTTCTGTTTTATAATCAGAAAAAGCAAATGAGGCTGTTTCTTTGCATCTACACCACTCGCTAGAAATAACTAAATCTATAGGAATTTTATTTTCTTTAAAAAATTTTCCTATTTTTTTTGATTGTTCTCTACCCACATCATTTAAATTTCTTTGAGTAGTACAATCTTTAATATCAAAATTATCAGGATCTCCACCACCTGGTGCATAAGCGTGTCTTATAAAAATAAGATTTCCACCTTTTTGAAGATTGACTAATATTTGATCTTCTGAATCTGCTTTAATTTCGTTTGTTAAACTTAAAAATATAATTAATATAATATTTAGTAATCTCATTAATGAACATTAAATTTAAAAAATTAAATAAAACAATAGTTAAATGCAAAAAATGCCCTCGATTAACTAGTTTTATAAAAAAAATATCACTCGAAAAAAGAAAACAAAATATAAATGAAAAATATTGGGGAAAACCAGTTACTGGTTTTGGAGATACCAATGCAAAATTAATGATTATCGGTTTAGCACCAGCAGCACATGGTGGAACAAGAACTGGTAGAGCTTTTACAGGAGATAAGTCGGGAGATTTTCTATTCAAAAGTCTTTATTCAGTAAAAATATCTAATCAAAATTTTTCAATAAAAAATAATGATGGGTTAAAACTAAAATCTACTTACATTACAAATATTTTAAAATGTGTTCCTCCAGGAGATAAGCCTTTAAACAATGAGCTTATTCAGTGTTCAAACTATTTTATAAAAGAACTAGATTATTTAAAAAAACTAAAAGTAATTGTAGCTTTAGGTAAAGTGGCTTTTGATAATTGCTTAAAGATTTACAAAAAAAGATATGAAATAAAAGATAAAATTCAATTTAAACATGGGGAAAAATATCTATTACCTGATAATAAAATTTTAATAGCCAGTTATCATCCAAGTCCCAGAAATGTGAATACTAAAGTTATAACTTCTAAAATGCTTAATCTGTTATTTAAAAAAGCAAAAAAAATTTCTAAACTTTAATTGTGTCACAGAAATAAGGTTTGAACTTTGAATAAATTTCTTCTGGTATCTTAACAGGTTTTCCCTCTTTATTTACAAAAACTAGATGCACTTGAGCCTCAACAATAATTTCTTCATCTCTTGTAACAATTTGATTCATAAAAAAAGATGTCTTCGTTATTGATTTTACAAAAGATCTAACTGTCAATTGATCTTCTAAATGAGCAGGTTTTTTGTATTCAATATTACAGGATTTAACTATAATTAATGAGCTATGATTAGCTTGAATTTTTTTATTACTAAAACCAATTGAAAATAACGCTTCAGTTCTAGCCCTTTCTAAAAATTTTAAATAATTTGCGTAATAAACCACTCCTCCTGAATCAGTATCCTCATAATAAACTTTTAATTTGTGAAAGAAATTTTCATGCATATTAAATTTATATCAAATAATTTATTATTTTACAGAAACTAAGATATAATTATTAAAATGAATACTTTTACAATATGGCTAGTTTTAGTTGTAGCTTGGAATTATGGCTACCCAAAAGCAAGTCCTCTGGAAGATGTGATAGTAGCTATAATTTTATCTATATTTACTTCTATTTTAAAAAAATATTTTAAAATTTAATCAGTCAGCTGAAAAGAAAATGTTTTGATAATATGTAACTGCCTTCATTTTTGAATTATCTGTATCTACCATTAAAGCAAGTCCATCTAGCTCATTTACATCTAAATCATGAAACTTTTTAAAATCTTCTTTTACATTAGCTTTTACAGTAACCCACTCATTTAAATTATCTTTAGTAGTAGCCAACACATTGTCTATGGATTTTTTTGTATAAGGGCTTGGCCAATTCATCCCAACATTATTGTTGCTGGAAAAAACATAATTAATTGCTCTATTAGAAAGAGGTGTGGCACCTGTTTTTTTTACAGCAAAAACTCTTGCTGCATAATCATGTCCTTTTTTAGTGTTTTCTTTTATACCAGGTAAGTCTTGTTCAATTTTCCAAGTTATATTGATAAAAGGAGTCTTATTTAAATCAATTTTAATCTCTTTTCCTAGTCCTGAAGCAGCATTATCAGCCACTGCTTTTAAAAAATTTCCGTTTTCATTTGAGCCAACTGTATAAACTGTCTCATTATCTGCTCCCCTAACCTTTCTTACCTCTAATCCAGCAAGCTCTTCCTCAGTAAAGTCAAATACTTTAACCTCATTTGTGTAGCCAATGCTAGATATGAGCAAAGTAGTAATAATAAATTTTAAAATAATTTTCATTTAAGTTTTTTAAAAAGAAGTTGTTAATACATTATTTTGACAAAATTTAAACATGCAAAAATCAACATTTGTTTATATTTAAAGATTATGAAGACAGTTTCTATTTTTATCCTTTTAATCTATTGGTCGGTTATGATTTTTGCTCCAGTTATGTCTAAAGATTTAAAGATGAGTAGAGCTAAGTCTAACAATTCTAAAATAATTGAGCAAAAACCACAAAGCTAATAGGTTGAGCGACCACCACTAATATCAAAGACAGCAGCTGTAGAGAACGTATTTTCCTCTGAAGAAAGCCAGCATACTAAAGAAGTAAACTCTTCAACCTCTAAAAAACGACCTCTTGGAACTTTTGATAACATTCTTTGCACATGTTCTTTGGTCATTTGGTCTAAAATTCGAGTTTTAGCTCCAGCAGGTGTGACTGCATTTACAGCTATATTCTTGTCTGCAAGTTCTTTACCTAAAGATTTTGTTAATCCAATAGCACCAGCCTTACCAACACTATATGCACTAGCATTTGCGTTTCCATCTTTTCCAGCAACAGATGCAACATTTACGATCCTACCATAATTATTCTTAATCATATTGGGTACGATTGTTCTGCAGCAGTTAAAAGTACCCATCAAGTTTATGTCCACAACTTTTTTCCACATTTCAAGATCATATTCCCACAGTGGAGCAGTTGGGCCAGTGATACCTGCATTGTTTATTAGTATGTCTATGCTTGTGTTTTTTGTAATATCTTGAGTGCATTTTTCGACCTCTTTGTAATTAGATACGTCAACAATATTTGAACTTAAGTTGGGATTATTTAAATCTTTTTTGGCCTCATCAATCATTTTAGGATCTATGTCCCAAATTATCACTTTTGCACCAGACTCTAAAAATCTTTTAGCAATATCTAGACCAAAACCTTGGGCTCCACCAGTAATAACAGCAGTTCTATTTTTGAAATTAAAAGCAATTTTATCCATAAAATTAATCTTTAGCTAAAAGATAATAAACTACAAAAGAGACAATGGCTCCAATTATCCAAGAATAAGACTCCAAGAACATTAAATTATTATTCCAAATTGTTGAAACTGAAAAAATAAAACCTAAAAATAAAGCATAAACACCTTTTATGTGCCAGCCTCCTGAGTAATAATAAGAACCATTTTGTTCTAAGGAATAAATGTCTTTATTATTAAGACTTTCTTTTTTAATAAAGTAAAAATCAGCAATCATTACACCAAATAATGGACCAAAAAAGGTACCTATAGCTTCTATGTAAAATAAAATTCCAATTTGACTTAAATAAGTTAACCAAAAAACTGAAACAAAAAAACCTAAAATAATAATCGTAATACTAGAGCTTTTTAAAGAAAACGAAGAAGGTATAAAATTAATTAAAGAATATTGAGAAGGAATAAAATTAGCAATTAAATTTGTTGATGCTGATGCAATAATAATAAAAATTAAAACCATGATTGTCAGCAATAAATTGTCTAGTTTTCCAATAATATCATTAGGACTTGTAAGTATTCGATCTAGGTTTTCAGGATCTTGTTTTAAAAATGCATCTACGCCAGTAACAATAAATAATGTAATGAATGAAAAAATAATTAGATTTAATAATAGACTAAAATTACCTTTTCTTAATTCATTTTCATTTTTTACATATCTAGCAAAGTCTCCGTAGCTTAAAATTATAATAGAAAAAAATGTAAAGGTTGTGCCAATAACAGTAACTAATGGAGCAATATTACTTTTATCAATAAAATTACTATAATCTAATAAAGATACAAAGGCATTTGATGTAATTTTTACATCACTAAGTAAAACTAAGAAGAAGAAAGTTATCATTCCTAAATAAACTGTAATAGCTGAAAACTTTATCAATTTCTTATTAAAGATCATTCCAGCACTAAATAAAAAACCCTGAATAACAATTGTAATTACAATAGAAAACCAATCAATAATATTTAGTCCTAAAAAAAAAGTTAGAAAAATATCATTATCCAATAAAGAAGCATCATGACTAAATATTGCAATTCTAATTAAGTAAACTATGGCTTTAGATAAAAAATAGGTTTGAATACCGAAAATAAAAATACCAACTATACATCTAAATAATCCAAAAAACTTTGCTCCATTAAACCCTAAAGAAGATCTCAATAGCACAACAAAAGGTAATCCAAACTTTTGAGAGGGCTTACCGATCCAATTTGAAAAAAAATAAACTAATAAAGAACCTAACAATGTTCCAAAAAAAACAATCACCGAGTTTATGTCATAGATAAAATAAAGAGATGCTATGAGAGAAAACCCAATCACACTTTGAATATTTACTCCCCAAAAACAAAACAAATCTTTCCAATCCCAGTTTTTATCATTAGGATTTACTGAGACTAAATCCCAGTTAATAAGTGTTTTTTTTGATTTTTGTTGACTCACTTAACTAATATAAAACTTAAAGTTTCTACTGTCCATATAAGAGAGTTGGTAACCAAAGAGCAATTTGAGGAAATATTATAATTAAAACTAAACCTATAACTTGTAGGACCATAAATTGCATCATTCCATAATAAATATCTTTAAGATCCCATTCAGGAACGACACCTTTTAAAAAATATGCAGAAAGTGCGACTGGAGGAGATAGCCAGGCGGTTTGTAGATTAACTGCAACTAATATTGCAAACCAAGTTAAGTTAAATCCTAGAGCTTCTACTAATGGTAAAATTATTGGAATAATAATCATTACGATTGGTACCCATTCTAATGGCCATCCCAACAAGAATATCATAACCATGATCATCGCTAGGATTAGATATTTATTCATCTCTAAACCTAATAAAAATTCAGTTAATAAAGTAGGTGTTCCTAATCTAGCAAATACTGCACCAAAAAAATTTGAGGCAGCAACTAAAACCATAATTAATGCAGTAATTTCTAAAGTTTTAACTAATGCTTCTTGTAATTTAGGAAGAGTTAATTTTTTATAAGCTAATGAAAGAAGTAAAGCACCCATAGCTCCACAACCTGCTGCTTCGGTTGGCGTAGCAAAACCAAATAAAATACTTCCTAGTGCAGCAAACACTAAAGCTGCAGGTGGTACTAATCCTAAGAAAAATTCGATCCAAACCTCCTTCATACTCGCAGCTCTCATATCTTCTGGTACAACAGGACCTAGTTTTGGATTTATCATACATCTAATTGTTGTGTAACCTGCATATAAACTTGCTAGAAGAATTCCTGGGATGATAGCTGCTGCAAATAAGTCGATTACTGGAATTTCCATTATTGGTCCCATTACAACAAGCATAATACTTGGTGGAATTAATATTCCTAAAGTTCCACCTGCAGTAATAGTTCCTGCAGCAAGTCTGACGTCATAACCTGATCTATTCATTGATTTTGCTGCCATAATTCCAAGAATAGTAACTGAAGCACCAACTATTCCAGTAGCTGCTGCAAATATTACAGAAACAAATAAAACTGCATAATATAAAGACCCTTTAACTTTTGCTAACATCATTTGAAATGCTGAGAACAATCTTTCCATCAGTCCTGCTTGTTCCATCATAATTCCCATAAAGACAAAGAGTGGTACGGCGGCAAGTGTTTGTTCGGTCATCACCATCGAAAATTGGAGGGTCATTAGATAAAAAACTAATTTTCCAAAGCCAAGATAGCCAAATACAAAACCTAAAAATATTAAAGTAAAAGAAATTGGAAACCCAACAAATATTGCAAAAAGCATTACTCCTACAAGAATAAAACCTAAAATTGCTGGATCAACAAACTCAGCTATCATTCAGACTCTCCAGGCCATTGGCCTTTTTTAGCTGCCCAATAACTTTTAAATAATTCTGAAACACCCTGAACAAGTAAAAATATAATCCCAATTAGCAAACAAGTTTTTATCGGCCACATGTAAGGCATCCAGGTAGTATCCATGCCTCTTTCCCCTCTTTGAATAGACTCACCTACATATCCAATAGTCATGTAAAGAAAAACTATTAAGCCTGGAAAATAAAATAAAAGATATAACCAAAAATCAATTAAACCTTGATTTTTAGTTTTGAAATTCCTGTATAAAAAATCAGCTCTTATATGAACTCCTCTTGAAAGAGCATAACCCGCTCCAAGCATAAATAATGCTCCATAAAGAAATCGGCTAATATCGTAAGCCCAAATTGTAGGTGAGTGAAATAGTTTTCTCGCAAAAACTTCATAAGTCATTGCAAATATCAACGGTATTAATATCCAACAGACTATATTTCCAACCCACTTACTAAATTTATCTATATTAACGATAGATTTTGCCATCCATAATGGCATGTCATCAGGCATTTTTCCCGAACCACCTCGCCTTTCGGCAATCATTTCATCTGAAATATCAAGTTTTATTGGTTCGTCTGCCATAAAATTTTAGTTAAAAAAAATTAGAGCGGACTGTAAAAGTCCGCTCTAATAAAATCAAGATTAATTACTGATTACTTTAATGTTGCTGCGTGAGCCATTCCTAGCTTCGCATTAGACATTTGAGCACCACTCCAGAAAGGAACAGCAACATCAGCAAACTCTTTCATTGAATCATATACTTTTTTGAAGAACTTGTTTTGTTCAGCATTTTTATTCAATGTTGCTTTTGCAGCAGCCATATATTCTGTGAAGTAGTCAGATGGAGTATCTTCTAATATAACTCCATGCTTAGTAGTTAATTGTTGTAAAGCTTTTCCATTTTCATAGATTCTGTAACTTAAAGATTTAGCTAATGAAGCATTAGCAGCAACTTCAAGAGACTTCTTCTCATGAGCACTCATAGCTTTGTAAGTTTTTCCAGTAATGTAAAAGTCAGCATTTACTACTACTTGGTGTAAACCTTGTAGGTAATAGTGCTTTAATACTTTTTGGAAACCAAATACCATATCTGGTTTTGGACAACACCACTCAGCAGCATCAATAGTTCCTGCTTCAAGAGCTGGTAGAATATCTCCACCACCCATTGCTACAGACGCTATACCAATGTCTTTATAAGTTTGTCCTGGAATTCCTGGAGGAGTTCTGAATTTATATTTTCTAAAGTCAGCCATATCTTTAATTGGTTTTGGAAACCAACCTAAAGCCTCTGGTCCAACTGGTTGTAACATAAATCCTTTTATGTCTCTTCCCATTTCTTTCCAAAGTTGGTCGTATAATTCTTTACCACCACCGTACTGGAACCATGATAAGAACGCTAAGTTGTCAATACCAACTCCACCACCAGCTACTGGCGAACCAAATAACATAGCAGCAGGGTGATCACCTGACCAATAGTGAGTCCATGCGAATCCACAATCAATCAATCCTTTGTCTACTGCGTCTAGAGTTTCTTTAACTCCAACTACAGCACCCGCAGGCAATATTTCAAACTTTAACGATCCACTCGTTAGTTCAGTTACTGTATCAGTAAAGTCCTTTAACATTTTCACTTCATCAGCTTTAGTGTTAAGAACTGTCTGACATTTAAGTGTTTTTGCAGCATTAGCACTAGATGTAAACCCAATTACTAAAAGTGTTGCAAATAACATCGAAATGATTTTTTTCATTATATTTCCTCTTGTTATTATTTTTTGTAAAAATGTATCCAATCAAACTTTAAAAACTTAAACAAGGTATAATTTGTTAAAAAATGTATAAATATTGCTTGCTATTGTTGGAAAATTCGAAATTTATAAATTATAAAGATTCTATTCATGGAAAATAATTTTCAATATATAATTATTGGAGCTGGATCAGCTGGATGTGTCCTTGCAAATAGACTTTCGGAAAATCCTGACAATAAAGTAGCGTTAATAGAAGCTGGCGGTAAAGATAATTATCCATGGATTCATATTCCAGTTGGATATTTTAAAACTATGCATAATCCTTCTGTTGATTGGTGCTATAGAACTGAACCTGACGAAACTATGAATGGAAGATCTATTCGTTATCCTAGGGGGAAAACTCTAGGAGGAAGCTCATCGATCAATGGTCTACTATATATAAGAGGACAAAGTAGAGATTACGATATTTGGCGTCAATTAGGTAATACCGGTTGGGGATGGGATGATGTTCTTCCTTATTTTATTAAAGCTGAAAATCAAGAGAGAGGACAAAATGAATTTCATGGGGTTGATGGACCTTTAGCGGTGTCTGACCAAAGAATTCAATTGCCCTTATTAAATGAATTTCAAAATGCAGCAGAAGAATTTGGTATTCCTAAAACAAAAGACTTTAATACAGGGGATAATCACGGTTGTGGTTATTTTCAGGTTACTGAAAAAGATGGTTTTAGATGTAGTACGGCTGTTGGATATTTAAATCCAATTAAGAATAGAAAAAATTTAAAGATTATTACTAATGCACACGTTAAAAAAATAAACTTTGAAAATAAAACTGCTAAAGAAGTTGAGTATTGGCAAGATAAAGAGTTAAAAAAAATATCAGCAGATAAAGAAATAATATTATCTTCTGGAGCTATTGGTTCTCCTCAAATTTTACAAACTTCTGGAATAGGTAACTCAGAAAAATTAAAAAATCTAGGTATTGAAATGATACACGAGCTCAAAGGTGTTGGAGAAAATTTACAAGATCACTTAATGTTTAGACCAATTTATAAAGTTCATGGATTAAAATCCCTTAACAAAAAAATTAACAGTCTATTTGGAAATTTATTAATTGGTTTAGAATATATTTTTAATAGAAGTGGGCCTATGACAATGGGAGCTAGTCAAATGTGTATGTTTGCAAAAAGTGATCCTTCTTTAGAATTACCAGATCTTCAATGGCACGTACAACCAATGAGCATGGATACTTTGGGTGCAACCAAAAATCATGACTTTCATGCATTCACTCCAACAGTTTCAAATATTAGACCGACAAGTAGAGGGCATGTAAATATTGTTGATAAAGATTCTAGAACTTATGCAAAAGTAAAATTGAATTATTTATCTACTGATCATGACAGAATGGTTGCTGCAAAAGGATTAAAGCTTACAAGAAAAATTGTAATGGAGTCTGAAACTTTTAAGAAATATAAACCTGAAGAGTATAGACCTGGAATAACAATTAATGATGAAGAAGAATTAGTAAAAGCAGGTGCTGATTATGCTCAAACTATCTTTCATCCTGTTGGAACATGTAAAATGGGTCAAGATGATATGGCAGTAGTGGATGAAAAACTTAAAGTCAAAGGTGTTAATAATTTAAGAGTAATTGATGCTTCAATTATGCCAAACATCACTTCAGGAAATACCAATGCCCCAACAATAATGATTGCGGAAAAAGGTGCAGATATGATACTTACAAAGTGATGTTTGCTGATTTATTTACCCCAGAACAAATAACTATTTTAACTCAAATTATTTTAATTGATTTAGTTCTTGCAGGAGATAATGCCATAATTATTGGAATGGTTGCTTCAAAATTTCCTTTAGAGCAAAGAAAAAAAATAATTTTTTTTGGAATAAGTGGTGCAGTAATATTAAGAATAATTTTAACTTTATTAACAGCTTATTTATTACAAATAACTGGGCTAAGACTTATTGGGGGAATCCTTTTACTTTATATTGTCTACAAACTTTATACCGATGTAATTAAAGGCTCAGATTATGATGAGGATATAAAAGTAGATAATTCAAGCTTTCTCAAAGCAATTTGGACAATTTTATTAGCTGACTTTACAATGAGTTTGGATAACGTTTTAGGAGTGGCGGGTGCTGCGGGTGATCATTATGGATTATTAGTATTTGGTTTAGTTTTATCAATTGCATTAATGGCTTTCGCTGCAACATTAATTTCAGAATGGATTAAAAAATACAAATGGATTGCATGGGCCGGTTTATTAGCAATTTTAATCGTTGCTATTGAATTGATTTATACAGATATTCAAATATTATTTTTATAATGTACTTAAAAAATTATAACCTTAAAAATAAAACAGCTATTGTAACTGGTGCTGGAAAAGGTCTTGGAAGAGCTTGTGCTATAGCTCTTGCAGAAGCTGGCGCTAATTTAGTTATAATTAGTAGAACACAAAAAGACTTGAATGAAGTTTCAAAAAAAATAAAAAAACTAAGAGTAAAATGTAAGTCTTATGTTTGTGACATTACAAATTACAATGAAATCAAAGAAATAATCAATAAACAGCCTAAAATAGATATTTTGATTAATAATGCTGGGAATAATATTCCAGAACATTTTACAAAAGTTAAAACCAAAAATATGGAATACTTAGTGAAAATAAATACTGTAGCTACATTTAATCTTGCACAATTATGTGCTCTTAAGATGATAAAATCAAAAAACAGAAAAAAAATTGGTGGTGCAATAGTTAATATGTCCTCTCAAATGGGTCATGTTGGGGGTCCAATAAGAAGCGTCTATAATATGAACAAATGGGGATTGGAAGGTTTAACCAAAGGCATGTCTCTAGATCTTGCTAAATATAATATTAGAGTAAATACAGTTTGCCCTACTTTTGTAGTAACGCCTATGACAAAAAAATTCTTAAAAAATAAAAAATTTAAGAGAGAAACACTTAATAATATTCCCTTAGGAAGATTTGCAGAATTATCTGAGGTAGCTTCTGCTGTTGTTTTTTTATCATCAGATGCAGCATCAATGATTACGGGAACCTCATTACTGGTTGATGGTGGATGGACAGCAAAATAATATCTAGATTATTTTTTATAATAATCTGTTTTACCTCAACTCATCTAAATGCTATTGAATTTAAAGGAAAATTTCTACAAGGTCATTATATTGTTGGAATTACAGATCCAGCTGCAAAAATCATAATTGGTAAAAAAGAAGTTAAAGTTTCAAAAGATGGTTATTTTGTATTTGGAATAGATCGAGATAGAAAATTTGATATCAGTATTACTAAAATTATTAAGGGTAAAAAAGAAGTAATTACAAAGCAAGTTTTAAAAAGAAAATATAATATTCAAAGAATAGACGGTTTAGAGGAAAGTAAAGTTACTCCACCTGAGTCTGTTTATAAAAGAATTAAAGAAGAAAATAATAAAATTGGTGAGGCAAGAGCTATTAATTCTGACTTACCTTTCTTTAAAAATCAATTCATAATGCCCGTTGAAGGTATCATTAGTGGTGTTTATGGAAGTCAAAGAATTTTAAATGGAAAACCTAAATGGCCTCACTACGGAATTGATATTGCTGCTAAACAAGGAACTATGATTAAATCTTCTGGCTCAGGTATTGTTACAATGGCTGAAGATGATCTTTATTATACAGGTGGAACAATTATTATGGATCACGGTCATGGAATATCAACAATATATTCTCACCTTGAAACTGTAATGGTTTCTGTGGGTGATAAGATTAATCAAGGAGATATCATTGGCACTGTTGGTTCAACTGGAAGATCAACAGGACCGCACTTAGATTTTAGAGTTAATTGGTTTCAAACACGACTTGATCCAATGACGGTGATAAATTAAACTAAACTCTTGTGGGGCACCTGGCAACAGAACGCCCCTTACTTATCTCTGATTCAATAACAATAACAACAGTTCCAGAAAGCAATAAACAAAAAGACGTTCATAGGACGTTATTTAGAAAGTGGAAAGGTCGTTATGGCATACATAAGAGTTAAGCGTGGGAAGTTCAAAGTTGAGATAAATAAAAAAGGATATCCTAGAGTTTTCAAATCATTCTCCACAATTAAAGATG
>Ga0209505_1002138_pt1 | contig 12726 bp, 10 predicted proteins | sample COGITO_mtgs_1103_2_FD_184794 | JGI IMG/M metagenome (GOLD analysis project Ga0209505, IMG submission 184794) | Pelagic marine microbial communities from North Sea - COGITO_mtgs_110331 (SPAdes) (version 2) | ecosystem: Environmental > Aquatic > Marine > Epipelagic ... | reverse complement strand
GCGTCGACTCGACGGCTGCCAAACGATTTTTAAGCTCCAAATTTTCCGCGAACAAAGTTGTTATCGTTTCCACAATATCTATCGTGGAGCCGTCTTCTTGCACCACCAACAATTTTTTGCGGCATGTGACGTCTCCGTAAAAATCAATAATTTTCGCACACATGTTTGTTTTCCATTCCCCTTCCGCCGCGCATATGGAAGAAGAAGTGTCATCTTCTTGACCGTGCGCGCCGAACGTCGCGAACAACAACAACAACGACACAAACGTTTTCTTCATCCTAAAGAAAAAATTGAGAGAAAAAGAGAGAAGTGAGTACAAGGGAAAAATTGAAATGCCACTTTGCCCTCTCGGCTTTTTGGAACTTTGCCGCGCGCTCTCGCGTTCCCCGCGCGAGACGAACGCGCGCTATTCGGGAACGCTGCCGTCGCGCGTCGATGCTAATAAAAAAGATCGACGCGGCCCCCAAAACAGCAAAGCGGCGCTTTTGTTATTCTTATTTTTAAACGCTCAACCAATTTATACCCGTGTAGAAGCTCGAGAGAAAAATTGTCCTTCGCGTTTAAATGAAGGCGAGAGAGATGAAAAGCGCGCACCTTTTTCGATCTCACAAAAGTCTCCGTCTTTCGCGTGCGAGTAGTCGAGCGTCTTATTACTATCGAAACGCGCCAAAGGTCGATTCGTTTCCTTTTCCTTCAAGAGAGAGTGAAGAGAGATATAATAAATTATGCGGAAATGCATTGCCCTAGAGAGAGAGTTCGAGAAAGGTCATCAACAAAATCAAACGGTAGGAAATCCTCAGATTCGTGCCAACCAGTTCGTTTTGTTTCAAAAAAAAAAGTTCATCATCAAGAAGAAACAAACAAAAAACGGAATGTGAAATGAAATGAAATACGTATTTTATTACTTAGAAGAATTACTTCTTCTCGACGTTGCCTAACAAAGACATGCCCGAGCGGTCTTCCACGTCTTCCCATCCAACGCCTCTCTCCGGGTTCGGTTTCGCCTGTTCGCCGGTCAAATCTTTACGACTGGTAATGACTCGCAAATCTTTATCCGAGATGACTCCGGATTGCGGCATGTCTTCGTCCGTACCGGTACTTCCACCGCCTTTGAGGAGTTGGACGAGCTCTTCCGTGGACATGGACTCGGTGGATTTTTGTTTGGTCGTGCCTTGCTTCAAGTTCGCGCCGGAAATGACCAATTTTTCGAGTTTCAACTTTGACGCCGCTCGGGAAAGCATTTTGCCTTCCACCGAGTTCGCCGTGGCTAAGCGGTAGACGTGCACCGGCTTCGTTTGACCAATTCTGTGAACGCGATCCATCGCTTGCATGTCCGCGTGCGGGTTCCAATCGGAATCGTAGATGATGACCGTATCCGCGGCGGTTAAGTTGATACCTAAACCGCCAGCGCGAGTGGACAACAAGAAAATATCCACGGTCGGGTCTTTGTTAAACGCGTCGATGGCGTCTCTTCTTTGCTCTTGTTTCACCGAACCGTCGATGCGACAGACGCGCTCGCCTCTTTGTTCAAAGAACGATTCTAACAAATCTAACATTCTCGTCATTTGCGAAAAGATTAACGTTTTGTGACCACTTTTACGCAAAGAGGTCAACAAGCGATCCAACAATTGCATTTTGCCGCACTGCGCGACCAACTCCTCCGCGGACGGGAACATGATGGAACCATCTAACCCGCCAGATATCAAATCCGGGTGATTGCAGTTCTTTCTTAATTGCATGAGCATGTTGTTTAAAGCGGTAGAACCAACCGGCACTCGATTTCCGCCTGCTTCTTTCTTCAACATATCCTCGATCGTCTTATCGACCATGGCGTCGTTGAACTTCTTTTGCGTCTCGGTCATGCTCGCGTATACAATAATTTCCTTCTTTCTCGGCAACGAAATCTCCACGTCGCCTTTTAACCGTCTCAACAAAAACGGTTTTAGAATCCCGTGTAATTTAGAGATGACTTTCGCGCGTCTTTGTTGCTCTCGTTCGGCAAACTCAACCTTATCGTCCAACTCTTCGCTGAAATCAAACCAACTCTTGAACTGGTCCAAGGACGAAAACACGTCCGGCAACAAAAAGTGCAGCAACGACCACAACTCCGGCAAGTTATTCTGCAACGGCGTTCCAGTTAACAACAACTTATTCGCGGCTGGAATAATCTTCAACTCTCGAATCAACTTGCAATCGAAATTCTTCAATCGATGTCCTTCGTCCACGATTAAATACTTGAACTGATACTTTTGCAAAAACTTGCGATCAAACATGGCGATTTCGAACGACGTCACAATCACCGGAAACGTCTCGTCCACGACCGATCTCACCGGCATGCGCGTGTTTCTAATGTTCGCCCTCTCTTGCTTACTCCCGTGGTACAAAACCGTCGGAAACGCCGGGCAAAACTTCTTAAACTCGTTGATCCAATTCGACAGCGTCGACAACGGCCCGACCACCAAAAACGGACCGCAAATCCCTTTGCTCCTCAAGTGACTCAAAAACCCGATCGTTTGAATGGTTTTCCCTAAACCCATCTGATCCGCTAAGATCCCGTTCAAACCGTTCGACCACAACGAAATCAACCACTTCACCCCTCTCAACTGGTACCCTCTCAAAACTGCGCTCGGATCCATCAGCGGCAACAACTCTCGCGTCTTTTCCGCGTCCGTCTTCTTCTCTTTCTTCGTACCCGCGCCGCCGGTGGACTTTCGCTTCTTGCTGTTATTATTCTTCGTCAAATCAACGTCGTCGTCGTCGTCGTCGTCGTCGTCTTCCTCTTGCCCTTCCTCCATCTGCTCTTTCAAAAACTCCGTATACATGTTCGTCTTATTCAACAACTCGTCCAAATGTTCAAACTTCTTATCGTCCAAAACCACCTGCTCGGGACTGGTAATCTCCTTCGTCTGATCTTGGTTCTTCTCCTTCTCTTCCTCTCTCTCTTTCATCAACTTCCGCTCTTCCTCGATGGCGCCTTCGCTGACGTCAATCAGAGATAAATCTTCTTGCACGTCTTCTTGGTCTTCCTCTCCGTTTCCTTCTCCTCCTCTCGTCTCCTCGTCGTCACCATCGTTCGATGAGGCTCCTTTCTCCATCGTCGTCATTTTTTTCCTCGTCCCGTTTTCGTTCTCGCTCTTCTTCTTCTCCTCCTCCTTATTATTCGTCTCGACGACTCTGTCCTCCGGAGATGGCGATACTAAGATCGTCGTTTGGTCGTCTTGGTCTTCTTCTTCTTCTTCTTTTACCTCCTCCGTTTTCTGCTTCTTCTTCTTCGATGATGATGATGCCATTTTTTGACTTTGTCGTGTGGTGGTTTGTGGTGTGACGTATCGCTTGTTTTCCACAGAAAAAAATTGTCGATTTTCTCGCTTTTGGTTGGTTTTTTGAATTTTTAACGGAGAAGAGAGTTTAAAAACAGAACAAAAATACTACACTCGCTATGATATCTCGTAAGAGTTGGGACTACAAAAAAACCTTCTCAAAACGTCTGCGCGTGGTTAAAAATCAAACTCTTTTCATTCACAGCCGCTCGTGAACGTGGGAGCACAGTTCTGACGAGGGGCATTTGTTGCAGCCCAACCTCTCTGAAAGACCGAAGAAAAATTTGCCTCTCCTTTTTTTTGAGGAGGAAGAGGTGGAAAAAATACACGCGCGAGATCAGAAAAAAAGAGCACTCTCTATATAGTGTGTATCTGTCTTTGTGATGAAACGATACACTCCTACGAAAGAAAAACAAACGGAGTAAAAGGAGAGAGAGTTTTGCGATTCGCGGCTCGTTTTGAGCGCGCAGATATACAGATGCGTTCGCGCGTACAAAATACCGTCGAGAAACGAAGTTCTCTCTCTTGTGCTTTTGGTTGGTTTTTTTTGTCCTTTGTGATGAGATTTTTTGAATCTCCCACACAAAAAAAGACGAACCAACTCCACAAACAAAGAAGTTTGAATAAAACAAAAATGGCGTCTTGCGCGCAACACCAACTTCTCTCGTCCTCCGCGTCTTTCAGAGGCCGCGTCGGGAAGACCTCCTCTTCTGCCTCGTCCTCGTGCTCGACTTCTTTTTCTTCGCCTTCGTCGAGAGGAGAAAGAAGAAGAGGAAGAAGAGCGGCGATTTCCTATGCCGAATCATCATCATCATCGAGCAAAAACACCGGAGGAGGCATCGGGTTGAAAACGAAATCGGACATCTCAAATATATTCGACGAGGCAAAAGTCGCGACGGAAACGACGTTTTGGGGGAAACTCTCCGCGGCGTACCGGATTTTTTTCCCCCCGTCCGAGGCGGACACGGCCCGGGCGGAAGCGAAGAAACGTTTACGGATGATCTTAGTCGCCGATCGATGCACGATGAGCGATCAAAGCATGGAAGAGATGAAACAGAAGATCATCGACGTGGTGGAGCAATACGTGGAGGTGGACGAGGACGTTCCGGTGGACGTGAAAGTGAAAGACGACGTGAAGTTTGGGACCGTGTACGGCATCACGGTGCCGGTGTCGAAAGTGAAAGCGGAGTTTGATGCGGAGAACGAAGCGTACATGATTGGCGCGCAGTTCGTCTACGACGACGAGACGTGGGAGGAGTTGAAACAAGAAACGGAGGAAGAGGAAGAGGAGGAAGATTGATCGATTGAATAATACGTGAAAAACCGTTCAAACCTTTTGTATTTTAACATAACGTAACATAAATTACCCTTGAAATTCTTGCTCTATCACCCCTCTCGGCGCTGTGTACTGCCGCATCTTCCCGATCAACCTCTCGGCGTCGTCGTCGCTCAAGACGATATTCCTCGCTTCTTCGCTGACGAAACCGCTCTCTCGCGCCTCGTCTAAAAACGTCAACAAACTGTCGAAATAGCCGTTCACGTTTAACACCCCTATTGGTTTCTTGTGGTACCCTAACTGTTGCCACGTGATGACTTCGAACAGTTCCTCCATGGTTCCGAATCCTCCCGGCAAAGCGACGAACCCGTCCGAATTTTCCGCCATCAGTCGTTTCCTTTCGTGCATATCTTTCGTTTGAATCTGCTCCCCGACGGTTTCCCCGGAGATCTCTCGCGCGCACAAACCGACTGGGATGATTCCTAGGACTCGATTTTGTCCTTCGTCGTAGGCGGCGTTCGCGATTGCGCCCATTAAGCCGATCGATCCGCCGCCGTACGTCAGTTGGATCTTTTCAGACGCGAGATATTCCCCGAGCGCTTTCGCCTCCTCGACGTACGTCGAATCGCGTCCAGAGGAGGAGCCGCAAAACACGCAGAGTTTTTTTAGAGTCGTCATTATTTTCAGAGTCGTTTCGTGAAAAGCACGACTAAAGTCCCCAGTTCCTCTCGGTGCTCTTGTTCTCGTTGTTGGTCTCGTCTCGTCGTTTCCGTCGCGCGTCTTCTTTTGTGATGAAATTCGATTCCAGAAGTCGTTAGAAACGACGAGCGACGAGCGTGTACGAGCGAGGATGAGTGAGGAGGAGGAGAAGACAAAAGAACAACAAAAACTCAAACGTCTCGGCGTGGAAACGAACTCACATCCGACCTCGTGGCACGGCGCGTTCAGTTGCTCCGCGTGCGCGAGGAAAAGACTCCCGGCGTGCGAGTTCAGCCACGCGCAAGTGAAGAAGAAACGAGCGAACGAAAACGCCTCGCTCGTGTGCTTACGATGCAGCGAACGCGAGGAAGAAGAGACGATACAGACGACGACGATGGCAGGATTGAAGATCGACGAGGAGAAAGGTTGCTTACACGAGTGTTCAAAGTGTAAAGAGCGAAAACCGGAAACGGAGTTCGCGCGTTCCCAGTTGAGAAATAAAGGTCCAGGGAAGCAAAAGTGCTCCAAGTGCGCGAGCGAGGCGGACGCGATTGCAAATCCGAAGGGAGAGGACGTGAAGAAGTTATTAGAGGAAGCGAGAGAGCAGTCGAGGAAAGCGGAGTTGACGAACGCGCCGGATAAGCTGAAAATATTCGCGAGAGAGGCGGCTTTGGAAGCGCAAGCGGTGACGGGTTTGAAGCCGAAAAAGATAGGCGGCGGGAGAGGAAGAGGAAGAGGCGGGAGAATTGGAGGAGGGAGAGGACGGTAGTCTTCGGTGTTCGTAGTTAACGCGCGAATAATAATAAGATTGCTGCGTGTTACGCTTGTATTCTTCGTCTAAACTTTTTCTATGTATGCGTAGTAGCTAAGCTAAATTTTTCTCTCGTCGTCGTGAAATTATCAGTCGTAATCAGAACGTGCTTTATATCATAACTCTCCGCTTCCGTATTGTCTTTGACCACCGCTGCCCGAATCGCTGCTTACACCTCCCGAAGAACGATGGTGACGATTGTCACCAGAACCAACGCCTTCGGCTTCGGTCGTGAAATCGCTCGTTTCGCTGAAATAGGTCGATTGCATGCCGCCGCGCTTTGGCGTGATATCCGGCAGTCGTAACGTCACGCCGCCGACGTTCTTGGTCTCCTTTTGCATCTTTGGTTGCTTGGAGTATTTACGGTAACTGTCGTCTTCCAAACCTTCGGCGACACCATTATTTATCGCGCCTTCGTCCTTAAACGCGCGCTCGACTCTTGATTTCGCGATTTCCTCTTTCTCGTGTAAGATTTTCGTCAACAAAGGTTCGGTGGTGCCGACGGTGATTGAATCGACGACGCCCATCTCGCGTTTGAGTTTGCGCAACAAGCGACGACGTCGTCGCTTTTCATCCGATAAGGATTCAAATGCGACGCCTTTTACTTTACCACTCATGCCGAGATGATGATCGCCGTTACCGCCAGATTCCATCGAATTACCGCCGCCTACGTTCGACGAACCGTCGCCAAAGTTACCAGATCCTTTTTCGTCAGCCCCGAATAAATCTTCGCGAATGACTTGTCGAATCAAATACTTTGCCGAGCAGTACATGGTTGCTAACGTCGGCAATACAATTACCGCGAACAACCAGAAGAAGTACACTTCGTTGTTGATGACCTCGTGCGGAGATTTCTTTGAGTACACGCGAACGTAATCGATGATGGCAAACTGATCGTCTTGCTCACAGTTTTTTAGCGCTTCCAAGACACCGTACGGAGATACTGACGTTCCAATCCCAACGAAGAACGGCCATCGAGGAATCATCGGAGCCGAATACGCGTTGACTTCGTGCGTGAAGACGTCGTCGATAAAGAACCGTAAAGACTCTTTATCCCATTCGACCGCAAAAACGTGGAACTCTCTCGCCCAATCCGCGTTGAACTTGATCTTCTCCTCTTCGCCTAATCTTGACGATGAAGTCGCAGATGCCGACGAGGATGCAGACGAATTCATCGCTAAATACTCGCTCTTTTCCACTTGATTCATCAACTCGAACGGTCGAGTGCGATCGACGACGTACCCGTCCACCCCGCACGTCGCTCCCGAAGGCATGAAGTGAAATCCAGACTCTACCGCGCCAATCTTCGCACCTGGACCGCCTCGGCCTTGTCCAAACGCCTGCGCGACGCGAATATCGCCACCTCTCGGCCAACACGCGTCCTTCGGTACCGTTTTATCTGGATCTGGAAGTAATTCAATTCTCGGAAACACTCCGGCGCACGTGTCTTTATCGTTCGGGTCGTACGACAATCCCGGAAGTCTCGCTCTCACCTCGTATCGACCATAGACCTGACTAAACGCTTTAGACGAATCAATATAACACGACTCAAACGGAAACTCAGATTCAGAGAACTTTTGCGCTCCGGGAATGTCCAAGAAGACCCCGTTATCGTCGTTATCGTCGTCAAAGTTTTTCGGTTTGTCGTACTTTCCAACCGTTTTCCTCGAGGCGATGACCAAAGCTCCATCGACAACTTTGCAGTTTCTCTCGTGAAACCACGTCTCCTTGTCGACGGTTTCTTCCTCTTGCTCGCCTAGAAATGATCCTTTTCCACTCGTCGACGCCGCTGCTCGAGACTTTTGGCCATTTCGTCTTCTCTCGCCCCCGCTAATAATATCACTACTCTCGCCGCTTCTACTACTATCGCTACTCCCACCCCCTCCACTATTACTACCGTGATGACTCTTAGATGCTCCTAATTGCGACATCGCGTTGAATTCGTTTGCACTGTTCTCTACGCCTGGCTTTCCAACGACACCACCAACACCTCTTCGGCTCGTCGGCGCGCCGTTCCTCGGCGTCCACTTCTCCAAATCTAAATAATCCAAATCAAACTCATCGCTAAACGTCAGCTCCCACCCATCTCTGGTCTTTTGGTTCTTCTCCACGTTCCTGGTCGCCCCAAACACGTGCTCGGGAAACCTAGACTTCCTCTCGATCTCCGTCTCCTCTCTTTTCCCGATCAAAGTCTCCATCAACCCGGGCACGCCGAGCCTTTGCTCTTCTTCCACCAAGGAAGATATCGGAAGGCTGCCGCTTTCCGCGCTCTTCTTCGTCAAATAACTCGAAATGACCGCGTCCACGTCTTTCTCTTTCGTGGCCATCTTCATCGCGTTGCCGATGAAGTTAAATTTTTGCGCCTCTCGTCGCTCCGACGCTTCGCTTCGTTGCCCTCTTGAAGAGGTGGAGGACACAGAGGATTGCACCAAACTGCTCTCCGTCGGTTCCTCCCATATCGGCACGTTCTTCGCGTCGATAAACCGCGTCTTTAGCTGTTCGTATTCGTTCTCGTCGTTCGTTTCTTTTCTTTTGATAGTAACACCACCGCCGGTGGTCGCGACGCCGCGATGATTGCCTTCGCCCATTTGATTCATTTTAGCCGCGGGACGACTTTCTTTCCCCGTGGTCGTCGTCGTCGTGATTTTCTTTTCTTTTCGACGACGATCGCGAGATGCCGTCGCTGCTCCTGCTTTTTCAGTCTCCTCACCTGCGACGAGAGCGATCGCGATCGCGAGACAGAGGAGCAAGAGGAAGAGGAACGTTTTATGCGGGCGCGCGCGGGTGCTTCTTCCGCGCGTCGTTCTCGTCCGCATTTTCCCCAACAATAACATCATCACCGGTCTCTCTCTCTCTCTCTGGGGAGCGCGTTTCTCTCTTTTTACGTCTATATTACGATAAACGACTACTCATGTTCATATCATCTGATAGTATTGCGCGGGGTGTGTGTATCTGCCGCTCGTGTCGCCCGTCCTACGGAAGAACTCTCGCGCGCGCTGAATTTTTTTTGTGGGAAAAAGAAGGAAAAAAGGAACCAAAAAAAGAGTTCAAAAGTACTGCTACTACTGCTATTATTACTACTACTGCGGCTACTACTACTGCTCATACTGCTAGAGTTCTCCGTCTTTGTCTTTGTGTTTGACTTTTTCATCATCGAACTCGTCAAAGTCTTCAAATTCGGGCAAACCTCGCTTGATCCTTTCTTGCCTCTTTAACATCTCCTCTCTATCTTTGTCCAGTTGTTTTTTACCGCCCAACGGAGGCACCATGACCACGTCCGGGTGTAAGTGCACTAATCCTAAACTCTCCAACCGCTCGAGATTCATCTCGAAGGATCGGAGCGTGTTCTCCACGTCGTCGTGGGGTTTTTCGAAACCGTCGTGGTCGTTTTGGCTACACGCGCCGGCTAAGTAGCCGTTGACGAACATCGCCTCGGTGGAGTTAAACACCCACGAGTCGTTCTTAAAGTGCTCGTCCGTATTCCATTTCGCTTGGGTGGTTTGTAACTCTACTCTGTTCATCAGCTGGGATTTTTGCTTTTCTCGTTCCACCGGGCGAAAGTTAAACGCGCCGTCGTCTTTACGTAAATTCTGGACGATTTTCGTCGCCACGCGTTCGCCTCTCGGTCCAATCCTCTTCTCGTGTTTCTCTTTTACGATTTCCGTCGCCGCTTTCAGCTGCTCTTGCGTGTGCGGATATATCGCGTGCGCGTACATCTTCGAGTCGCCTTGACCTCTTCTCACCACCCACGGTTCCGGTTCCAACATCTGAAAGTGCATGTCGAGCAACGTTTTGTACGTCCGCATCCCACCTTCGTAGTACACGCGAACCGTTTCCACGTCGTCTCCGCTCACGCGATGGCCTTGCATCAACACGCGCTCTTTCTCGCCAACTTTAAATCTTTGCCGCCAATCCGCGTTGAGAGAACTGTATCCGACGTTCGTCGCGAATACGTCTCGCAAACACCCGTACCGCGCTTCCGCTTTCGCAAAATCTCCGCTGGAAAACGTGGCGAATTCGAGCTCCTCCATGTTGTCTTTCGCTTGGAACGCTTTGAAATCATCCGGTCGTTTCGTCGCCGCGTTGCCCCGCCACGATGATGATTTTGATGACGATCTCTTTCCTCCTCTTCCTCTCGAGGAAGGCACGGAACTTCCATCATCGCTTTGCTTCAGCGCGAAACAAATCGTCGTCCTCGTCGGCGCGGCAATACACAAGAGAAAGAAGATTTGGAGAAAACCAATCGAAATCCTCATCTTTTTCTCTTCTTCTTGTGCCTTTGTTTTTGCGTCCTCCTCGCGCCTTCTTTTATGATATTATGACGTGAAAAGTTGTCGTTGTTCTTCTGCGTTAAAGGCGGCTCGTTGTGTTACGGTGTTCTTGTTTTTGACGCCTTTCCTCTCTCTTTCCGCCGTACGGCAAAGGCGTTTACTACGTACTACGCGTTGTCTCGTTCGCTTAAAGATTTGCCTTTCGCTTCAATTTAGGGTTACTATAAAACCCTAAATGAGAAACCAAGCACAACGCCGTCCTCTTTTTGTGGGTGAAATGTCCTCAGAGTCAAAAGAAATTCGCGGCGTCACTGCTTAAGAAGGCGAGTTTATTACACACACAACACGCGCATTATTAAATACGAGTCAGTCTTTTTAAAATGTCGAAACTTTCGTCGAAGAAAACGCAAGAAGGCATCAACAACCGTTTACAAGTTGTCATGCGATCCGGGAAGTACACGGTACGAACGAAAGCGATTGGTTTCGATGCGATCTCTCTCTCTCTCTCTTCTAGGGTCCAAAACCAAAAGATTTGAGATTTTGTGTGGCGGCCCTTCTTCTCGAGGTGTACTACTCTCTTCGGACGATGCTCGAGTTCTTTCTCGCGGGCGCGCTCTCTCTCTCTCTCGCTTTTTCTTTCTTCTTTCGCAAAGCGAAGCGTTCTCATCGTTTGTGTTCTTCTTCTTCTTCTTCTCTCTTAAACAAAAACAGCTCGGGTACAAAACGGTCCTCAAAACCCTTCGCTCCGGGAAAGCGAAACTCATTCTCATCGCGAACAACGTTCCGCCGTTGCGAAAATCCGAGATTGAATACTACGCCATGTTGGCGAAAACCGGCGTGCACCATTACACCGGGAACAACGTGGACTTGGGGACGGCGTGCGGTAGGTTTTACAGAGTGTCGTGCTTGAGCATCTTGGACGCGGGGGACTCGGATATCATCGAAAAGACGATTGGGGAGTCTGCTTAAGAAGAGTATAAGACGTTGTTGTTTAATTCGAACGAAATTGTTGGTTCATTATAAAAGTATATATAAATTGATGTATGCGCTTTTGTTGGTGGTGTGAGTAGAAGCGGCGAGCGGCGGTTTGGTCTCTCTCTTTCTCTCCTTCTTCCTCCTCCTCCTCCTCTCGACTAGCGATGACGAAATCTTTTGTTTTTTCTCTTTTACAAAGAGAATGGTCTTCTTTCCAATGAATGTTTGTATCATACTGAAATCAAAAGCCTTACATTACTGAGCTGGAAATGTTTGTCGAAACGAAGAGAGAGAGAGAGAAAGAGAGAGAGAGAAAAAGAGTTCAAAATCGTTTGGTTCGTTTGCTACGCGTGTCCCTTCTTCAAGTCTATTGTTTTTACAACATTTTTTCATGAATATCTCTCGATAAACTCGCTCATCAACGGGTTCACCAGCGCTGGATTTTCGTCCATCGGGCAATGCCCGGCACCTTTCAAAACGGTAAACCCAGCGTTCGCGTATTTTTCGTACAACTTCCTCCCGTCTTCCATCTTCTCCCACGGATCTTTCTCCCCCCACAACATCAACGTCGGCGTCGCGTTCTCCCCTTGGCTCACTTGCGGCAACAAATCTTCCGGCAACGGCCCACCGGAATAGGAAATAAAATCCAAAAATACTTTACTCGCACCTTCCGTCATGCCTGGTTTCAAAATTACGTCCACCAATTCATCCGTGACCGCTCCCGAATCGTGATACGCCTCCTTCAAAATGTTCGACACCGTCTCTTTCCTCGCGACGTTGGCGAAAAACTTCGGCCCAATCGGCGACGTTCTCAAAAACGTCTGAAACGCCTCGATTATCGGTTTCGCAAACGCCGGTTGTTTCGTCACGTGCAACCCTCTCATGCTGATGTTAATCAAACACAATCCCAAAATATTCTCCCGTTTATCCAACGCCGCTTGTAATCCGGCCACGCCGCCGACTGAGTTACACATCAAAAACGCTCTCTTATCCTCTCCTTCCATCTCCGTCTCGATGAATTCGTTAATCTGTCTCGCCCACGTGTAAAAATTATAAATATCGTTCTTCTCTCTCCCCGGCGCGGTCGGATCCGGTTTATCGCTGTACCCGTACCCGAGTAAATCCAACGCGTACACGTTGTATTTCTTCTCGTTGGCAAAATAACTCGTGTTGTTTCTCCACTGATCCGCGTTCCCGCCGAAACCGTGAATTAATATAACGTTTGGTTTCTCATCATCGTGCGACGTTGTTCCTTTCACGTACCGTATCGCGTGTCCTTCGAACGTGTGGTACTTTTCCTGTAAGTTTCGCGACGTGGACAGGGACGACACTTCCCCGTCTTCGTGGTAAAACTTTGGATATTTTTCTCTCATC
>Ga0209505_1002131_pt1 | contig 12759 bp, 5 predicted proteins | sample COGITO_mtgs_1103_2_FD_184794 | JGI IMG/M metagenome (GOLD analysis project Ga0209505, IMG submission 184794) | Pelagic marine microbial communities from North Sea - COGITO_mtgs_110331 (SPAdes) (version 2) | ecosystem: Environmental > Aquatic > Marine > Epipelagic ... | reverse complement strand
CCACGTAATAAAACCTGTTCGCGTTCGAGACCAGCCCGTTCCTGGAATAGTTATTCACGCACGACGTCTCTTTATTCCAACTCGTTTCGTTCTCACTCTCTTTCGCGTGCTCTGCTCTGGATGATGGAAGTTTCAACGGTTTCACCTCCACGAACTGTCTCGTCTGCGACACTTTTCCAACTCGCACCGACGAGGAGGAGGATTTGTGTTTTTTCTTCCTTCGGCGAGAGGAACCCATTATTAGTATCGAGAAGAAAAAGAATTTTAACACTACTACTAGTAATAATAATAATAATAATAATAATAATAATAATAATAATAACCACACAGAGAGAGAGAGAGAGAGCTTTAGTATATCTCCTCTTCGTCTCTTCGTCTTCTTCTTTCTCTCTCTCGCTCTAATGCTACTTACTACTAAAGCCGCCAAATCGTCGAATTCCTCTTTCAAAGTCGTCCGAGTACATTTTTTTTTCATTTAGGGTGTATTGTGAAACCCTAAAATATACTACATCGAATTCTTTTTCTCTCAAACAGACGCGGCAGAAGGTGTGTGGATTTATATACGCGCGCGTTTATATTACTATCATCATCATGTCTCCTCTGTCATCGGAAACGCAAGCGCTTTTGAAGACGAACAACGGAGACGAACAGAAGAGAACAAAGTCTTCTTCTTTCACGTCACCGTTAAAAGCGGCGACGGCGATCGTCGCCGTTTCGACGTCCCTTTTTGCCACCGCGTCGTACTCCGTGTCGGGGACGCGGGGATCTTCGTCGTCGCGATTGGGCGATCTTCAAAGAGAAGGAGGTGTGGACCTGTTTAAACGAGCGGTGGCGAATTTAGGCGAAGATGCGACGACTGCAACTCCTGCGATCGCATCGAACGATAAAGTCACCTTAACCGTGGGGTGTTCGCACAGAGACGTCTTGAAACGTTTGCCGTTCGACCCGGAAGGATGGGATTCCAAAGTCGGGGCGAAACTCATCACGGAGAGCAAATCGAAAACGTTTTCGTACGAAGACGCGATCGAGATGAAAGAAATCGGATGCGGGAAGTTTCAAACGCCGTACAAGTTAGGTAGCGGCGCGAAGTTTGGTTTTTACCTGTACGAGAAAGCGAACCCGGAGAACTACGTGAGCGATATTGGCGGGAAGTTGGTATTGCTCGAGGAGGAAGAAGAGGAGGAAGCGGCGATTGGCGAAACCGCCGCGTCTTCTTCGAAGAAGAAGATGAAGAAGATGAGTCCGTCTTCTTCGGTTTTAAAACCGTCCGCGACGACCAACACGGAATCGTCGTCCTCTACTACCACCGATTACGCCGCGCAAGCCGTGGCGGCGGAGCAAAACGCGAACGAAAGAGCGAAGGAAATCTCCGCGTTGTTGTCGGCGAGCGTCGGGAAGAAGAAGCACGCGTCCTCGAAGAAATCGGTGAAAAAGCACGTCGAAGAAGAAATCGAGGAAGAGGTATCCGAGGACGGTGCGGTTGAAAAGAAGAGCTCGAAGAAGCACTCTTCTTCTTCTTCTGCTGCTGCTGATAAGACGGTGAAAGGTTCGAAGAAATCTGATCCCGTCGCGGTCGCTAAGGAGGAACTCGAGTCTTCCGGCATCGAAGTCGTCGGCGAGTACTTTGACTGGGGATGGTGGATGTCTGCGTTGTCGCAAGGATCGCAATACCAAACCACCGATATCACGTGTGAGAACACCACGTGCACAATGCAAGTGTGCGAGAAGACGAAGTGCACGGAATATAAGAAGGAATGCGAGACGACGGAAGTGTGCGATGATCTCGGCGACTTCGTGAAGGAGCAAACGGCGTCGATGGGCAAGTCTGGCATCACCAAGAAACAAGCGTCAAAGGCATTGAACAAAGCCACCGAAGCAAGTTCGGAAGTTTCCGAGTTTGAGATTAAGACGTCGTCGTCGTCGTCGACGAAGTCTCATCACAGACACTTGCTCTCTCACCACGCTAAGGTGGCTGACGTCGAGGAAGTCGAACCGACGCACGCGAAGGTGCACAAGAACAAACACTTTGCTGGTTTCGGTTCCGACGCGGCTAAGGCGGCAGAAACCGAAGAAGTTGAAGAACTCGACGAAGAAATCGAGGAGGCGAAAGAAGAAGTTGAAGAAGAAGAAGAAAAGGTTTCGTCGAAGAGCAAGAAGTCTTCATCTAAGAAGTCTTCCAAGAAATCTTCCTCCTCCTCCTCCTCCAAGAAGCACAAAGGAGACGATATTGCGGATACTGGTGCGAACGAGTTCGACACGCGTCACCCGGCGCACATCGCCTCCAGAATGTCCAGCTGCACGACGCAACACGTCGCTGAGAACATGGAGTTTTACCCGAGAGTTCACGGTCCGGCGAACGCCAACCACGTTTACATCTTTGGTGGATGCTACAACGACCGCGACCACGAGACGTGTAACATCCCGGTCGATGTGAACCCGAAGCAATGCGTGATTGTCCATTTGAACGACAAAAACTTTCAAGAAGCAGTCAACGCGTGCTTGGAAGAAGCGCCGATCGATGGTAAGTGCGTTCAGTACGGCAAAGAGTCCAAGTTCGGGATCTTGCCGAGATGGGACGTGACGCAAGTCCACAACATGCAAAAAGCCTTCGCGGATACCGATTTCAACGGCTACCTCGGGAGCTGGGACACTTCTCAAGTTCGTAACATGAACCAAATGTTTGCGAACAACAAAGCGTTCAACGGTGATATTCGAAAGTGGAACTTTGAACACTTAGGTTCCGCCACTGGAATCTTTGACGGCGCCGACAAGTACAACGCCAAGTGGGAGTGTGGCTTCAAAGCGACTGGGATTATCGATTTCAGCTCGTGCCAATCGTCCGAAACGTTGAAAAAGCAAAAAGAAGTCGAAGACAGATTGCAACGCTCGCACTTCGTCTCGAACCCGGAATACAACCCGGAAGAAGAGAACGCGGTGCAAGAAGATTCTGAACCGCTTTCTTCGGCGACGGCTTTTGATGACGAAAACGCGGAAAAGTACGCCGCGGAAAGAGAGCAAGCTTTCAACGAGCAAGTCGAGGAAGCGAACGAAAAGGAAGGGTCCGGTGGTTTGTTGCAGAAGCTTTTTGGGGGCGGTAGTTCTTCCTCAGCCGCACCAAAAGAAGAACACGAGTTACCAACGGCAGCAGCAACTACAACTGTTTCCAATGATGGCGATTACGAAAGTAGCAACGAGCGACCGACACCAACAGCACCAGAAGAACTCGCCAAAGATGACGCGAGTTCCTTAGCATCTTCCGATGACGACGACCGAACGACGAGCTCCTCCTCCTCCTCCTCCTCCTCCTCCTCTTCTTCCTCGTCGTCGTTTTCCTCCAAAACCTTCACGGAGAAGGATTTAACCGATGAGAACTTCAGACGGCAAGTCGCTTTGTGTTTAGCAGAAGAGCCGAAAAAGGGCGATTGCATGGACAACGAGTTCGGGCCGATGATTTCTTGGGACACGTCGAAAGTCACGAACATGTACGAAACGTTCCAGAACCCTCCGATGTTAGTCGAGGGTGATGAATCCTCTTCATTCAACGGCGACTTATCCAAGTGGGACACTTCGCACGTCACCAACATGCGAAGAATGTTTAGCAACGCCAAGGCGTTTCAAGGCGGCGACTTGAGCAAGTGGGACACCTCTCACGTGCAAGACATGTCGCAAATGTTTTCCGGCGCGAACTCTTTCGACGGCGACATTAGCTCCTGGGACACCTCTCGATGCGAAGACATGCACCACATGTTTGAAGACGCGCAACTGTTCAACCAAGACATTGGCAAATGGCAAGTCGGCAAAGCTTTGAAAATGCGCTCGATGTTTCGCAATGCCGAAAGCTTCGACCAAGATTTACGAAAGTGGTCGGTGGCCAAAGTCGCCGAGCAAGAGGACATCTTCAAAGGCGCGAGCGCGTTCAACGACAAGTTCGAATGCGCGTCCAAGCACGATGGTCCAATCGTCTCGTGCAAAGATAAGAGCGAAAAGACGAAGGACAAATCGAACAACAACGTGTTTTCCAAAATCTTTGGTTAACAACGCGACGAGCGGAGCTGCTTTTCGCGAAAGAGATCTCATCATCAAAAACACGCGGCGAAACGAGCGAAAGAAAAAGAGAGTTTTTTTCATCACCATTATTAAAGAGAGAAGAGAGTTACTATTACACACACACATAACACATACATTAGCATTTTAAAGAGAATCTGTACTTACGAATATATTATCACATATACTCGCCTTCTTGGATTCGTTGACCTTTCGAACATCCATTTGATTTAGGGTAGTGGTACCATCTTAAAGCCTCTCATTAAAGGTGCGACTGTCCTTTCGTCAAAAACCGCGATCCGATCGATACACCTCGAAGAAAACAAAAGAACGTCTCGCGACGCTGTTATTCATCGACTCCTTCGTCTCGGTAAAGTCATCTCAAAGTCGCTTCCCTCTTTAGTGGCGCGATTTTTTCCCGTCATCTCTTACCTGATTGGAGAGATTATTTAAGCCGCGGGCGGTACAAATGGTTTCACCTGTGTCCACGTTCTCGCACTCGGGGGAGCGAGTGCCCTTAATCCACGACGCGAACAACAACAACAACATTAAAAGCGACGAGGAAGAGGCAAAGAATGACGACGCGAAGATGAAGACCACCACTTTTACCACCGCGTTCGCTTTCGTCGCCTTTTTATCGGCGTGCGCGTTCGCCGTTTCTTCCCTTCGGGGAAACAAAGGTTCGTCTGGTGTGTCTTTGCTCGGTTCGTCACAGTCGCAATCGGCGAAGGAAACGATCACGCTCGTCACCGGATGCTCCCCGAGAGATTTAATCTACAGCTTAGATTTCGACCCAAGCACGTGGACCGGGAAAGTCGGGGCGAAATTAATCACCTCGGGAATGTCCAGCGAGTTTCTCTACGAAAAAGCTTTAGATATGACGGAAGTCGCGTGCGGCGTGTACAGCGCGGAATACGCCATGGCACCGAACGCGACGTTTGGGTTTTTCTTGTACCAAGTTGGAAATTCGACGACGAAATATATGTCCGATATTGGCGCGCAAGTTGAAAACGGGCCGATTAAGCAATCGGAGATTGCCGCGCACGCGTGGGCGAACCAAAATCAGGCGAGTTTGGAGAACCATTTAGATTCGAGCGGGACTTTAGAGCAAGGCGAGATTACTGATGCGGAGGAAGACGTGCAGTATTCCGATTTGGCCGCGTACAGAGCGGCCGTGGAAAGCGGACACGTTGACAAAAACGGACACTTGGTGACAGAAGCCGATCCGGAGAACATCAAGATGGCGCCGCAGATGCCGGCGGGATACGGGCAAACCGAATATTACGATTGGGGCGCGTGGTTGAAATACATCGTTCACGGGGTCGAACACGCTGAAAACCAAATCGAATGCGATCCGAGCGCAAACACGTGCACGTTACAGCACTGCTCGAAGTGGCAGTGCACGGATTACACTAAGCCGTGTCAAGAAGGCATCACCGGTTGCACGCACCCGAAAGATTTCATGAGCGAGGCGAAATTGGGAAGGTTAGGCACCGTGAAGAGGTACAAGAACCCGAAATCGATGCCAGCGAGAAGAGAAAAGAGGGAGTGGGCGCCAAAAGAGGTGAGAGAGTTGAAGAAGAAGAAGAAGAGTTCTTCAGAGACTGTTCCTTCCGCTTCTTCGTCGACTTTGAAGACTTTGAAAAAGCACGGCATCGAGCAAGTCGGGGAGCGCGTCATTTTAAAATCCGCGCCTTCTTCGTCGACAAAGGCCACAAAGAAGTCACGCAGTCACTCAAAAACAAAAGTTGTCGTCGATGAATACGAGCAACCGTCAGAAGACATCGTCGAAACGATTGTTGAAGACATCGCAGAAGACGTCATCGTGCCAACTTCTAACGTCGCGGCGAGAGCTTTCCACTGGGACAAATCCGCGGCTGGAAGTCGATCCGTTCGAAGAGCGTTGCAATCGTTTCCGTCGATCAAGAACGGGATGTTTTCGTACACTCCAGCGCACACGACGCAATCAACGCCGCAGCTTGGTTTAGGTCGACTGTACCCGTCGAGTTTGATCAACTACATGGCTGATTGCAATACGAAGCATTTGCACGTGACGAACAACGGCAACGCAAACGTGGAGTATTACCCGAGAATAAACGATGTGTCAAACGCGGGTAGGGTGTACATCTTTGGTGCGTGCTTCAACTCGCGCGATCAGAACACGTGCGCGGTGCCGTCGGATACGCATCCGGCGGGGTGTAAAGACGCCACGGCAGGTTCGCAAACGAACACGAACACGGCGACGACGACTGGAAACACGCGAAAAGGCAACGCGGCTGAGCAATCGACGGTGTCAACCGCTACCGATATTGAAGACGAAACGTTAACGAATACGGATGAAACCGGAGATGCGTCGGCGGCGGCGGCGACGACGACCTCTATCGCTTCGCAATACACGCCAATCACCAACGCGAACATCCACGAAGCCGTGACTGAATGCCTGGGTTACGAACCGCTCGCCGGTGAATGTCCGCAGAGTCAATATGGCGTCATGTCCGATTGGGATGTCTCTCGCGTGACGAACATGGACCAATTATTCTACGACCCGCCACGCGTTGGCGGCGATAAGATGAAATCATTCGACGGTATGCTCGGCGATTGGGACGTGAGTTCCGTCACTTCGTTCGAGAAGATGTTTAAAAACGCTAACGCGTTTAAAGGCACGAACTTGTACAACTGGGACGTCTCGTCGGCGACGAACATGCACGGTATGTTTGAACATGCGGAAAGTTTTGTCGCGAGAATTTCCGGGTGGAACGTCGGAAACGTCAAAACTATGGCCACCATGTTCCAAAACGCTTTGAGCTTCAACCAACCGCTGAAGGATTGGGACGTTTCCTCCTGCAAAGATTTCGCGCGGATGTTTTCCGGCGTTTTCGAAAGCGGTTTCGCGCAAGACGTCTCTACGTGGAACACCAGAAACGACGCCAACATGAACAATATCTTTTTCCACAACGATGCGTACGCGGCGAAATTTACGTGCGCGAACGCCGATAGTGGGCCACCGAGTTCGTGCAAAGCAAAATCGGTCTCAGAAATGATCGCCGCGGCGATGGGTACGGACGAAGAGGACGGGAGAAAGTTCTCAAAAAAGCACTCTTCTTCGTCTAAACGCGGCACCACCAGTAGTAGTCATAGCAGTAAGAAAGCGTCATCAAAGTCGAAGAAAGATAACGACGTCGAGTTCGTTCCGCAAGTCCATTCCACCGCGGATTCCGAGGCGGAGGATATGGTGATGGAAGCGACTGAAGTCGCTCGAGGGGGGAAATCTTTGTTCAACAAGTTCGGCTCGTTCTTCGGAAGTACCGGCGGTAAAAAATCTGAAGAAAAAGACGACGAGTTGACGTACGCGGATTACAACTCCGAAGATTTATACGGCGCGACTTCGCAAGAATCCGAGGGTTTTGATGCCACCTCCGAGGAAGCCGGAGGAGGAGATCAAAACGTCCTCGACGGCGTCGTCGCGCGCGAAGAAGAAGAAACGAAAGAAGAGGAAGGTCAACTCGGCTCGGACGAGAACGAGGAAGAGGAAGAAGAAAACCTCGACGAGTGGGGAGAACCGCTGAACAAATACGCCTCCGACCCGGTGAAGCCTAGAGTCATCCGCCAAACCGGTCACGTGGACTTGTTCGGAACTTTATCTTCTTCTTCTTCGGAGAAGAAGAAGACGAAGAAAGCGCTACACAAGCACTAATGCCTCGTCGCGGCGACGAGAGACGAGAGACGAGAGAGGAAGGACTGAAAGTCTCTCCTCTTTTATACACACTGTACACTTAAAACCACATCACGACATTATTATCATCATCATCATTCTTAGACATTAACGACGATTGTTTTAATCCACATTATTACTATTATTATTTACACACGTACATATCGTCGTCGTCGAGACCGTTCTCTTCGTCTCGTCTCCCAAGTACGAAGCGATCCCTAAACTGAAGCGAGATTGAAGCCGCGGCCAAAATTCAATCCGTCTGCACTTTTCCTCCCTCGACTGCTTAAAGCGCGCTCGAGTTGCAGTTTCTGTTTCTTTTTCTTATTATCGCACATATAATGAACACCACTGTTACGAATACTGCGGAGGAGAAACCGCTTTTGGCGAAAGCCAGAGGATCGTTGGACTCTTCTTCCTCCGCGTCGACGTCTCTCGAAAAGAATGGATTTTCCCGCGCGAGCAAAATGGTTGCCGGCGCGGCCGGTCTCGCCTTGGTCTCCGCCGGGACGCTTTCCGCGTCGAGAGCGCACCAAGCGTTTAACGGTCTCGGTTCTGCGGCATCTGCGGACGTGGTCACGTTAACCTTGGGGTGTTCACCGACCGATTTGTTATCTTTGTTGCCGTTTGAACCGAAAAGCTGGACAAAGGCTGAGGTTGGAGTGAAATTCGTCTCCTCCGCGATGTCGAAAACGTTTGATTTCTCACGAGCGAAAGAGATGGTTTCGACGTCGCAATGCGGGGTGTACCAACTCCCGTATCAAATGAGCGAGAACAGCAAGTTTGGTTTCTATTTATACGAGAAAGGGAACCCGAGCAATCACATGTCAGACATCGGCGCGCAAGTGAAGGGCGGTCCGGTGACGGAGTCGTCTATTCGAGCGGCGGGGTGGTTGAACGATAAGAACGCGGCGACGAAGAACGCGAAGACGATCGACATCGAGGACATGCGTAAAGCGGCGAAGAAAGACGCGCAAGATGCGGATGCCGCGGCGAAGAGAATCGCGGAGAAGACGTTTCACACCAAGACGGAGACGGTGACGCAAAGAAGCGCGGCGGCGAGCGGCGACGAAGTCGTTTCCAACCTCGGCTTGGTCGAAACGAGAACGTATTCTAACTTTAACGGCAACGCGAGAATCAAGTCCGACACGATTGCTTGCGATGGTTTGAAGAAAACGTGCACGTTGAAATCGTGCGCCGGTGCCGCGTGTACGGAATACACCAAGCACGACTGCGACGCCGGCAAGCCGGGGTGCAAAGTCTCCGCGGATTTCAAAAACCCGGCGGATGTTGCCGTGAGAACGACCGAGGAGAAGAAGTTTTTCCAAGCGACCATGACGCCGCAAGAAAAGACGCGCGAGCAAAACAGAGATATGATCCAAAAAGCGCAAAGAGATTTGGGAACGACGGTGGAAGTGTTGCCGACGAGAAGACGCTTGTTGTCCAAGATTTTTGACATCAAGAACTCCGTTCAAACCTCGTTGCCGGAAATGGGCTACGGTCAATCCCATCCGACCAGAGTTATTAAGTATATGGCCTCGTGCACGACGAAGCACGTCACGGAAGATGCGGAATTCTACCCGAGAATCCACGACGCGTCCAACCCGGGCCACACGTACGTCTTCGGTTCGTGCTTTAACAACAGAGACCAACAAACGTGCAAGTTACCGACAGAAGTCTTGGCGCCGGGATGCCCGGGCTCTTCCGCGACTTTAGCCAAATCGGTGATTAACCCAATCACGAAAACGGCTTCTTTGTCTGGTGACTCGTTGCATTACTTGACGAATGACAACATCCAAATGGAAGTCGCGAAATGTTTAGGCGACGACCCGATTAAAGGCGACTGCCCGAAACAAAAGTTTGGCAAGATTTCCTCCTGGGACGTTTCCAGAGTCACGGACATGTCGCAACTCTTCGACCACCCGCCGTTGAAGAACAAAAACGACCGATATTCTTCTTTCAACGGTGATCTCGGCAACTGGGACGTCTCGCACGTCACGGACATGAAGTTGATGTTTAGCCGCGCCTTGGCGTTTGAAGGGAAGAACATCAACAAGTGGGACGTCAAGAATGTCGAAAACATGTCTGGTATGTTTAAACACGCGGATAGATTCAACGCGATGATTTCTGGCTGGAATACTGGCAAGGTGCGCAAAATGAACGTCATGTTCCAAAACGCGTTTGCGTTTGACCAAGACATTTCTCGCTGGGACGTCTCTCAAGTGAATGATTTCACGAGAATGTTCGCGGGTACCTTCGACAAAGGTTTCGGTCAAGATATTACCAGCTGGAGCGTCAAACCGCACGCGAGACAAGTCGACATGTTCTTTGAAGCGTATAACTTCCAATCGAAGTTTGTGTGCGACCACGTCGACCACGGACCAATCTCCTCGTGCGTCGGCGCAGCCGCGAGCGCCGGGAAGAGCGAATCCGAATTAAAGGAAATGGCCAAGAAGAAGGCGGCTGAAGACGAAGCCGACGATGACACCGACGTCGAAGAGAAGGCATCCTTCTTCGGTAGATTCAAGCATTGGTTGCAAAACTAACTTTTTTCGTGTTACAAGATGCAACTTCATCACCTTTTAAAAATTTTATTATATATGTTGTTATTAAATGTAAAATTATTATATTCCATTACTAGGAACACCAGTTACTAGTTCTCTATCTCTATCTACATCATCACCTTCCTACGCGGCGGCTTGCCTGTGTTTCTCTTCTCTGTATCTATCTATCTATCTATCTATTATGCGTGTATCCTCGTTTTCTTATTCTACATCTTATTCTAACATCTCTCGCGCCAACACGTTCGCCAACACCGCGTCGTCCATCTCCACCTCGTCGCACCCACCAACGCTCTCCGCCAACGCCGCCGCCAACATGTGTTTACACATCAACTTCTCGTCCCTGGAAACCACGTCCCACGTAAAACCTTTGCACGCGCAAAAATGGTCCGGGTACGTCAGATGTTGTTGTTGTTGTTGTTGTTGTTGTTGTTGTCCGCCGCCGCCGCCGCGGTAGTCGTCGTTCATCGTCGCGCCGCCACCATTCATACCACCACCACCACCACCACCATTCGTCGTCGTCGTCGTCGTCGTCGCCTTCACCGCGTACACCGTTCGTCTCGATTTTTTCCCGATAAACCTCGTCACCCCTCCTCGACTCGAGGCGACGTCCAGCGCTCTCCCCAAATTCGTCTCGCCAAAGATGCACTCCAAAGCGACCAAATCCTGTTCGCTCAAGCCTTTCTTTTTCTCGCGAATGTCTCTGAATATCGCTCGAGCGATGTTCCCTATCGAGCACGCGTTTTGCACGCCGCGTCCTCCGTGTTTTTCGGTGAGTCGTTCGATGTCTTCGTCTTCTTCTTCTTCTTCTTCTTCTTCATCCTCCGCGTCGTTGTCTTCGTCTCGGTTCGCGTCGTTTCCAATTTTGAATTTCTCTCCCTCCCCGCGCAAAGTTTTATTCGCGCGTTTTGTACTACGCGTCGTCGTCGCGTTGTTACTCGTCGCGTTTTCGTGACCCCCCATGCCGTTGCTTTTCCTCCTCGACGAATTCGTCAAAGTCTTTTGTCCGAGACTGTCGCCCACACCCATGAACGCCGGGTACGCCGACCCGGAGATGCATTCGTCCTCAACCGTCATGTGATTTCTGGGGGAAACGCAGATTCTCGTTCGCGCCTCACAGAGGTGTTTGTTGTTCGCGCGGCGTGTACACAACAGTTTTGAGTCGATTTTTACGGGACGCTTTGCAGAGGAAACAACGAAAGAGAGAGTCATGCGCGAGGAGGAGGCGACGCAGGAGAGGAGGAGGAAGACGACGACGACAAGCGTGGAGAAGAAGCACAAAAGGAGAATCATCTCGAGGGGCGAAGAGAGCGAAGAGAGCGAAGATGATTCAGAGGACGACGACTTTGACGGGAAAGACGACGACGACGAAGAGAAAGACGAAAAAGCGTTGAATGCTACGAATAACGAGAGAAAGATGGTGAAGAACAATAACGACTTTGACGACACTCCCGTTTATTCCGCCGATGCCGCCGCGGATGCGCTCGCGACGACGACGAATGAGACGACGGTTGAGAAGAACGAAACGAACGGCGACGACGACGACGCGAAGACGAATGAGACGACGAAAAGGAGGCGTCTTCGAACGCTTCGAAACGACGCCTACGCGCGAAAAAAAGAGCGTCGTCAAAATCGATTCGGCGTTCCAGCGACGGCGCTCGTGACGTCTGTGGTACACAAACTCCGCGAAGCGTCTCGAGCGTTGATCGACCACTTGAGCAAAGGAAGAGACGAGGCCGAACGGATATTCGAGAAGATTGGAAGTAGCGCGGAGGAAACGAAGTGCGCCGCGCACGAGATTGAGAACGCGAGCAAAGAGATCGACGATTTGTTGCGCACGCTCGTAGACGCGGGAGTACGTCCCGCAAAGGAGGAGAAGAAGAAGGAGAAGAAGAACGTCGTTCGCGGCGGCGGCGCGTAAAGGCGCACGAGACGCTCTCGGTACGCGCGAGCGGATACTACTCCTCATAGCACGTACGAATAGCACGTAATACTAGCACAATCCGAGTAGACAGTCGCAAATGAGCGTTCGCACGAAACGTGTTCTTCGCGGTGTGCGACTTTCTTGCGTCTTAAAACATCGCGATCAAAGTAGTCTCTCGCCTTCGCTTCGTCTTTTCGTTTGTTTCTTCGAATCTCGTTGGAAACCGAATGTGCGACACAAAACGACACTTTGAACGGACTTTTGCAACGACCACAAAGAGACAGAACATTTCAACGACGACAACAACAACAACATGTCGACGACACCGAACGAACGCGTGGTGGTTGAAACTTGTGCGGCGAAAAGTCTCGATGATGATGACGTCGTTTTAGAGATGATTCGCGCGTGTGCGCACAAAAACCAGTGCTATTCCTGCGGCGAAGATGAATCCGTCGTCGACGAGAAAATCGTCAACGACGAGTGCGCGTACACGTTCGCGTCGCCGTTCGTTCTTTCTC
>Ga0209505_1002093_pt1 | contig 12913 bp, 17 predicted proteins | sample COGITO_mtgs_1103_2_FD_184794 | JGI IMG/M metagenome (GOLD analysis project Ga0209505, IMG submission 184794) | Pelagic marine microbial communities from North Sea - COGITO_mtgs_110331 (SPAdes) (version 2) | ecosystem: Environmental > Aquatic > Marine > Epipelagic ... | reverse complement strand
TGCGACCAGACGGCTCATTGATTGAGAACGCCACTGCTTTTTATGCCTTCACCAAAACACCCGATGGTTGGAAAATTTTTGCAATGTCCGCTATTGAGTTCCCTGCTTAAAACCGCGTCACTCCTGCAAAGAAACTGACCTCACCCGCGCAGGAGTGTATGAATAGTTTTGGGCGTTGCGGTTGGGCGTCAAAAGCAACCAAGCTTGCTCTTAGGTGCTTGAACTTGGCAACAAACTACTGGCAAGTGGTAGCGGGTTTGAACCTGCACCACCTGCCGCGTGAGTAAACAAATCACCCACCGTACTGATTGCGAGTGCCAGGAACATCAGCGCGCACATCCGGTAAGTAATGGCCACCCACTTCTGGCCGGCTTTCTGAAAGAGCCTGTCAATCGCCGCCGCACAGAAAACCGCCCAACAGACCGAAGCGATCATGAATCCAGTGAAAAACATCAGGTACTCAGACAGACCAGGATCAGATATGCCCAGCGCCCCCAATGCGCTGCCCAGAGCAGCCCAGTAAGCGAGATTCTGAGGGTTGGTCAGAGACAGCGCAACGCCAGATCTCAGCGCCGAACGGGCTTGCTCGCTGTCAGTTTGCTGCACATTGAAGTTAACGGAGGCTGCCTTCCATGAGTCCCAAGAGAGCCAAAGCAGATAGGCGCTACCAGCCAGACCCACTGGCCACTTGAGTAGATCAACTTGAAGCAAGAGACCCACACCAAGCAGGCCCAAGATGGCCCACGTGGCATCTCCCACCAGAGACCCTATTTGAACGGCAAGAGCAGGCCGAAAGCCGCCTGTCGCACCACGGCGGACTGTCTCGGCAAATATGGCCCCGGGCGCGGCGTTAAAAACCAGCCCAAGTAGAAAAGCGGCGATCAGGACGGACATATACATACTCAATTTAAAACATCAATTACAAGAAAACGCTGCGCACCTGCTGCAGATGGGGCGTGCCAGTGAGCCTGCCAGATAAGGACAAACAATAAGCTTTTTTTATTAAACCTATGACGCGTCAGTGGCATTTGTTCCGACGCTCGCGTGAAAGTTCTGGGGGTCAGTTCAAATCCGGGGCGATTAAATACATACTTACACACGAGCGCAATGCAATGCATCAATAATTAGATACATACACATCAAATCTTTTAAAACCAGGAGCTGAACCCATGATCCGATACCTAAAGCGCGGCCGAGACGTGCAGGCCCGAGCCGATGACGACGTCAAAGTGCGCGCCACTGTCGAAGGCATTATTCGCGACATTGAGCAACGCGGCGATGACGCGGTTCGAGAGTACAGCCGCAAATTTGACAACTGGGAGCCCAACGAGTTCCGCCTGTCGCAAGGTCAGATCGAGAAAGCCATAAAAAGTCTGTCGGCGCGCGAACTCGAAGACATCCGATTCGCGCAAGCACAGATCCGTAATTTTGCGCAAATCCAGCGTGACTCGATGCGCGACGTAGAGGTGGAAACCCGTCCCGGCGTGATCCTCGGTCACCGCCACATTCCCGTCAATGCAGTGGGCTGCTACGTGCCCGGCGGCAAGTATCCGATGATCGCTTCTGCGCATATGAGTGTACTCACCGCCAAAGTGGCCGGGGTCAAGCGCATCGTGTCGACTGCACCTCCCTTCCAAGGCGCGCCGCACCCCGCTATCGTCACCGCCATGCACCTAGCCGGCGCGGACGACATTCTGGTGCTCGGCGGTGTGCAGGCTGTCGTGGCGATGGCGGTGGGCACCCCCAGTCTCAAGCCGGTGGACATGCTGGTGGGCCCAGGCAATATGTTTGTGGCCGAGGCAAAACGCCAGTTGTACGGGCGTGTGGGCATTGACCTGTTTGCCGGACCAACAGAGACGCTAGTGATCGCTGATGACTCCGTTGACGGTGAACTGGTGGCAGTTGACCTGCTGGGTCAGGCCGAACACGGCCCTACGTCGCCGTCCGTGCTGTTGACCGACAGCGAGGCGCTAGCGCACAGCACCATGGCCGAGATCGCGCGCCAGCTAAAGGTGCTCCCCACTGCGGCCATCGCCGCGGAGAGCTGGGCCGAGTTTGGCGAAGTCATTGTCTGCGACACCCGAGAAGAAATGCTACAAAAGGCCGACGAACTCGCATCTGAGCACGTACAGATCATGACCCATGAGCCGGACTACTTCCTGGACAACATGACCAACTACGGCGCACTCTTCATCGGTCCGCGCACCAACGTGGCCTTTGGCGACAAAGTCATCGGCACCAACCACACCCTACCGACCAACAAGGCCGCTCGCTACACCGGTGGTTTGTGGGTCGGCAAGTTCCTGAAGACCTGTACCTTCCAGAAAGTGTTGAGCGACGAGGCCAGCGCAGAGATCGGCGAATATTGCTCGCGCCTGTGTCATATGGAGAATTTCGCCGGTCATGGCGAGCAGGCCAACATTCGGGTTCGTCGGTATGGCACGCGGCCGGAAGTGCCTTGGTATGAGCCCGTACCCCCTTTGCAGCCATGAGCGCGGCGGTTTTTCAATGACTCCGGTGCCACAACTACCACCGCCTCCCTGCTTTCGGGTTGACGGAAAACGGGCGCTGGTCACCGGCGCGAGCCGGGGCCTTGGGCTAGCCGCAGCCGTGGCGTTGGCGCAGGCCGGCGCTGCCGTCACGTTGGCGGCGCGCTCCGAAGATGAGCTGAGGGCCGCCTGCGAGGCCATCGCAGCGCAGGGTGGACAAGCTGATTTCGTGGTGCTGGATGTAACGGATTCAAAGGCCGTGACCGCTGTCATAGCGCAACACCCCACCTTTCACATCTTGGTCAACAACGCTGGCATGAACCGGCCCAAATCGCTGATAAACACGCCCGATGAAGACATTGATGCGGTGTTCGACCTGAACGTGAAGGCGACTTTCTACGTGGCGCGCGAGGTCACGCGCCGCCTGCTAGCCGCTGGCGAGAAAGGGTCGATCATCAACGTCGGCTCGCAGATGGGCCATGTGGGTGGCCCGAGCCGCACACTTTACTGCGCAACGAAACATGCGGTCGAGGGCATGACCAAGGCGCTGGCGTGGGAGCTGGGATCAGCCGGTATTCGAGTCAATACGGTGTGCCCAACCTTTATCGAGACCGCCTTTACCGCCCCCATGTTCGCTGACGCGGCCTTTCGTGATGTTGTCATCAGCAAAATTGCACTGGGCCGCATTGGTCGCGTGGAAGAAGTAATGGGCCCCATCGTCTTCTTGGCGAGCGAGGCTTCGAGTCTCATGACGGGTAGCGCATTGATGCTAGACGGCGGCTGGACCGCTGCATGAACGCGCAGCTAACGCTCCTTACCGTGCGGACGAATCGGGTGCAATAGGCCGCGGCACAGGCAGAGGCAAGCCCTCTGCGATGGCGACTTGTTCGAGTGCTTTTTCAAAAAGCATTCGAGCAGACCCAGCGACATGCTGCAAGTAGGCGTGCAATCGCGCGTCGGCAGCGCTCCTGTTCGCACAGTCGCTGCTGTATTTTTCAAAAGACGAAATTTGCAGCAACAACTCTGCCAAATGGCTAGGGCACTCACAAGACACTGCTGAGGAAATGCCAGCAAATTGTGTCAGGGCTATATCGTCAAACAGGGGTGGGGAAACGGTTTGCTCAGCCGGGGCTCTTGAAGCGGGGGCGGTCGCACCGCGAACATCAGCAACCTCGTTGCGCTGCAAGGACGCCAGCCATTGGCGCAGTGACTCGTCATCTGCAGGTTCGGATAAAACGGCGGCTCCGGCATGGGTTAACTCTGCTCGTCCTGCGGCACTGGAAAAGCGATAAAAAACGGCTGCCGCTGGGGCACGCCAAGCGTCTTGGGCAACGCGTAGTTCGTGGTGCGCGCCGGGCTGCAAGCTGCCGGCTTGCCAAATCAGTAGGTCTGCGGCAGGCGTATCCGCCCGCTGCGCGGCTTGCGATGCCTGGGCCAGGCTATCGAATACCCCCACCAATTGCAGCTTTGGTCCGGCGGGCCGGCGCTCGAACAACCGCTGGAGACGAGCCGCCAAAGCTTGTCCCACCACCACCGCCCGCAATGCGCTTTGCAACGGCGCTTCAGCCCAATCAAGGTCTGCAACCTCAGGCACACGCATCATCTCGCGCAGTTGTTCTGTTTCGAGCGGCGCGAGCAAGCCAATGGCATGACCCTGAGCGGTCAGCCGGCGTAACAGGGTCGCTCGCTCAACATCTGCTGACGAATACAACCGGTGTCCCGATGCCGCCGTGTTGGGTCGCACAGCTTGGTAGCGTTGCTCCCAAATGCGCAAGGTCGCCACGGGCATACCCGCAAGACGCGCAACCGCTCCGGCCCTAAAAGTCGGCTGAACGTTATTTGGAGGCAGCGCTTGAGACTGATTAGCCGGTTGAGAAGACGCCATTTTCTTGCTTCATGAGTTTAATATGAGTCGGATTATCGCATCAATTGAGTTGCTCATTGTCTTTTGAAGGCTATGATATCGACTCATGATCATGTCAAAACTGTAGCCGAAGAGGTTTTTCAACCGGCATTGCTCAGCTTTGACTTCAGCGAACACCCAGATAACAAGCCCTTGGTACTCGTTGAAATTCTCTGGCTTGTTTTTTATTGGACTCTCCATGAACACAAATCGACGCACCTTTTTTATGACGCTGGCCGCTGGCGGCTCGGTTCTGGCTACTTCTGCCCACGGCAAAACAAAGGCCGATGAAAAAGACCCACAGTCCATCGCCCTTGGCTATGTATCGGACGCCACCAAAACCGACACCAAAAAGTACCCCAAATATGCGGCAGGACAGGTGTGCACTAATTGCGCCTTGTTCATAGGCAAAGCGAGCGATACCTGGGGTGGTTGCCCATTGTTTGCCGGCAAGCAAGTCGCCGGTAAAGGGTGGTGCAGTGCCTATGTCAAGAAAGGCTAATGGTGTCTCACTCGGCCACGATACCGCTAGACGGTGAGGGCCGAGCAGCCGGTATGAGCGCCGGCTGCGCGCCCCTCTGTGCAGGTGACCCGCTCCCCAAGTGGGTGTTCGCTGACTTGCGGACAGACCATGCTGGCGAGGTCGGCGCGACCTGCATATACCGAGGGGTGCTGCAATTTGCGCGAGATCCCGCGCTCAGGACTTTTGCCGAGCATCACTTGGCCACAGAGCAAAAGCACCTGGGTCTCATTGCGGCGTGGTTACCGGCAGCGAAGCACAGTCGACTACTGCCATTGTGGCGATTGGCCGGGTTTCTAACGGGTGCCCTGCCCGCGCTGTTCGGCGCCAAGGCCGTCTACGCAACGATCGAGGCAGTGGAGACCTTTGTCAACCACCACTACGAGGATCAGATACGTGCGCTCGCCCCGCACCCCGACCTCAGTGACCTACGCCAGACCCTGCTAGATTGCCAAGCTGACGAAGTGGCTCACCGCGATGAGGCGGCTGCTGCGCAGGGCAACACGCAATCAGGGTGGGTACTGCGCAGTTGGTGCGCCATGGTGGGCGCAGGGTCAAAGGGTGCGGTCGCCCTGATCCGCCACATCTGAGTGACGCACGCATGACTGCCATCGCGGCCGAAATCGAACGCTTTAACCGCCTGAGCGCAACGTGGTGGGACAGCCGTGGACCGATGCGCCCCCTACACGTTGCCAATGCCTTGCGCCTAGATTATGTGGTCGCACAAATAGCCTCGCACTTGGGCCGAGACACCGCCAACGCGCAGAACGGGCTGAACGGGCTGCGCATTTTAGATGTCGGATGCGGCGGCGGCTTAATGTCCGAAGCGTTGGCGCGCCTCGGTGCCCACGTTGTGGGCGTTGACGCGTCACCGGGTAACGTCGCGGCTGCTCGTCTGCACGCTGAATCGCAAAACATCATGGTTGACTATCGGCTGGGCGATCCCACCGAGGTGCTGTCACCGCAAGAACATTTTGACGTGGTGCTCGCGCTTGAGGTCGTAGAACACGTGAGCGACGTGTCTGCATTTTTGGCCACTTCCGCGGCCCGCTTGGCGCCAGGCGGCATGCTGTTTGTCTCCACCATTGACCGCACCTTGAAGAGCTTTATCGTTGCCATTGTCGGGGCGGAATACCTGCTTCGCGTTCTCCCGCGCGGCACCCATCAGTGGTCAATGTTTGTTCGCCCCGAAGAGTTGAGCGCGGCTTTGACGCCCTCAGACTTACAGATACGCGATCTACGCGGCATGCGCTATGTACCGCTATTGCACAGAGCATCGTGGTGCAAAGACACCACGGTTAATTACATTGCCACCTTTTCTCACACATGAACAATACCGAGCAAGCCAACACAAACGAGTGCCCTCCGGCGCTGACCGTGCTCTACGACGGTGCCTGCCCGCTGTGTCGGCGCGAGATTGCCGTGTATCGTGACCTGCAACCGCTGCAACCAGGCTCGCCGGTCTGCTTTGCCGATATCAGCAGCACGTCGGTGCCACTGCCGGCCGGCACATCGCGCGAGCAGTTATTGGCGCGGTTTCATGTGCAAGGACGCGATGGTCAATTACTCAGCGGCGCCCAGGCATTTTTGGCCTTATGGGCCGCCCTACCCGGCTGGCGCTGGCTGGCCTTAGCCGGACGCATACCGGGGGTTGCTTGGGTAATGGAGCGGATGTACCGGTTATTTTTAAGATGGCGACCGATGCTTCAGCGTTGGGCCGCTCGCTGGGACTGACAACCCAGGCGGCTGTACGTCCCGGCCAAGCAGCCGCTGACCCAACCACTCAAACGCTCGGCCTACATCAAGGCCATATGCCATTTGCACCGCAACTGGTTGAACGTCACCTGCTTGCAGCGGTGGTCCAATGTCAAACGAGAATACGTAATTGGGCTCTTGCCCCATGCGTAAGTCGGTGACCACCAAGTTGTCACCCTTGCCTTGCACCTTGAAGAAACCGTCGGTAAACCTTGCTAGGCGTTGCATATGGGGGTGGCTGGCGTGCTGCTGCATCAGCGCCTCACCGCGCTCAAACGCGTTAAAGCGCATGGGTCTGCCACCATCCAACAGTGCATAAAACCCCTCGTGAAATTGGTCGCCGTCAACAGCGACCACACGCCAAAGCAGCGTCGTTAGCGGCGCTGGCGTAACAAGCACTTGCGTCGTTGGTAAACCAAGCGTCTGCAAGGAGTCGCGCGCGTGTTGGGTAACCCACGCTTGGGAGCCCGCGCTCCAAACCAAGTAAAGCGTGCTGAAAGCCAACGCCCAATTGTTAAACCGTAAGCTGCGCTCAGGCAGCTTGATGCACAACGCTGCCACTAAACCAAAGAGTAGCGGCAGTGAGTACACCGGATCGATGATAAAGAGGCTACCCAGCCCATAGGCCTCGTCTGTAAACGGCTGAAACACTTGCGTGCCGTAAATAGTCATGAGGTCTAACAGCGGGTGCGTAACCAACGCCAAGGCCAACGCCGCAAACCACCAGCCGTACACATTTCGTTGCTTGTGTACACCACTGACAACCCAAGCAAGCGGTATGGCGAATAGCGTCAACAGCAGCAAGGCGTGCGTTTCCGCACGGTGGCGCACCATGTTGAGCACCGGGTCGCCGTGGTCTAACAGCACATCTAGGTCTGGCAATAGACCAGCCACTCCCCCCCAAAGCGCAGACTTCCAAACGGCGGTACGTCTGCCCATAACGGCCACGCTCACAGAGGCGCCCAACAGTATTTGCGTAACGGAATCCATAAGGCCTATTGGTGGTGAAAATGCATAGTGACTGGCTGTGATGCGCGCCCTAGACTTGCAGCCATTCCCGTTGCCAGCGCGGTAACGCAAAGCTGGCTTGGTGGACGTCAGGGTCATAGTGGCGACCTTGGTAATCCTTCACGGGGTGGCGCAGAGAAACCCCGTCGCGGCTATACAGGTAAAAGCCAAAATCTGCGCCGGGATACAAAGGGACATTGGCGCGATACGCTTCGATGTGTGGCAGCAGCTTGGTGCGAAGCATGACGCTCACCAGATTCTCGCCATCGCCTGATTGCTCCTGCAAAAAGCCAGCGCCTTCACGTGTCAAGAAAATGCTGTCGCTGTCAACCACGACGCCCGTTTCTGAAACCAATTGTGCGAGGTCCACAAAAAAGGCCTCTGTAAAGAGACCGGCAGATGGTCCGACCGGCTCGGTCAAGTCCAACACAATGATGTCAAAGGTTTGGCCACGCGCTTTGGCATCGCGTACAAAGTTTCCAGCATCATCAAAAATGAGGTTGACGCGTGGGTCGTTGTAGTCGCCATTGACCCCAAGGAATTCTTTTGACAACTCAACCACGCGTTGGTCAATCTCAACCATGGTGACGGCGGTCACGAAGTCGTGAACCAATGACTCTCGAAGGCTGCCGCCATCACCACCACCGATGATCAGCACCGAGGTGTTCTCACGCTTTCGGCCTAATAGAGGAACTTGTAGCCCCATTTCGTGATAGATGAATTCGTCTGCCTGACTCGCCTGCAAATAGCCATCAAGAACGAGGACACGGCCAAATGCGGCATGTTCAAAAATTTCAATCAACTGATAAGGGCTTCGCTCGGCATGCAGCAGAACCATGTCTAAAGACTGGGCAATGCCCAAGTCCTCGCATCGCTCCTGCCACCAGTTATTTTGTTTTTGGTTATTCACAGTCCTGCTCCTCGCAAGTGCTCGTTAACCGTTAGGCGGCTGGGTTTGAAGGCTTCCTGCATAATTTCAATACAAGCCTCAGGTTGGGTATTACCGCACATAAAAACATCAAAGGCGGCGTAATTGCTCTCTGGCCACGTGTGCACAGAAATATGGCTTTCAGCGAGCACCGCAACCCCACTGACCCCATTGGGATGGAAGTGATGAAGATGGATATTGATTAACGTGGCATTGGATGCACTGATGCACCTAATGAGTGTTTGCTCAATGAAGTCAATGTCATCCAGCCGCTGGGCGTCATAGCAGTCAATGATGAGATGCACACCAGCAAAACGGACGCCATTGCGCACTGAGAAGTAATCTTTTTGCGAGCTGTCGTTTGGGGTGTGTTGTTGGGTTGTGGTGGCTAAATGATCAGTGTCAGGCATTCATACGTTCCGGCAGGGTTCTCTACTCAACGGCATCGCTCACGCCATTAAATGCCGGAATGATTAGCCACCGCCTTTGGTACAGCGGTTAGCCAACATTATCCGTCAGCCTCCACCGAAATGCTGGGTGCCCGTCGTTAATTAAGTAAAAATGATACCAAGCGAAAAGGCGCCGCAACTTACATCGCGGCCCCTCGCACGCGGGTGATACTACAAAGAGTTACATCTCTTGATCACAGGTGAGTTAACTTGACGCAAAAACGTCCCCCCTCACTTCGCCCGCCATACTCACAGGCATCTCTGTCGCGGCCTGCGCGCGAATCGCGCGTTGCTTCTCCGCTGCATTCGTCGCAGTGGCCTCATCTGGATAAATCGTGACCACATTGAAAGTGGTATCGGATGTGTAAATGAAGTACACCGCCGTCGCACCTAATGCCATAACACCTGGTGCAAATTTTTCTTTGGCGGCCTGTTCTTGAGCCTGTCCTTCTGTTGACTGACGGCTATTTTTAGAAACCCACTCGGATATAACTGCATAACTCATAAAAATGCTCCTGTTAAAAAAAAGGTATGGGCTCTAGCCTCAACGTGGACTAGTACTTACCCGGGTTACTGAAAGTTTGCAGATGTAGACGCCACGACGAACGAGCGGAGCCACACACCTACGCAACACGATTTAGAAACGACACGATGGTCTCATTGACCACGACTGGGTGCGTGATGGGACCCATGTGCGCGATGCCTTCAAACTCAATCACCTGTGCGTTAGGCAAAACGGAGGTCAATACATCGGCCACCGCGTGAGCTGGCAAACGTGAGTTCTCGCCTTTCATGTACAGAACCGGGCACGTCAACTCGGCAAACGCACTCAAAGGGGTTGAGTCGTTGTGTAGCGCAGTCGCCCAATCGTCCACATCACGAATCGCGAGCAAGATTGCATCTTTGTGTCTAAGCGGTGTATTTTCCCAAGCTCCCTCGCCAGACCAAAAGTCAATAAATAGCCTTGCCGCGGTATCTGGGTCACCGCTTTCGATGGCTTGAGCGCTGGCTTTCCATACGACGCGCATGGCATCCACGCCGTTGGGCGGTGCATGGACCTGGTTCACGACAGAAAAAAGCGTGGGCTCGTAAACAACCATAGCGCTTACGCGCGCCGGGTTTGCTAATGCCGTCATCAGTGCAACAGCGGCGCCATAAGAGTGACCAATCAAGATGACCTGCTCTCCTGACTGAGGCATGACGGTCTCAGCAAGCGCCGCCTCATCAGACAGACTGAGGCGCCTGCTCTGCGACCACGCAGGCGTTTTACCTGCGCCGTAGGCGTCAAAGGCGGTTACATGAAAGTGACTACCCAGCGCATCCATCAGGGCTTTAAATTGACCTGAGCTACTGCAGTTTGAATGAAAGCAAACAACGTCAGGGCCAACGCCTTGTTCTCTTACAAACGGCATATTCATAGACAAGACCTCGTTTTTCTCTCTGACGGAATCAGAATCCAAGAACCATTGCATAAAGCACCGCCGTACAGCCAAAGCCCACGAGCCAGACAATCGTGCGAACCCATGCAATACCTAGAGCGTAAAGCAGCACGTAGACAACGCGTGCCAGCAAGAAAACGAGCATGATCTGCCCCACCACATCCGTAGTTGCCTTAGTCAGGTGCAACAAGATCACGGGCGGCGCAATCAGCGCCAGTGCGAACAATGAATTGGCAGTGGCACGCTCTAAGCGCAGCGCCATTCCGGTTAGCACCAAGCCCTCACGATTACCGGCCAGCGCGGGCAGACCAACTTGCTGCGACGCTGCCAATACCTGAACAAGGATGGTGAGCAGGACGAGGCCACCGTAATAGGCGAGATAGGTGAGTTCGGGGGTCATACGGTGCTCAGTAAGTAATGGTGGAGTTCGCAGCCAGCGCAAGCGCGACCAGCTTCTCCGGCATTGCCATGGTGGCGGATTTACCATCAAGGTCACTTGCCGTGATCCCTCGGCCTTGGCTAGACATGCCAGAGACGTAGAACTGGCCGTTGGCGGCGACGATGGCATCGAAATGCTCGCGTAGCGATCCGGTTCCCAAGCCCACCAGCGTATCCAAGACCGCGCTTCGCATCAGCTGCACGCCGTCTCCAGCCAAAAATAGGTTCACCTCATGACCTTCGCTCAACGCCGTTCTTGCCACTAGGAATCCAAGCGCTGCTTTGGTTGGGTTTTCTGGGCCGCAGGTAATGTGAACTAAAAGTTTGGACATTGATCTCTCCGTGGGCTGTGGATCTCAATCGTGACGACAACATGGACGTGTTTTGATTGCGACGCTGTAAGGGTTGAAAGGTTTAGAACTGGTGAATTATTGCGTTCAACCATTTCTAAGAAATTGCGAAAACCTTGGCGTTTGATGGCAGAGCCGAAACGTTTACTCTCATGTCACCAAGCCCGCCCCCGGCTGAAACCGACGCAAACTGAGCAACAGTGGATTCACCAATGTTTTGCCAATGTTTTTTTAATTCACGCCGCCTACCATGATGGGCATTTCAACCTAAGGAAATCATCATGACATCACTTGCTAAAAAATCCTTTCAGGACCCTGATGAATTAAAGACACCAGATAAAGTGCATGTTGCGACCATCAAATTCGATGGTGCTTCAATTTCAAAGCTAACCTTGCAGCCCGGTTGGAAGTGGTCAGAAATCATGAAGCCGTTGGTTGGTGGCCATAGCTGCCAAGCGCCCCACCTGGGAACGATCATCAAAGGCGTGCTGCACGTGGTTTCCGACGATGGCTCAGAGATCACCGTCCATGCGGGTGAGGCTTACGTCTTCGCACCAGGTCACGATGCGTGGGTCGTCGGAGATGAAGAGGTGGTTGCCTACGAATTCAACACCGAGGCCAAGGACTTTGCAGTTTGGAAAAACTACAAGGCGTAAAAAAACCAGCGCAGGCTGTTGCAGCGACGTCTAAGTTTGTAACAAAGACCGGTGCACTTGCTGCAAGCCTTCGCTGGGTGAAACGCCCAGTTCTTCGCGCAGAAGGATACGCATCGACTCATACAGGTGCAACGCCTCGGCGCGATTACCCCGGCGTGCCAAAATTTGCAGCAACAAAGCACACGTGCTTTCTCGATAAGGACTGGCGGCCATGGCTCGCCGGGCTGCACGTTCAGCCGTATGCAGCTCCATACCTCCTAAGTGCAACCCACTTGCGGCCAAACACTCATTAGCGCGCAGTTGCGCGTCCATCAATTTGCCACGAATGTCTTCTATCCATGGACCATCAAAGCCGGGCATGAAAACTCTTGCGCTGATGTGTGCCACGGTCTGAGAGGGACCCCAAGCACCAGCCCAATCAAGTTGATGAACAGCCGACTCGGCGCGATGCAGACAGCTCCAAACGACGTCTAAATCCACCCACGTGTGCGGGGGCAAAATCAAACGGACGTCTTGTTTGCCGATTAGATTGTCCTTGGATATCGACTTTCTCAGCTTAGCCAAGAGCGCCGCAAGCGCGGTGTCTGGGTCATTTGGAGGCATGCCATTCCAAAGCAGCTTAACCATGTCAGAGCGACTCACGCTGCGACCTTGCTGGCTCACCAGAAACGCAAAAAGCAAACGACCTTGCCGGCCGGGCAGTTCGTTTTCTATACGCTCGCCCAGGATCCGGACGGTCAAGGCACCGCACAGGTGTATTCGCGATTCACGATCAAGCATTACATTCTTATCAATTTTTTAGTACATTTGATGCATGATAAGCGAGTTGCATGACTGTCTAATGTGTTGAAGGAGAAACATGAGCAAAGTAATCAATTGCGAGTGCGGCCTGGTGGTTCAGGCGCAAAGCGACGAGGCCCTTGTTGAGGCCACAATGAAGCACGTCGAGCAAGACCACCCTGAGCTGGTTGGAAAGAT
>Ga0209505_1002077_pt1 | contig 12994 bp, 11 predicted proteins | sample COGITO_mtgs_1103_2_FD_184794 | JGI IMG/M metagenome (GOLD analysis project Ga0209505, IMG submission 184794) | Pelagic marine microbial communities from North Sea - COGITO_mtgs_110331 (SPAdes) (version 2) | ecosystem: Environmental > Aquatic > Marine > Epipelagic ... | reverse complement strand
CCAAGCATATCATCATCCATCCAGGCACTCATTTGAGGATTACAATCAGGATAACCTCCAGAACATATCATTCCTTTTAAAACAAACGCATCGTATTCTTCTGTTGAAACTAAAAATGAAGGTGATGCTAAATTCTGCTGAACATAAAAAGATCTTCCATCTTCAGTAAGGTCAAAATTTGGACCTCCATTATAACTACTTGTTCCATTTGTCTCATAATTTGCATTTCCATAGGTAAATCCTTTGGGCTCCCAAGTATGTAAGTTAACATCTGAAAACTGAGGAGCAGCATATTTCATTACTCTTACAGTATAATCTTTGTAAGCTTCATTTTGATTAACCCATCCCTGACTATCGCAATTAGTATCTAAATCTGCTTTTAATCTAATTGTAAAATCTTGGTAACCATCAGAATTAAAAGTATAATTAGTATCAAGATTTTCTAATGTTCCCTCTAAGGTTAAAGAACCATCCCATTGCTCGTTAGAGTCTTTAGAGTTATTACCATTCGTATCATCATAGCCTGATGAGACCGATAGTCCTGGTGGCAAATTTCCAGATGTTGTTGTTGTAACCAACTTCAATCTCATTTCACTATGACTTATGCTTGGAATTCCAGTAATAGCAGGTGGTTTTTCTGTATTAAAAGTTATTGCATCGTAAGTTCTTGTAAGACTAGTTGTACCAACGGTTTCGCCTTGATGAAGAATAATCAAATCCTGGTCATTTAAAAAATTTGAAAGCTGAATATCTCTTGTAAGATTATTTGAACATTGAACTTTTAGACTGCCAGTAAATGGAATAACAGGTGTTCTATCTTCATGTAAATCCTCTTCATCATAAACATAATATGTTTTACCTCCAAAATTTAAATTCCTCATGTAAGCTGAAGCTGAATATTTCTCAGTAATTTTTTGATCTATGGATTGGAGCTGTATATCAAAGTCAATATGTTTACTTCTCAATCTAATACCAAGCACATGAAAAAATTGTGCAACAGGCATCCAATCAACATCTACCGTTGTGTTAACTGTATCGGTTGCATCACAATTTGTTGTATTCCAGATTTTCTTTTTTAATACAGTCTTTGCTGTTTCTGGAGAGTAAGGTATTTTTAATTCATATTTAATTAATTTTCTTTGAACATTTCCATTAATATCTTCTGTATCAAAACAAAATGAAACTGACTCACCAGATTCAGTTTCATCAGCCACCTCAGTTCCATCATCATTTAAAACTTTAACTGGCACTTGAACTTCTCCATCAACACTATCTGGATGTTTGTATCCAGCCATTTTACTATCATGCTGTAAGATATGAAGAGCAAAACGAGCTTCTTGTTTAATGTTATTATGATTAATTTGTCTTACAAAGGTGCCTTGAAAGTTATTATAAATTACATATGTTGCTCCCATTACTATAGTGGACACAACCATAGCAATTAGTGTTTCAGACAATGATAATCCTTTTTGATGTAAAAATTTATTCATTTAATTATTATGTGCCAGCTAAAAACAACCTTCGAAATTGCTCTTCAATTTTATCTTGTTTAATTGTTATAGTTACTTGTTTTTTTTTTACAGTTTCATAAACATCTACACCACCTACTTGATCTGTAACACCATCGTTATCTTTATCAACTGGCATATCTTTCTCAATATCATCAACTTCAATTAATCTTTTATCTGATGTTCTGGAGGGACCTAAATGTTTTTTAAGTAATGCTCCCCAATTAGCTAAATCTGCTAATACTTTTTGATTTGTAACTGTTGTAGTATAAGTTGTGTCTTCGAACCTTGTCATATCTAAATCATTATACGGATCTAAGCTTCCTTCAGCGTTAGAAATAAATGTGATAGAAGCATTTTCAGTTGCATCTGATGCCATATTTTTATTTGGCGTGTCATCAGGAACATCTGAACGCTCCAATGTAAGAACAGTGTTATTGTCATCATCAAAACTTGTTGAATTTGTAATTTCATATTTACCACCAACACCCTCCATGGTTATTTGATCACCATCACCCGGTAATTGTGCTAGTCCTTTTACTTTTAAAGAAGTTCCAGCAGTTGTATTCTCAAACACCTTAGGATCGCCGTATTGAGCTGCAACAGGATTATATACTGCTGCAAGTTCTTCAAACATTAACTCGACAGCGTAAGCCGCTTTGTCAAATTTTCTTAAATTAGCAAAATCTTTTTCTTGAATTGATTGAAGGGTCATAAAAACAGTCACAGCAAGTCCTAATATTGATGCTGCTGTCATACCCTCAACTAATGAAACACCCTTTTGAAACTTATATTTTAACTTGTTTAAATTACTCACATTCTCTTTCCATTATTAAAAAAACCAGATTGATAAATGTGCAAATAATCTTTTTTTCCTCCAGCATTACTTGATGCATTTATCTCTCCTCTCAAGTTTTCAGGTGATGATCCATCAGGTAAAAAACAAAAAAAATTATTATCTGTCGTCACTTTAGTGCAATTTCCAGTAGTAGATGTGCACCTACTAATCGTCATATGTTCAAGTTCTTTTGTTAATTCAACGATTTTTGTACCTTTATCATTTGTACCATCAAAATCTGAACATTTAGTAGATGTAGATTTATGATATTCAACATTATATCTATTTAATCCTTGAGCTTGCCATATCTCAAGATCAGCCGTGTTATCGGTGTTGTTATTTATAATTCTGATCGTATAGGCATTTCCCTCTTCTAATGACAATTGTCTCACATAATTAATTTGTCCTCTTATTGTCGCAAGATCATTTTCAAAATGTTCTTGTTCACCAAAGTTATCTATAGCGGGGAAACCAATAGCAGCAACAATTGAGAGTATCCCTATAGTGGTCATCAATTCTAATATGCTGAAACCATTTCTTATCTTATCTCTCATGATTAACCTACGGCATTACCTATACTGAATATAGGCATATAGAGCGCAACCATTAATAATCCAATAATTGCTCCTATTAATACAATCATCAATGGTTCAATGATTGAAGACAAGGCTGCAACCACATTATCAAATTCTTCTTCATAATAATTTGCAATAGATTGAAACATTTCTTCCATGTTTCCAGTTTTTTCACCCACCGCAGTTAGTTGGGCTAAAGCTGGAGGAAAAATGTGCTCTTCAGCTTTTAATAAGTCAGACAAATTTTGACCTGTTACTATATTTTTTCCTATTCTTTCTAATGCATAAATAAATACAAGATTAGTTGTAATTGATTTTGAAATTTTTATTGTATCAATAATACTTACACCTGCTCTTGTTAGGTTGGCCATAATCATACACATTCGAGATACAGTAGCTTTTACAATTAGATCTCCAAACAATGGAAATTTTAAAAATCTTTTGTGCATAACATGTCTAAAACCTTCAATGTTTTTATATAAAAAATTATAAGTTAATCTGATCATAAAAATTATTCCTATTATTTTTAAAATATTTCCACCATCTGCAATGAATCTACTAGCATCAACAATCACTAAAGTTGCACCAGGCAACTTAACTCCCATAGAAGCATACATTTTTTCAAAAACAGGAACAACTTTCCATAACATAAAAATTGTAATTGTTGTTGCAACTGTTAAAAGCATAACAGGATAAAAAAGAGCACTTTTAATCCCAGCTTTTATTTTTTGGTTTTTTTCTAATAACTCAACTAATTTTACTAAAAATTCATCAAGTTTACCACTAGCCTCACCAGCCGATAACATATTTAAATAAATGTTATCAAAAATAGTGGGATGTTTTGCAAAAGCATCTGTTAAATTAGTACCTGCATTTAGATCTTTAATAATTTTATGGGCTGTTATTTTCATTTTCATATGAATAGTTTGATCTCTAATCATTCTAATAGACTCTAAAATTGGTAACCCTGCTTTAATCATAGTTGCAACTTTTTTAGTAAATTGTAGTAACTCTTTAGGAGGAACTTTTGCCCAAGGGCCAAAATTTAAATAAATGTTTCCTTTGGCAATTAAAATAGGAGCATTACTTAATGGAATATCATCAAGAGAAGGTGCTTGTTTTCCATTAGATTTACCACCTCCAACTTTTATAGAGGTTGCAATAATCTTTTTCTTTCTAAGCTCTAATGTAGCAATTTTAGGATCAGCAGCAGATATTTCACCAGTAATTTTTTTTCCTTCTTTAATTCCTGTATATGAAAATGTTGCCATAATTTATATTAACAAATTTCTTGAAAAACCTTCTATAGAAAAAAGCTATACTACCAATATTCTTGAATATTCTTCTATAGAAAGAATTCCATTTTTAATAAAATTCCTTCCAATAACTTGCATAGTTTTAAAGCCATCTTTAACTGCAATTTCTAACATTTCATCACCCCTAGCGTCTCTTAATATGGCTGCTTCAAGATTTGGAGTTTTTTTCAATACTTCGTATATCCCTTGTCTTCCTTTATAACCTGTATTGTTGCAAGCTGGACAGCCTTCACCTTTTTTTGGTGTAAAATCATTTATTTCATTATCTGTAAAACCAAACTGAACTAAGCTCTCTTTTGTGGCTTTATCATCATCTTTAAGACAAGATGAACAATTCTTTCTAGCTAATCTTTGAGCAACAATTAAACTTAAAGCAGAAGCTACCATAAAATTTGGTACACCCATATTTGTAAGTCTTACAACAGTAGATACAGCGTCATTTGTGTGCAGTGTGCTTAACAACAAGTGACCTGTTAGAGCTGCTTTAATTGAAATATCAACAGTGGATTTATCTCTTATTTCTCCAACCAATATAATTTCAGGATCTTGTCTTAAAAACGACTTAAGAATTGACTCAAAAGTTAATCCAATTTCTGCATTAGCTTGGACTTGTCCAACTCCTTTTAAATAAAATTCAACAGGATCTTCTGCTGTCATAATATTGGTGCCAGGTTTGTTAATTTTTTTTATGCACCCATATAGAGTTGTACTTTTACCACTTCCTGTTGGCCCAGTAACTAACACCATTCCTTGAGGTGCAGTAATAGCTGCTACTAATTTATCATAATCATCAGAGTCTAAACCAATTTGTTCTAAAGCTAAATCTGGACCAGCTGCTAATAAACGCATTACAACTCTCTCACCTTCTTTTGCTGGTATTACAGAAAATCTAACATCTATATCAACATCATCTTCATTTTTTGGCTCAGGGTTTTTAAATTGTAATTTACCATCTTGTGGTAATCTTTTTTCAGAAATATCACAGCCAGAAATAATTTTTAATCGAGTAATTATTGCATTATAATTTTCCATAAGAAATTGTTTAAACTGAAGTTGTTCTTGTAAGACACCATCTTTTCTAAATCTTATTTGTGCCTCACCTCTTCTAAATAATTCAATATGAATATCACTGGTTCCTGAATAAAATGCTTCATTTAATAATTTATCAACAAAATCAACAACAGCATTTTCACCACCTTTGTTTTTGGTGTTAGGTACTTTAATATTTAAATTTGGTTTAACTTGTTGCTGAGCTGTATTTGATTTAACTGCTGAATTGCTAGTATCTTGAGTTGCTTCAATAACCGATTTAAACTTTAATGCTTGATCTAGATTACTAGGTTTTGCAATATATAATTCAACATTGCATCCTGTCATACTTTTTATCTTACCTGCTAAAGTTGATTTTGTAGGATCAAATATTGCAATTTTTAAAATTCTACCGACTAATTCAAACGGTAACATTTCATTTTCCATGATAAAATCTTTAGGTAGTTTTTTTACAGCATCTTTTTTAACTGTTTGTTCTGTTAAGACAATTTTTCTTAATGCATAATTTCTTGAAACAGCAGCAACAACATCGTCTTCAGTGACAAGATTTTCTTCAATAAGGTGTGCTAAAACACCCAATGGTTTTTCACCGTTGCTTTCATGTATTTTTTTTGCATCTGTAAAATTAGACTCAGATATTTTGCCCATCTTATTTAATAAAAGAGCTATTTTTTCACTGATATCGGAACTTATTGATGGCATTTGTAATTTATATTAAAAAATATAACTTATACAACGTTTGCTGACAAAAATATTAGTAATTGAGTTTTATCATCTTTATTAGTTTTTGATTTAAAAAACTCTCCTAAAATAGGAATACTAGATAAAAAAGGGACATATTTTTTACTATCTGTCTTAGTGTTTTTATAAACACCACCAAGGATTGCAACATCACCATTATTAACCTGTACTATAGAAGTAATCGATTCTTCGTTTGTTACAACACCAGTTGCAGTGCTATCACCAGGTGAGTCATTTGCTAAATTTAACTCTAACTTAACTATATCATCTCCTGTAATTACGGGTGTTACTGAAATGGTTAAATTTTGGGGAATTTCAACTGTGCTGCCAGCAGCATCTCCAGAAGCTGGTATAATCTGAACAAGAGTTACGCCTTGTGTTAATGATGATGATTCACCATCCATAGCAAACAATTTTGGATTAGCGATAGTCTCGGTGTATGTATCATTTACGCTTGATTGAATAATGGCTTTAAGTTTTGTCATACCTAAATTTCCTAAAATAAAAGCTCCTCCAGCTAGGGCTCCAGGATCCTCATACGTTGAATTAGCAGCTCCCTCAGTAACAGCAAGATCAGTTTTAAATATTGTCCCACTAGCGTCAGGAGCAGTATCAACACCTACATATGTTATTCTATCTCGACCTGCTTGAACATTTTGAACATTAGCGGCTACAAGACTCGCACTAAATGATTTTGCAAAACCATCTGTTGTATTTACAATGTATGCCTCTATCATTACTTGTTTTTTCTCTATATCTATTTTATCCAATAAACTTTCAACTTTACTTAATTGTGCATAAGTACCAGTAACTAATAGTTGATTATTTTTTGCATCATCAACAATAGCTATATCTTCATTTGGAAGAACTTCTGAAATTGGTGTTAGCATATCAGCTGAGGTTTGATAAAAAATTTTAAACACTTCTGTTACAGTAGGCTGTGTAATTTCTCCATCAGTACTTGTTGATGAACTTCCACCATTTTCTAGAGTAGCAGTATTTTTACTCACCAAAAGTGTTCTTTCTATCTTTGATTTTTCTAATTCTGCATAAAACTCTTTACTATGCACTCTTAAAAGTCCTGAATCTTTATCAACAGTCATAATAAGACTATTAATGTCTAGTATCGCGTAAACGGCTGAACCCCATTTGATATTTTCAAAATCAATTGTAATTTCACCATCTACCTCTTCACCTATAATAATATTTCTTTGAACAAGACTAGCAAATAATTTTAAAGCTGCTTTAACATTCATACTGTTGAGCTTTAAACTTACTTCAGTTGTTTCAAGCTGTTTGATAACAAGGTTTTGATCAACTACTTTTAAAGCTTGTTTTGGTAATTCTGAGTTAGTTAAAGAAATCCTTCTAACTGAAGCTTTTTTATTAACATTTTCTCTTCTTAATATGTCTTTGGCATCTTGTGTAAATTTTTTATTTATATCTCTAAAAGCTTCTGCGGTATTTTTTACATCAAAATTTTCTATATCTTGTCCAGCAATTTTGTTTTTATCTTTTTGAGATGTATTGGGTCTATCTATAGTGCTACAGCCTGAAAACAATAATGTTAGAAGGCTTAATGTTAACAATAATTTTATGCTAGAATATATTTTCATTAGTTAAATAAATCCTCTACATTTGTAACAGTATCATTTTGATTATTATCACTGATGTCATTATTTGTTATTGAGTCGTTTTCTTCATTTGTAACAGATCCATTATTTTGTTCAATCTGACCAATACCATCAATAGTTTCTTTTGGTAGAGATGCAATAGCTTGACCGGCAATGGGTGTATTAATAAAAAATTCAAATTCAATATTATTCTCTAGTACAATCATTTTATTACTTTCTATTGAAACGATAATACCATTTTTATTTCCAATTCTATCTCCTTCTCTAACCATAAACTGAGCATCATCGATTGAAATAATTGCTAAGTTTTTTCTATTAATATTAAAATCATTAATACTTTTTTTATCAAGAACTGAATACTCAGTGTTTTTATTTGCATAAATTGGAATTTTAATCAGCTGATTTTCGTTTAAAACTAATGTGTCTTCAGAAAAATTATTAAACTCAATTAATTCTACAATCTCTCTTTCATATCTACCTGCAATATCACTCATGGTTTCTTTTTCACTAGTTACGTGAATAAAAAATGGAAGCAATAGTTTGTCACCTATTAATAAAATATCTTGATCTTCAATGTTATTGTACGTTGCTAGTTGTATTGAATTAATTTTATATCTTTCAGCTATACTGTTTAAACTTTGTCCTTCTTTTACAATATGAAAACGACTTGGGATAACCAATCTATCTCCAACTACCAATTTTCTAGAACCTGGGTATATTGCATTTGCTAATTCTATTTCTCTTAAAGGAAAACCATATCTAAATGCAATTTTTTCAACAGTATCACTTTCTTCTATTAAATGTGTTGTTGGAGTTTTTGCTCTATCAATCTTTTGAACTTTCGTTCTTTTAAATTGATGTTTGTTTTCTTTTGTAAAAGCTGTACCTTTTAAAGTGTAGTCTTTAAGTGAAAAAGCAATAATTGGATCTATATTTAAAATTGTTACTATTTCCGTATTTTCTGGTTCAGGCTGTATTACTGGCTCCTCTTCCTCTTCTATTACGACCTCAACAATCTCTTGAATTTCTTCTAACTCCTCTTTTTCAACAACCTCTTCAGTAGACACCTCGATAATTTCTGGTTCTATTTTAATTATACCAATTTCTTGGGTAAAGGGATCGCTTGCAAAAACATTTGCTTGAAACAAAATATAAAAGAATATTATAAAAAGTTTAGTCATTTTATTTTTTCTTTCCCATTAATTTCATAACTATAATTTCATTATCAAAAATTTCATTTTCAACTGGTTTAAGAGATAAGCTTGAATTAAATTTTTTTGAAATTATTTCTTTTGGTAATTCTTTTAATTTAGGTGTTGGTTTATTTTTATCTTTATATAATTTAATCCTATCTTCATCATTAAACTCTACCATTGCCTCAATTTTAGTATCATTTACAACACTATTTTCAGAGAAATTATTCATCATGTTTACAACTGCCTGGTCATCTCTTGCAACACCCTCAAATAATACATTGGTTTTTTCTTCAATACCAAAGCTAGTCAATCTTACATCTTTTGGAACAATATCTTTTAAGCTTGCATAAAGTTTTGCTGTTGTTAATAAATTTGATCCTAATCCTTTAGACTGTTCTGTTTTTTTTTTTATTCCTGATATCTTAGCTTTGTAACCTTTAAGCAAACTTTTCTTTTGATCCAAATCCTCTATCAACGATGCATTTGAAGCTAGTTTTGAAGAATTGCTCATAAGCTTAAAAATTTTAAAAGGAACCACATGAACTAAAAAAGCAATAATAAAGAAAGCTGAGATTGAAAGACAAACATTTCCGAGCGCTGCAGATCTTCTATTTATTTTTATTTGATTAAAGTTAGATAACAAATTTAATGAGATAATTTCTTTTGTATCTACATTAAACGAATTTAACTTTCTTAACGCGGCACCTATTGCCTCTGATGCCAAAGATTTGTTTTCTAAAGAATCTATATATTTTTGTGCTTGATCTGAAAATTCAACTGAGTCTTCAGGATTATATTGTTTAATAATCACTTCTCCTAATTGTCTTTCAATTCCTTTTGAAAGGTTTTTTATTTTTTTTTTATCTGTGATAACTGAAATAATACTTATTGGATCAAATTCATATTTGGTTTCATATTCTACAAGAGATTGTTTAATTTGTGAACCTAGTCTCTCAAAAATCTCATCCCAAAATTCTGTTTCAACACTGTCTATTTCTTCAATGGTATCTAACAATACTTGATCAGCTTCAATAATATTTATTTCTGAATGCTGAAACCCTTTTGATGAAGAAATTGTAATACTTTTTGTATCCTTAGTGTAGTTCAATATAACGTTAGGAGTTGCAAATCCTTCTTTACCAAGTTCTATACCTTGTGCATTAACATTCGAAAAAGGTGCTATGTCTATTATCAACGGATTATATCCAGCCAATCTAAAAATATTTGCATACGCTTCTACAAATTTTTTTTCCATAATTACTAAAACAACATCCATTATTCCAAGTTCTGCATTAGAGTTTAAAATAGTATAAGTCATTTCGTATTCATCTAAATTTTCTGGTGTTTCATCAAATTGATCCCAAAACCCACCTAAGGATGTTGCTTCTTTTAAACTTTCTTCATCCATAACTGGAACTTGCAAATTAAAGATTTGTGCTTGTGATGAGCTTAAAGAAATAGCAACATCTCTAGTTTTAGTTTTAATAGAATCTAAAGCATTTTTAACTTGATCGCTTAAATAAGTTGTGGCTGAAAAAAAATCTTGATCTTCACCAATGCCAGCAATATGTTGATTTGAAAAATTCTCTAATTTACAAACACCTTTTTTAAAAGAAATCTCAGCTAATTGAATATTTTTTTCTCTAAAAACTACACCTATAACTTTTTCTTTATTAGAGTGAGATTTTCCAATTAAATTTATTGCTGGTGCAAAAACTTTTGCAATATGTGGTGCAATTTTATCAATCATAAAGTTTGTATAAAGCTGTAATTAATTAACAATAGTAAATTGTGATTCTTGACACAAGTATTAGTTGTAAAGTAAAGAAATCTTTTACGTTTAAAAAAACTTGTAATATGTGTCGTTTTAGAGCATTTATTAAGTAATGAGTCTAAATGACAAACTAAAAAGCTATCCAACTAAATATGATTTGTCCGATATTCATATCAGATCGAATCAACCGTTTGCAATCAGAGAAAGTGGAGAAATTAAAGTATTCAGTGACGATATTGTTTCACGACAAGACATAGAAACTTTTTGGAAGCAATCTCTAGATAAAGCTCAATATGATTATTTAATAAGTAATGGAGATTTAGATTTTGCAGTTGTAGTTGACGGTCAAAGATTTAGAGCGAATGGTTATTACACTTCTTATGGACCAAGTATGGTTCTTAGAAAAATTATTTCTGAAATTCCAAATATTGAAAAACTTGGTTTACCTCCTGCAGCACATGAAGCAATCACTCATAAAACTGGACTAGTTCTTGTCACTGGACAAACCGGTTCTGGTAAATCAACTTCTCTTGCTGCAATGATTGATCAAATAAATACACATAGAGCAGAAAATATTATTACTATTGAAGATCCAATTGAATTTGTTCACCCTGCAAAAAAAAGTATTATCTCACAAAGAGAAGTTGGAAAAGATACTGGAAGTTTTGGTAAAGCTTTAAAATCTGCTTTAAGACAAGACCCAGATGTTATTTTAGTAGGAGAGATGAGAGATCTTGAAACTATTTCTTTAGCATTAACGGCTGCTGAAACTGGTCACTTAGTACTAGGTACATTGCATGCAAGTAGTGCTTCATCAACTATCACAAGAATACTAGATGTGTTTCCTCCTGCTCAAAAAACACAAGCTCAATCAATGTTGGCAGGGTCTATAAGATTAGTTATGTCGCAACAACTATTGAAAAAAAAAGGTGGCGGTAGAATTGGTTGTCATGAAATAATGACTGGCACACCCGCGATAAGAAATTTAATTCGAGAAGGTAAAACAGAGCAAATTCAATCCACACTACAAACGTCTTTAAAAGACGGAATGTTTACTATGGAAAAGTGTTATGAAGGACTTAAATTAAAAAAGCTAGTTGATTAAAAGGTTAACTTGGATCTTCAACAAATCTTTGTTGTGGAATTGTTGCAGAAAAAGTTCCTTCTCCAATACAGTTATTAGTTGTTATTTCACCCAAGCCTCTATTTATATTTGATGAGTTCGGATCGTTTGCACCTTTGCAATTTAGCTCTAAATTAATATTTCCTTTTAATTGAACTTCTATCTCTCTAAATTTAATTCCATTTGCTGTAGACTTTGTAACAATGTTATTATAAAAATAATTAGCAGCAATAAATGCAAAAAAAGCAATTACAAAAACCTTAATGTATTCAAAATTTTTTTTAAATTTAATCATAATATTAGTTTTCGTGTATTTAATACCAACAAATTCTAACGCAAATATTTATCAATTAACATGCAAAAATAATAAAAATTCTACAACTTGGGTTTATTCTTTAAAAAGAAAAGCACTTATTTTAACTAAAATCAATAATAACAAAACTAAAGTAAATTTTAGTATTAATAGAGGAACCCCAACTTCTTTTGTCTCAAAAGGGGTTATTTCAAATTTAAATACAAATGTTACCTACGATCAAAAATCTGCACAACTCAGCATGCTGCAGACATCCCTAAGAGGTTCAAATCAATTTTATCAATGTGCAGAACCTCAATTAATTAAAGAAGAGTAATTAAAAAATTAAAGTCAGTAAAGTTCCTCCGTCTTTTTGATGTTCATAACTCATTTTTTTTGTACTACTTTTCATAAAATGAACACCTAAACCCCCTGGCTTTACATCTTTTAAGCTTCTAGACTTAATATTTTCAATAGGAGCTTGAAGTCCATAATCTCTAATTTTAATCTTTAGACTTTCATCAGAAATCTTCTCAAGAGTTACAACTATTTTTTTTGTTTTATCCATTTTGTAGGCATACTTAATGACATTTTGTAATGCCTCATCCACAGATAGCTTAATTTTAAATATTTCAATTTTTTTGAAATTATCTTTGCAATAAATCTCTATTTTAGATCTTACAATTTTTAGTTCTGCAGGGTTTGAAGGAATTTTTATAATCATGTGTTATTACAATAATATTCAATTTGAATATATATCTACTATTTATCAAATAAAATTCTTATTTTTTAAATTTTTTAGCTAAAGTATTTAAAGTCCAGAGATGATTTAAGACTACCAAACCTCTAATCAGGTGTCTAGGTGATGGAATGGTAGTTACTTAATAAAATAGATGATGGTTAGAATTATAAGGATAATGATAATCCAAATATAAGCTAAATCAATT
>Ga0209505_1002062_pt1 | contig 13082 bp, 7 predicted proteins | sample COGITO_mtgs_1103_2_FD_184794 | JGI IMG/M metagenome (GOLD analysis project Ga0209505, IMG submission 184794) | Pelagic marine microbial communities from North Sea - COGITO_mtgs_110331 (SPAdes) (version 2) | ecosystem: Environmental > Aquatic > Marine > Epipelagic ... | reverse complement strand
CCCGATGTGGAGTTTGTATAAAATCGTCGTTTTCCCCGCGGCGTCGAGGCCGAGCATGACCACGCGCATGTCTCGATTGCCGAAGAGAATGTCGAAGGCCCTTTTGAACGACGTCATCGTGCTCGAAACCGCGTTGCCCATCTTTTATTATGTTGTCTTGGTCTTCAACGTCTTGGACTCTTTTTCCCTTTTCCCGTGTGGTGGTGGTGCCTTTCGCTCGCGCTCCCGAACGGATCACGCACACCGTACGCCTCACGAAAAGGAATACACGACCACCCACACGAACGCCGCGAGGAATAAGAAGCGAAGGAAAACGAGAGCGCAATAAAAGCAGCTCAAAGAGATGAGAAAGTGACGACAAAAGAGAAAAGGTTTCCTTCTTTTTTTTTCTCGAGACTCGTGCGTGTTGTGGTGCAAGAACGGCGCTGAAGTGCGAGATTTTTCGAGAGTATCGCGCCGCGACGTCTTCTCGAAAGGACATCTTATGAGGTACCTCACTACATCGAGAGCGCATGAGAGCGTAGCGTTCCCTTTGCGCTTCACCGGATTCCTCGTTTTTCTTCGCGTGGTGTTGCGGGAAGTACTCGTAGTACAAAATTTTTAAATAGTATTTTACATCTTCGCTAAAGTTCATCGTAGGCGGCGTACATCGAGAGCGCGGCGTCACAACTCACTATTCCCTCCTTTGCTCTTCACCGGATTCCTCGGGGTCGTCTTCTTACCACCACCTTTTCTTTTTTCTGTGCTGCTTGCTTTCGTTGGTTGCGGGACCGGCGCACCGATTGGCAAATCAATCACGCTGTCCGCCTTGTCCGAACACGGCGGCTTCCTCTTAAACGTCTGCAACGCGTTCTCCTCTTTACACATCAAATCGACCAATATCCCAGCCTTCGCGGTTTCTTTCGTCACCACCTTCTCTTTCAACAGCTTCAACAAAAGTTCCTCCTGATCTTCCAAAAACAGTTGACACCACTGCATTAACTTCTTCCCTTCCGCCTTCCACCTTTCCTTCCAGTCGCTGCCTAAACCTCTCTCTTGCGCGTTCTTCTCGTTCGGCTCGCCGGCGAACGAGACGAGCATCTTCTGTCGCGTCTTCTTCTCCCCGTCCATTTGGAGCCACTGTAAAGCTCGGTTTTCTCCTTTCCCGAGCGCGTAATCTTTCAAGCCATCGCAGGTGGTTTCTAACACGTCGTACGCGCGCTCCTCGGAGTCGAAATAGTCCAAGATTTTTCCCACGCGGTTTCCTCGCGAGTCTAAGCCGTACTGATGGTTCAACGTTTTCGGTTTCGACGAGACGTCTTCTTCGAGGAGTTTTCGCGCGAGTTCTCTCTGTTGAACGCGTTAGAAATGTTGTGAGTAACGAATACGAATACTACCGATCAAAATCGCGAAGACGACGACGAATACGACGACACAGAATCAAACGATACACACGAAACGCGCACCGCCACGGCTCGACATCCGGAACATTCCGCTTCGATGTGCATCGCTTTTACCACCCGTAACGAGGACTTAAGAAGAAGAAGAAAAAGAGGAAACGCGGCGAAAATGCGCATCTCTGCGAAAATTGTTCTTTTCCTCCGCATTCTTCGTCTTCTGGTGGTCGCACACGTCGTCGCGAGAGAAGAGTTCCGACGATGCGTTTCACTCGTTTTTCGTATCTTTTGGTCTGAAGCATTTTGCGTCACTTTTATACACACAAAAGGATAAATACAATCCATACTTTACGCGCGATCGAAAGCGAAGAATGAGCGGTACGGTGACGTGTTCTTCGTTCGTTGCGACGACGACAACGACGACGCGATCGTTTTCGTCGAACACCGCGTCGTCGTCTTCTTCTTCTTCATCTGTTGTTAGGGGAAATCATCAGCATTATCCAAAAACCAATCAAAGGAGGAGGAGGATGAAGAGGATGGAAGGCGGCGGTTTTGAGGCTCGCGCGACGATGGAAACGACCGAAGAGGAAGATAAAGCAGTCATGACGGACGAAAACACGTCCTCGTTACCGGCCATTTTTTCCTCGACAAACGAGAAAGAGCAGCAAGTTCTCGAGTGCTTGAAAAATGTCATCGACCCAGATTTTGGCGAGAACATCGTCAACTGCGGTTTCGTGAAAGTGTTGAAAGTCTCCGAGAGCGGGAAAGACGTCGCGTTGGTTCTGGAGCTGACCACGCCCGCGTGTCCGGTGAAGGATGAGTTTAACAGGCTCTCGAAAGAGTTTGTGAAGCGGTTAGAGTGGGTGGATGATGTGGACGTGATCATGACGGCGTCGCCGAAATCCGCCATGGCGGACGTGCCGGAAGCGCCGCCTGGCTTGAGAGGGGTGAAGAACATCATAGCTATTTCCAGTTGTAAAGGTGGGGTAGGGAAATCGACGACGTGCGTGAATTTAGCGATGACTTTAGCGCAGATGGGTGCAAAGGTCGGGATATTTGATGCGGACGTGTACGGACCGAGTTTACCGACGATGATTACGCCCGCGTTTGACAAGTTGGAGATGAAAGAGGACGGAACGATTACGCCGGTTGAATACGAAGGCGTAAAGGTGGTGTCGTTTGGGTACGCCGGGCAAGGGTCGGCGATTATGCGAGGGCCAATGGTTTCCGGTTTGGTGAATCAGTTATTAACCACCAGCGAGTGGGGCGAGTTGGATTATCTTTTGCTGGACATGCCTCCCGGGACCGGTGATATTCATTTGACGTTAGGCCAAGTGGTTCCAATAACCGCGGCGGTTGTTGTGACCACACCGCAAAGGTTGGCATTTATCGATGTCGATAAAGGCGTGAGAATGTTTGCGAAATTGGAAGTTCCGTGCGTGGCGGTTGTTGAAAACATGTCCACCTTTACCGGCGACGACGGTAAAGTCTACAGACCGTTCGGTCGAGGGAGCGGCAAATCTATCTGCGAAGCGTACGACATTCCGCATTTAATAGAAATGCCGATCGAACCTGGACTGTCCTCGGGCGGTGACTCTGGTACCCCTCTTTCCCTCTCCGACCCGACCGGTCCAATCGCCGCGCTTTACCAAGACATCGGCGCGTGCGTCGTTCGCGAAGTCGCCAAAATCAACTCCGGTCGAGGACCAACCGCGGCATTAGACCCAGACCGAAGAGGATGCCTCAAAGTTCAAATTTCCGACGTCAACGACGGGCTTCCATTCTACGTTTCTGGATCGTCGGTCCGAAAATCCGACCAATCCGCTCGCGCGAAAAACTCCGACGAGTCCCCGGATATTTTGCTCACCGGCGAGCGAGTCCCGGACGATTTAGAACCCGTCTCCGTCGCGACGGTTGGAAACTACGCGGTCAGCGTAACCTGGCCCGATGGATTCAGCCAAGTCGCTCCGTTTCGAGTGTTGAGAACGTTACCTAGACTTTAATAATACACGTGTTGTTTCATATCATCGCGTCTCGAAAAGAAGCAAAATCCACATTTAAAATACACGAAGGAAGCTCTCAGAAAGATGACAGGCTCTGGCTTACCGCACGAACCGCCATCATTCGTTAACCCGCGCGTGCCGCTCGACCTGCACGGCATCGCCAACCACCCGACGCAACAGGCTTTCTTCACCGCGGGAATCAAAGCTCTGGACGCGTCGCCTTTACTCGGTGGAGACGACATCCCGAAACAGGTCAGAACGTATCGCCACGGGAAACTCTCTCTGCGTCCTGCGAAACCACCGGAAAGAAAGTTTAAGTTGGAAGAGGAAAGAAGGCGAGAACGAGAACAAAAAGAAACCGAGGAACGAAGAAAACAAAGAACGCTCAAAAGGAGGAGGATACAGCAGTTCGGATCCGCGATCGTTGGAGGCGTTTTCGGCGTGCTTTTCACCGCGTTGAGGAATAAAAAACAGTCAATTAAGAAGAAGCGTTGAGATACAAAATTCATCACAATCTTCCCCTAAACACACACACACACACGAATACATGTTCAGGAGAAGATTCGGCCCCTTTGCGAATCATCTGAAACAACTGAAACAACAACAATCGACGTGTTATTATTATTATTGGTACTCCTCGCGCTCGTATTCGTTGTTTCTTTCTGAGCAAAAGTTGGGGAAATTTAACAATCGAATGTACGACAGAGGGAGCGCAGGCGACGCAGATATCATGACGAAAAGAGGAAATAATGTTCGAATGAAGAGCACGACGGGTTCCTCTCGTCCTCCATTCGTGGCAAAGCAGCAGCTCGGCTCGTGTTACGCGCAAATTATCGGTTTAGGGACCGATACCGATGGGAAGGATACCACGCCTTCGGTGCTGCTGTTCACGGACAAGAGGAGGTATTGCTTTAATATCGGCGAAGGGTTCCAGAGATTTTGCGTGGAACATAAGCTGAAGATGACACGATTAGAGCGCGTTTTTTTTACCCGGACGACGAGTAAAGCGACTGGAGGAGTGATTGGGATGTTGTTGACGTTGGCGGACGCGGCGGGCGCGACGCTCGGAGGGATGATGGCGAAAGAAGACGACGGAGGTTTAGCGACGACGACGATACCGAAAATGACCGTACACGGTCCAAATGTTCGGAATTTATTGGAGGCGGTAAAGGTTTTGGTGGCGGAGAATAGAGGTATTGTCGTTGAGAGAGGCGGGGAGACGTTTCGGGACGAGATTTGCGAGGTGAAGCCGATGTTAAGAGTGCCTGAGATGATCGGGCCGTTAGGAAAGAGGTTGAATGAAAATAGCGATAATAATAACGATAACGGAGGAAGAATTAAACCCGATTTGTCATCTTCGAGCGCGATAGAAGAATTAGAGCCAGTGGTGAGTTACGAGGTTCAACTCGCGTCGCCGCCTGGAAAATTTGATGCCAAGAAAGCGGACGCTTTGGGCGTTCCCAGAGGGAAAGAGAGGGGAGTACTCGTTCGAGGCGAATCGATTGAAATTGAGCTAGAAAGCGGAGAAAAAAAGATTATAACGCCGGACATGTGCGTGGAAGAGGCTGGTAGAGGCGCGAGGTTCGCAGTTGTCGATTTACCGACCAAAGCGCATTTAGACGCGGCAATTCAGATCGTAGAAAAAATGAAAAAATGTTCGAGCGGATGGAACGTAAACGAAGAGAGAGATTTGGTCGTACACTTAGCGCCGGCAAATGTGGCAAACTCCAGCGAATACCAAGCTTTCGTCCAAGAAAACTTCGCGAACGCAAAACCAAAGCATGTGTTTGCGAATGCTTCGCGAAACGAGCGAACGCCTATTTTCTTAGCTTCTCGGGCGGTTCAAGCAAAGTTACACGGCGTGGACGGGAGTATATTTCCAGAGCCTCCGAGCGCATCCAAAGACGATGACGATGACAAAAAACCATCGACGTCGTTTGGAGTAGCTGGTAAGAGTTTGTTGAAGTTCACGCTCATGCCGCAAAGATCGATGGGAATAGACGAAAGTGCGGTGCCAAAGATCGAAACGCCGCGCGCGATTCGCGAAACAGCCGCGAAAGAGGCAGAGTTGCGAACAAAAACGAACAAAAACCCAGACGAAGACAAAAGTAATAGGAAGACAAATGATGAGTTCTGTGCGAACCACCCCGGTCATAAAGTCGTAGATGATGTGGACGACAACGAAGTCGTGGTAACTTTTCTCGGCACCGGTTCCGCGCAACCGGCGAAACATCGAAACGTGACGGGAATTTTGCTCGAAGTCGAGAAGGACGGCGAAAACTATTCGGCTCTGTTGGATTCTGGCGAAGGATCTTTGGGACAAATATATCGTTCGAAAAATGGCAACACTACAGTCGTGGACAATGTGCTTATAAACATGCACTTTGCGTGGATTTCGCACGTACATGCGGATCATCACGTAGGTTTACCGTCGATTCTCGCCAAGCGTCGCGAAGCTTTTTTGAGTTCAGGCGTGAAGGAAGAAGACATTCCAAATTTAACTGTTTTTGGACCTCGACCGTTGCGATGGTTTTTAAGCCAGTGCGAAAAGATAGAACCTTTGAGCTACCGATTCGTGGATTGTCGAGATACGTTGGAATCGAAAACGATGCAAGAGTTGCTACTCTCCTCCTCCTCTTCTTCTTCTTCTTCTTTCTCATCGCCGTTTGAGAAACTCGTGTCGATTCCGGTGACTCACTGCGCGCACGCGTTTGGCATCAAATTAGAAGGTATGACAAACAAATCAAACTTGCCATATTCCATAGTCTACTCTGGTGACACGCGGCCGTGTGAAAACATGAGAACCGCAGCGAAAGAGTGCACGCTGCTCATTCACGAGGCGACGTTTGAGGATGGATTAGAACACGAAGCGTTGGCAAAGAAGCACTCGACGACGGCGGAAGCTCTCGAGATTGGAAGTTCCGCATATTTGAACATCTTGACGCATTTTTCGCAACGGTATCCAAAAGTGCCAAGTTTTAATGGTGACGATGGAATCGCGAGTGCGAGGGGACAAAACGCAATGATTGCGTTCGACTTGATGCGCGTCGATTTTAAAAATTTACGGCGCATTCCTTCGCTTTTACCGAACGTTCGCGAACTCTTCGACGAAGAAGATGATGAAGAAGATTAAAGCTTTGTTGATTATGAAGATACAGTTAGAAAGAAAGTAGCGCAGTATTAGCCTGTAGTCGTGTAGATATATACTTGTTGTGTAGTTATAGAGAATTAAAAAAGTCGTCGTCGTTTTAACTTTCGCAAACGCGTCAAAGAACCATCATGATCAAAACTTAAATCCAGTTCCTGACCACCTTCGCCTTCTTCACAATCATCGCCGCAACCTCCTCGTCCGCTTCAATCTTCGTCGCTAGTATGAAGTCGTTAATCGTCAACCCTTTCACGTCTTTCGTGTGCACTTCCACCAACACCTTCTCACCAGTCGCGGTCGTTTCCACCGGCCATCCGGCTTCGCTCGCCACCGCTTGACATCTCGCCGCGAACTTCTCCCCGTCCGTCGTCGTCACCTCCCATCGTAACCTCGGGATAGAATCTTTGTTGCTCGGTCGTACCTTCCAATCCACGCACTGTTTTCTATAAATCTCCTCGTCCGATAACGTGCACGCCGTGGCATCCGCTGGTAACTGTTGAATCGACCGGTTTTTCAACAGCGTCATATCCTGCAACTTCTTCGCCCCTTTCCCAGTCGCTTTGACGATGTGGTCCGTATCCGCGTGACCTAACGTGCTCGTGCCAAAGTTCGAGCCAATTTCCCCCGCCGTCGGGTCTCTGGCGCCAATATCACCACCGAGCCCTCCCATCATCTCTTGGTCGCGCGATAAACCTCCCTCACCGATTGCTTGCACTCGGAATCGAAACTTCTTTTTCCCAAAGAAGACATTTTTGTCGGAAGTGGATTGCGATTTCAAAGCCATGGATCGGTTTCTCCGGATGGAGTTACACGACGCGCTCGTTTGTATCGTCGTCGCGTTCAAGCTTTGTTGCGAAATCATCTCTCTTTCTCTCTCTGTCTGTGCGTTTTATTATGTGGAATAAAAGTGTCTGCAAACCTTTATGTAACTCTGAGGTACATCGAGAAAAATGGATAAGGGCGGCGGGTCGCCCCAAAAAAACGAGCGAATGTCTGTCTGTCTGTTTTGTCTGTCCCTCTGAAAAAAAAAGGAAAAAAAAGGAAAGAAACGCCTTTTTTTCGTTGAATTTACGGAAACGACGTTTCGGAATCTCTTTGTCTCAAAAGTCGTCGAACAACGTTTTGTTCGTTGCTTCAAAACCCACGCGGTCGGCGAGATCGATTACGAAGAAATTTATCTCTGAAGTAAAAAATGAGCCCCAAAATGACTGCACACGCGCTCGATGAACTGAGCTCGGAAGAGATCTCTCAGTTAGCTCGGGTCGTTCGAGACAATTTCTCGAATTCAATTCGAACCACCGGGAAAGGAGTAACGAACTCTTCGTTAAAAGAAGAGGAAGGGGACCCAGAGAAGATGATGTTGTTCAATTATATTACGCTCGCGGAACCAACAAGAGAAGAGTTATCTGCAAATTGCGGTGATGGTGATGCTGTTCATGAAAGGCGAGGCGAGGTCATGATCATCGTTCCATGGACCGGTGAAGCCTATAAGTATGTAATCGCCGTGAAGAGCTTGGAAGTCGTGAAGGTCGAACGAGTGAAAAAGGGGCAGCAGCCATTGATAACGCCGGATGATTGCTTGGAAGCGGAAAGGATATGTAAGAACGATGAGAAAGTGAAAGCGATGATGAAGGAGCGATATGGAATAGAGGATTTGACTATGCTTGTTTGCGATCCTTGGTCCGTGCACGTTACGGAACCGGGTATGGAGCCGTTGGATTGGCGAAAAGATGACGGCGAGATTCCGGCGAGATTGGTGCAAACGTTTTTGTATTGGAGAGATGATGATTTGGATGATAATCAATACGCGCATCCGATCGATTTATTGCCAGTCGTTGATTTGAATGCCGGGAAAGTCGTGGATATTACTTGTCAAGACGTCCCCAGAGAGATTCCAATGAAGTCTGTTAACTACCATCGCGAAAAGTTAAAGAGTAATTCGTATCTCGCAAACGTTTGGCGCGATGCTATGAAACCGTTGGAAATCGTACAACCTGAAGGGGCCGCGTTCGAAGTCGATGGCCGTCTCGTCAAATGGGATAAATGGACGCTCAGAGTTGGTTTCAATTACAGAGAAGGCTTAGTCTTACACGACGTTAAGTACGACAATCGTCCGATATTACATCGCGCGAGTTTAGTCGAAATGGCGGTTCCTTATGCCGATCCGAATCCGCCGTATACGAGAAAATGTGCGTTTGATGTTGGCGACTACGGTTTAGGCTATTGCACAGATTCTTTAGAACTCGGATGCGATTGTTTGGGAAATATTCATTACTTCGATGCGACGTTGGCGAACTCGAAAGGAGAACCGTACGTCATTAAAAAAGCCGTATGCATGCACGAAGAAGACCACGGGTTATTATGGAAGCACGTTGAATATAGGACCGGTCACTCCGAGGCAAGGCGCTCACGAAGACTTGTTCTGAGTTTTATCGCCACCGTTGTGAATTATGAGTATTTGTTTTACTATTACTTTCAGCAAGACGGCACGATTGAATTTGAGATCAAATTGACAGGCGAATTATCAACGAATGCAATATCGGCTTGTGAAAGCAACGATGATCCAACGCATGGCGTTCTCGTCGCACCGGGTGTGAACTCACAAATCCACCAGCACATGTTTTGCGCGAGATTAGATGTCGCCATTGATGGCAATGAAAACGAAGTCTCCGAAATCGACATTTGTTCCGATACATCAACAGGTTCGTGTCAAAACGTGTTCGGTCCAGTGACAACGCCGCTCGTCACGGAACTTCAAGCCAGGCGCGTATGCGATTCGACAAAAGCACGAGTGTGGAAAATATCAAACCCGTCGTCCTTAAATCCAGTGACGAAGAAGCCGGTTTCTTATAAATTGATCCCGTTCACTAGGGGACCGGCAATGCCAACGTTATTGACAGGTCCAGAGTGTGCGGTTACAAAAAAAGGTGAATTCGCGACGAAGAACTTATGGGTCACGCCATATAATTGGCCAAACGAAAGATGGCCAGCTGGTGAATTCACAGTCCAAGGCGCGCTCGGCGAAGGCTTACCAGAATGGACAAAAGACGACCGCGATATTTCATCGGGAGAGCTCGTCATTTGGCACGCGTTCGGTGTCGTGCATATTCCTCGACCGGAAGATTTTCCGGTCATGCCCGTCGAACATACAGGGTTCTCGCTTAAACCGGATGGATTTTTCGCAGGAAACCCAACGATCGATTTACCGCCACCGAAATCTGGCAAGAGTACGTGTTGCTCGACGAAGTTGTAAAAGTAGTAAATACTTAATATTCTTTCTTTCTTTCTTTCTTTTGAGAGTGAAAAACAGAATTCTTTGCATTTTTTAAAATGAAAGAAACGCCTTTTGGTTTTTTTATTGTTCGGTCAAACAAGAAAAAAAAATACTTGAGAGAGAGAGAGAGAGATTTAATATGATATGACGACGAGGATTAGGAGGAGGAGCTTTATCGCACGGAGCAATATCTTTGCCCTCTTTGTTTTCTTTGTTTTCGGGGGAGGATGGGTTGTGGATGGATTGAATTCGGGGATGTATTATCCATCGAAATTCGACGAGGAGAAGATGCTGAGTTTAAACGAAAAACGGATCGCGATCGAAACGAGCGAGATTTACGACGATTTGAGCGGCGAAAAAGGGTCGTTCTTTGAGAACTATTACGAGGATGAGAAGAGAGGAAGTGATGCTGATGATTTGTCCGCGAACGCGATCGTGGAGAAGGCGTTGGAAGGGGCGAGAGTGAGTCGGGAGAGCGAGGAAGGCGAAGCAATTTCAAACGCGATACGAAACGTGATCAGAGACGCCGAGATGCAATTGCAGACTTTTTTAGAGGCGTCGTCCTCGTCTTCTTCGGTGAAGAGGACGGCGGCAAAGACGAACGGTCCGGACGGGAACGCGAATATTTGGAACTACGAGAGAAACGGAGACGAAGAAGTTTTTGCGACGCCGCTGTTTCCCGGTAACGAAGACGGTGGTTTCTTCGAGGAATTCTTTGGAGGAGGAGGAGGAGGAGGAGGGCCGGTGCGACAGCCAATCTTTGATGCGCCGAGATACGACGATACGACTTTAGCCACGCAGCCTTTTGGAACAAATCTTCCTTTGGACAACATACCGCCTAGACCTAACGTTGATCCGAATTACGTGACCTATACCGCACAAGGTTTGATGGGCAATTTCTTGCAGGCGTTGACGTGGATTGTCGCGGTGCCGTTTGCGAACAACCCAACATTTTTTGACGATTGGCAAAGATGTTCGACGTTAATCAGACCGTGCACGATTCGTGAAACGCTTTCGAGATGTACGTATGAACCGAGAAATTCGTGGTACCGAGAACGACGTTCGAGAATAAACGCTCCAGTCGGTTGGCCGTATTGTCAGCCAGATTTAGAGGAAGTGTACGAGTATTGCAACGAAATAGAGTTGCAAAGTTCCATCTGTGACCCGAAATTGGCCCGAGAACGGAGAGATGTCGCGCTTTACGAGGCAAACGCGGCGTTGGAGCAAGAGCGATGGCGAGCGATGTACGAAAATGGTGACGCGGGAAGTGGTCCATTTTGGTACGGCCCGTATCAAGGCGGATATTACGGTCCGTCGCCGGGAGGCGTAGGAGGATGGGGAGGAGATGGAGGAGGAGGAGGAGGAGGTTACCCCGGTTCAGGGATGTATGGATCGTACGGGCCAAACAACATCGGTCCGAACGGATACGGTGGGTTTCCTTCCGGGGCGTATCAAACAAACGGCAACAATAACAATAACTTTCCCGGAGGCTTGCCAACAAATAATAACAGGGGAGGATATTACGAGGAGGAGTACTATTACGAAGAAGGCTTTAACTACCCATACCCGGATCCGGGGTACTATCCGTTCCCGTATTTAGATCAGCAACCAAACTATTACCACGGCGCGCGATTGGGACGACGTTAACGATCGATTTTAATGTGTGTTCTTATTTTATATGTTCAAATGTACCAGGTACAAGATATTTGTGTATTGCTCTCTCTCCGCTCTCTCTTTTTTTCTCTCTAACGTCCGGTTAAATGCTCGATACCGCTCGAACCTTGTTCGCCTGCGGAACTCCCCCACCCTTTCGTGCTCAACGATATTTCTTTCGTGGCTACGATTTGCGACCCCGGATCTCGTAAAAATCCAGTCCCGCCTCTGGTTCCCGCCATTCGACGTCTCGTCGCGTTCGAAGCTCTGACGACGCCCATGTGTTCCTGTCGCTCGTCCCTTTGGTTAATCTCCGGGTAATCTCTCAACCATTCGCCTTTATACACTTGTTGCGGTCGAGCGATTTTCAGGTCTGGATCCGCCAACTGCTCTCTCCAATGCGCTAAATATCCCGCCGCTCTCGGAATGGCAAACAAAACGGTAAAGAATTCCGGCGGGAAACCCAACGCGCGATACACCAAACCAGAGTAAAAATCTACGTTCGGGTACAACTTGCGTTTGATGAAATACTCGTCCGTTCTCGCGTGTTTCTCCAACGCCACCGCGACGTCAATCAACGGATCGCGTCCGACTAACGAAAACACCTCCTCGGCGATCCCTCGAATTACGTTCGCTCTCGGATCGAAGTTCTTATACACTCGATGGCCGAATCCAAACATTTTTACTTCTTTTCTTTTCACGCGTTCGATGAAGTCGGGAATGTTCTCCACCGAGCCGATGCGTTCGAGCATTCTCAACACGGCTTCGTTCGCGCCTCCGTGTAACGGCCCGTACAACGCCGCCACCGCGCCGGCGACGGCGGAATACACGTCCACGCCGCTCGAGGCTAAATGCCTGCACGCCGCGGTCGAACAGTTCATCTCGTGTTCCGCGTGTAACAAAAACATCGTATCCAACGCTTTCGCCAACTTTGGATTCGGCCTATGCGAAATATCCAAACCAGCGTCCAACATGTACAAAAAGTTTTCCGCGTACGATAACCTCGCGTTCGGCGGCGCCGGTTTCCTCCCTGTGTTTCGATGATACGCGTGCGCCGCCAACGTCGTCATCTTCCCCAAAATTCTCACGATTTGTTTATCTTGCACGTCTTTGTTTTGATAAATCCCGTTCCCGGCTAACGCCGGGTTTTGCTCCGGATGAAACACGGACAACGCGTTCAACCCGGCCAAAATCACCCCCATCGGGTGCGCGTCGTGCGGCAACGCCTCGATGGTATTAATCACCGGAATCGGCAACGCCGAGTGCCTCGAAATCGCCTCTCTCCAATCCGCCAGTTGGTTCGCCGTCGGTAAGTTCCCGTAAATCACGCAAAACGCGCACTCCAAGTACGAACTCTTCTCCGCTAACGTCTCGATCGGGTACCCGCGGTACCTCAAAATCCCTTTCTCGCCGTCGATGTAACTTATTCGGCTCACGCACGGACTCGTGTTCGTGTACCCTGGGTCGTATACAACTAAACCTTTATTACTCTCATAACTCGTGTTCTCTTTCATTGGTCCTTTGATATCTTTAAACGCCGAGGCGTTGATCGTGCCATCGGAGGAGATTGGGATTACGTATTTCCGCCCCGTTCTCGAATCGAGAATTTCCAGCGCACCCGCTCGCCC
>Ga0209505_1002043_pt1 | contig 13141 bp, 12 predicted proteins | sample COGITO_mtgs_1103_2_FD_184794 | JGI IMG/M metagenome (GOLD analysis project Ga0209505, IMG submission 184794) | Pelagic marine microbial communities from North Sea - COGITO_mtgs_110331 (SPAdes) (version 2) | ecosystem: Environmental > Aquatic > Marine > Epipelagic ... | reverse complement strand
CTCCTCCGCCATCGTTTTCACCTCTTGCTCGGTATACGCCACGTCCACTAAGTTTCTGTAGCAGATTTGATTCAAAGAGTGACACGCCGCGCAGACTTGCTGATACACTTGGTGGCCACGTCGTATAGAGGCGTGGTCGTAGGAATCGAACAACCCGTCGTGTGGCCAGGAATATTGCGGTAAGTGTAACCCGTGCTCGGCTTCGTCTGCTGACGCGACTGTCGTGAACGCGGCTATTCCGGACAAAGTCGCGCCTACCGCTGCGCCCGCCGCGTACCCTCTGTTATTCGATGATGATGTCGTTGTTGATGATGATGATGTCGAGGAAGCCCCCGTTTTTATGGTTCGATTGAAAAACGACGACGACGAAAAACTACTCAACGAGGACGAGGAAGTCGAGGATTCCGCCGCCAACACCCCCCCGCGCGTGGAGGAAAGAATGGATGATCTCGCCGCTAAAACGCGCTTCGCCGCTCTGCTCAACATGATGGTATATATATCTCAATCAATCAATAAAGAGCGCGACGATGATGATGTTGATGATGATGATGATGATGTGTTTACTACGGAGAAGAGATGATCATGCTCGCCCCCCCCGTCTTTGAAACGTAAAATTAGGGTTTAAAGCCCTAAACTTTTTTTTTGAAAGCTTTGGACGGACCAGAGCGGTGCCAAAATTCAATCAATCGAACTCAATTCAACACACAATTTACTCACAACACACACATCATCATCATCATCATCCGCGAGAGAGGAGAGAAGAGAGGTTCGACGAGGAGAGCGCGCATAAAAATGGAGAGCACCACTACCCCAACTCACATTTCGAGCGAGAATAATAAAGCAATTTTGGAAAATTACCTGGACAACGAACAAAACCCGAGAATACCAGACGAGGAATTCATTTTACCGATTTCTTACGGTTCCGTCGCCTATTGGTTGGGAAAAAAAGCGGACGAGTACCACTCGCACGAGTGGACGGTTTTTGTTCGAGGGCAAAACAACATCGATTTAACAGAGGTGGTTGAATCGGTCACGTTTCAGCTGCACCCTTCGTTCGCGGAACCGAAGAGAGTTTTAACGGAACCGCCGTACGAGGTCACGGAAACCGGATGGGGCGAGTTTGAGATTGGGATCGAGATTAAATTCAGACCGGAAGTGGGCGAAGAAAAGGAGAAGTTGATGGCGAATTTGAAACTGTTCCCAGACGCGGACGAAATCGCGAAAACAGGACCACAAACGACGAAGAAACCACTCGTGGTAGAGAACAGAGAAGAACTGATTTTTCACAAACCGAGGAAGAGCTTTTGGGAGAAAGTGGTGAAGAAGTGTAAACGCGTCGTCGAGGAGGAAGAGGAGGAAAACGACGCCCAGGGCGAGAACGAGAACGAGAACGAGAACGATAAGAAAAAGAAGAAGACAAAGAAGAAAAAAGTGTCATTCGCGTACGAGGAGTGCGAGGCGAAATCGAAACACGAGATGTTGTGGAAGCAAAGAGAGGCAAAGATGAGAGACGACGAGGAGTTGATGAAATTGTGGTGCGCGCAGAAAGTCACCGAGGAGAGGTGTCGAGTGTTGAAAGCGCAGCTGATGGTTTTGGAAGGGCAGTTGTTAGATTAAATAAAATATAGATTCGTTTAATTTAAAGTACGCGTAGTAATCAGTAGTAATCAATAATCATCACTCTTTTCCGCTTTTTCTCAGTATGAATTCGCGCGTCATCGCCGCTTCCACGCACAAACCGGCGAACAAGAAGACCAAAACGGATTCGCCGCAAATCGCCGCCGCTTGCGCAAACGCCGCGAAAGATAACTCGTCGTTATTCGAAGCGACGTCCATGAAAACCTCGGCTTGGCCGACGCCTCGAACTAAGCCAAACGCACCGACGACGCCGCCTTTCAGTTGGAAATCGTCGATGTTTTCCCGAACGGCGTATCTATACACGATGCCGAAGAGCGCGCACGAGAGCGCCGTCGCGCCTACGTCGGCGAATTGATTAAACGCGTTCCCGCTAAATTGCGACAAGGCTAACGGCAACGATAAGAGGACGCCACCAATGGCGGATACGGTACCAACTTTCGCGCTTTCAATCCGATCGCGATCTTTTCTTTCCCTCTTCTCTTCCTCGTTTTCTCCCCCTTTTCCTTCTCCTTCCTCTCTCAATCGCTTCGTCTCTTCCGCGATAGCGCGTAAATTTTCCTCCGCTTTTCGCATCCTCTCCTCTTGAATCTTCAACTCGTCCATCGCCGCCGATTCTGCCTCTGATTGCGCGGAAACGACTCTCTCGGTTGTTTTCTGAAACGTCTCTCGCAACTCGTTCTCGTTGCTCGTTTTCAACTTTTCGATGGCTTCCGAGGCGACTTTTTTGCTCTCCTCTTTCAACTTTTCGATTTCTTTCAACACGGACGGGTCCGAGTCGATTAAATCGGTGATTTCTTTCGGGTTGATTATGTAATCGTCGATATCTTGCACCGATTTAAATCCATCGTTGTTTTCGTTGTTCTTGTTGTTGTTGTTGTTTTCGTTGTTCTTATTATTATGATTAGTATTTCCATCAGCAGCGGCGGACTTCATCCTCGTCCTTTTCCTTCTTCTCCTCTCATCATTGTCATCGTCTGAATCGTACGACGTCGACGCTTTTAAGGAGAAAGACGATTGCCTCCTGGCACGACGACGGCAGAAAAGAGCGCTGCTCGACAAAGATGAAGACATTGAAGAAGACGACAAATTCGCCGCCTTGTGATTGTTCTTGTTTGCGGAAGAAAAAAAGAGGCGCCGCGTTTTTTGTGGTCGTCGTCCTTGTTGTTGTTGTTGTTGTTGTTGTTGGTGCATCGTCGTCGTCGTCGTCGTCATCATCCCTTGGTGTTGGTGCATCGTCGTCGTCGTCGTCGTCATCATCGTCGTCGTAATAGATAGATAGAGTTTTCGTTATTCGAAGCGCTTTTTGTGTGAAAATGTTGGAATTTTTTCACTCGTTTCTCGCCTAAAAATTGTGTTGAAATTTTTGCCGACAGACGAAAGACCCTCACAATAAAATCCTCCTCGTAAACACGCATTAATATTATTCATCATGGTTCGAGGTCCGAAGAAACACTTGAAGCGCTTAAACGCGCCGAAATCGTGGATGTTGGATAAGCTGACGGGCGTTTTCGCGCCGAAGCCGGCACCGGGTACGTCGCTTTTGTTGTTCTTAGATTTCTTTTTATTACGCGTAAAATGGAATGAGCGCGAAAGAGAAAGGAGGAAAAGAGATTGTTGGCGATGATGAACGCGCGAACGATAAAGAAACGATGATGGAATTACACGCACGAAGAGTGTTTCTGTTCGAGTGTTGCGTTGCATCTCTCTCTTGGCGTTCGCACGCGCGATCTTTTCTTCTTCTTCTTTTGTCGTCGCGTTATAGAGATGTGTTTTCCACCAAAAGCTGCAAAATGTGCGCCTTGGAAGAGCATTTTTTCTCAAAAAGGCGGCGAAGATATGGATGTCGTCGACGAGATTCGTTTGAAAGCATTTCATTCGCACGGCGGAGTGTTCATAGCGAACGAATATCGCGCGATTGATCGTTTATATCGTTCGGAAGAAGGCTGTGTGAGACGCGATGATTGCGCCGCAGATTGCGCTTGGTGGGCGCTCAAAAGCTCGTCTTTAGGACTTCTGTGTCAACACAAAGTTTCTCTTTTTAACTCCTAAAAAAAATTCAAGAAAGTAAACTGACATCTCTTCTTTATCATTCTCTTTACTGTAAAACAAATTTAGGTCCGCACAAGTCTCGCGAATGCCTCCCGTTGTGCTTGATCTTGAGAAACCGTTTGAAGTACGCGTTGAACTACAAGGAAGTCACGACGATTCTTCAACAACGCTTGGTCAAGGTTGACGGTAAAATTCGAATGGAGAAGTGCTATCCGTGCGGTATCATGGACGTTGTCGAAATTGAAAAGACGGACGAACACTTCCGTTTGATGTACGACCAGAAAGGTCGATTTGTCGTGCACAGAATCACCGGTATTGAAGCGCAATACAAGTTGTGCAAGGTGATCAAGAAGAAGTTGGGCGACAAGGGCGTTCCGTGCGTGCAGTTGCACGACTCGAGAACCATCCGATACCCGGATCCTATGATCAAGGAAGGTGACTCCGTCATGGTTGACATCGCTTCCAACAAAATCACCGACTTTGTCAAGTTTGACGCCGGTGCTTTGTGCATGGTTACCGGTGGTAGAAACGCCGGTCGTGTCGGTATCGTCAACAGACGCGAAAAGCACAAGGGCTCCTTTGAAGTCGTCCACTTGACCGATGCCGCTGGCCAAAACTTTGCCACCCGATTCTCGAACGTTTTCGCCATTGGTACCGGCAACAAGCCGATGGTTTCTTTGCCGAAGGGCAAGGGTATCAAGTTGACCATCCTCGAAGAGCAAAGAAAGCAAGAAGACAACTAAATTTTACATTGTTTAAAATTTACGCGTAGTAGCTTTTTTTTAGAGGAAGTAGATGATGATACGGATCATTCATTTATATACATAGAGAGGGTGAAGAGAGGGTGAAGAGAGGGTGAAGAGAGAGAGAGAGAGAGAGAGAGAGAGAAGTTGGAGACTGAGAATAAAGAGGAGGAGAGATGTAACAAATTAGATAGAAGAGAGAGGAGCTGTTTTTCAATTTTAACAACAAAAAGCACATTCACTTGAATGAAAAAAATATCTCAATTCTCCCTCTTCTCGTTCGTAAAAAGGCAACTTGTCTCCATTACATTAACAACAAACAACATTAACAACAAGAACACCTTTAATAAAAATGTTCATCGCTCATCAACAAAAGCTCATCACGACCTCCTCCTTTTCGTTCGCAACAACCCCAAAAGGTGCGAGAAGTCCGCCGAGACCGTTGGGAAACGTAACAACGACCCCATTATTCACGACTAACGCGCAAAGACGATTGATTCCGAGAAAAAAAAGTATTCCCAGTCAGCATTCTTCGTCTCATCATCTTTCCACGATGAGTACGAGAAGAAGGTTGTCTGCGGTCGCGGAAAACGAATCACCACCATTTACCGTGCTCCAATCGGAACTCTCGGATTTACAAAAAGTCTCCTCCGTTTTATACGACACAAAGTCCGCGTTAAACGAGTTCGGCATGTTAGGCCCGCAAGCCGCGACGGTGTCGCCCTCGATTTTACTACACGCGATACAAAAAGCGGAAAATTTCGATAAAGGCGCTTTGGAAGGCGCGTTGGTCTACGCGAAAGAGAAAGAAGAAGGAGAGACGATGTCGAAAGAAGCGAAGTTGGAGTTAATCATCGACAAAGCGACGGTGAATTTAGCGGCAAAGTTTGCCGCCAGAGTGGACGGAAGAGTGAGCGTAGAGGTGGACGCGAAGAAGTCGAGCGCGGAGGCCATCGTGAGCAAGACGGAACGGTTAATGAAGATGTTTCGAGAGGTGAACGTGGAGACGAATAAGCTTTTGTTCAAGATTCCAGCGACGTGGGAAGGCGTGCAAGCGATGCGACAGTTGGAAAATAAAGGCGTGCCGTGTCACGCTACCTTGTGTTATTGCTTGGAGCAAACGGCGTTGGCGGCGAAAGCCAACGCGAGCTTGATTCAGATTTATTACGCCAGAATCAACTCGTACGGGGGAAATGCCTTGGCGTTGGCGCAGGATACGAAGAGTTTCATTCAATCTGTGGCGAGCCCGAGTAAGATTTTAGCGGCTTCGATTCGATCCGCCGCAGACGCGAGGGCTATGGCTGGGTGCGATTACATTTTGTGCAACGAGCGAGTGTTGAAAGAATTGAACGCGAACGCCGCCGGCGGCGTGACGGACAACGTACGTAACGCGGCTGGGTCGAGGAACGTGGACAAATCCTTGGCGGATTCGTTCACGAAAGCGACTTTTGAAGCCGCTTTGAAAAGCTCACCGGCGAACGAGGCGATTCAACTGCAGTTGCAAAGCTACTTAGCCGCGCAAAAGCAACTGGAAACGTTTGTCGAAGAGTTTGTCGGTTTGAATTGTTAATAATTACGAAGAATATTATTAATGTGTGTTCCGTCGTTGAGAGCAACATTAGTATCGAGACTTTCTACCACCTACACTGTTGTACATGTAATATCAATTTTATATTTGAAAAAGAATCTTCTTGTTGTATCTATATACTCTTTTCGCGCGCGCTCTCTCGTCTCGTGTTTTATCTATTTTTCTTCTGGGATCTATTATTCTAATGCGATTTTCGTGCTTCCAACAGTCGCCAAGAATCGCGCCTCGCGATGTTTCTCCGATAACACACCTCCATCACCATTTTTGTGACTCTCTCCTCCTTTCATCTTCATTTTTTGCGCCGCCACAGCGGCGGACCCGTCCATTTCTGCCACGATGTTGTTTTTCTTCTTCGGCTTCTCGCCTCTCTCGTCCTCGGCGTCGCACTGCCACACTTCCACTCGTTCAATCGTCATCGTTTCGTTCTCAATGTTTGAATCTTCACATCCCCACCCTTCGTACGTCACTCCAGTTTTCCTCGTCGTCAGTGTCTCCATGTGTTCGTCGATGTGCATCGCGAAGTGTTTAATCGGATATTCTTTCCCTCCAAACGCTAACCCGTTGGGAAAGCGTTCCGAGGCGACCATGTCGCGACAACACCAACAATAATGACCGTCGGTGTTTGCACTCGCCAAGAACTTTTTCGGTTGCCTTTTCACGTTCGCTTGTTTTTGAGGAAACGTGAACAGATAACTCTCGCTTAACCCTTGCCACTCCGTCTTGTTCAGTGTCAACCCTTCGCGTTCGGGAAAGACCATCAAGGCACCAAAAATCTCTCCTTTTTTCTCTTTCGTTTCCACCGCGATACAAAACGATGTCGCTTCGTTCTTCGTTAAACTTTCGAGTAAACGAGTGAACGATAAACCGTCCGTGTTCGTGTCGAACAGTTTTCGCCAGGTAAGTCTCAAGCGTTTCGGTAGGTTCCACACTAATCTCAGAACGTCTTTTCGATTTAAGAGTAACGTTGATGAATGTGACGCATCATTTTCATCGTCATCATCGAAAAGCAAAACGCACTTACGTTTCGGCCCTCTGTTCGTTCGTTTTGACTTCGCTGGTTGCTCCTTCGCCAACAACATCGTTCCAGGAGGACGAGAGGAAGTGCTCGACTCCGCCGCGCCCATTTTATTAGTATTGTTCTCTTATAGAGTATTACTCCTACTTGTGTGTTTGTGTCGTTTTGTATCTTAAACGTGAAAGGAGAGACCAACGACTTTTCAGTGTGTCAGTCAATTAAATTTTCTTTTTTCGTATCTCTCATATAAGAGTTCGTTAAAAACTGAATTTTCTCTTCACACTACTACTACTACTACTACTACTACTACTACTTTTAAGAATAAGAATAAGAACACACGCGATGACTTTTACGGAGTCGTCAGACTTCCTTTTCCTGGAACGAGGCGAAAAGAAACGAAAACTCTTCGTTCGCACGACCGATTTGCCTAAAAAGACAAAAAGAAATATAATAAATTGTGTGGTTATTTTCTCCCACGGGTTACACGAACACTCCTCGAGATTTGCCGAAACGTTTTCCCTGTGGGCGAGCGCAAACTACAACATCGCCTCGGTTTCGTTCGATCACATCGGACACGGCAAATCGGACAATTACGACTGCGAGATAAAACACCAGATTGAAAGTTTTGAAAAGTGCGTGGAAGATTTCCGAGCGGTGGTGGAGTACGCACAGATGAGATTTGGACGCAAAGTTCCAATCGCTTTAGCCGGTGTGTCTTTAGGCGGGTTGTTCGCGTTGCGTTGCGCGATGACGTATCCGAAAAACTACTTTTTCGCGATTGTTTTAATCGCGCCGGCGATTAACGTGAAATGGACCGCGCAGAAGAAAGCTTTGGCAATGGTTGGGGAGGTGATTGCAAAAGCGACGCCGAATATGAAAGTCGTTCCGGCGACGACGATGCAGAGTTTAACCGAAGACGCGGCCACGGCGAGAGAGTTTGAGGAAGATCCGTTTAATTACGTGGGGAAAGCGCGAGCGAGGTTCGGGAACGAGATTTTAAAAGCGATGAAAGGATTGGAAAAAGCGAGTGAAAGTGGACGTCTCGATGGGATAACGAGAAACATACTCGCCGTGCACGCCGAGAAGGACGCGGCGACGTGCGCGCAGTCCACCGAACGCTTGTTCTCGCGCTCGTTGAAATCCATCCCAAATAAACAGTTCGTCAAACTCACGCACACGAAAGGACACTTGTTATTGCACGAACCCGGGTGCGAGTGGACGAGAGCGTTGATTGGTCGGTTTTTAGTCGAAGCCGTTTTAGAGATGAAAAATTCAAATTCATCGTCGTCGTCGTTAGCGTCGTCGTCTGAATCCTCGTCTTTGATGAAAACAAACGACGTTTTGTTTTCTTCTTTGTCATCTTCTTCGATGATTCGTAATAGTAATAGTCATAATAGAAGCAAACTAGTAGAAAAAGAAGACCAAGACCAAGAGGAAGAAGAAAGGAAAAGAAAAAAAATGTACCAAAGAGCTTTTCTCGAGAGCGTGGACGAGCGAAAATTTTTGCTCGCTAAGAGTCGATTGTGAATTTTGAGAAGAAGGACAAAATTTTTTTAACTGTAACCCTAAACAACTCGTGTTGCTTTCCTTTCACCCTTGAGAATTAATCGTCACAAAAGCATCTCTTCCTTCTGCGAGTAGTTTTAAACGCGCTTCTTTGCTCATACTAAAGAACGACAAAGAAGAACAACGTAGAATACTGCGTAATAATAATAATGGCGGGAACATCATCATCATCAAAAATGACGGAAGCGGAGATCGACAAACTGACCGTGGCGAAGTTGAAAGCGTTTTTGGATGAGAAAGAAATCGCGTACGAGAAGAAAGAGTTAAAAGCGACTTTGGCGGCGAAATTGAAAGACTTTATGATGAAAGAAGAAGACGAAGGAAAAGAAGAGAAAACGACGAAGAAAAGGAAAGCGTCTTCGGAAGAAGAAGAAGAGCCATCTTTACCCGTGTCTGAAAAAGAAGAAGACGGAGAAGAAGAAGACACGAAGAAGAAGAAGAAAAAAGTTTCGATCGCGAAGAAGAAATCGAAGAAGGAAGAAGAAGAAGAAGAAGAAAAGAAAGAGTTTTCCGACGACGACGATTCAGACAACGATAAAGAAAAGGAAGATGTAAAAACGTTGGAATCGTTGATCGCGGACCCGCTTAACCCGGAAAACTGCACGATGACGGTGTACATCAAAGGCAACGAAGGACGTTTGATTGGGAAGAAAGGGGAAACTTTGAAATACATCGAAGCGAGGTTCCGAGCGTCGATTAAAATCGACCGGGAGAGCGGCACGTGCGCAGTGAAAGGTCCGACCAGCGAAATGGAAGAGTGTAAGAAAATCATTCAAGAGGTGTGCGAGACCGGGTCAATCGCGGACAGACATCCGGCGTCGAGTATACAACAAGGCGCCGTGTTGAAGGAACACGAGACGTTGAACGGGATTTCAGCCGCCAACGTGAACGCGTATTCCATCGAGGAGGAGTCGTTACCGGAAGAGTTGAGAGGTATTCCGAACGATCAAGAAGTTGCGATTGAAATTCCGTGCCCAGGAAAGGAAGGACGAGTGATTGGCAAAGGCGGCGCGACGATTCGCGACATCGAACGCGTCTCAGGTGCAAACTTGAAAGTCGTCAAAGGTTCGGGCATCTGTAACGTGCAAGGCAAACGAATAGACGTTATTCGAGCGAGACAGGTGGTTTTAGAAACCATGGCTTTAGAGACGGATACGTTCGGGATGCAAAGGATGCAAAATCAACAGCAACAGCAACAAATGATGACGCCTTCGCAATACGCGGCTATGCAAATGGGCGGCGGCGCCGGAGGTGGCGTGTACGGCGGGTATTACGGTGGTGCTGCTAACGTGTACGGACAGCAACAAGGCGGTGCTAAGGAAGGTGGTAGTAACATCAACCCGATCATCCCGGAAGGCCAAACGAGAATTATCATCCCGACCCAAGGCCACGAAGGTAGAATCATCGGTAAAGGCGGCGCGCACGTGAAATTGCTTCGCGATAGAACCGGGTGCGACGTACAAATGGATCGATCGAAACAACCTGTAACTTGCGTCATCACTGGTACCGCGGCGAACGTAAAAGAGTGCGAACGATTAGTGAACGAAGCGATTGAGAAGGCGAACCAAACGTTCGGCCCGAACGGCCAGAGAATGTACGCCGCTCAACAGCAGCAACAACAATACGGCATGGCGTACGGACAACAGGCTGCGGCGGCACCGGTGAACGTATACGGTGGCGCCCCGCAAACGGCGCAAGTTTACGGCGCAGCGGCGGTTCCCCAAGTGTACGGTGCAGCAGTGCCGCAACAACAACAACCGCAACAACAACAACAGTTGATGCAACAGTATCAGCAATATTATCAGCAGCAACAAGTCTACGCCGCTCCTCAACAACAAGAATACGACCCCTCACAGCCGCAAGCGGTTGCTGCGGCTGCGGCGAGCGATTGGGCGACGTACTACTCGGAAGGGAAGCCGTACTATTACAATAGCAAAACTGGCGAGACGAAATGGGCTTAATTTTTTGAATGATGATGACGATGATGATGATGACGATGATGATGATATGATGGTGATGATGGTTTATTTGGACACTGACAATACTAGAAGAGATGATTTAGATTAGAGCGGGCAACAACAGAGCAGTATTTATAGCAGTAGCAGCAGCGGCAGAAAGAAAAAAGTGCGCACCACCATTTCTTCTCTCTTTTCGATTGCTCTCTCGAAATTTGTTTTGGATTTTACGTCGCGCGTGTGTGCCCGTGTGCCTGTGTTGTTAGTGATGTTTTGCGTTTTTTCGCGCATACTCAGCTCTCTCAAAATTTGAAAGTTATTGTTTGCTTGATCTTGGATTCTTGTTCTCATCAGTCATGTTATATTGTTGTTGGTCATTGTTATCGGTTTTCATGTTTTGATTTGTTTCATCATGTTATCGTTGTTGTTGTTGTTGTTTTCATTCTTATTTGATTCAAAATTGTTGTTTGCGTTCCACGACGTTTGTCAATTTTACTACTACTTGTTCTTTTGTTCAGCTTTTAAAAACTACTACTATTTTTTATATTAAAGTTATCTACTACTACATTACTACTACTTATTACTACTCATGCTACGCACTGCATTCATTCGTACATCTTTTTACTTCTTTGCGCGCTTACTTTCGCGTAAAACTGCACCTTTCGTGGATGCGTTTCTCGGCTGCGCCTTTGCGATGGCTTCGATGAGTTCTGGCTCCAACTCTTCCTTCGGGATGGCGCTAATCAACGCAATTTCCCCAGCTTTAACTTTCTTCGATCCAATCGCTCGTTTCAACTTCACCGCTTTACCATAGTGCCATTCCTGCGCTTTTTCGTTCCAAAACGTTTCGAACGGTTCTCCAGATAACGCGCACTTTTTCTGCGACTCGATCGCCAGGACGCTTGGCAAATCGTTCAAATCTAAATTTTCATCGATGACGATCCCTACGGCGTTTTCTTTCTTCTTCTTCTCTCCAGCGGCGAACGCGTCGAATTCAGGGTCCACCTCACCCATCTTAATCGTTCCTTTAATCCACTCCTTCGCCGAGACGTGCCATCCTCGACAGGCGCGACCGGATTTCTTCCTTCTTCTCTTCGCGTGTAACCAATCCATGTGTTGATCCAACGACTCTTTCGACGCGAAGCGACGTCCGGTTTGTGCGCATTTAAACGGTAAATCATCGTACAACGCGTTGACTAAATACTCGCGCCGCTTATTCATCGATTTTGGATCTCTCTTAAACTTCTTCAAGCTTTCTTCGGCATCTAGGAAATCAAAGTCTTCGTTCGCGAAATCTGGCGTCACCGGTCGGTGGTGGTGGTGCTGCGGCGCAGCGGCGACGATACCTTGCAACGATTGATGAGATCCTCCTCCGACAGATTGCGCTTGTTGCGCTTTGAGCGTGTTCAACAACCCACTCAAGTCCGGTAAAACGACCGGCATGCCACCAGCTACGAGCGGCGCCGGTTGTCCTAAAAATTGCTGCTGCTGCTGCTGCAGTGGCGCCGCCGCCGGTTGTCCCATCATAAGTATCGGCGGCGGTGGCGGTACGACTCTCTGTTGGTGTTGGTGCACGATCGGTGGTGGTGGCGGCGGTACTCGCGCGTTCCCACTCAAATCTACGTCCGTTTGAATTCTCGCTAAAACTTCTCTCGGAAACACGTTTTGCGTTTCCCACGTTCCCAATAATTTTTTCATCGATTGTTTCGTCTTTTCGTCCGTCTGCGCGAACAAGGTCAAAAACACCCCAGCCACGTGCGGCGCAAACACCGACGCGTACGGGTCTCGGCAATTCTTCGCGATCGAATCTAACACGTACAAAGTCGCCAACGCCACTCGACTATCTCTCGCTTTCTCCACGACTCTGGTTTCAATCACGTTGGCGATATTCCTCGCTTCCGTCTTCGCTTCGTCGTCGTCCGTTTTCGCTATTTCCGTCGCTAACATCGTCAAACTCGTTATGATTGGTTTGCTGTTCATTTTCAGTTCGGACAACGCGTCTTTGTAGTTCTTCGCGGTTTCTGATAACGGTGCCATATTTGCTTTCTTATTATTCTTTTACTACTAAAATCTTTCTGTTGTTCTCTCTCGAATATTTTTGAGGATTTGAGGAGGAGGCGGCGTTTACCACGAAACGAAAGAATAAATATAAAAAACGACCGACGACGGAAACAAGAAAAAGCTCTTTTGAAACTTTTACTCAATCTGATGAGTAGGACGTGTTTTTCAACGTTGTATATCTAAGTTACGCTACGGATATATGTATATATATCTTCTTCTTCTTCTTTCTCTCTCTCTGTCCCTACCACTCGGGTGAGGATGATGATGATTCGATTGATTTCGATGATCACCCCCAGCACACAATTATGTCTCTCTCGTTCTCTCTCTCTCTGTTTTGTCTTTAATAGTCTTCTTTCGTCGGCGCAAATCGCACAACAAAACACAACGAAACACTTATGTACACACTCTCTCTCTTACTATATACTATAGGTTAATAGTAATTGACGACGACGCAAGTGTCTCAATCTCTTCTACAATGAGTCTCTTTTGTGCGTGTAAATTTGTGGTAAATGTGGACAAAACAACA
>Ga0209505_1002042_pt1 | contig 13142 bp, 10 predicted proteins | sample COGITO_mtgs_1103_2_FD_184794 | JGI IMG/M metagenome (GOLD analysis project Ga0209505, IMG submission 184794) | Pelagic marine microbial communities from North Sea - COGITO_mtgs_110331 (SPAdes) (version 2) | ecosystem: Environmental > Aquatic > Marine > Epipelagic ... | reverse complement strand
GAACGCCAAAGGCGAATAATATTCGTAAGCATATATTACAACAATAATAAGTACAACAACAAAAAAACAGACATAGAAATTACACGATGCATACGTTTAAACCTCGGCATCTTCCTCTCGGTTTTTTCGTTTGGAAGAAGAAGAAGCGAGGGAAGTCGCGCCTCGCTTGATTTCGACGTCGCCGTCGAGGAAAGGCGCGGCGTCGGTTCGGACGGCGACGGTTTCGTCGAGTTCGCTGAAATCGGGGAGAACGCAGTCGAGGGTCGGTCGGCCTTTTCTGAAGACGATGCGCTCGTGCTGCGAGGGTCGAGAGAAGAGTTCGTAGAAGGATCTCGCTTGCGGAAGGAGGATGAAATCGGCGCGGTAGCCTTTACGTATCAAGCCAATCTTAGGCGTAGGGAGCTTAGTGAACATAGCTTTGGCGGAGTTTGCAGCGATGAGCTTCGTCCAATACCCTTCGTTAGGTACCGTGTTCAATTGTGCCACCTCGAACGTCGCTTTAAGCGTCGCTATACCATCGTAGTCTGCGTACGGATTCCAGTAGTCGCGCACGTTATCCGTCCCCGTGCACACGTTGATTCCGGCGGATTCGAGCTCTTGAATCGGTGCAATACCTCGCCAACGAGGCGTGTGTGGAATATTCTTATCGATGAGAACGCCAACTCCATCTGTGGTACCTCTGCGATCTTGTAAACCGAGATTGGTCAGCGGGTTTACTATGAACGAGACTCGCGTGCTCGTCTTCTCGTCAATTTTTTTTGCAAGCTCAATGACTCGATCGATCGTGGCTTTTGACTGCAAAGAGAGCGAACACACGTGCGAAAGCGAGAGCGAGCGAATGTTTTTGAACGCGCCAAGGTTGCCATCGACATCGTTCAAAAATGCCTCCAAGCACGACAAAACTGCGCAGCAGTTTGGATCGTTCGTTTCGTCGATGTGCACGTCTATATTCATCGCGTATTTATTCGCGTAAGAGAAAAGATTCCTGAAGTGCTTCCGGGCTTCGTCGTTATTCGTTTCCCCTCGTCCAACAACGCCACAATACGCGCCCAATAAAACAGAATCTCCGCCTTCGTTATCGTTGTTTGCAGCCGCGACTTTTGCGAACTCATCCGCGATTCCTGGCTCCGACCATAACGGTAAAAATAAGTTACACACGCCTTGTAAATACACTCCGCGAGTTTCTAACAACTCGTTTCGTTTCCGCGCGAACACTTCGAACACTTTATCCCTTAATATCTTGTTTTCGAGATTGTTCGTCCCGTCCAAGTGCGTCCGAATCCCAATCGCCCCGTAATACAGCGCCGAACGCACGGCGAAATCAAACCGTCGTTCAAAATCTGTTTTCATAGTCCTCTCGTCCTGCACGTCCATCCACCTCGGTTGGTCCGCGAGCTCGCATCCGAGCGCGTCCGGTATCGATCCGGTGGGATTTCTGCACCTTTCAACCGTGTGCGTTTTGATCAAATGCGTGTGCGCGTCCAAAAAGCAAGGAACGAGGAGACAGTTTTCGCAGTCTGCGACGAGTTCGTCTTTCTCCTCCTCCTTTTCCTTTCCTCCGTCATCTTCGCTCTCCCGCCAAACGTCCAGGATGACGCCATTTCTTGCATCGATTTTGATCGCGCACCCGCTCACGAGTCCGCCCTCGTTTGCGGCGGACAAACGAAGATTACTTTCCCCTTCTTCTTCTTCTTCGAAACTTTCGTTATTCGCGGCATCGAAAAGCGCGGACGTTGGAACTCGCACCCGTCGCAATCTCAACACGTTCGTCCTCAAAGTCTCCTCCAAATCCTCCTTCTCGTCTGCATTATTCGCATTCTTCTTCAACGACAAAGACCCGGTCATCAGTCTGCTCGCGATGCGTTCTCGCCGTTTTGACGATAAAGAGGTGAAAAACACGGAGGCTTCTTTTCCTCTTCCTCCTTTAGTATCATCATCATCATCATCATCACCATAATCTTCTCGCATTTTTCCAAACGACGACGGTTGTTAAAACGCACACTGATGATTCGGAGGGGCAACACGAATCGAGAGGAGTCGCAGAAGAACGCTTTAAAGAGTCGCCGTGTTTGGTGCTGGTGCTAACACTAAGAGAGCTCTTTTGACTGAAAGATGCTCTCCTAATACTCGCTCATATACTTTATACGTGTGGCAGAAAAGGTACGTATTGCGCTTCCACTTTTGCGGGAATTTCGAAGGCGTTTTGAAGGGAGAGTTTTAACGTTTAGGGTTTATGTGTGTCGAAAGGACAAGCAAAAAAGAACGGAAAGGACACCACAACGGAACAGGGAATTATACACACGAGCGCATCAGAATGACTTCAACGCGCGTGGCGAAAGGCGTTTCCAACGCGGACTTCGTCTCCGTCGCGTGTCCCGAAAAAAACAACGACGACGTCGAGATCGAGACATTTTTCGTACTCATCGAGAACGTTTTACTCCCATCCGCGGAAGAAGATGGGAAGTATTCGAGGAAAGATGTCGTTCTGGACGCACGCGTAGGGAAAATCGTACAGATGACGGAAGCTTTTCACGCGAGCGCATTCGTTGAACGAACGTTCGCGGAAGAGTACGGTTCTCAAAGGATAGAAAAGATCGACGGCACGGAAAAGATGATCACGCCTGGTCTGGTGAACGGACACACGCACAGCGTCGAACACTGGTTACGAGGCGCCATACCGCCTTTACCGTTAGAGATGTGGTTGTTCCAACTGGTGTTCAACGAACCGCGAGGAGCGCCGGGCGGGTGGTTTAAAGAGAAATCGTGGATGGAAACGCCCGCGGCGATGGTTGCAATTTCGGCCTTGTTGTGTGGGATCGAGACGCTCATGAGTGGGTCCACGGTGGTTATGGACCATTTATTCGTGAGGCATATCGAGGACGTGGAGGCGGCGGTGACCGCGTATAAAGCGTTGGGAATACGGTGTTTTATCGCGCCAATGTTGGACGACGAGGCGACTTTTAAGCATAATTATTGTCCGTTAGCGAGAGATGCGAAAGAGAGGCTTGCATTTTGTAAGGGGTGCGGATGTTGCGGCGGTTTAGATCCGAAAACTGGGTGTTTTCGAACCGAGAAGAGCGCGTCGGATCCGAAGAAGAGGGAGGAGATGTTGCAGTTGTGGGAGGAAGCGGTGCAGAAATTTCACGACCCAGAGAATGGAGTGAATATTTGTATAGGTCCAGTGACGTGTTTCGGCGCAACTTTCGAGATGTTGAAAGGCGCGGCGGATTTGCGGAAAAAATACGGGTTGTGCGGCCACATTCACTTATTAGAGACTCGAACGCAGGCGTTGCAATCGAAACAGTTCTTAAATGAAAACGGATGCGAGGGATCGTCGGTGAAGCTTTTAGAAAAGACAGGATTCTTAGACTCACCGGGAACCTCGCTCGCTCACGGCGTCTGGTTAACCGACGAAGAGTGTGAAATCGTGAGAAGAACTGACGCTACAATCGTACACAACCCGCTGTCAAATTTACGACTAGGATCAGGAGTTGCGCCGTTGCGAAGATACAAGAACAACGGCGTCAAAGTTTGTCTCGGCGCGGACGGTTCGTGTTCGTCAGATGGCCAGGATATGTTAGAAGTTGTGAAAATTGCGAATTTTTTACCGTGCGTGGAAACGGCGGAATATCGAGACTGGCCTTCGCCGAGGGAGACGTATTTGAAGTTAGGCTGCGAGAACGGGTACCACAGCATTAACCTGGGCGATAAAGGCGGGAAGATACGAGAAGGAATGCTCGCAGATGTCTGCCTGTGGGATCTCACCGCGCTAGCGCTGTTACCGAAAACTGATCCTCTCGGTTTACTCGCTCGAGGGAGCAGAACGCAGAATAAAGCCGCGGGATCCGTGCTCGCGGAGTCCTGGGTAAACGGGAAGAGAGTCGTGCGCGCCGGCGAAATTGTTGGGTGCGACGTAGAAGCGTTGCGAAAAGTCTTAGCGGATGCGCAAAACTACGTGCACGAAACAGAGGGATTGAGTATGGAACCGGCGGCGAACGATGCCTCGAGGAGGGCGGAAAACGAGTATCGCGCGGCGCTAGGTTTGCCCGTGGACAACGATAAATATGTGCCGTCCGGGCCTCCCCCGGAACCTGTTGACTTTTCGCAAGACACGACGCTGTTTGATTCGACTTTACGCTAGCGTGATAACTACTATGATGTACTACCTGTATAAATACTACTACTGGATGTATAAATAACCTTCTGTTTACGAGCCGTGCGCGCCAACTACGCCGTTTTTGCGAATCCAAACTGGAAACGCAAAGAGTAAGATACCGATACAAATCATCAATAGGTCAACGACGAGAAAACTGCCGTCGCCTTCTTTCAAAACTAAGTGCATGGATGGATACTGCATAGCGCCGGAAATCACGGCGAATACGCCGATACCTATACCATATAACTGTCCGAACGTCGCGTTCCCGAATACGCCTTGCACGTATATCGTCAAGCACGAGTAGTTCCAAGCGCGAAAGCAACCGAACGCTAAAAATGCAATCGATAAGCTCACTATATCGTGATTCCAAAGCACACCTACAAAACTTATCACCCCTAAAACGTTGACCAACGTGAACGCCGGCGCTAATCCGAATCTATCGACGAAAAAGCCGAAAAACGGCGTCAGAAACGTGCTCACTAAAATTAAGGCGTTGAACACGCGAACGTACGCGTTCGCGTCTTTCGTACTTCTACCGTCGCCGTTATACAACATCTGTTCGAATATGCTTCCCAAAATGAACATCGAACGATAAATACTACCGAGAGACCACGCGGCAACAGATATAAAATACGGCGTTCGCACTTGTTCCGTGAATTTCATCTGCGTCAACGGAACGCCCAAGTGCTCCAACCCTTTGGCGCGAGAACTTTGAACCTTCGCAAGTTCACCATCTCCCCCGCTCTCCATCTCCGCTTCCTCGACGTACTCTTCTTTCTCCGGCGGGTCCAAGTACTTTCCCCACACGTAATTATTCGTGCTCATCATAAACACCGCGCTCAATCCGGCTAACCCGTAAAACAACGCTCTCACCGAACACCCCGCTTTATGCATCGCCTCGAACGCGTAAAACGTCACCGTGCTCGAATCGAACGCCATATTCGTCGCGCTGTGCGACATTCCAAAATACATAGTGTGCCTCCAATGTTCGCAAAACTGGAAATGCGAGATGAAAAATCCCGCGCCTCCACTCCCGAGGAACACGCAAGAGACCACGTACGCGTCAAACGTCTTCGAATCCGATTCCGCGAAGAGCACGCACCCGACCGTAAACAACGACAGAGAGACCAATCGCACCCACTTCACGCCTTTCAAATCGATCAACCTTCCCCAAAACATCATCGAGAGTGGCACCGAGACCGTTCCTGCGGTAAACATCGCGTTAAACTTCAGTTTCTGCCCCACGCACTCCTCCTCTCCCTCTCCCTCTAGCATCGTCGCTCCTTCTGCGCCTCCGCACGTTTCCGCGAATTGGCCGTCGCGTTTTAACGCGATCGTCAACGCGCTCAAACCGAACGTCACCCCGGTGCACAGGAGACACTCGACGACGGAGAGGCACAGGAGGAACCACTGACGTCCGTTCGTTCTATTCATCGCTGATTTCGTGGGTTTCGTCCTTTTCTTTCTTCTGTCTCGTTGTTTGTTGTCTTCGTTTTATCCGCAGAAGTAATGACGCCGCCGCCGGGGAAAACAACACCCAGAACAAAGAAGAATCCTACTCGCTCGCAAAACGAAGGAGCAAGCGCTGCGATGCTGCTCGTTTCCGTGGGATTCTGCGCCGGGCTTGCGTTCTACCGATTCGCGCTCGAATCGGTCGTCTTAAAGAAGCGAAGGAAGAAGAGAGAGGTGGATCGAGTCGCGCGGCGAAGCGTCGCTTTGCGGGAAGGGAAAGATGCGATCGAAGGGGAAACGTACGTTCAGTGCAGAGGAGGAGAAGGAGAAAGCATGAAGAACGACAAAAGCGAAGAAAAAGAGAAAGAAACACGTTCGACGGGAAGTTTTAGGACGTTTCCAGCGCACGGAAAGAACACCGCGCTGGTTATCATCGACATGCAGAGCGACTTTTTGAGCAAATCCGGAAGGCTCGGACAACACTACTCTCGAGACGTTCTCGAGCGGTTGGAAGCGACGACGGCGAACGTGGCGAGAGTTCTGGAAAAGTGCAGAGAGAAAGGGTTTACGATCGCGCACAGTCGAAGTCACAGGTACGGGGCGGAAATCCGGAGAGATTTACTCAACGGAATTGACGTGAGTATGAGTAGCCCGATCGAAGGCGTGGACGCTACGTATAACTTTGTCGAGCGGTTGAAACCAAAGGAGGGGGAAATTATCGTGGATAAATGGACGTTCGGCGCGTTCGCGAGCACGGATTTAGAAAAGCAATTAGTCGGACGTGGGGTGGAACGGATATTGTTGTGTGGGATACTGACGAACGTGTGCGTCATGGCGACGGCGGTGCAGGCGTGCGATCGATTTTTCCGGGTGTGTTTAGTCGAAGACGCGTGCGGGGCGTTCGGGAAGGAGAAAGAGGGAGGTTGGCACGATATGGCGGTCACTTTGATTAACGGACCGCAAATCGCGAAACAAAATCATCACAAAAGCGTAGGTTTGTATTTCGGGGAAGTCGCGACCGTGGACGCCGTGGTGGAAGCTTTGGACGTGTTAAAATGAATGCGATTTTTGGTAGATATTTAAATGTACAACGATAACGTGAAACCTTTTATACCGCGGCCGCCGCCGCCATCACCGCTTTGTCGGTGGTGCCGCCGTAATTGCTTCTAATTCGTCCTAATATGTATTCTTTTGCGGTCAAACTTTCTTGTCCAGGATACGCTCGAATTACTGCGGACTCGTCGGCTTGCGCGAAAAACGCCATCGAGTGTCGGCTCTTCAGCGCCTCCTCTCCTTCCGGCATTCGAACTCTGTGTAAATTGCTCAACAAGTCGCCATTCGTCCAACGACTCAGCATGTCGCCAATATTCACGGTAATCGCACCAGGGTTCGTGTGATCAATCTGTGCCCACTCGGTGTTTTCGAATCCATCTCTTCTCGGGTTCGCCGCGCACTCTAAACCACCGTTTCCGAATTCCGTTCGTTGATACAACAACGTCACGTTGCACCAATCCGTGTGCGCTCCCGCGCGCATGTATCCCATTTTCGCTTGGTCCTCCGCCTCTTCTACTGAATCAAACGGTGGATAATGTATCATTCGTAAAGTACACTGACTCTCGTTCTCTACCCATAAACTGTGTTTACTCGCGATATCTTCTTCTTCTTCTTCTTTGTCTTCTCCGCCTTGCGCTCTCCTCCTCCTTCTCCGTTCGCGCTGCAAACGCGCGATGACCATCTTCGCCAGCTCCAAAGATTTCCCCATGAACTCTCTCGTGTTCGCTTCAAAATCCGGACCCATATCTTTCGGCCATCTCGTTTCCATGCTCGACTCTTTCGCCGTGACTTGAAAACTTTCCTTTTCGTCTTTCAGTTGCGTGCTCGGTCTCACTTGGAGCTTGTACTCGTATCCCGAATTCAACTTTGCATCATAGGGCGACTCTTGCTCTTTCACCGCTTTCGCTCGCGCAAAAAACTTCTCGGAGAATTCAAATTGTCGATCTATGTCATCCTTATTCACGAACGGTGCGTTTACGAGTGCGAAAAACCCTACGTTTGATGCCGCGTCGTATAACTTCGCGTCCAACACATCAGAATCCAAATTGGAAAAATCGATCACCGGGACGGAACGTGCGGAATCATTCAACGCGCGTTTCAAGCCTAACCCAGAGGTCAAGAGTTTCGATTCCGTGTCCACGTCTTGATCGATGATGTGACTATTCTGTGCGCTCATTTGCATTCTCTTTTTTGTCTTCTCTTTCTCTGTCTGTGTCTGTCTGTGCGCGTCTTTATTGTAACGCGGAATTTCCCGAAAAGGCAAAGAAAAACCGTTAGAAAAAGCCGCACACTTAGATCACTAATGGACGCGATCCCAAACTCCCGCCCGTACGCGTGGCCCTTCCCCGACCCGAGCGAAATCTATTTCGACGCGTTCGAACACACCGCGTTCATTCTGATCGACATGCAGCTCGATTTTTGCGGCAAGAACGGGTACGTCTCCAAAATGGGATACGACGTTTCCCTCACCCGGAAACCGATCGAGCGCGTCGAGAAGGTGTTGCGAAAGTGCCGAGAAAACGGAGTCCTCGTGTTACACACCAGGGAAGGACACAGGAAAAGCTTACGAGATTTACCGGAGAATAAACGGTGGAGAAGTGCGCAAGCAGGGGCGGAAATCGGGAAGGATGGGCCGTTGGGGAAAATTTTAACCAGAGAAGCCAACGGGTGGAACCTCATAGAGGAGTTGAAACCGCTCGAGACGGAAGACGTGATCGATAAACCAGGGAAGGGATCATTCATGGGGACGGATTTAGATCTCATATTACGGTTAAACAAAATCAGACGGATTATATTTGGCGGGATAACGACGGACGTGTGCGTGCACACGACGATGCGAGAGGCGAACGATTTAGGATACGAGTGTTTACTCTTAGAGGACGGCACGGGAGCCACGGACGAGGGGAATCACGCGAGCGCGATAAAGATGGTGCACATGCAAAACGGCGTGTTCGGGGCCACGGCGAAGTGTGAAGACGTGTGTGCGTTTTTAGACGCGAATCGGTTCGATGGTGCCGAAAATAGAGATGCGATCATTCCGAACGCGAAACCGTTCCCATTTACCATCAGAGCGAAGAAAACGGCGATCGTTATGGTCGATTGGCAGTTAGATTTCACCTCGCCTAAAGGTTTCGGCGCGGCGTTGGGGAACGATTGCGAAGTTTTGCGCGAAGAAGCCTTGCCGAATGCGGTCAAAATTTTAGAAGCAGGTCGAGAGGCGAAGTGCGCGATCGTGCACACGTTGGAGGCGCACAAAGCAGACCTCTCGGATTGCCCGCCGAGTAAAATTCGAAGATGCGACAAAATCGGTCAAACCGTGGATGCTAAAATGGGCCGCATATTAGTCAGAAACGAACCTGGGAACTCGATCGAGCCATTAGTAGCACCAATCGAAGGCGAACTCATCGTCCACAAACCAGGTAAAGGTGCTTTTTACAACACGAATCTCGAATTCCAGCTGAAGAGGCGCGGGATCGAGACTCTGATTTTCACCGGCGTGACCACGGAAGTGTGCGTCCAAACGTCCATGCGAGAAGCGAACGATCGCGGTTTCGAGTGCATCGTCGCAGACGACGCCACCGAATCGTACTTCCCGGAATTTAAAAAAGCGTGTTTGGAGATGATTTCCAGTCAAAACGGTATCGTCGGTTGGCGATGTCTCACCGAAGACGTCGTCAACGCTTTGAAAATATGAGACACTTACAACACATCACCTCGACACATCTTCCACACAAAATCACGCGTTCACACACGCGCATCAAATAAATGCCAGACGCCATCCACGGCGCTCTCTTAACGTGCGATAACCCTCCCATCAAAACCTTCATAGAGGCTTTGAACGATTCTTTACCTCAGGAGGAAAGATTCATCGTCTCCGCGAACAAAACGTTGGACGAGAAACATCTGTTGATTCAACGCGAACGCGTTGCATTCGTCCAATCGAAAGTGAAAGAGTTCACGGATAAAAATCAGTACTCGGCGCCGAGAGACGGGTCGTGAGAGCAACAAATAATGGTCGTCGCCAAAGTCGTCGTCGGTCGGTTCGCTGGTACTGTTTCTCCAACGCGCCTTCGCGGCGGCGCGGGGAGGAGAGCGGACGAGAAGAGGAGAAGTGTGATGCTTGAACGAAAACGTTTTGGAGGAAAGAGGAAAGGAACAAACGCGGCGGCCTTGCCGGATGTGCTTTCGTCGTTGCCCTCGCAAAATGAGGACTTCATTGGCACGGTTTTGTCGAAGAACGATAATATTTTCTCTGATTTAGCGTACGTAGAAAACGACGCTTGGTGGGGGTGGGCGTTCGCGCCCGGCGGGTTTGTGCTCGGACCTTCGATTTTGTTCGCGCTGTACATTCTCGGTACTTTGATTTTTGACGCGGTCGCGAAGCAGATGAAGACGAAGGAAGAGGAGGATGAGTAGTTTTAGAGAGCGCGTTGTATCATCACTTTAATATGTAGTACTTATTTACGTAAGGAACCTACTGCTGCTGCGCTACGTGCGTGCGTTTGTTTATTCTAATGAGCTAATTATACAATTTTCTTGGGCAGTAAGAAAGCGTCGAACGAGTACGCTCCCGCGCCGAACATTTGCAACAAGAGCATCCCTCCGGCGCAGGAGAGGTTGACGACAAAGTGCGTTCGCGCGTGTTCGGGCATGAGCGTTCGCGCGTTCCAGAAATCCCAGCTCAGAAACGCTTCGAGAAAGAGACTCAAGGCCATGAATCGGCAGACGAATTTGGTGCGGAGCCCGAGGAATAACGGGAGCGCGAGGATGAATTGGACCAAGAGCCAATTGCTGTCGTGTCCGTCTTTTCGCTGTTTCTGTTCGTTTTCCGCACCACCATCTCCTCCGGTTGATTGCGTTTCTTTTAATTTGCTGTACGCGTCCATATCGTTCCTAGCGATTCGAATGACCTGTTCCCAGCCGACGTATAGAAACGCAGACGCTAACGCCAATCTCGCAAACGCCAACGCGATCGATTTCAATTTGCTCTGCTTCCCTTCGCGGTTCGTTCTAGGGTTGCCGAATTTACTGAAGAGCAAGCCATCGCGGCCGTCGGTGTTTTGGACGGCTAAACCTCGTCGGGAGTGGATGGTGTTGACTAACAGTAACGTCGTCGATCCCAAAACGCTCAGCTTTTTCATCGCGAGTTCGTTGAACACGATGCCGTTTGGGCCGAAAAACACCTCTTTGGTCAATCCGATCGATTCGCGCATGTCCCAGAAGAGTAAGTAGACGCAACACATGGATGGTTTGATGTCGTGCACCATTAACGTAGTGACGACGACCACTAATAACGCGCCGTATGGAACACCGATGGGTAAATCCACTTGCCCTCGCGGGAACCCGTGCTCTTTGTTGAACTCGTAATATTTAAATCTCCACACGTAATAGGCGTACTTTTCAGCCGCCGCGTTGAAGTAATAAAACGAAATAAACAATCGGGCGAGAAAGAATATCTCGCTCGACTTCATTAATCGCTGGAAGTACATGCCTAAAATCTTCCACTTGCGCGCGATGCCGTGCGCGTTGTTCACGTCGATGAGCATGATTCGTAATTGCGAGGCTCGTCGCGACAAGTACTGGCGCTTCTTCAAACTGCCCGTATATTTGACTCTTTGGTCTTCTAAATCGTGATTCGCAGACGGGTTCGATGCGACTGGAGAGTTGAACACCGAATTACTTCGGCTGGCATCGCTCGATGCTCCGTTCATGATCATACCGTTGCTGTTTCTATTCCGAGACGGACTGCCGAAAATTTGAGAACCAGAACCGCCCATATCCCCTAACATTTCCTTTTCGTTCTCCTCTCTTTCTCGCTGTTTAGCTAATCGATACTCGTGAATCTTCCTGAACATGGTCTTCAACCAAATGGATAAAGTCGTCACCAACATGACGAAAAACTGCGCCACGACGCCGTCGACGAACGGCGCGTGTCGCTTCGGCGCTTCCGCGTGGTCGTCGATATTCAACGCGTGGTCTGGATTCACGTCGTCGTGGTGCTCGGGAGCTGGCAAAGGGTTTGGTGCCGCGTGTTGTTGTTGTTGTTTTTGCTGCTGCGCGCTATCGTTTCCGCTCTTCTTGTTCTCTGTTGGAGTTTTTGGCGTCGTGTAAGAAAACGAGTTTGGTTTGTTTTCTCGTCGTTGTTGTTGTTGTCTCTCGTTCGTCGTCGCCGTCTTTGCAGCCGCCTCCCTCCTCTTCTCCTCCTCTCTCTCCTTCTCCTCTTCGACTAACTTCGCCGCTCTCAACAGCCTCTCTCTTTCCTCCCGTTTCTTCTCCATCTCCCTTTTCTGCATTTCAATCCTCTCCTTCTCTTTCCTCTCCGTCTCTTTCCTCAACTGCTCTTTCCTCTCCTTCTCTTTCCTCATATACTCCATCCTCTCCATCCGCTCTCGCTCCATCCTCTCCGCGCGTTCTTTCGCCTCCGTCTTCTCCCTCCGCATCCTGTCCACATCCATATTTTCCTCTCGTTTCCTCCTCTCTTCCTCTCTCTTCCTCTCCTCCGCCTCTCGCAAAATCCTCTCCGCGCCGGTGTTGGACTGTAACTCCCTTTGTACTTGTTCTCGTTCCAATTTTCTCTGCTGTTCCTCCTCGTACGCGATGCGCGTCTGCCGTCGTCGCTCTTCGTCTTCTTGGTGTTTTCTCGCTCTTTCTCGTATTTCTTGTTCTTCGTGTGTTTGTGATTGTTGTTGATTGTTTCCCAAAGCCGAATTCGTATTCGTCCCTATCGTCGTTCCGCTTCCGCCGCCTCCTCCCCCTGGGGCATTTTTCACCTTGAGCTCCTCTTCTCTCGGATCTTCCCATTGGCTCCTTTTATTCGTCTCCGACCAAAAGTATACTTTCCCTTCTTCGTTCTGGTATTTCTCCCACCGTTCGTTTAAGAGTGGGTAGTTCACGGTGAACTTTTCCAGTAATATCGCGTTTACGTTCGCGAGAAAGAGCGTCGTTTGGACGAGAATCAAAATCATCATCATCCTCATTCGTCTCCAATGCATCGTCCTCATCGATTCAGATTTTTGCGTCTTTGAGAGTAACGCGCCCGTTCTTCTCTTCCGCGCGCAGCAAAACTTCTCGTCAAACCACCACCGAACGCGCAAAAGTGTTCTTTCTGAGAGGTAACAAATTCAAAGCGCAATCAATCAATACTAATAAAACAAGAGTAAAAATGAGACGATGTGATGATATCTGCGCGTTTAAAGTTTGTTGTTTGTTTTGTGAAAAGTCACCGAAAACTCTTCCCTTTTTGCTGCCTTTTTCGAGGAAAGGTCAGACTGAAGAAAAATTGCACCAAAAAAAGAACTTTTTTCTCTCCGAGACGACTACGAATACCGCGAGGAATACACAGAAGAAGAAGAAGAAAAAAGAGAGAAAAGACGACGCGAGAGAGATCGTTCGTTGTTGTTGCGGAAACGGAGCGGTTGAAGAGCTCGGACCGACCGAGATGTGGACCTGGGATTGGTGTTGCATCGCGAGGATGTTTTAG